>QWCK01001398.1_pt1 | contig 35671 bp, 34 predicted proteins | sample 1972571 | NCBI WGS metagenome assembly QWCK01 (sample SAMN09866710, study PRJNA288562) | Human gut metagenome isolate term2_stool, whole genome shotgun sequencing... | isolation source: gut | host: Homo sapiens | place: USA: California | reverse complement strand
AAATAGCCATCCCTCGGGTATAGATAGGTGTAAAGGATCAGCTTAAGGAGGGAATGAAATGAAATGTCGTTATTGCGGTTATGAAAATGAGCCCGGTGTGAAATTTTGTGCGTCTTGCGAAACGCCCATGGTCTATCCCTTAGGCTACAAGCCCGAAGACGAGGCGGCGGCAAAAGGGGAGTCCGCGCCGGCAGTACCCAAGGCGAAACCGGAAGCCCCGAAAGTGGAGGCGGAACCTGTCAATGAAGTAGCTGAAGAAAAACCCGAAGTGAAGCCCGTAGAGGAAGTAGCCGAGGAAAAACCGGAAGTAAAACCCGTAGAGGAAGTGGCCGAAGAAAAACCGGAAGCGCCTGCGGAAAAACCGGCAGAGCCCGAGGAAAAAATCGAAGCCGTGGATGCTTACAAAGAAGCGGAACCGGCAGTAGCTGAAGAAAAGCAGGAAACCCCGGTTAAAAAACCGGCGGCGGCCGAGGAAAAAATCGAGGCCGCGGACGCCTACAAAAAAGAAAAGCCCGTGGACAAGCGAAAGAAACAGGCCCAAAAGCGGAAGAAAAAGGCGGAAAAAAAGCCGGACAAAGAAGCCGGTGAAAACGCAGAGAAAAAGCGCTTAGAACATCAAAGCCACAATTCGAAACCGGCGCCGAAGAAAGAGGCCCCGGAAAAGAAAAAGCCCGAGACGAAACCGGAAGCGCCGAAGGAAAAAGCGGAGGCTCCCGAAAAGAAGGAAGCGCCGGCGGAAAAAGCACCCGTAAAGGCGCCTCAAAAGAAGCCGGAAAGAAAGCCCGAGCCCAAGAAAGGCCGCATCAGCCCGGTCTTTGCGGTGATCGTCCTTCTGCTTCTGCTCTTCATTATCTATAAAGCCGTGAAATGACGAACTTGAACGAAGCCCTGCGGGAGGCGGCCGGGTCGCGGCACAAAGCTTTCCTGGAGCGATTGATTCCCACGGTACCCTCGGTTACAATCATAGGTGTACCTATGCCCGCCTTGAGAAAGATTGCCAAGGACCTGGATGGGTCTTTTCTTCGCGAGCTGCCCCACGAGAGCTACGAGGAAAACATCCTTCACGGTCTCTTGATCAATCGAGGGGCCTGCGAGGACGCCGTTCGTGCCCTGGATGATTTTTTGCCTTATTTGGACAATTGGGCCGTGGTGGATGCCATCGACCCGCAGGAATTTTATCGGGGCGATTATAGAGATTACTACGAAAGGCTAATGAAGGATTCCCGCCCCTTCGTATCGCGGCTGGGAATCGTCCTCGCCCTTCGTCATCTGGCGGAGGATCCGCCGGGGCTCACTCGCGCCGTCGCCGCCGTTCAAAGCGGCCCCTACTACGTAGACATGGCCATGGCGTGGTTTTTTGCCGAGGCCCTCTTACACGATGCCGAGGCCGTCTTTACCCTGTTGGAATCCGAAGCGTTGACGCCGTCGGTTACTCGAAAAACCGTGAGGAAAATAAAAGAATCCTTCCGCGTTCCCGATGAATTGAAAAATCGGGCGGCGGCAGTAGGAAAAAAATAGACGGCTCCTTTCGGGGAGCTGTTTTTATGAAAGGAGATCCATGATTTACTTCGACCACGCGGCCACTTGCCCCATGAGCGAAAAAGCCATCGACACCATGACCGCCCTCTTAAAGGCGGGCTACGGCAATCCCTCCAGCCCTCACCGGCTGGGGCGGGAGGCGAAAAACGCCTTGGAAGGCGCCCGATTGGACGTGGCGCAGCTCTTCGGCCTGTCCATGAAAAATGTGATCTTTACGGGATCGGGGACGGAAGCCGATAATATCGCCATGATGAGCGCCTACAAAAACCGAAAAAAGAGTCCGGGCCACATGATCACCACGGCCATGGAACACGAAGCCGTGTTGAAATGCGCCGAAGCTCTGGAAGAAAAGGGCGTGGAAGTGACCTACATCGCCCCGAATAAAAAGGGCGTGGTGGACGCGGAAGCCGTCTTGTCCGCCGTGCGGGAGGACACTTTTTTGGTCAGCGTCATGGCGGTGAACAACGAAGTGGGCACCGTTCAGCCCTTAAAAGAAATCTCTGAGGGCCTCGACGAGGGCGTGCACTTCCACGTGGACGCCGTGCAGGCGGCGGGCCACCAACCGAAGGAAACTTACGCCTTTGCCCATACCGTGGCCATGAGCGGCCACAAATTTTACGGGCCCAAGGGCGTGGGGATATTGCTGACGCGAAACGAGCTCGAGCCCGTCATTTACGGCGGCGGACAGGAGCGGGGCATACGCAGCGGCACGGAAAATGTCCCCGCCATCTGCGCCATGGTCGAGGCCTTAAAAGAGGCGGAGGCCCACAGGGAAGAAGACGCCGCCCACATGGACGAGCTGTCCCGCCGCTTGCGGGAAGGCCTGGAAGAAATTCAAGGGGTGGCGCTTACCGTCCCCGCCTCCGACGGCCGCATCGTCCACGCCATGATGGATGGCATGGACCGGGACGTCCTCCTGTATCAACTGGACCGCAGAGGCTTCGCCCTTTCCGGGGGCAGTGCCTGCCAGGCCGGCGCCGCCACGGAGAGCCACGTTCTTCGCGCCATGGGCGTGGATCAGAAAAATCGGGCGCCCATGCGCCTGTCCCTGGGCAGGGAAAACACCGCGGACGAAGTGGACGCCTTTTTAAAGGCATTGAGAGAAGTATTAGAAGGGAAGAGATCGTGAGTCGCATACTTGTCGCCATGTCCGGCGGCGTGGATTCCTCCGTCGCCGCCTATTTACTAACCCAAGCCGGGCACGAATGCATCGGCGTCACCATGAAATTGTACGAAAACGACACGGTGGCCCACACCGGGCACACCTGTTGCTCCTTAGACGATATCGACGATGCCCGCATGGTTTCGGCGAAGCTGGGCATGGATTACTTCGTCTACGATTTTTCCGAGCGCTTTGAAGAAGAGGTCATCGACAAATTCGTCGCCTATTACGAAAAGGGTTGGACCCCCAATCCCTGCATCGACTGCAATCGCTACTTAAAATTCGAGGACCTTTACAAGCGGGCGCGGGAGCTGGACTGCGACTATATCGCCACGGGCCACTACGCCCGCATCGAATACGACGAAAAATTAAAGCGCTACGCCCTTTTAAAGGGCCCGGACGAAAAGAAGGACCAGTCCTACGTCCTCTACAGCCTGAGCCAGGATCAGCTGGCCCACACCCTCTTCCCCTTAGGGGATTTGGAAAAGAGCGAGGTGCGAAAAATCGCCGAAGAGGCGGGCCTGGTCAATGCGAAGAAGCACGACTCCCAGGACATTTGCTTCGTCCCCGACGGCGACTACAAGGCTTTTTTGGAGCGCCGGGAAGAAAAGACCTATGAAAAAGGCGACATCGTCGACGAAGAAGGCCGCGTTCTGGGACGTCACGACGGCGCCGTGGGCTATACCATCGGCCAGCGCAAGGGACTGGGCGTGGCGGCGGGCCACCCGGTCTATGTTCTGGACAAGGACATGGAGAAAAACCGCGTCGTCGTGGGAAATAAGGAAAGCCTGAAGAAGAAAGAGTTGGATGCCGTGGACTTTCACTGGCTCAGCGTTCCGGAAACCGACGAATTAAAAATCACCGCCCGCACCCGCTACCACGGCAAGGAGACGGCGGCCACATTAATCGACAGAAAAGACGGCAAGATCACCCTGATCTTCGACGAGCCTCACGACGCCATCGCCAAGGGCCAGGCCGTGGTCTGCTACGACGACGAGAAAGTCGTGGGCGGCGGCACCATCGTCGATGCCCGCTGAGAAAGAGAGGCAGTATGTATTTAGAAGATTATGCAGAAGGCGTCACCTTTCAAATGCCTCCCGTTTCTTTAACGGAAGAGGAAATTATAGACTACGCCCGCATCTACGACCCCAGACCCATTCATGTGGATCGGAGGGCGGCCGAGGCCAGTCGCTTCGGCGGCATTATCGCCTCGGGTTTTCACACATTAAACGCCTGCTGGAGCAAGTGGGTGCACACGAAATTAGACGAAGGCGGCCTCGTCGCCGGCATGGGCATGGACAATTTGCGCTGGTTAAAGCCCGTCTATGCCCACGAGCCCCTCTACACCACCATCGTCGTGAATCGGGTGGAGGTGAAAGAGGGCGGCGATTACGGCGTCGTCTTTATGCACGTGTCGGTGCGGGACGAAAAGGGCGAATCCAAGATGGAGATGGACGTGTCCTTTCTCGCCGCATCTCGCGACGCGGAAAGGGCGAAGGCTGTGTAGCGCAAGGAGCCATATACAATATAACGATCGTTTAATGTAAAATTAGCTCCTAAAAATTTTCAAATTCCGCAGAGCATTTCCAAAATCATTTTGGAAATGAAAGGTTTTTTCCGATAAACCATTCAAAATGACTGCTTTCATAGAGATTGCCTTCAGTATTCTGTATAATAGACCTCGTATTGAATTTTGAGGAGTGAATAAATGAAAAGCAGTAAATCTAAAGACGTTATCGTCATAGGCTTCGCGCTGTTCGCTATCTTTTTCGGCGCGGGCAACTTAATTTTTCCGCCCTATCTGGGCTTCCACGCAGGGGATTCGTGGATATCGGTTATGGCAGGCTTTCTTTTGGCCGACCCGGTCATCCCCGTCATCACCCTGGTGGTCACGATTTTTGCCGGCGGCAAGGCCGTGGACTTGGGACGACGGGTCAATTATCCCTTCGCCGTCATCCTCGCCGCTGCGGGCATGATCAGCGTAGGCCCGGTCTTCGCCATTCCCCGTACGGCGGCGACGACCCACGAAGTCGGGATCCTTCCCTTCTTCCCCGGCGCGCCGGTCTGGCTGACCTCGGCCATCTTCTTTGCCGTTACTTTTGCCCTGGCCATTAGGGAAACGGGGGTTATCGACATTATCGGCAAGTACATCACGCCGTGTCTGCTCGTCTTCTTAGGTATTATCATCGTCAAGGCTACGATCCATCCCATCGGGCCCGTGCTTCCCACGGAAAACGTGGACTTCTTTACCCAAGGGATTAAGGAAGGTTACCAAACCATGGACGCCATGGTGGCCCTGTTATGTACTTCCATCGTCACCGGCGACTTGATACGAAAGGGCTACGGCAGCGCATCGAAGAAAGAAAAGCAGATGATGATCATCAAGGTCTGCGTCCTGGCCATGGTCCTTCTCTTCGTCATTTACGGCGGCCTGGCTTATGTCGGCGCGCAAGGGGGCACCCACTTCGCCAAAGACGCCACCCGCGTGGAAATTCTCGTAGGAAGCGTTGGCATGCTCTTAGGCAGATGGGGCCAAGTGGCCCTGGCCGTGGCCGTGAGCCTGGCCTGTTTAACCACGGCGGTGGGCTTGACCTCCGCTGCGGGCAATTTCTTTAACTCCGTCTCCAACGACAAGTGGCGCTACGAATACGTCGTCGTCGTATCGGTCCTCGTCAGCTTCACCTTCTCCCTGGTGGGCGTCGACGGCATCATCGGCCTGGCAGGCCCGGTTCTCGACATCGTCTATCCCGCCATTATCGCCATGTCCTTCATTATGATCTTCGACCGTCAAATTAAATACGACGGCACCATTATCGGCATGGCCGTCGGCACCATTATCGCCGCGGCATTCACCACGATTTACAATGCTACGGGATCCTTCGAAGGAGCGGCGAACATCATCGAAAATATGCCTTTAGCTGAATTCGGATTCAGCTGGCTCGTTCCCGGTCTCGTCGGGGCCTTTGTGGGCACCATATGCGGCGTCATGGGCATGGGCAAAACCCGTGATGACCACGACATTAAGCCCGCTTTCTAAAATAAAATTTAAGATAGCAAATTGCGCACTTCGGTGCGCATTTTTTATTGGGCGACTGATTTGTGCGAGCGTTTGCTCGTTTTTAGCCTCGTGATGCCTTAAATTTAGGCGTCGAAGATAAGAAGTAATATCTTTTTGCAAAAAATGTCCGTCAAGTAATAAATTTTCTTTAAAAATAGATTGATTTTAAGAAATTCTATTGGTAGAATAAGAATACAATATAACGTTTATGGAGCTCGCTCCACAGATGTTGTTGCAATATGTTGTGAAAGGATGATTTTATGGAAAATCAAAAAGATCGTGGCTCTTTCAGTAAAATTGGTTTTATCCTCGCTGCTGCAGGCTCATCCATTGGTTTAGGGAACTTATGGAAGTTCCCCTACTTGACGGGTCAAAACGGTGGGGGCGTGTTCGTCGTCATCTACTTGATTATCATTGCAACAATCGGCTTTACTTGCATGTTGGGCGAAATGGCCATCGGCAAGTACACGAAATTGAATCCTATCGGCGCGTATAAGAAAATCGCATCGAAATGGAAATTTGTAGGTGTCTTGGGGGTCTTAGTTCCCTTCCTGATCGTTACTTATTACAATATCATCGGCGGATGGGTTCTGAAATACATCGTCGAATCCATTATGGGTCATCTCCCCGGAATCGCCGGCGATTCTGAAAACTTTTTCACCACTTACGTCTCCAGTGGTGGAGCTCCTATTTTCTTCACCCTACTCTTTGTTATCATCAATGCCATCATTATTCAAGCAGGCGTCTCCTCCGGGATTGAACGGGCTTCGAAAGTACTTATGCCCACCCTGTTCGCCTTGTTAGTCGTCATCGCCATTCGCTCGGTCACCCTTCCGGGAGCCGGAGCCGGTTTGGAATTCTACTTAAAACCCGACTTCTCGAAATTAACGCTCGGTACGGTAACCGCAGCTCTGGGGCAATGTTTCTTCTCCTTGAGTCTTGGGATGGGTGCCATGATCACCTACGGTTCTTATTTGCCGGATTCCAGTCACATCGAAAAAGACTCCATTGTCGTGCCCCTGTTGGATACTTGCGCAGCACTGCTCGCCGGCTTTGCCATTCTGCCCGCAGTCTTCGCATTCGGCTTCGAACCTTCCGCAGGTCCCGGCCTTATCTTTATCACGCTGCCCGCCGTATTCGACTCCATGCCTTTAGGAACCCTGTGGGCTATTATCTTCTTTATCCTGGTTCTCTTTGCAGCCATCACCTCTTCGGTTTCCTTAATTGAAAACCCGACTTCCTGGCTCATCGACTCCTACGATATGGACAGAAAAAAGGCTACCTGGCTCGTATGTTTCGTCGCTTTCTTAATCGCCATCCCCGAAGCTTTGTCTATGGGTATTTGGAGCGGAGTTACCTTCCCGCCCATGGGAATGAACTTCTTCGACGAAGTCAGCTACATCGCCGAATCCATCCTCATGCCCGCCGCCGGTTTCTTCATGTGTATCGTTATCGGCCACGTTTGGGGTATGGACAACTTTGAAAAAGCCGTCACCAATAACGGAGAATTCCCCTTCAAGAGCAAGGGCTTCATCTCCGTCATGGTAAAATACATCGCTCCCTTCGCCATCCTGATGATCTGGCTGAACTCCAGCGGTATTTTAGGCTTGTTCATGAAATAAGAATTATCGGAATGTAAGAAAAATTGCATGTCCCCCGAGGATTGGTTTGGATCCGGTCCTCGGGGGTCTTTTATTGGCAACGAAAGGGCGCGGGGGGGAGTGCGTCGCTTTTATCTGCGGCGATCCCCTTTATGGATAAGTCGTTGATTTCTATTTCTTGCATTTTAGGAAAGTTGCGCGCACGTCGGGTCATTTCTGTGGCGCCGAGGCGCATTTTATATTATAATGACCTCAACTATTCCTACTTGCTAATGTAGTAAAGTTTTGGGAGGAGGACCCTTCATGAATGATAATTATGCGCCGAGGAAGGCGAAGCTGTGGGAGGCCCTGACGGTCTTTTTCGGTCTCGTCCTGATTATGTGCGTAAGTATTTTAAAATTTAAGATCGAGCCGCACATTCCCATGTTTATCGGCGTGATCTTTGCGGCCTTAATGGCTCTATTTATCGGCTACCGCTGGGAAGACATCGAAAAGGCCATGGTCCGCGGCATCTCCCAGGCCCTGCCGTCCGTGATGATTTTAATCACCATCGGGATTTTGGTCGGGATCTGGATCGCCACCGGCGTGGTGCCTTCCATGATTTACTACGGCCTGGGCATTTTAAAACCGTCGATCTTTCTCGTCGCGGCCTGCTTGATCTGCTCCATTACCTCCCTTGCCACGGGGAGCAGCTGGGGCACGGCGGCCACCATGGGGATCGCCCTTATGGGCATCGCCCAAGGATTGAATATACCGGCTCCCGTCACCGCCGGCGCCATTTTGTCCGGCGCCTATTTCGGGGACAAGATGAGCCCTCTGTCGGACACGACGAACCTCGCCCCCGCCATGAGCGGCACCGACGTCTTTACCCACGTGAAGGCCATGGTCAAGCCCACCATGGTAACTTACATCATCACCCTGGTCGTATTCGCCTTCTTAACCGGCCGCTACATAGGCGCTTCCGGCGCGGCGGATACCTCGGGGATCGTGGCCCTGCAAGAGGGCTTGAAGAGCACCTTCGTTATCAGCCCCCTCTTGCTCCTTCCGCCCATTGTGGTCATCGTCACCATCGCTTTTAAGTTGCCGGCCTTGCCCGGCATCGTGCTGGGCATCGTCGTGGCCACCTTGATCGGCCCGATTATTCAGCCTACCGTGGGCATCAACGAAATCTTAGGAAGCGGCATGAACGGCTACGTGTCCGAAACGGGCATCGAAAGTTTGGACAAGCTCTTAACCGCCGGCGGCCTCATGAATATGATGCAGTCCGTGTCCCTGACCCTAATCGCCATGATGTTCGGCGGCATCGCCGAGGAGACGGGCCAGATGGAAGTCATCGTAAAGACCCTGGTACAGGGGATTCGCTCCGTCACGGGCCTTGTCAGCGCCACCCTCTTAACCTGTCTTCTGTCCAATATGACCATGCCGGAACAATACATCTCTCTCGTGGTGCCGGGCCGCATGTTTGCGCCGGAATACCGGCGGCGGGGCCTGCACCCGAAGCTCCTTTCCTCCACCTTGGAGGCGTCGGGGACGGTGACCAGCTGCCTCGTGCCGTGGAATACCTGCGGCGTCTATATGAAAGGCGTGCTCCACGTCTCGCCCCTGGCCTACATGCCCTTCGCCGTCTTCAACTACCTCATGCCCTTTGTGGTCATCATTATGACCGCCTTTGGGGCAAATGTCTTCTATATTAAGGACGATCCCGACACGGTGATCGAGGTGGAATAAATCGTGAAAAAGAGAAAGCGGGCCCTCCTCCTGGCCATGGTTTTCGTGGTGGCCCTGCTGTTTTTGCTCAGGCCCCGCTACGAGCCCGACCGGGCATCGATTTTGAATCGGGAAGATTTCTTCGCGGAGTTCGCCCCCCTGGCGCAGGAGGTGGGGAAGAAGTACGGCCTCTATCCTTCGGTAATCTTGGCCCAGGCGGCGGTGGAATCGAATTTCGGCGAAAGCGAGTTGTCGAAGTGCTACAATAATTACTTCGGCATCAAGGGCGAGGGCGTCGTCCTTCCCACCATGGAAATGGAGGGGGAGGAGGAGAAAATGGTGCAGGACGGCTTTCGCACCTACGGCTCCGCCCGGGAGAGCTTTTACGACTACGGCAAGCTCATCGCCAAGGCGCCTCGCTACGAAGCCGTGCGCAGGGCGGAAAGTGCCGAGGCCTACGCCCGGGCCCTTTACCCGGCGGGCTACAGTACCAATCCCCATTACGGCGACATTTTGATTCGAACCATGGAGGCATACAATTTAAAAACCTACGACGAAAACTGAGACGCTTCGGCGTCTTTTTTATTTGGAAAAATCGCCTTGAAAAATTCCGGCCCATAGCGTAGTATAATACCGTATACTACATTTAGAGGTAAGAAGAAACTTAACCACTACATGTTGATAACATGTGGATAAATAAAAGGAGGAAAAGATGAAGGTTCGCAAGCGTAACGGGAATGTGGTGGATTTCGACGGGGAAAAAATCGTCGTCGCCGTACAAAAAGCCATGGCGGAAACGGACAAGGGCGTGGACGAAGAAGCGGCCCGTGCCGTAGCCCGAGAGGTGACGGAAAAATTCGACGGCAGCGACGCCATCGACATCGAAGCCATTCAAGACGCCGTGGAAATTTCTTTGATGACGAAGGATCCGGCGGCGGCAAAAAAATACATTCTCTACCGCGAAGAGCGCACCCGCTTGCGGGAACACGGCTGGGATATGACGGATCTGCAGCGGGACATTTACGAGAAAAAATACCGCTACGATTCGGAAAACTTCGAAGGCTTTCTGGAGCGGGTCTCCGGCGGCAACTCCGCCATTAAAAAAGCCATCGCCAATAAGGAATTTATGCCGGCCGGGCGGATTTTGGCCGGTCGCGGTCTGGACGCCTACGGAAAAAAGATCACCCTCTCCAACTGCTACGTCATGCCCCAAGTGGAAGACAATATCGAATCCATTTACGACACGGCCAAGTGGATGGCACGCACCTACAGCTACGGCGGCGGCGTGGGCCTCACTTTAAACAAGCTCCGTCCCAAGGGCGCCAAGGTCAATAATGCCGCCTCCTCCACCACCGGGGCCGTGAGCTTTATGGACCTCTATTCCCTTACCACGGGCCTCATCGGCATGCGGGGCCGCCGCGGCGCCCTCATGCTCAATATGGACGCATCCCACCCGGACATTATCGACTTCATTAATGTAAAGAAAGATTTGGACAAGGTCACCAGCGCCAATATTTCCGTGAACTGCGGCGACGATTTCTTCGAAGCCTATAAAAAGGACGAGCCCTTTACCTTAACATTCGACGTGGAAGCCACCGGGGAAAAAATCAGAAGAGAAGTCAGCGCCCGGGACATGATGCACAATTTGGCCCTGAACAACTGGGACATGGCCGAGCCCGGCGTCCTCTTTAAAGACCGGATCAATTCCTGGCACATTATGAGCGAAGACGACAGCTTCGAATACGCCGGGGTGAATCCCTGTGCGGAAGAGCCCCTGCCCGCCTTCGGCTCCTGTAATCTCTCCAGCATTAACCTCGGGGAGTTTGTAAAATATCCCTTCAGCAAATTTGCCCGCTTCGAATTCGAATCCTTCGGCCGACTGGTGCGGGAAGGCGTCATCTATTTAAACGAGGTGCTGGACGAAAATATGAAGCTGCACCCCTTGAAGCAGCAACAGGAACTGTCTCGGGATCTGCGCCAAATCGGCCTGGGCATTATGGGCGTCGCCGATATGTTCATTAAAATGGGCATTAAATACGGCTCCTCGGAATCCTTAAACCTCATCAATCAAATCGGACGGGTCCTCGTCAACGAAGCCCTGCGTCAATCCGCCCTCTTGGCGAAGGAAGACGGCCCCTTCCCCCGCTACAGAAAAGACAAAGTGTTGGCCAGTGAATTTATTCGCTCCAATGCCGACGAAGACGTGTTGGCTCTTATCGAAGAGTATGGCCTGAGAAATTCTCAGCTCCTCACTATCGCCCCCACGGGCTCCATCTCCACCTTAATCGGCTGCAGCAACGGCGTGGAACCCATCTTCCAAATCAGCTACGTGAGAAAATCCGAATCCCTCCACGCCGAGGACACCTACTACACGGTGTACACGGAGATCATTCGCAAGCTTATGGAAGCTCAGAACTTGTCTACGGAAGAAGAACTGCCCGATTACGTCATCACCACATCCAATTTAAATTACCGCGACCGGATCAATGTCCAGTCCACCTGGCAGCAATTCATCGACGCCTCCATCTCTTCTACGGTGAACGTGCCCAATGAATTCAGTGTGGAAGATGTGGAAGACCTTTACGTCTACGCCTGGGAGCGGGGACTGAAGGGCATCACCATTTACCGCGACGGCTGCGCCAGAAGCGGCATCCTGATTACCAAGGACAAGAAAGATTCCGGCAATCGCATCAAAGAACTGCAGGACGAATTAAACCGGGAGATCGCCAAGCAAATGACGGAAAATCCCGATACCTGCCCCATGTGCGGCGGCACCATGAACCACAGCGGCGGCTGCGCCGAATGTCAGGACTGCGGCTACAGCCCCTGTGCCATTTAATTGAAAAAAGCATAGTGAATCGACAAAAGCGAAGGTTGAGCCTTCGCTTTTTTACATATTCATGACTTTTGTCACGGAACTGTCATCTTTTTGTAGCATGAACGCCATAGACCCGGAGGCGTTCTCTGTTATAATATGCCTCGTGCTCTAAAAGAGTTACAAATTAGTAACGAAGCCCGAGAGGTTTCATATAGATCAGATTAGAAAGCGAGACAGAGATGAACAAGATGAACAGAACAATAAAAGTAAGCGCCCTGGCGGCGATGATGGCGGCGGGCATGATTTACAGCCCGGCCTTTGCCCAAGAAAATGCCCCCGAACAAGCCAAGGCGGCGGCCGTAGCTGTGGAAAATGAAAAAGTGGCGGATGTGGTAGCCGTATACATAGGGGATGAGGCGGTCTTTAATTTAAAGAGCGCCGCCGATTACGACGCCCTCATGAAGAAAATCGAAAACCACTTTAAAGCCCAAGGCGCCACCGTCCGCCGCATGGATATCGAGCCGGCCATGAAAGCCGAAGCCGCCAAAGGAGAAGAGACCCTCACCGTGGACGAGGCCTTTAAGCTTCTGATGACCGGCGGCAAGGAAGAAGTCGTCTACGTGGCGGATAAAACGGAATCCCTGGAATCCGTGGCGAAGAAATTCAATATGACCGTGGACGAAATCAAGGCGTTAAACGCCAATTGGGAAGATCCCCTGCACAAGGGCTCGAAGATCAATGTGTTAAAGGCGGCGCCCATGATCACCGTCACCTTGGATCAAGAAGTCAAGGCTCAAGCACCGGTGCCCTTTAAAACCGTGGTGAGAGAAGATGCCGGTCAAGTGAAGAGCGTGAAGAAAGTCGAGCGTGCCGGGAAGGCCGGCGTCGTGGAAACCACCACGGCGATTCAATCGAAAAACGGCAAGGTCACTTCCTCGGTTACGGAAAGCAGCCGCCTGGTTCAAGAGGCAGTGGATCAAATCGTCGTCGTAGGCACGAAAGAAGGCGTGGCCACGGGCAGCTTTATTAAGCCTACGGTCGCTCGCCTCTCTTCCCCCTTCGGTCCCCGCTGGGGCCGCTTCCACTACGGCATCGACCTGGCCAATCGCACGGGCACAGATGTCTTCGCCGCAGACGGCGGCGTCGTCACCCGCGTCGGCATGGCGGGAAGCTACGGCAATCTCATCATCATCGATCACCAAAACGGCACATCCACCCGCTACGCCCACTTGAGCGCCTACAATGTCAAGGTCGGCGACGTGGTGGCACAGGGGCAGTCCATCGGCAAGATCGGCTCCACCGGTCGCTCCACCGGCCCCCACCTGCACTTCGAAGTGCGCGTCGGCGGCGTGGCAAAAAATCCCCTGGACTTTATAAAACTGTAAAATCGAGCCTGGCGAAAAACGACTTTTAAAACAGGAGAAAATCCTGTATAATAGATTCGTCAATTCAATAGGCGTGGAGCGGTATCGAAGTGGTCATAACGGGGCTGACTCGAAATCAGTTTGCCTTCACGGGCACGTGGGTTCGAATCCCACCCGCTCCGCCAAATAAAAAAAGCACCTGCAGCACAGGTGCTTTTTTTATGTCCGTCATTATTTTTTCAGGGGCATATTGTCCCTCAGGCCCTTGGCTTTGTTTAGGCTTTCCGCGCCTAATTTATTCAGCCCCGGGCCCATGTCGTCCCAAGCCCAAGTGGCGGGGACTTTTCTGAATTTGTAGTCGCTGATGATTTTCATGAGGCCCATGTGGCCGGTTTTCAAATAGTTGCTGATGGCGCGAAGATCGTTGAAGCCGTCTTTAAAGTGGCAGTTCGTGTCCGATTGAAAGAAAATATGGGGCAGCTCTTCTCCCGTGGCGTCGAGATAATAGAGATAGGGCAGCTCGAAGCCCAGGTGGCTGTAGAGCTCCGTCTCCGGGGGAAAGGCGGTGTCGGCGCCGGTTATATAGACCTTGCGGCTGAATTCGTCCCGCTTAAAGCGCACTCGGATCAGGCCGCGGAAGCCCGCCTCTTTCAGCCGGGGATGGACCAGGCCGATGAGTTCGGGGATCCATTTCTGTTTCATATAGGTGGCTTCCCCCACATTTTCCGGCCACTGGCGCAGCACCTCGGCGGTAACGAAGCCCGCCGGTTCGCCGCCTTCGCCGTAGTAGAGCACGGCGGAGGAATTGTCCGAGGCCTCGCCGGGAATGAAGCGCTGGGCGTAATAGTTTCCGGGATCGGAAATCTTCTCAAGGGCCCGGGACAGGGCGCCGGGGCTGGAAATAAATTCCGCCGGCACGGAAAGGTCGCGAATATCATGCACCCGCCGCCGGATCAGGCAGGGAAAGCCGATGGTGGTGGCGATTTTAAGCTCTATAGCCTGAAGGGTTTCCCCGTCTAAATCCACGGTGGCCGGCATTAAATCGTCAAACATATCCGTTGATCCGCGCCAAAAAATCCCCTTCGGGCTTTCGGCGGGAAAGCGGAAATATTTTTTCAAGAGAGAAAAGTGCTGTGCCACAAAGGCGGCGTAGGCGGGGGATGTGGGAAAGAGCACCGGCGGCTCGCCATCTCGGGAAAGGGCGATGAGGCTGTCTAAAAGGGCCTCGTCCGCGGCCTCATCCAGAAGGACGGCGTCATTTGTGTAGCGGCTGATGCCGTAGTCCGAGGGCGAGGTGTCTACGGTGCGCACCGAAATGCCGTGGCGACCTAAATTGCGAATAATAGCTAATGATGTATGGGAACGCCCGTCTAAAACCAGGGCGGAAGAATTGAAAGTCATAATGCCTCCTGTTCTATATCTATCATAACGCATCGGCGGGGCTTTGGCGCGACGAAAAAATAAAAAAGCTTGCCGATTCTGTGTTTGTTTTGTCCAAATTAGGATATACATGTATTGTATAAGCCAATGAGTTTAGGAGGTACATTATGTCCAGAGAAAATATTACATTTGGCGGAGACGCCATCAACATTTTAGGTGAAGAAATTAAAGTCGGCGACAAAGCCCCGGATTTCGTTGCGGTAAACAACGACTTAAGCCCCTTCGAATCCAAGGAATTGAACGGCACCGTACGTATTTACTCCGTCGTTCCTTCCATCGACACCGGCGTTTGCGCCATTCAAACCGGCAACTTTAACCAAATGGCCACGGATTTAGGCGATAACGTTCACGTCATCACCATTTCCAACGACCTGCCCTTCGCACAAGAACGTTTCGGCGCCGCCGAAGGCATCGACCGCGCCAAATTGGTCAGCGACTACCAAATCTGCGATTTCGGTATGAAATACGGCTTCTTAATCGAAGGCCTGCGCCTCTTGACCCGCGGCATCGTCGTCGTCGGCGAAGATGACAAGGTGAAATACGTGGAATACGTACAAGAAGTCACCAATCATCCCGATTACGACAAGGCTTTGGAAGAAGTTAAGGCACTGATCTAAGGATGAGTATTCAGGTACTGGCCCTTGGAAAGTTAAAGGACCGCGCCTTGGAGTCCCTGGTTTCCGAGTATGTAAAGCGTCTTCGGCCCTATGTGCCCACGACTATCGTGGAGCTGAAGGACGAGCGCGCCCCGGAATGCTTGTCGGCCAAAGAGGCGGAAGGGGTTCTGCAACGGGAGGGCGAGCGCCTACTCGCAAAGATAAAGCCCCGGGACAAGGTCATCGTCCTGGCGGTGGAGGGAAAGCAGGTGGATTCACCGGCTTTTTCAGAAAAACTGTATGATTTTATTGAAACGACCGACGGGGACGTGGTCTTTGTCATCGGAAGCAGCATGGGTCTTTCTCCCGCCGTAAAGGCGCGAGCTGATTGGCTTCTGTCTTTTTCCGAAATGACTCTCCCCCACACCCTCATGCGCGTCGTCTTGATGGAACAGATATATCGGGCTGCGCGAATTCACGCCGGCCATGTGTACCACAAATAGGAGGAAATAATGGTAAATAAAGACGAAAAAGCAAAAGCAAGAAGAGAACAAGAAAACCAAAACGATAAGCACGCTCCGGCATCGGATATTTACAGCAAAGTAGAAGGCAAGGATCCGGAAACCGGCGTCGAAATCCCGACGGACGAAGCCGTAAAGGAATCCGTAGAATGGGTAAATGAAAACGCAAAATAAGCGTTGAAGGCGAAAGGTACCGGCACAGTCGGTACCTTTTCTTTTTAAAGAGATGGGAGAAGCTATGGCACAGGGAAATCGCGCCTATTACTTGTATACGGATCAGCTCCCCGATGAAGAAGGCTTTTTAGCCGTGGAGGAGGCCTATCTCACCCGTCTGAAAGCGGGAGACGGCCTTTGGCTCGTGGGAGAGAAAGAGCGCCTTTACTCCGTAGACGGCATCACCGACGAAGGCGTCTATTTAAGCGAGCGGCCTTCCGGTGAAGCGGAATTCTCAGGCCCGTCCGGGGTCAATCTTCCCGCCATGCGGGGAAGCGCGGCCCTGATGCCCATGGATCGGGCGCCCTTTGCCGTGGAAGTGGAACACGGGGAGGGCGGCGGTCCCGGGGAAATGGTCATCGAACTTTACGGCAAGGATAGGGGCGGGCTGTTTAAAACCACATCCGACGAAGAGGACGCCTATCTGGCGGAATCCCTAAAGGGTCTCTTGCGCATGCAGATCAAGACCATGGAATCCACGGCGGAAATCGGCGAAATGTGGATTCGCCGGCTGAAGGAAAAACAAAGGAGGAAGTAATGGCGGATAAAAAGCTGTTCGAAAAGCAATTAAACCACGTGACCATTCGGGAATTTAAAAAAGATCCCGTGGATCCGGAACTGGTGGAGACGCTGAAAGACGTGGCCAATCACACGGCCACATCCACGGGAATGCAGTCTTTTTCCATCATCCGCATCGTCGATGAGAAAAAGAGAAAAGCCCTGGCGGAAATCGGTGGGCAGGATTACATCGCCCGCGCGCCGGAGCTGTGGGTCTTTATCGTGGACGTGTACCGCAACAGCCGCATCGCCCGGGAACAGGGCTTCGAGCTCGCCGCCGAGGCGGACAGCGACCGCTTCTTCCAAGGCTTTACCGACGCCGTCTTGGCGGGGCAAAACGTCACCAATGCCATCGAGGCGGCGGGCCTTGGGGCTGTGTATCTGGGAAGCCTTTTAAACGACGCCCGCGCCGTCATCGAGCTTTTGGATCTGCCCAAGCTCACCTTCCCCGTCTTCGGATTGGGCTTCGGCCATCCCGATCAAACGCCGCAGCTCAAGCCCCGCATGCCCATGGAACTGAAGTGCTTTACCGACAGCTACGTGGTTCAGGACAATTACATGGAAGCCATCGCCGACTACGACGAAGAAATGCAGACCTATTACGATTTAAGGGATGCGAACCGGCGGGTGGATTCCTTCTCGAAACAAGTGGTGGCCCGCTTACAGGGCGCCACGGAAAATCGCGCCGCTCTCGCCGAAATCGCCGAAGAGCAGGGCTTTCATTTAGTGAACAGGAGATAGGCCATGCTTCATTTAAAACAGGGAAATACGGAAATCCACGTGGAAATTTTGGAATTCGAGTACCCGCCGGGATGGGGCGTGGGCACGGGTTTCAGCACCGATTACTTGATTACGAAAATCGAAGGGATGCACGACGGCATGCCCTTTGAAGCGGAAGACAGCTTCTTTAAATTCGAAGAGCTCGCCGCCATTTACGACGAGTGCATTCGCATTTTAGACGGGGACAGCTACGGCTTTGAAGCCGTCATCGAAGACAAGCGGCTGGGCTTTTACGTGGAAATCGAAGAAGGCATGCTCTCCGTCACCATGAACTATTTAAAGGACGATTTGATCTCCGTCAACGAAAAGCAAACCCCGGTGGAATTTCGGGCCATGACCCATGGCATTTACGACGCCCTCAGGGACATGATGGGTATGTAAGAAATTTGAAAAAATAGATAAAGAACCCTTGACGGCATAAGGAATTCGTGTGATAATGACTGTATCGATGGACGAATGTGCCGACTTACTCCTAGCTATAAGTTTAAATACTTAGAGTTGTTTCTTACTTACTGTTGCTTACCAAAAATCGGAATGGCATACCATCGAGTCGGCGTCAAGCCGGGAAAAGTGACCCGCGGGTCACTTTTTTTGTGGAAAATTCGAGGTGATTATGAAGAACAAACCGTCAATCTATCGCACCGCCCTGCCCCTGTACTTTACCTATTTTATTCACGGCATCGGCGTATCCATTCTCTCGCAATATAAATCCGCCCTGCAGACCGCCTGGGGCGCGGCGGATATTTCCGCCGTGATTCAGGTCATCGCCGCCCTGGGCCTGGGGCGCTTGGTGGCCCTGCCCATATCCGGCTATGTATCGGACCGGCGTGGGCGCAAGACATCGGGCCTTTGGGGCGTCTTTCTCTACGCCCTGTACTTTTTCGGCATCGCCTACGCGCCTTCGGCAAAGGCGGCCTACGCCGCGGCGGTGATCGGCGGCATGGCCAATTCCTTTTTGGATACCTGCGTCACGCCCACGGTCATGGAGCTCTTTAAGGAAAAGGGGCCGCGGGCCAATATGTTTACGAAATTCGCCATGTCCCTGGGGCAATTCGTGCTACCCTTTATTATCGGCTTCTTTGCCGCGAAATCCATGAGCTACACCGCCGTCTTTATTCTCTTCGGCGCGCTTATCGCCGTGGACGGCCTTTTGATCTTTACGGCGGCCTTTCCCGACGAAGGGGAAAAAGCGGCGAAGGACAAGCGCCCCATGGGCCTTCGGCGGGGCATCGTGCCCGTGGTGCTCATGGGCTTTACCGCCACCGCCACCTTTACCCTGTGGCTCAACTGCAATCAGGAATTGGGCAGCCTCTACGGCATGAATGATCCCTCCATGATACAATCGGTTTACGCGGCGGGGACTATCGTCGCCGTCCTGGCCACGGCTTTCGTGGTGCTGAAGAAAATCGAGACGGAAGACGTCCTCGTCCTCTACCCGGCCCTGTGCCTTTGCGCCCTGGCCTATACCTACTTCGTCAAGAGCCCCGTCTCGCCTTTAATCGGCGGCTTCTTTATCGGCTACGGCGGCGCCGGCGGCGTGCTGCAGCTGGTGGTGGCGGAGGCCAACGGTCTCTACGAAGAGCATAAGGGAAAGATCACCTCCGTGGTCATGATGGCATCGTCTCTCGCCAATTACGTGGTCCTCGCCGCGGCGGGCGCCATTACCGCCGCATCGGGGGAAACGGGGCCCGAGCGGGTGGTGCTACTGAACATGGCCATTACCGCCGCGAGCGTCGTCCTCGCCCTGCTGATTCGACGGGGAAAGGCGAAATAAGATAGAACCATTCGGCGATTTTTCTGTGGAAAGAAAGGAGCGGGAATGAAGCATCTGGTATTGGCGGGAGGCGGCCACGGTCACATCCTCCTCTTAAAGAAATTTGCGAAAAAGCCCCTTTGCGGCGTGGAAGTTACATTAATCACCGATTACCCCAAGCAATACTACTCCGGCATGCTGGCGGGCTATGTGGAAGGCATCTACTGTGAAGAAGAAATGGCCTTCGATGTGAGGGCCCTGGCCGAGGCGGCGGGGGTCAATTACATCGAGACCGATATTCGCACCATAGATAGAGAAAAAAATGCGGTGATCACCGATTCCGGGGAAATCACCTACGACATCCTCTCCATGAATCTGGGCGTGCGCTCTCAGGAGCCCTTTCTTTTGGAAAAAACCGAAGCGAGCTATGTCAAGCCCATCGCCCGCACCGTGGCATTTAAAAAGCAGCTGGATAAGGCGAGGGGCCTGAAAGAAAAGCGGCTGGTCATCGTCGGCGGCGGGGCTTCCGGCGTGGAGCTGGCCCTGGCGCTGAAGGTCGCCTATGATTTCCGCGAAGTCCTCTTGCTCACCTCCGGTGAAGTGGCGAAAAACATGAATCCCGCCTCCAGGGAAAGGCTGCGCCGCCTCTTGAAAGACAAGGGCGTCGATCTTTACGAATCCACCACGGTCCGCGGCGTGGACGGGGAGAAAGTGCAGACGGAGGACGAAGCCTATGCCTACGACTATCTGATCCTCTCCACGGGCTTTACCGGCGTGGAAGTGGAGTACAAAGGCTTTGACCTCACCGAATCCAATTACGTCTACGTGGATTCCTATTTAAAGGCGGCGCCCAATGTCTTCGCCATGGGGGACATGGTCACATTGAAAGATCGGCCCCGCTTGCCCAAGGCCGGGGTCTTCGCCATACGCCAAGCCCCGATCCTCTACCACAATCTCATGAAGGCATTGGCAGGGGAGGAAGACCTTCGCTCCTACACTCCTCAGGAAAATTACCTGCAGATCATTAACGGCGGCGGAAAAAAAGCCCTGTTCAATCGCGGGTCCTTTTCCCTTTACGGTCACATACCCTGGCTCATTAAAGACATGATCGACCGACGCTACATGAAATAAAAAGAACCGACGAGGCCTAAGCTTCGTCGGTTCTTCTATTCCTTCTTCAAACAATCGGGGCATATGCCTTCCAGCTGAAAGCGGTGGCCCGTAATGGTATAGCCCGTGGAGCGGAGAATGTGCTCGTCCAAGGCGTCCAAGGGGCAGTCGTCGATGGGGGCGAGCTTGCCGCAGCGGGAGCAGACGATGTAGTGGCGGTGCTCCTCGCTTCGGTATTCGAAATAGGTGCTCTCGTCCTGCTCTAAAGAGGCCTGTAAAATATCCGCATCCGTCAGCTGATTTAAAATCCTGTAGACCGTGGACAGGGAGGCGCACACTTCCTTCGACACCTCGTGAAAGACCTGGGCCGCGCTCATGGGACGTGCCGCCTCTTTTAAAATCTTCAAGACCTCCAAGCGACCCTTCGTCGCCTTCAATCCTTTTTCCCTCAGTAAATTTTCCATTGGCCACCCTCCCGGAATCATCATAAGCCATGGGCGCGAAAAAGAAAAGCGGGGAGAAAAAAATTTTTTTAATGAAAGTTCTTCCCAATAAGCCGAGAAAAGTGGTATACTTAGAAAAGTTAAATAACAATGATTTCTATTTGGAGGTATAAATGAAAGCAAAACAAATCATCGCCGTGGCATGTGCCGCGGTTATGCTCACCGCCTGCGGATCGAAGGCGAGCAATAACAATAACAACAATAACAACGCCGACAATAAAGTCGTAGCCACCGAGAGCCAAAAGCCGACGGGCGAGACCTTAAAGATCGTCACGTCCACCTATATTCTCCGCGATCTGGCACAGGAAATCGCCGGAGACAAGGCCGAAGTCACCTGTTTGATCCCCAAGGGCCAAGGGGTCCACGGCTTCGAGCCTTCGCCGAAGGATATTAACGGCTTAAACGACGCGGATCTCTTTATCTATAACGGCGCCGGATTGGAATCTTTCACCGATTCTTTAAAGGACACCTTAAACGGCGACGTGAGCTTAGTGGAAGCGTCGAAGGGCATCGAATTGTTGGCCGGCGGCCATCACCACCACGACGAAGATGAGGCCACGGAACACGACAACCACAACCACAACAATAATCACGACAATAACCACAACGACAACAACCATAACAACAATCACGAACACGAAGCCGCAGGTCACGAACACGATCACGGCGGCATGGATCCCCACGTATGGATGGCTCCGGACAATGCGGAAGAAATGGCTGAAAACATCTACGAAGCCATGGCGGCGAAAGATCCCGACAATGCGGATTTCTACAAAGCCAATTACGAAAAGCTCGCAGGTCAATTCGAAGCGCTTGACGAATCCTTCGAAAAAGTGCTGGACAATGTGAAGCACAAAGACATCGTCGTCAGCCACGAAGCCTACGGCTACCTGGCCAAGGAATTCGGCTTAAACCAAATTCCCATCGAAGGCATTAATTCCGAGTCGGAACCGGATCCCAAGGCCATGAAATACATCATCGATCTCATGAAGGCCAAGGGCATTAAAACCGTCTTTACGGAACCGGAGGGCGACGACAAAATCGCTCAAACCATCGCATCGGAAACGGGCGCCGAAGTGAAGGAACTGGATCCCATGGAATACGAAACCGATAAGAGCTACTTCGAACGCATGGAAAGCAATCTGAAAATATTGGAGTCGGCATTGCGATGAAAGAAATTTACGGCGTAAAAGACCTGCACTTTTCCTACGGGAAAAATGCGGTATTAAAAGGAGTGAATCTCTCTGTGAAACAGGGAGATTTTCTCGCATTTATAGGGGCCAACGGCTCGGGGAAATCCACCTTGATCAAGCTCCTTTTGGGCATCGAGGTGCCCGATAAGGGCGTGATCGAATACGAAGGCGTGCCCCTGGGCAAGGACACGGACTTTTCCCGCATCAGCTACGTGCCTCAGCTCATGGTATCCTCCTACGACTTTCCCATTACCGTGCGAGAGATCGTGGACTTGGGCCTTTACGGAGAAAAGCTCGCGGAAGAGGAGCGCAAGCACCGCATCGACGACGCCCTTTCTCTCGTGGACTTGCAGGGCTTTCAAGACAGGCTCTACGGCGCCCTCTCCGGCGGTCAGCGGCAGCGCGTCTTAATCGCCAAGGCCCTGATTTCCATGACCGACGTGCTTATTTTAGACGAGCCCACCACGGGCATCGACTTTAAGGCGAGGGAAGAGCTGTTTCACATTTTGGGCCACCTTCACGACGCCCATGGCATGACGATTTTAATGATTACTCACGAGTTGCACTTAGTCGAAGACATAATCGACGGCATTTACGTCCTGGAAGACGGTGTGCTTGAAAAAAGGAGCCGAGACTGATGGAGCTTTTTCAATACGATTATATGATTCGGGCCATGATCGTGGGCCTGGTGCTTTCCGTGGTCATCCCCGCTATGGGCGTGGTCATCGTGAACCGGCGCCTGGCCATGATCGGCGACGCCCTGTCCCACGTGTCTCTGGCCGGGGTCATGCTCGGGCTCTTGCTCGGCATCAATCCCATCCTGGGCGCCGTCCTCACCTGTGCCGCCGCCGCCCTTTCCATGGAATGGATTCGCCGCCGCTTTCCCTCTTACGGGGAAATTTCCACGGCGGTGATCATGTCCACCGGCGTGGGCATGGCCTCCATCCTCTCGGGCTTCGTCAAAGGAGGGGCTAATTTCGAATCCTTCCTCTTCGGCACCATCGTGGCCATTACGGATTTTGAATTTTACATGATCCTCGCCGTGTCCCTGGTCGTGGTCGTCTTTTTGGTCTTCAACTACAGAAAGCTCCTGTACCTGTCCTTCGACGGCATCTCCGCCCGCCTGGCCGGGATTCGCGCCGATCGACTGAGCGGCCTCTTCGTCCTCTTGACGGGGCTCACCGTGGCCATCTCCGCCCGCACCGTGGGCGTGCTCATCATCTCGTCCCTCTTGGTGCTCCCCGTCTCCTGCGCCCTGCAGCTGAAGCTGAGCTACAAGAAGACCCATGTGGCCGCCATTCTCTTCGGCATCTTCTTTACGGAAGTAGGCCTCGCCCTTTCCTACTACCTGGGCCTGAAGCCCGGGGGAAGCATCGTCATGCTCGGCGTCATCACGCTCATGATTTTAATGGCGAAAAGGCAAGTGACGGGGGCTGAAAAGTAAGGATAATAGGCTCGTCGTTGACTTTAAATGTCCGAACACGTAATATAAAGACTATCGAAGATAATAAGGACTCGATAATAAATGACGCCACAAGGAGCGAATCATGATAAAGATATTTACCGACGACGGTTCGGATTTAAATTTTAAAATGCGGGAAGGCGCCCAAATCGTGGAGCTGCCCATCGCCGTCACCGACGGAGAGAACGAATTTGAAACGGGCAAGGCCATCGACATCGACACCTTCTACGACAATATGCGCCAAGGCACCGTCTATCGCACCTCCCGGGTGCTTCCCGGCGTGCTGGAAGACGCCTTTAAAGAGGCGCTGGAAGAAGGCCACGAGGTTTTATATATCAGCCTGTCTTCGGGTCTGTCCTCCTCTTACGAAGGGGCGGAAATGGTGAAGACCATGTTGGAGAAGGACTATCCGGGAAAGATCGCCGTCGTGGATTCGAAAGCCGCCACCTTTGGCGAAGGGATATTGGCATTAAAGGCCGCCATCCTGCGGGATCGGGGCGAAAGCCTGGAAGCCATTGTGGAGTACTTAAACAAGATCAAGACTACCTCCCACGAATGCTTTACCGTGGGCACATTGGAGTATTTGCATCGCGGCGGCCGCGTGTCCAAGGCGACGAAAATCGCCGGCGGCGTGCTGCAGCTCTGTCCCTTGCTGGAACTGGAGAAGGAGAACGGCACCTTGGAAATGTTGGACGTCTACCGCGGCCATAAGGCTTATTTAAAGAAGCTGAGAAAGTACATGGAAGAGCATTCCAAAGACGGCGTCTTTAATCCCGAACAACGGGTCTATGTCTACTCCGGCGATTGGCCCGAGCGCGTGGCACTGGTGAAAGAATTCCTCATCAAAGACATGGGCATGGAAGAGAAAAACATCGACACGAGCCCCCGGGTGGGCTGCGTCATCGGCGCCCATACGGGACCGGATATCTGCGTCGTCACCTTCTCAGGCGATCCCGACGAACTGTCCCTTATGAATAAATAAAGACGAGAGCCGGCTCTACGGGCCGGTTTTTTATTTCACAAAAAGTTCTTCTTCATAAAGGGAAAGAAACTTTTCATGGGCCTAAGCTTGTGATAACATTTAGCCCGTAGATGCCCTCGCCGCCCGAATGGGCAGCGGGGGCTACATCATACGGCACCCGCTGTGATTCAGGAGGCAGACTTGCACAAAGAAATCAAATCATTTACCGGACTCCGCGCCCTGGCCCTGTGGGGCGTGATCCTTTACCACCTTTATCCCCACAAAATCGCCGGGGGCTACCTGGGCGTCGTCATGTTTTTTCTCCTCTCGGGCTATCTTCTCATGCGCCAACACCTGGCGGAAAAAAACCATGCCCCCTTTAAGAAATTTGTAAAACAGTATAAAAAGCTCACGCCGCCCTTGGTTTTTGTCGTGGCCGTGGTGCTCTTTATCGCCGCTTTGGCCTTTCAAGCGGAATTTCGCGACGTGGCCGCATCGGGGATAAGCGCCGTCTTCGGCGTGAACAACTGGCAACAGATCCTTCGGGGCTTTTCCTACTTCGATCTCCACGGGAAGTTTTTGCCCTTTACCCACTTCTGGGCCCTGTCGGCACAGATCCAGTTCTATCTGATCTGGGCCATCCTCAGAAGCCTTTGCGGCAAAGATCGGGGCAAGCTCGCCCTGTCTCTCGCCGTCACCGGGGGCATTTCCCTGCTCCTAATGCCCATGATGACCCCCTTCGCCAAAGACATGACCCGCGTCTATTACGGCACGGACACCCGCTACTTCGCCTTTGCCATAGGCGCATTGGCCGGGCTCGTGGGGGAAAAGGGCAGCTTTAGACGCAGCCAAAAGGCGAAAGCGCCCCAAGCGGCGGGGCTTTTGGCAGCTATGCTCCTCTGCTTCGTCGTCTTTAAAAGCGGCGGCTTCCTTTACTACGGCGGCATGGCCCTGTTCTCCCTCTTGGGTGCGGCCCTCTTGCTCTATACGGCAAAAGACGACAACGCTACCGCCAAAGCCTTGGGAAATCCCTTGCTCCGCTACTTCGGCAAGCGCAGCTACGAGCTCTACCTGTGGCAATACCCGGTGATGCTCGTCTTTCAACAGGCCTTCTCCCACAGCGAATTGCCTTACTTTGCCGTGGCCCTCATCCAATTGCCCGTGCTCTTCCTCTTAGGGGAAGGCACCTACCGCCTCTTTAAGCATCCCATCAAGAAGAAGCGGGCCCTGTCCGCATCGGCGGCGGCCGTCCTCGTCCTCACCCTTATCGGCTCCGTGGCCTTCAGCCCCAAGCGCATCGCCGCCAAGGAAGAGGCCGAAGCGAAGAAAATCGAGGCGAAGAAAAAAGCCGAGGCCAAGGCCAAAGAGCCCGAGCCCGTGGACGACGAAAACCTCTCCGAGGAAATCAGAGAGATCAATCGCCGCTGGCCTCAAGTAGCTTTAGGCGAAAAAGACATAAACGCCTTGGCCGAGCGGGACGGACTCATGATCGGCGACAGTCTGACGGAAATGGAAGCGGTATACATTAAAATGATCCTGCCGAAATTCACCGTGGACGGCAAAAAGAACCGTCAAATGGCGAAGGGAAAGGAAATCTTGGAAAGCCACGATCTCGGCGCCCTTTCTCCCGACGCGCCCATCGTCATACAGCTGGGCACCAATTACGACTTCAATACGAAAGTGCTGGACAGCTTAATCGCCGCCACGGGAAAGCACCCGGTGTATTTGGTTAACACCGTCATGCCCGATCCCTGGGAAGAGCCGGTGAATCAAAAGCTCGCCGCCGCCGCCAAGGCGTCGAAGCGGGTGCGCCTCATCGACTGGTATAAAATCGCCAAGGAAGAAGACGATATCTTTATTTCCGACCACACCCACCCGAAAAATCTGGGTCTCTACCTCTTCCCTCAAGTGGTGGCCAAAGGCATTATGCCTTCGGTAAAGCCGGTGAAGGCGAAGCCGAAGACCGAGGACAAAAACGAACAATCGACGAAAGAAAATAAAGTCGAGGCGACGCAGAAGGAAAATAAATCCGCTGAATAATATATTCTTCTCTCGTTTTTCTTGCGCCAAAGGGTGCGGCGGGTGTATAGTGTTCATCAACTATCGTAATAACGAAAGGGGAGAATGACTATGTATATGCCGAATTACCATCTATCGAAAGATGGATACGACGAATTGCCCGAGGTGCTCGCTTCGAGAGGCTTTAAAAAAGCCGTCCTCGTCGGCGGAAAGCGCGCCCTGGATGCCGCCTCGGGAAAGATAAAAGACGCCCTCGAGGGCACCGATACTACCATCACCGGCACCTTTGTCTACGGGGTGGAATGCACCGACGCAAACATCGAACGACTGATGAAAGAGCCCGCCGTTCAAGAGGCCGACGTCATCTTCGGCATCGGCGGGGGCAAGGCGCTGGACACGGCGAAGGTATTGTCCCTGCGCGTCGACAAGCCCGCCTTTTCCTTTCCCACCATCTGCTCCAACTGCGCGGCCATGACCGCCATCGCCGTCGTCTATCACGAGGACGGGCGGGTGCGGGGCTACGAATTTCCCAAGTCTCCCTCGGATATTTTCATCGACCTGAAAATCATCGCCGAAGCCCCTGAAATCTACTTCTGGGCGGGCATCGGCGACGGCATCAGCAAACAGGCGGAGGTTCTTTCCGCCTCGAAAGGCGACGACCTGAGCCACATGGCCCGCCTGGGCGTGGGCATCGCCAAAACCTGCGAAGAGCCCTTCTTGAAGTGGGGCAAAGAGGGCCTGGAAGATGTGAAACACAACCGCGTCTCCCGGGCCGTGGAAGAAATCGCCCTGGACGTCTTGGTCTCCACGGGTTACGTGAGCAATCTCACCAATCAGCCGGATTTCTACTACAACTCCTACATCGCCCACATCTTCTTCGACGCCGCCTGCCTGATCCCGAGAGAAGGCAATTACCTTCACGGCGAAGTGGTTTCCTTCGGCGTCATGGTGCTCCACGCCTACGACGGCAACGAGGCGGAACTGAAAAAGATCGCCCGCTTCAACCAATCCATCGGCCTGCCCATTACCTTGGAAGATGTGGGGCTGACGGCCGACGATCTGGACGAAATGATGACCTTCGTTCCGGAAACGACGGAGTACAAGCGTTCGAGCAAACCTATATCCGTGGAAAAAATAAAAGCCGCCGCCTTAATGGCAGACGCCTATGGCCGCAGCTTAAAATAAGCGCAAAAAAACCCCGGTTGCCGGGGTTTTTTCATGCTGAGCTTCTTCGCCGTAGGTCATGACTGCACTGCTAAAAGGCGTTTATAGGTGGTACAACAATCTATCCGTCTCGAAATAGCTCGGTGTGCAGCACATCCCAATAAAAATCGGAACCCGTAAGGGTTCCGCACATATAAAAAGCGTTTTGTGGGTGGATGGGGATGTACAACTATACATCCGTTTCGATTCGGCTTCGCCTCCTCGAAACGGTGTAAGACTGCATCTGACCTTCCTACGACTCGCGACCCTCGTCGGGATAGGACATGAGGGCCCCGGGGAAGGGGCAGAGGGCGAATCGAAACGCCCTAGCCCCTTCCCCGGGTTTAAAAGCCGTGAAAGAATGGATTTTATTCAAAATAGAAAATCGGATTTTAATCAGTTGGCTATGCAATTAAATAAGGACCTTGGGAGGAATCTCATGGAAAAATTTAAAATTCGCCGTTTAAAGTTCGGTAGGAGATCCAGCCGTCGCCGATATTGCACCAGGTGCGAACGGAGTCGGCCCGCGTGTCGATGACATAGACCTCGGCGCCGCGGGTCAGGGTATAGGCCACGGGGTAATTCTTTCCGGGGCCCGTGCGCACATTGGCTTCGGCGGCGGTGACATATTGAACCGTATAGAGAATGCGGCTCGCTTCCGACGCCTGCTTGGCGCTTTTTTCAGCCGACGCCTTGGCCTTGGCGGCCTCGGACTCGGCGGTGGCGACGCGAATCTTTTCGTCGCTTAAATTCTTCGCCCCTTGTTTTACTTCCTGCTTCAAGCTTTCCAAGCGGTCGTTCGTCGGCGCCACGGCGATGAGATTATTCACCATGTCCATGGCCCCGTCGTAATCGTCGCCGTCCATAAGGGCGCGGATCTTCGGGCTTGCCGCATCCACTACGTCGTTTACGCCCTTGCGCGCCTTGTCGGAAAGGTCGTTGTCGTGTTCCGCAATGGCATTATACATGCGCAGAGCTTCGGCGTAAGAGCCGCCGTCGAGAGCGTCCTTCGCCTTGTCCAAAAGCTCCACGTCCTTGGCCATGGTCTTGGCTTCCTTGGCCTTTTCCTTATAGACGCCGCGATTGGTGATCTCGTAGAGCTTTTCGTACTGCTCCCGAGCCTTGTCGAAATTTTCGTCCTCGATGGCGGCGGCAGCGGATTTTTCCAAACTGATCCGCCGGCCGGTGCGGTAGATAAAGACGGAAAGAACCAAGAGGACGATGATCCCCGCCACGGAAGCGGCGATGACGACGCCCTTCTTCTTGCCGGAAGATTTTTCTTCCTCCGCCTCGTTCCGCACATCGGCATAGGCATAGGCGGGGTCGCTTTCGTAAGCGTCCACCGGGCGGATCGGCGTCGTGTCCGAGGATTCTTCTCGGGAAAGAACCTGACCGCAGGATTTACAGAATTTCGCGTCGGAGACATTGTCTGCGCCGCAATTTATACATTTCATAATACATCACCTAAAAAGGGTATTGAAAAAAGGGTTAAGCCGGACAGAAGCGCCAAGAAAATCCAGAATCCGCCGAGGATTAATTGAGCGATAAAACAAACGAATCCCGCCCGATTCCACGTATCCTGCACTTGGGCAAACTCTTCCATGTCGCGGTAGCGATTGTTTTGAAGGGCCCATTCGTTGCCCTTAAAGCCGGCGACGAAAGACATGATGATGCCGACGATGGGCACGAGGCACAAGAGGGTTATGTAACAGTGATTGCCGATTCCCCAAATGATGGTCAGGGAAAAAGCGCCCCAGTTAAAGCGGCCGGGCCGTTGGCGATTGTAGGGATCCTTCATCGGATCCGGCGCCGGAGCGTAGGGCTCGTTATAGGCGGCGGATTGCAGGGTCCACGTGTCGTCCGATGTAAAAGTGTCCTGCTCATAGCCGACATCGTCTACAGGCGCGCCGCAATCGGTACAGAACTTGTCGCTGGGAAGCAATTCCTTGCCGCAGTGAGTACAAAACATAGCAACCTCCTTTGTAAAACCATGGTATATTCTTTTGAAAACAATTTCAATATGAAAAATAAAAAACGTATATAAAAAACAGCGTCCTGTTCGGACGCTGCCAATCGATTTTGTGAACGTGCTCGGAAATGCCTTTCCGAGCATTAATTTTGTGCGTATTTCCCATGGTGAGGCTCGCGGTCTAAGATGAAGGAAAAATCCTCCGGCATCGCGGGATGAGCGTTATGGGCGGGCACCCCCACCACCGTCTCCCCGGCGGGTACGGAGTGAAGCACCACGGCGCCGGCGCCCACTTTGGCCCCTTCGCCGATGGTGACGGGGCCTAAAATCGTGGCCCGCGCCCCGACCATGGCCCCGTCTTTCACCGTGGGGTGGCGCTTGGTCTTGCTCAGGCCGCGGCCGCCCAAAGTGACCCCGTGGTATAGAGTCACGTCGTCACCGATTTCCGCCGTCTCGCCGATCACCACGCCCATGCCGTGGTCGATAAAGAGCCTTTCGCCGATTTCGGCTCCCGGATGGATCTCGATGCCGGTTTTTCTCCGCGCCCGGTGGGACAGAAAGCGGGCGAGGGTCGTGTAGCCCTTTTTATAGAGGCGGTGGGCACGGCGGTGGCTCAACAAGGCCGCCACCATGGGATAGAGAAACATGGCTTCAAACAAATTTCTGCAGGCCGGGTCTTTTTCCAAAATCACCCGCCCGATCTTTCTGCGCTCCTCAAACAACATGGCTTAAAACAATTCCGTGGACATGTACCGTTCGGCGGCATCGGGAAGCACGGTGACGATATTGCCCTCGAAGCGTTCGGCCAGCTTCAGGGCCGCCAGCACATTGGCTCCGGAGGAAATACCCACGCTCAGGCCCTCTTCGGCGCTTAATTTCTTCGCCATGGCGATGGCATCGTCTCCTTTTATGGTGATCACTTCATCTACCACCTCGGGATCGTAATTGCCGGGAATAAAATTGGCGCCGATCCCCTGAATCTTGTGATCATCCGCCCTGTTTTCCGTGATCAGAGGGCTTTCCGCCGGCTCGACGCCCACGACATAAGCCTCGGGATTTTTCGCCTTCAGGGCGCGGCCCACGCCGGTGACCGTGCCGCCGGTGCCGATGCCCGCGACGAAGACCGATACGTCCCCGTCCAAGGCCGATAAAATTTCCGGGCCCGTGGTGAGCTCGTGGATCCGCGGATTGGCGGGATTGTTAAACTGATCTGGCATGAAATACTCGCCCGTGGCCGCCATTTCCTTGGCCTTGTCCACGGCCCCCTGCATGCCGCCCTCTTGAATTAAAATCAACTCGGCGCCGAAAGAGCGAATCAAAGCCTTGCGCTCGTCGCTCATAGAGGCGGGCATAACGATGGCCACCTCGTAGCTCATTTGCTTGCCCACCATGGCCAGGGCGATGCCCGTATTTCCCGACGTGGGCTCCACGATCTTCATCCCAGGCTTCAGGTCGCCGTTCGCCACGGCCTCTTCGATCATATTGTAGGCCACGCGATCCTTAATGGACGCCGCGGGATTATTCTTTTCCAACTTGGCGAAAATGCGTCCGCCACCCATGGATAATTGCACGAGAGGCGTCTTTCCCACTGTATCTAAAATATTCATTATAAAACCAACCTTTCAACTCTGATTTAATGGCTATTGTATCGCTTAGAGAAGAATAAGTAAACCAAAAAATTCCCCGGTTCACTCAGAAGAGTGAAGCGGGGAAGAAAAAAGTGTTTTTTGATTTTATTTTTTCTTGCGGTTTTGTTTTTTCTTCATACACTTAATCTTCTTCCTCCTCTGTTCTCGGGGGCGGGAAAAAGGGTATTGCGATTCGCTCTCAACCCGCAGGGGCAATATGTTTTTTAAGCGGGGCTCACGTTAGAAATTCAAGTTCCCTATTTCGTTTAAAAATCCATTCTTACATGGTTTTGAGACCCGGGGATGGGGAAAAGAGCTCAGAGCGGAAGGCCGCATTTTCCCCATCCCCGGGACCCCTGCCCCTTTTTTGGCCACGTTTAAGCGGCAAGAAAATGCCTGCGGCATTTTCTACATATTTTCCTCTTCGTATTCGCGATATCAGACCTATGACACAAAAGCTAGCCGGCACTATGCAAATGACTGGCCTAGCTGATAACCCGCCGCCCCTTCTCCTTCGAGCGATCGCCTTCCATTTTTCGCTCGCTCACTTACGAATGACGCATGAACTAAACTCATCTGATTAAATGCCCAACTCAAAGCCTCTCTTCCACAACACGGTCCAACAGGAATCAAATGCCGTAAGGCATTTGCTCTGCTAAAAGGCGTTTTGTGGGTCGAGTGGGATGGGGTCCAGGGGAAGGGCCAGAGGGCGAATCGCAACGCCCTGGGCCCTTCCCCTGGTTTAGGAGCCATGTAAGAATGGATATTTAGATGAGAAAAGTAACCTGAATATATTAGGCCAGCTACGCTATAAAAAGCTATCGCCACAGAATTGACGCCCTTTTTCCCGCCCCCGGGTCTAAAAGCCGTGGAAATTATAAGCGAAGAAAGTTTCTTGATTTTAAAAAGAGAGCTACGCAGTATAAATCAGGGCCTCGGGAGGCATCTCCTGCTCTTGAAATAAAAAATAACGATTGGTACATAAGAAAAAATTGAATCGCTCCGCTTATGTTATGGAAATAATCCTTCGTACAGTGTAGAGTTTAATTATGAAGTCGTGGTGTGCTCAGAAAGTGATGTAAAATAAAATCGTACCGACGACAGAGGTCACTCTTTTCAAATACGAAATTTTTAATTATCCGGGGGATACTATGAAATACTACGTTGACAACAGGGATCAAATATACAGCTTAACGACGGACATGTCCTCAACAGATGAAACCGGTCATTGGATTCACCTTATCGATCCCACGGATGAAGAAATTCAGTCTTTATCCCAAAAATATCAGGTGCCCGAAAGCATTCTCTCGGCCGTCGCCGACCCCGGTGAAATCGCACGAAGCGACGGAAGGTACAGCTCGACCTACGATTTGTTTATTCTCCGCTACCCGGTGGAGGTGGCCAAGGACGTCTACGAAACCCGTCCTTTGGCGATGATTCGAACCGACGAGCTGGTCATCACCGTAAAATACTACGATGACAAGGCCTTTTTCGACTTTATAGAGGGAAAAGGCCATCGCCTGGTCGTAGACGAAGGCTTTCCCAAGGAAAAAATCCTCGTCGATTTGGCATATCACATTTGTAAATCCTATATAGACTTTACAAAAATCATTAACGAACGAATCGAGGAGCTGGAGGAAGACATGGCGCGCTCGACGAAAAGCGAAACCATCCGACAACTCATCAGCCTTTCGAGAAGCCTGATCCGCTTTTCCATGGCCACGGAAAACAACGAATACGTCTTGCACGATCTGTTTCATCTCGCTCCGTTACACAGTTCCCCTTCCAGAAATCAGCTACTCAATGATTTAAAAGTTGAAAGCACACAGGCCCGCCTTATGGTAAAAGAAGCGTCGGTCACGGTAGAAAAGCTGTCCGATCTCTATTCAAGCCTCGTGGCAAACAATTTAAACGACGTGATGAAGACCCTTACCTCCATTACGATTCTTTTGACCGTGCCCACCATTATCGGCGGCTATTGGGGCATGAACACCTCCCTGCCCCTTGCCGATAGGCCATACGCCTTCTGGTGGCTCCTGGGACTTACCTTTGCGGTCATCGTACTGATGTATTTCTACCTGAAAAAGAGAGACTACCTCTAAAATAAAAATCGGAACCTACAAGGGTTCCGATTTTTAAAAAAGCTTTATAGATTACAATATACATCCGTTTCGAAAACTTTAGTGTGCGACGCATCCCAACAGGAATCAAATGCCGTCAGGGTTTCGCACATTAGAAAAGCGTTAGGGTTAAAGGGAGAGGGAAAAAAGGCGTTAATTATGTGGCGAAAGATATTATGCGTATCTGACGTAATCTATTCAAGCTACTTTCTTCGCTTAAAAATTCATTCTTACATGGCTTGTAGACCCGGGGAAGGGGCTAGGGCGTTGCGATTCGCCCTCTGCCCCTTCCCCGGGGCCCCATCCCCATCCACCCACAAACGCCTTTTAGCAGAGCGGAACCCTACCGGGTTCCGATTCCTGTTGGGCCGTGTCGCCAACGAAAGAAGCTGAATTGGGTAATTGGTCGCACGAGTCAATAAAGTGCGAAGCTCACAATAGTGCGAGTACAAAATGGAAGGCGATCGCTCGAAGAAATAGGGGCAGCGGGTTATCAGCGGGGCCGGTCACCTGCATAGTGCCGTTCAGCTTTTGTGTCATAGGTCTGCTATCGCGACGACGAAGAAGGTAATATGTAGAAAATGCCGCAGGCATTTTCTTACCGCTTAAACGTGGCCAAAAAAGGGGCGGGGGTCCCGGGGGCGGGGAAAATGCGGCCTTCCGCTCTGAGCTCTTTTCCCCGCCCCCGGGTCTAAAAGCCATAAAAGAATCAATTCTTAGGGAAAAAAGTAACTTGATTTCATCGCGCCGGCTACGCATTAAATTTTAATGGTATTGGAATTGATGGTGTGCGAAGGAAAAGAAGAAAACTCTACATTTCCACCATCGTCCCAATTCCTTTCTCTTCTGCAAAGCGGCAGATCTTTTCTCCCACCACTACATCAAACACGGCGGAGCCGGTGGACTTAAACAAAGTAATCTCGTCGTCGTTTTCTCTGCCGGGGAGCTCGCCTAAGAGCACTTGGCCCAGTTCGTTGGCGATTTTTTCTTTCGCAACCAATCCGTCTTTCATGGGTTTAATCATGTCGCCGGCTTCGTTTAACACGCCGTCGATAGTGTCGACATAAATCTTGTCCGCACGGGCGACGATTTCCGGCGGCAGCTCGATCATCTCGGGGGTATAGGCGCCGATGCCGTTAATGTGGCAGCCCGCCTTCACCTTGGTGCCGTCGAAGACAGGCTCCGTGGCCGTGGTGACGGCGGTAATAATATCCGCCTCGGGAATCACCGGGCCCAAATCGGACACGGGCACGAGCTTGGCGCCGTAGGCCGCCATGTCCTTTTCCACGGACGCGACAAAGGCCTCGGCTTTTTCCTGCTTGCGGTTAAAGATATAGGCCGTTTCGATATCCCTCACGGCCAGCACCGATTCCAGCTGGCTCTTGGCTTGGCCGCCGGTGCCGATAAGTACGAAAGTCTTCGCGTCCTTTTTTGCCAAGACATCGGTGGCGGCGCCGGCGAGACCGCCGGTGCGCATGCGGGTGAGCTCCGTGCCGTCCATAATGCCCTTGACCAGGCCCGTCTCCGTGTCCATGACCACCATAGTCGCCGGCACGGCGGGGAGCCCCTTGGCGGGGTTTTTCGGGTAGACGGAAATGATCTTAGCCCCCAAAGCCTTGGCGCCTTCCACCAAACCCGGCATAAAGAGCGCCTGGCCTTCGGCCTCCTTCACGTCTAAATTGCTGCGCAGGGGAATATTGCTTTCGCCCTTGGAGTAAAGGGCCATGGCTTCCTTGTCGGCCTCGATGACATCTTTCACGGCCATGGACGCCGTGACTTCTTCCGCGTTAAGGATTAATAAATTCATTTTGCCTCCTTTAGACAATCATACAAAAAAGAAAAAGTGCCCTGCCGAGGCAAGGCACAGAGATGCTTAGATTCTGCAGGTAACTTTGTTGACGAGGACGGGAACCTTCGCCGCATTCAGCACCTTGTCGGAGACGGAGCCCAACAGCGTTCTCGAGAAACCGCCTAAGCCGCGACTGCCGATGACGATGAGGTCCACTTCTTTTTCCTCGGAGCATTTTAAAATTTCTTCCGATGCCCGGCCGACGCGAACACAGGTTTCCACGTCGCCCTTGTAATCGATGGTCGCCAGCGCCTTGTCCAAAATCTTTTGGCCCCGTTGTTCCTGGGCTTTTTTAAAATCCGTGGACAGGAAATTGCCGGGATAATGCTCGATCACATTGGTATCGGTTAAGACCGTGAGAATAATCAGCTTCGAATCGAAAGCCTGAGCCAACAATTCCCCTTCTTTCAATGCGCAGTAAGAATCCTGCGAACCGTCGACCGGTACTAATATTTTCTTATACATGGAAACGCCTCCTTTGCTAATAGTATACCATACTAAAGCGACCTTGAAACATAAAACTGAAAAATGCTCTCTGTTGAAA
>QWCK01001394.1_pt1 | contig 35729 bp, 26 predicted proteins | sample 1972571 | NCBI WGS metagenome assembly QWCK01 (sample SAMN09866710, study PRJNA288562) | Human gut metagenome isolate term2_stool, whole genome shotgun sequencing... | isolation source: gut | host: Homo sapiens | place: USA: California | reverse complement strand
AGATAAGTGAAATTTCTGACATGGCAAAATCCTGAGCAACTTTTTGTTGCTCAGGTGCTTATAAAAAATATTAAATTATAGTGTTGCGGAAATTAGGAACATTAAGATACAAATAATACTTAATTATTAATAAATATGCGACAATTATAAAAAATATCTGAACAATTATACAAATTTTGAAGTTTTGTAATTTATTACAACCTCAAACGAAACCATTGTATGATACAGAACAAACCCCTACTATTACGTGCTTTAGCAGGAGCTTTGATATGCATTCCAGTCTATGCGTCGGCTGGTAATGCAAGCTATTACAATGCATCTACAGAAGCTAAAGTTTTCCCGTGGAAGAAGAACAAGAAAAAAGAAACAACTGAAGAAGTCAGTAAAACCGATTTCGAAAAGATTGCCTCCGAGAGCAACCTGGTTTCTCGTGGCATGTTTAATGTATATGCCCAGGATGGCAAATATTATTTCGAAATCCCCGTGTCATTGCTTCAGCGCGACATGCTGGTTGTGAATAAGCTACAAAAAGTACCCTTCGAACTAAATGACGCAGGTGTAAACCGTGGTACAAACTACGAAACACAGATGATACGTTTTGAATGGAACAAGGAAGAGAAAAAAATCAGGGTGCGCCAGAGCCGTCCATTACCGGAATCGCCCGAAAACGATGCTATCACCCGCTCGGTGCGCGATAACTTTATCTCTCCGCTCATTGCCGATTTCAAGCTGGAAGCATGCAATGCCGATTCAACCTCAGTAATCATCCAGATAAACGACATCTATGACGGATCGGAAACGAGCATCAACAATGTCTTCGACAATATCAATCTGGGGACATCTGCTATAAAGGACTTGTCACGCATCATGTCGATCAAGGCGTTTCCTAACAACATCGTAGCCACTTCCGAACTTACTACGAAAGTACGCGAAGGTATGTCGGCAGTAAATGTCACCGTAGAGGTCAGCTCCTCACTGGTATTACTGCCCGAAAAGCCGATGATGGGCCGTCTGGATGATCCGAAAGTGGGATATTTCACAAAGGACTTGCTCTATTTCAGCGATTCCCAACAGAAAACAGAAGAGAAAAAATACATTACACGCTGGCGACTGGAACCCAAACCGGAAGACCGTGAGGCATATCTGCGCGGAGAACTGGTAGAACCGGAAAAGCCGATTGTGTTCTACATCGAAAACTCTACCCCTTACCGCTGGCGAAAATACATCAAGCAAGGTATAGAAGACTGGCAGGTAGCTTTCGAGCGTGCCGGATTTAAAAATGCAATTATTGCCAAGGAACTGCCCGATAGCATAGCGGCGAATGCTGATGACATCAACTATTCGGTGGTGACGTATGCAGCCTCATCGAAAGCCAATGCGATGGGTCCGTCTATTCTCGACCCGCGCTCGGGAGAGATTCTGGAAGCGGACATCATGTGGTGGCATAATGTTATCTCGATGGTGCAGGAATGGATTACCGTCCAGACCGGAGCTATTGACCCGAAAGCACGAGGAACCAAACTGCCGGACGAAATGATGGGAGATGCAATCCGTTTTGTAGCCTGTCACGAGGTAGGACATTCGCTGGGGTTGCGCCACAACATGATGGGATCGTGGACTTTCCCTACTGATTCGCTCCGTTCGAAAAGCTTTACAGACAAGATGAACTCTACGGCATCGTCTATTATGGACTATGCCCGCTATAACTATGTGGCACAGCCAGGCGACGGAGTTACAGCTGTATCGCCACACATCGGTCCGTATGATATTTTTGCCATCGAATATGGTTACCGCTGGTACGGTCTGCCTACTCCGGAAGCTGAAAAAGATGTGTTATACGATTTCCTGAACAAACATAACGGACGTTTGTATAAATACAGCGAGGCACAAGATCCGCGTTCGGCTGTCGATCCGAGAGCACAGAACGAAGATTTGGGTGACGATCCTGTCCGTTCTTCGGAACTGGGTATAGCCAACTTGAAACGTATCGTGCCTGAAATCATCAAGTGGACGACTACGGGAGAGAAAGGACAGACGTACGAGGAGGCTTCGCGCCTGTATTACGCAGTGATTACCCAGTGGAACAACTATCTGTATCATGTAATGGCAAATATCGGAGGTATTTACATAGAAAATACGACTGTAGGCGATGGAGTCAAGACATATACCTATGTAGAGAAGGAAAAGCAGGAAGCATCACTCGATTTTCTGCTGAACGAAGTTCTTTGCTACCCGCGCTGGCTGTTCGATACGGAAATTTCCGACTATACCTTCCTGTTGCGTAAAAACCCGACGGGAGTAATAGAATATGCGCCAAGCCAGATTCTGAAAAATACGCAGGGATATATTTTCTGGGATCTGCTCTCGAACGACCGACTGATGCGTATGCTGGAAAACGAACTGAAGAATGGCAAAAAGGCTTTCACCGTAGTAGAAATGATGGACAAGATGCACAACTCCATCTTCGCGACCACCATCAAGGGAGGTACTCCCGATGTGATGGAGCGTAACTTGCAGAAAGGATTCCTCGACGCACTGATTACTGCTGCCGCCGAAAGTGAAGGTGTAAAAATCAACAAGCAGCTGACTGCTACCAGTGGCAATCCGTATCTGTTCCATCACACACCGTGGTGCAGTCACGATGAATTTGCTATTGAACAGGCAGAACGCATGGGAGCCAGACGTGAACTGAGTTTCTACGGCGGACAAGTAAACCGTATATCGGATGCAATCTCTGTCAAACGAGGTGAATTGTTGCGCATCAAGAAGTTGCTTGAGTCAAGACGCAACACATCGGATACAGCGGCACGCTATCATTATGACGATATGATTCTGCGTATCAATACGGCACTGGGACTGAAGGATTAAACCGTCCCTGTGCCGATGCACAAAAACAAATGCTAAACTATTTTTTACAAAATCAATAACAATCTTTTTTTCAATGAAGAAATCCTTATTATTGACTTTGCTGCTCCTTGTGCACGTTTGTGCGGCATGGGCGGCCGACAAGGTGATTACCGGTAATGTAATTGCTGATGATGACAAACAGCCACTGATAGGTGTGTCTGTGTATGTTTCTGCCGACGACTTGAAGAAAGCCGGAAGCAGCCTGATGTCTTTGGGAGTTGTCACCGATATCGACGGAAACTTCTCTATTACCGTTCCTTCCGGAGTAAAGAAATTACAATTAAGCTATATTGGTTACACTACACAGCAAATCGAACTGAAATCGGGACAGACTCATTATAACGTTGCCTTACAGCCTTCGTCGACGATGCTGAACGATGTGGTTGTGACCGGTTATCAGACGGTGGAGCGTCGTAAGCTGACAGCTGCTGTTGCTAAGATTGACATTTCGGAAGGACGTATCGGTACGGTAAAAAGTATCGACCAGGCTCTTTCGGGACAAATTGCAGGTCTTTCGGCTGTTTCGACTTCTGGAGCTCCCGGATCTCCGGTAAAGATTCGTATCCGCGGTACTTCATCGCTAAACGGTACACAGGACCCGTTGTGGGTGCTCGACGGTATTCCACTGGAAGGTACTGATATCCCGAGTCTGGAGTCGCTGAAGAATATCGACGATGTACAGCAGTCTTCCATCGCCGGACTGAATCCTGCCGATATTGCTGATATCACAGTACTGAAAGATGCTGCCGCAACAGCTATTTATGGTGCACGTGCGGCCAATGGTGTAATTGTGATTACCACTAAAAACGGTAAGGCCGGAAAGACAAAAATCAACTTCAGTACGCGCCTCACGTGGTCGCCTCAACAGAATATCGACCGTCTGAACTTACTGAATGCGTCTGAAAAGGTCGATCTGGAACTGCAACTGATGAAAAGTGATTATGCCATGAACGCCGAAAAGGGAGAAATATACCGCATCCTGAACCGCTACAATGCCATTGATGCTTTCAAGAAAGATGGCTGGGATGCACTCTCAAAGGAGGCTCAGAATGAAATCAATGCTTTACGCCTGATTAATACAGACTGGAATGATATACTGTTGCAGGACGCGTTCAGTCAGGAATATAACCTGAGTCTGTCGGGCGGTAACGAAAAGGCTACGTACTATACTTCGTTAGGGTACTCGAAAGAACAGGGAAATATTCCGAATGTATCTTCCGACCGTCTGAATCTGGTAATGAAAGCTAATTATAAAGTGAACCGGATGTTGAAATTCGGCACATCTGTTTTTGTAAACCGACGTAAGAATGGTTCATACCTGTCTACCGACGGATTTACAAATCCGATGTTCTATGCCCGCATTGCCAATCCGTACCTGACTCCATACGATAAGGATGGAAACTATGTGTACGACAGCGATATACAGAATGGAAATTCAGATCTGCTGTTCAATACATTTGAAGAACGGCAGAATACATCGAATGAAACAACCATCAATTCGCTTTCTTCCATCTTCGATGTGGAGCTTCGATTTGACGACCGATTCAAGATTACGTCACAGGTAGGGTTACAGCTCGACAAGACCTCGCGCGAACAGATTGCCGATCAGGAGTCTTTTGCCATGCGACTGGAACACAAAAACCATCGCTATAACGGTACGTCTTTCCTTCCTCAGAAAGGAGGGTTTCATAAGGCTTACGAAAATTCAGACTCTCAGGTAACGTGGAAAACAATGGGAACATATCGCGATACATATGCTGATATTCATGAATTTGAAATCATGGTAGGTTCCGAACTTCGCCGTACATGGGCGACTACCCTTTATTCGGCCGGTTACGGATATGACCGCCGTACAATGACCAACCAGCCGGTAGTATTCCCCAGCGACTCGCAGGCGTTTCCTCTGCATACCAAAACGAATGTAGAAAATGCATACGTTTCGGCTTTCTCTACAATGTCGTACTCACTGCTGAACCGATATACTCTGGGAGGAAGTATCCGCTTCGATGGTTCCGACTTGTTTGGAGTTGACAAGAAATATCGTTACCTGCCACTTTACTCAGTCAGTGCACTGTGGCGTATATCGGAAGAACCGTTCACCGAAAACGCGAAATGGCTGGACAATCTGGTGATCCGTGCATCGTATGGTCTGCAAGGAAACATCGACAAGAATACTTCTCCGTATCTGCTGGGGAAATACCAATCGAATGCTACCCCTATCTTACCAGGAAATACGGAAGACATGATTGTGGTAACCTCTGCACCAAACGACAAGCTGCGCTGGGAAAAGACTCATTCGGTTAATGTCGGACTGGACTTTGCTGTATTGAATCAGGCTATCAACCTGAGTGTGGACTATTATTACCGCAAAGGAGTGGACTTGATAGGCATGCAAATGCTTCCGCTGGAAACGGGCTTTTCTTCGACAAACATCAACTGGGCCAGCATGACAAATAAAGGTATCGAAATAGGATTGTCTACACGCAATATCCATACCAAGTCGTTTATGTGGACTACGACTTTCAACTTTGCCTACAACCAGAATAAGGTGTTGAAAGAAGCCATACGAGAAGATGCCATTTATCCTAGCCGTGAAGGTTATCCGGCTGGAGCTATCTTTGCATTCCCTTATGCGGGTATAGATGAAAACGGACAGATGACATTCTACAACAAAGAAACCGGAAAAGTAGAATCGATGAAGGAATTTTTTAAGGTACAGGAATTCGGTTTCGGCACATACAACCTGAGTCATGCCGAACTTCGAAACAAGTATGAGTATATAGGAACAACCGATTCGCCTTACACCGGAGGATTCAACAATACTTTTACCTACAAGGCATGGGAACTGGGTATCAACTGTATTTTCAATGCGGGAGGATATGTACGTGTACAGCCTAGCTACTCACTGACCTCGTTCGACCGCGGACAGAACACCAACCGTGATATTCTGAACCGCTGGACTCCGGAAAATCCGAATGGTACAATGCCGGCGCTGGTAGACTCTAATACAGATATGGATGCCTATTTCTTCCTCGATGGAGCTGTGAATCCGTATGCGTATTCCAGCCTGTGGGTAAAGAAACAGAACTACATGCGTATACAAAGCATTCGTCTGGGGTATGAATTGCCATTCAGCCTGATACAGAAACTGGGTATCAGTCAGGCAACAGTAGCACTGGAAGGACGTAATTTGTTTGTCTTCGGATCGAGCTATCGTAATTATCTGGATCCGGAAACAATGGGTAATCCGTATGCACAGCCTATTCCGAAGTCATTTACATTCAGTCTGAATCTTAACTTTTAACTTGTAACCGACAATGAAGAAACAATATATCTGTTTATTTTTTGCCTGTCTGACTTTCTTGCTGACCGGCTGCGACAAATATCTGGATATCCAGCCTACCGGAAGTGTTATTCCGCATACGCTGGCTGAATATCGTGCCTTATGGCTGAACGCCTGTACAACGGTTCCCGCGGACCGGGGACTTGCGGGTATGGGTGCTGACGAAATGTTTGTAAGCAACAAAAACGATCAGGATAAATATGGAGCCATCGAACGTTGGGAGGGTACGACAACTTCTACCACGACCGTATCATTCGACTGGGCCAATTATTATGAGGTTTTGTTTTTTGCTAACTTCATTATCGAGCATCACAATGAAATAAACGAAGGAAGTCAGAACGAAATAGCACAGCTTACCGGAGAAGCTTATCTGATGCGTGCATATATGCATTTCATATTGGTAAATCTGCATGGACAGCCTTATACCAAACCGGGAGCTCCGGCCACAAAGTCCATCCCTTTGAAGCTGGATACAGATCTGGAAAAACAGCTGTTCCGCAATACAGTAAGCGAGGTATATACTTCGATTTTGGACGACTTGAAAAGTGCCGAAGCGCTGCTGAATGTGGAAAAATGGGATGACATTGCTCTCTCCTACCGTTTTACCAAAGTATGCGTTCCGGCTATCCGCTCACGCGTTTATCTCTATATGGGCGACTGGCAGAATGCTTACGCACAGGCGGAAGAGGCTCTTAAGACTAAAAATGTATTGGAAGATTTTAAGGCAGACGGATTTAAGCTGCCTAACCAATATCAGTCGGTAGAGGCTATTAATGCTTTGGAATATACCATTAACAACAATTATCAGAATGCCGTATCTGTCCTTCCTTCGTTTCTGGCTATGTATCAGGAAGGTGACCTTCGCAAGGATGCTTACTTTGCCCAAGCAGACAAGGACGGAAACCGTAAATCGAAAAAAGGAGGAAGTTCAGAATTCCGTTGTACAATACGTACAGGAGAGTTATACCTGAACAGTGCTGAGGCAGCAGCACAGTCGGACAACTTACCTGAAGCTCGCAAACGCCTGCTACAACTGATGGAGAAGCGTTATACGGCCGAAGCGTATGCTAAAAAGGAAGCATCGGTAGAAGGCCTAGGTAAGGAAGAGCTGATAAAAGAAATACTGAATGAACGTGCCAGAGAACTTGCTTTCGAAGGTCACCGCTGGTTCGATTTGCGCCGTACAACTCGCCCGCGCATCGAAAAAACATTAAACGGTCAACAGTATGTATTAGAACAGGATGATTCGCGTTATACGCTTCAGATTCCGAAAGAAGCAATAGCAGCTAATCCTAACCTGAGCAACTAATCGCATAAAATTATCAGCTACAAGAAGAAAGGCAGCTGTCTCAAAATAAAGAGATAGGCTTACTTATCATCTATATAAAATTACAGCATAAAAAAAACTCCTGCTTTTAGTCCTATCATTATAATAAACAAAGGCTAAAGCAGGAGATTTTTATTTCTCAGTTTTAATCTATAAGATTTTTACTTTCGCTGTTCTAGTTTGAGGCAGCCTCATCTTTATTGGATTAAGATTTTAAAACTCTTTTTCTATCATCTACAACTATTCGCTGAATTCAACTTCATTACGAATAAAAGTCGTAACATTAATCTCTTCCACGGCTACAAACTTCTCTTTGCGATACGGGCAGTCACTGCACATACACTTATTACACTTAGGTGTTTCGAATATATTACATGGATCAAGATGAATATTCAATACAGCATGGTCTGAATATTTAGCTTTCATAGCCTCCTGCAAACGTGCCCCTATTTTATGACCTTGTTCGATATTATAATACCATGGAATAGTCAAGTCACAGTCCATATACAAAGAATTGCCCGACTTCAAAACCTTTACATTATGAATATCAATCCATTCGGGTTTTCTGTTTCGATTCAAGGTATCGGCAAGATCGGCAAGCAGATTAATGTCTGCCTTATCAAGCAAATTATCGGTAGTCTTTCTCAGAATAGAAATTCCTGTTATGATAATTACCGAACCGAAAATCAAGGCCATCGCACTATCTATCCAGGCTATGCCGGTGAAATACAACAATACCAGTCCGGCAACAAGACCAATAGTAGAATAGGTATCCGACTGTAAATGCTTTCCGCCAGCAACGAGAGCAATCGAATCGTATTTCTTTCCTACAGCTATGCTGTACCATCCCATCAGGTAATTAAGAAGCCCGGATACAGCTATGATATAGATACCTACATCAATCTTCTGAATATCGGTAGGTACCAGCAAACGCTTAATACCTTCATAAATAATCATTCCTCCTGCTATAGAAATCAATATACCTTCGATAGAAGCCGATATAAGTTCAATCTTTCCATGTCCGAAAGGATGATTCTGGTCTTTAGGCTTTTCCGAAAGACACAGACTAAACAAGCTTATTGCCCCAGCAACAACGTTGACAATACTCTCCATGGCATCGGTCAGAACACCAACTGAATTTGTGAGGTAATATGCTATAAACTTTCCTACCAGAATCAATACTGATACAGTCAGTATATTACGCTGTACTCTCTGCTTTAGTTTATTCTCTGTAAGTTCCATAATCCCCAAAATTGAAGTCAAAAAATGAGTGGACGAAAGTACAACTTATTTTCAATCTAGCAAAAGCATGATAGCTTAAAGTCAGTCTAAATTTCAGTATGCCACAAATCAGTATCTACGAAAACAGTTAACCCTCTGTCTGACTGATCTATACAGCCCGACAGAGGGTTAACGAATTCAAAAGATTATCAACAAACTCCGTTTAAACCAAGAAGCCCAGTAAGATACCGGCAGCTACAGCCGAACCGATTACTCCTGCAACATTCGGTCCCATTGCATGCATCAGCAGATAGTTAGTCGGATCATATTCCAATCCTACTACCTGAGAAATACGTGCAGAGTCGGGTACTGCCGATACTCCGGCATTACCGATAAGCGGATTGATTTTATTTTCTTTCTTCAATACCAAATTGAAGATCTTGACAAAGATAACTCCCGATGCTGTAGCAATAAAGAATGACAGCGCTCCCAAGATAAAGATCTTGATAGAATCCCAAGTCAAGAACTCAGATGCCTGAGTAGATGCTCCTACGGTCAGTCCCAACAAAATAGTAATTGTATCAATCAGCGGACCACGAGCTGTTTCGGCAAGACGGCGGGTTACACCACTTTCCTTCAACAGATTACCGAAGAACAACATACCCAGCAATGGCAGACCGGAAGGAACCAGGAAGCAAGTAAGCAACAAACCTATAATCGGGAACATAACCTTTTCTGTATGTGATACGGCACGAGGTGCTTTCATACGGATAAGACGTTCCTTCTTTGTTGTAAGCAATCGCATTACAGGAGGTTGTATAACAGGGACAAGTGCCATATACGAATAAGCAGACACGGCAATTGCTCCCATCAGATTAGGTGCAAGTTTCGATGACAAGAAGATAGCGGTCGGTCCGTCAGCTCCACCAATGATACCGATAGCAGCAGCCTGCATCGGATCGAAACCTATTTCCAGCGCAATCATATATGCTCCAAAGATACCAAACTGTGCCGCAGCACCGATCAGCATCAACTTCGGATTAGATATCAACGCCGAGAAGTCCGTCATGGCTCCAATGCCCAAAAAGATAAGCGGCGGATACCATCCGGAAGTCACTCCCTGATACAAAATGTTAAGTACTGAGCCTTCCTCGTAGATACCTACTTTCAGTCCGGCTTCCATATTAAACGGAATGTTACCGATAAGTATACCGAATCCGATAGGAATCAGCAACATCGGTTCGAATTCCTTAGCAACGGCAAGATAAATGAACACAATACCTATCAGGATCATGATGAGATGTCCTGCTGTGGCATTATAAAAACCGGTATATGTCCAGAAGTCTGCCAGGTTATTTTGTAAGAAACTACTAAATTCTCCCATATTATTCGATGATTATAAGGTCTGTACCTTCAAGAATTGATTCTCCTTTACTTACTTTAATAGCAGTAACTTTACCGTCGCGGTCTGCCTTGATATCGTTCTCCATCTTCATGGCTTCCAATACAAGTAAGGTCTGTCCACGTTTCACGGTATCACCTTCTTTTACTTTGATTTCGAGAATAACTCCCGGCAGCGGTGACTTGATACCAGATTTGCTTCCTACACTTGCCGGACGAGTCACAGCAGCAGGAGGAGCAGCAGGAGTAGTAGATGCAGTACGTACTACCGGCTTAATTTTCGGTTTGTTCTGCTTTTCGAGTTCTACGGTATAAGGCGTGCCGTTTACTTCTACACGCACATTATTGTCTTCTATGTCACCCACGGTTACTTTATACAAGTTTCCGTTAATTTTATATCTGTATTCTTTCATGGTTTCTTATCATTTTAGGATGATTATTTCTTATGTGGAGTTTCACGCAATGTATAAATCTTCGAACTCCACGGAGAATAACTACGTTTCACACGACTGATAGTCAGAATGGTTTCTTCTACATCATGATCGGCTCCCTGTGCTTCATGCAGCGCCATAGAGATAGCAGCAATCACTTCTCCCGGTGCTTCGCCCAATTTCTTTTCCTTAGCTTCTTGCTTATCAGTAATGTTGTGTGCGATCATTGCATTGCGCTTACGCAACTTAATAGCCGCTTTACCAATCAGCTTAAAGCAGATATAAAGCAATATTAATCCCAGGAAAACAACACTCATAGCCGATATAGCCATACCGATACCTACCGGGTCATGCTGTTCGAACTTATCCATCTTCGGATTGCTTTCTATCGTCTGGTTGTTCGTACTTGGAGTGACATATTTATCAGCACTTGCACCTTTCACTTCCCATTCGGCAGATGCATCCCCTACACGAGCGTACGATTGATTTGCAGCCAATATACCAGCCGGAACAACAACCTGATCAAGCAGCTTTTTACCAGAATCATATAATCCGATCCAGTTGGCATTAGTTTTACTCAGTACAAAATTAGTATGGAAAGTCCCCCGTCTAGGATTTCCGTCCGCCCAGAAAAGTGTATGCTGGCGTGGCTTAATGCTTGTCAGCACATCTCCTTTCGGAATAAAATACGTAACAGTATCTCCGGGCTGACTGCTCACTTTCAGCAGGCATCCGGCCAAATCGGCTGTACTATATGCCTTATTGAATATTTCAATCCAGCCGCTATGCACACCATAATCATCCTGAAAGTTGGTCTGATTGTCCACCAACACCTCATTGATGACCAGCTTACTGTTCGATTTCTGTTCTGTACAAGAAGTAAAACCGATCAGCAACAGCAGGGAAAGAAATATTCCTATTCTGTTTTTTCTCATAGATTTCTTAAGTTGAAAGTTAATAATCAGAATAACCCACGAATTACAATGGAATATTTCCGTGTTTCTTAGCTGGATTTGTCAGCTTCTTAGTCTGTAACTGCTGCAAGGCACGAATGATACGGAAACGAGTATTACGCGGTTCAATCACATCGTCTATATAACCATATTTTGCAGCATTATACGGGTTGGCAAACAACTTGGTATATTCAGCTTCTTTTTCAGCCATAAATGCCTTCGGATCGGCAGCTTCTTTAGCTTCTTTTGCATACAATACCTCTACAGCTCCAGCACCACCCATTACGGCAATTTCAGCAGTCGGCCATGCATAGTTCATATCTCCACGCAACTGCTTACAACTCATTACGATGTGTGAACCACCATACGACTTACGCAATGTAACTGTCACTTTTGGAACAGTAGCTTCACCATATGCATAAAGCAGTTTAGCTCCGTGCAAGATAACAGCATTGTATTCCTGTCCTGTACCCGGAAGGAATCCCGGAACATCTACCAATGAAACAATAGGAATATTGAAAGCATCACAGAAACGGACGAAACGTGCTCCCTTACGAGAAGCATTGCAGTCCAATACTCCGGCAAGGAACTTAGGCTGGTTGGCAACAATACCAACAGACTGTCCGTTGAAACGTGCAAAACCGACAATGATATTCTTTGCAAAATCACGCTGAACTTCGAGGAACTCACCATTATCGACAATTGCTCCGATAACTTCATACATATCGTAAGCCTTATTCGGACTGTCCGGAATAATTTCATTTAAAGAATCCTCCAGACGATCAATCGGATCTGTACAGTCTACATAAGGCGGCTCTTCCAGATTGTTCTGAGGGATATAGCTCAATAACTTACGAATCAGTGCCAAGCCTTCTTCTTCTGTAGAAGCAGTAAAATGAGTCACACCCGAACGAGTAGAGTGCACACTTGCACCACCCAAATCTTCTTGAGAAACATCCTCTCCGGTAACAGTCTTTACAACTTTCGGACCTGTAAGGAACATATAAGAAGTACCTTCCATCATCAAAGTAAAGTCTGTCAGTGCAGGTGAATATACAGCACCTCCGGCACACGGACCAAAGATACCCGAAATCTGCGGAATCACACCAGAAGCCAAAATATTACGCTGGAAAATTTCAGCATATCCAGCCAGTGCATTGATACCTTCCTGAATACGGGCACCACCCGAGTCATTCAGTCCGATACAAGGAGCTCCCATCTTCATGGCCATATCCATTACTTTACAAATCTTCAGTGACATGGTTTCTGACAGAGAGCCGGCAGATACGGTAAAGTCTTGTGCAAAGACATAAACCAATCTTCCTTCTATTGTTCCATATCCAGTAACTACACCATCGCCCAGATAATGCTTCTTATCCATTCCGAAGTTTGTACAACGATGTTTTACAAACATATCCATTTCTTCAAAACTTCCTTCATCAAGCAGCATAGCAATACGTTCACGTGCAGTATATTTCCCTTTAGCATGTTGCTTTTCGATAGCTTTCTCACCACCGCCAAGACGCGCCTGGGCACGCAGTTCGATAAGCTCTTTTACTTTTTCAAGTTGGTTACTCATGGTACTAGAAATTTATGTATTAGTAAATGGCAAGATAAAATGGTTAACAACCGATTGTTTTAAAGCAACAAAGTGACGAAGAACTTCGTATACATCCGATGAACGTTTACAAAATTCTCCGCCACTTCTCTATTCTGAATGACAACAAACGGCTAATGTCTTCACCATTTCATTCATTGCCCTTAATTATTTTTCGCAAAGTTCGGTTAATACCCCCATAGTTGATTTCGGATGAAGGAAAGCAATATTCAGTCCTTCTGCACCTTTTCGAGGCGCTTTGTCGATCAGGCGAATGCCGTTTGCATCAGCTTCAGCCAACGCATTTGCTACTCCGTCTTCTATTGCAAAAGCCACATGATGAACTCCCATGCCTCTGTTTTCAATAAATTTGGCAATTGTGCTATCAGGTCCCGTAGGCTCCAGCAGTTCAATTTTTGTTTCACCACATTTCAGGAAAGCAGTTTTTACTTTCTGATCTTCTACGGTTTCTATATTATAACATTTCAATCCGAGTACATTTTCATAATAAGGAAGGGCTTCTTCGATACTTTTCACCGCAATGCCCAAATGTTCAATGTGAGAAATTTTCATAATTAAGTTGCTTTTAATGGTATTAAAATCTAAAGTTGGTTTATATCAACTGCACAAAGAAAACAAAAATGTGCAGAATAAAGAAATATTTCCCTATTTTATTTTCATCAACTAACGCTTTTTTTAGTTTATTTTTATTTTATACAAAGCGTAGTTGTCAGAAATATTTTTTCACGATAAAGATATTGGCTGATGCATGAATCGTTCCATTCTCCAAACTGGATATCAACGACTTAAAACATTATTTATCAGACATATTTCCTCATCACAGAACGACGTATTATCTAAAGACTTCAAATTATCGTCAATCTGTTTTACCGAACTGGCACCAATTATGACAGAAGTAACCTTCTCATCTTTCAGCAACCATGCCAATGACATTTCGGCCAAAGTCTGCCCACGTCGTGCGGCTATTTCGTTCAAGTCCCTGATTTTACGAAGAACATCCTCCGTCAGAGCTTCTTTCTTAAGATGACCTCCCCGGGCAATACGTGAATCATCAGGAATACCATCCAGATAACGACCGGTCAATAATCCCTGCGCCAAAGGTGAAAAGGCAACAAACCCACTGCCATGTTTACTAGCCTGATCCAAGATGCCCTCCTCTTCCGGCTCACGATTGAACAAATTATAACGCCCTTGATAAAGCAGACAAGGCACATGATTGTCGGCAAGATAACGATAAGCTATTTCCGCCTCCTCTTTAGGATACTTCGATATGCCTACATAAAGAGCCTTGCCCTGACGTACGATATCGACAAGTGCCTGCAAGGTTTCTTCAAGTGGAGTTTCCGGATCATAGCGATGACTATAAAAAATATCTACATACTCCAGATTCATCCGTTTCAAACTCTGGTCAATACTAGCCATAAGATGCTTCCGTGAATTCCATATCCCATAAGGCCCCTCCCACATATCATGTCCAGCCTTCGTAGAAATAAAAAGTTCATCACGATAGGGAGCCATGGATTTCTTCATGATTTGCCCGAACGTTTCCTCAGCCGATCCATAAGAAGGTCCATAGTTATTAGCAAGATCGATATAAGTAATTCCCTTGTCAAAAGCATGATGAATTTTCTCTTTACTGCCTGACAGCGTATCCACATCTCCGAAGTTATGCCAAAGTCCAAGAGAAATTTCAGGAAGCAGGATGCCACTCTTACCAGCCCTGCGATATTTCATTCCACCGTGATAACGGTCGGGAGCCGCACTATAAACAGGATCAATCATAACATATATCTATATAAATTACACATAAATACGAATAAGCAAGCGATTCAGCCAGTTCCACCGTACCTTGAACCAACGACGTGTACTCAACTGTTTACCTCCGAAACGTAAAATAAAATCCCGATAACTGAATTTCTTGAAAGGAAGTCCTGCTTCTATAAATTCAAAATGACTATATCCATGCTCTCTGGCATAAGTCATTGCTTCCCATACAGCAAGCACTCCCGGATAAAGCAACGAATAACTCTTGCGCATCCCAGCAGAAAACATCAGGTAAGCAGTATCATCAGAAAACAAACAAACCGAACCACCAATAATCTTTTCTTTATAACGGACTATAAAGATTTTACCCATTCCAGCCGGAAAAGATTCTTCAGAGAAAAAAGCAAAAAGATGAAAATCAGGTAAATAACGATGAACTTTGGGAGAATAATATTTTTTCAGCATCATGAAGAAAGCCCTTATATCTTCCAGGCTGGAGGCAATTTCAATAGAAGCCCCATTTTTAAGTCCCCTGGCAATCTGACGTTTACGGGAAGCACTCATCCATTTATCAAGCTGTTCGTGGTGTATCGAATTGCGAACACGCAGCCACCGGACCGGAAAATACCCGTTCTGCCTGAAATAACGGTAGCCGAACAACGGTTCTTCTAAGTTTCGAAACTCCAACAGAAAAGATCCCTCCTTGTACAGAGTAGTAAAATACGTCAATAATTCATTGAAAATCTCTTCCCGTTTCCGTTCCGTATTAAAATACTCTCCTACACCGTAAACGTATGTTTTTTCAGTAAACCCCAGCAGACGAAAATTCCGCCGGGTAATACACAGCAGTTTACCTATCGGTTTATCCCCTTCGAAAGCAACCAAGAGCACAGGACGATACCCCGGGGTTTGTTCCAATATCCGGAACAAATCAGTAGAATGAAAGACATTGGTTCCCGGAAGTTCAGGAATGTCCTTTGCATGCTCATATGTAGTCAACCTGATAGCCATTGTATCGCAAATTTATGATTTTTTTTGAGCATTACGAGTTTAAAGGTTATATTTGTCGTGTTAAAAACGAAGATTTTATGAAGAGTTTCAGCGAATTGATAAAACAACGGCGCAGTATGCGTAAGTTCACCGATGAAGAACTGACACAAGAAGAAGTGGTAACCCTGCTGAAGGCAGCCCTCATGTCGCCGTCTTCCAAACGAAGCAACTGCTGGCAGTTTATAGCAGTAGACGATAAAGAAACACTCGACAAGCTTTCACGCTGCAAGGAAATGGGATCATCTTTCCTGAAAGAAGCCTCTCTTGCCATCGTCGTACTGGCAGATCCGCTGGCAAGCGACGTATGGATAGAAGATGCGTCTATAGCCTCTCTGATGATTCAGCTACAAGCCGAAGATCTGGGACTGGGAAGCTGCTGGATACAAGTACGCGAACGATACACCGCTACCGGCATGTCATCGGACGAATATGTGCACGGCATTCTCGGCATACCTCTTCAGTTACAGGTTTTGTCCATCGTAGCCATCGGCCACAAAGGTATGGAGCGTAAACCTTTCGACGAGTCACACCTGCAATGGGAAAAAGTACATATCAATAAATACGGAGGAGAATAAACGTGACAGCAAAAGCATCAAACCATAAAGATACATACCGTGCTACCGCAGTTTTTCTTGCATTGATGGGAATACTCTACCTTGCCGACCGGCTGATAGGTTTTTCTTCCCACGGCCTGTCCTGGGTTATGCAAAAAGACACCATGCTACTTTATGCAGCCGTCGCTTTCTTATGGTTCAAGGCAGACAAGTCGGTAGGCATCATTCTTGCCGGAATCTGGCTCATCCAGAACATCGGTCTGGTAACTACGCTGCTGGGACAAATGTCAGGCTACCTGCTTCCCGCTTCCCTACTGCTGATAGGAATACTGCTCTACTGGTTGTCATCACGATAAAAAGTCCCGCAAACGAAAAAATCATTTTCACCATGAATATAAAAAACATTATCATGATAGGGGCCGGCAACGTAGCGACTCACCTTTCCGTAGCTTTATCACAAGCCGGATATAATATCCGTCAGGTATTCAGCCGTACAGAAGCTTCCGCTTCCGAACTCGCCGCCAAACTGAAATGTCCCTATACTACAGATTTAAGCCAAATCACCCATGAGGGAGATTTATATATCGTTTCCGTGAAAGACTCAGCACTGAACGACATACTTCCCAAGCTAGTACAACGTGCTCCCCAAGCCCTGTTTGTACATACAGCGGGCAGTGTTCCCATGAACGTATGGCAAGGACTGGCAGAACGTTACGGTGTGCTCTACCCCATGCAGACATTCAGCAAACTGCGTCAGGTAGATTTTCGTGAAGTTACATTTTTTACCGAAGCACATACAGCTGCCGACCTGAAGCTTCTGAACGAAATCGCCCTCCATCTGGGAAGCAAAGTATATGAAGCATCATCCGAGCAACGGCGATACCTGCACATCGCAGCAGTATTTGCCTGCAACTTTGCCAATCACATGTATGCCGTTGCCAGTCATCTGCTTTCAGCAAACGGTCTTCCCTTCGAAGCCATGCTTCCGCTGATTGACGAAACAGCCCGGAAAGTACACGAACTGCCTCCCGTCGAAGCACAGACCGGACCGGCACAGCGATACGATGAAAATGTCATCAACCGCCATCTGGAAATGCTGAAAAGCGAACCGCGCTTGGCAGAGATATACGAACGGATCAGTAAAAACATTCACGAATACGCTAGCAATAAAAAAGAAACCTTATGATAAACTACGATCTTACTAAAATACGTGCACTGATATTCGACGTAGACGGCGTGTTAAGTGCCGAAACCATTACCCTGCATCCTAACGGAGAACCGATGCGCTCGGTCAACATAAAAGACGGTTATGCCCTGCAACTCGCCGTAAAATGCGGACTACATGTTGCAATCATCACCGGAGGAAAGACAGAAGCTGTACGTAAACGTTACGAGGGCCTTGGCATAAAAGACATCTACATGGGAGCAGCCGTAAAGACCAAAGAATATGCCGAATTAATGGAGAAATACAATCTGAAGCCAGAGGAAGTACTCTATATGGGCGATGATATCCCCGACTACGAAGTTTTAAGTCTTGTAGGACTCCCCTGCTGCCCCGCCGATGCAGCCCCCGAGATAAAAGCCATCTGCACATATATCTCACACCGCAACGGAGGCTACGGATGCGGACGTGATGTAGTAGAACAAGTTTTGCGTGCACAAGGCAAATGGATGTCACACGAAGAAGCCTTTGGCTGGTAATATAAAAACAAACAATTATGCTCGAAAACCTGAAAAAATATAAGATAAAGCTGGCTTCCAACTCCCCACGCCGCCGGGAACTGCTATCCGGACTGGGAGTAGATTATGAAGTAAAGCTTCTGCCCGGTATTGACGAAACCTACCCCGACACACTGAAAGGTGAAGAAATTCCCATCTACATTGCCCGCGAAAAGGCAGACGCCTATCGTCCGTCCATGCAGGCAGACGAACTTATTATCACTGCCGATACCATAGTCTACATAGACGGAGAAGTCTTAGGAAAGCCTAAAGATGAAGAAGAAGCTTGCCAAATGCTGCGCAAACTGTCGGGACGCTCTCACCAAGTCATAACCGGAGTATGCCTTACGACTACCGAATTCCAAAAATCCTTTGCCTCGGTTACAGAAGTAACCTTCGACCAGTTGAGTGAAGAAGATATCCGTTTCTATGTAGAACATTACAGACCGATGGACAAAGCAGGTTCATATGGTGTACAAGAATGGATCGGCTTCATCGGAGTAACCGGTCTGAAAGGTTCCTACTTCAATGTAATGGGGCTTCCGGTACAACGATTGTATCAGGAGTTAAGGAAATTATAAACCATCGATTCCACGTCCGTAGCCAATGAAGTTCAGCATAACCCAAGCAACCATAGCAGATGCAGACGAACTAACATCATTTATAACAAGTATCTGGAAAAACATGGAACACCGGGAATGGTTTGCTCCAGAAGAAGACAAAGATTATATAAAGTCGCTATTGTCTACTCACACAGGTATTATATGGAAAGCCATTGAAACTGTATCAAGACAGACTGCCGGATTATTCATTGTCGTCTTTCCCGGAAAAAATTCCGAGAACCTAGGTTACGACATCGGACTACCTGAAGCAGAGTTGTGCAGTGTAGCACACATGGATACGGTAGCAGTGCATCCCAACTTCCGAGGTTACGGACTACAACGTTTACTTATAAGTCAGGCAGAAGAAGCCCTAAGCAAAACCCAATACCGTTATTTGTTATGTACGGTCCATCCGGAAAATTCTTTTTCACGCAGTAACATGGAAAAATTAGGATATACGTATATAAAACAAGCGTTGAAATATGGTGGACTACCGAGATGTATTTATCTGAAGAAAAGGACATAAGCTTGTTATTGGTTCTTTTACTTTAAATACATCATCGAAGTAATTGCCATAATACAGGACTCATAAAATTGAATACTTTCTCTCAATAGAGTTATGATTAGCTTTAATTCAATGGATTTGTGATATAGGAAACAGCTCTCCAAAGTTGGTGCGCTACGGCACTATAAAATATTCTGTGTGAATGGGAAATACGGGTTCAAGTTTGAGTCTCGTATTTTTTATTTTATAGATTTGCAAAATGAAGAAAATTATGAAGGAAAAGAATCAAGTAGTGCCCGATGAAATATTAAGCAAGGAGTTCCTTAGCCAGTTTAAAACAGAAGACGATATAAGCAAGTTCCTGAAGCAGTTGCATACCCAAGTATTGAAGAAAATGCTTGAAGGCGAAATGGATGTCCATTTGGGGTATGAAAAGAACTCTGTGGCCGGTAATAACAGTGGTAATTCACGCAACGGTAGCTATCCGAAGTAAATCCAGACCGAACATGGAGAGTCTGTCATTTCTATTCCACGTGACCGTAACGGTCAGTTTGAGCCGATAGCAGTGCCCAAACATGAAAGCCGTGGACTTTCTATAGAAAAGCTTGTTATCTCCCTATATGCCAAAGGAATGAGCGTTTCTGACATAGAGGAAGAGATGCGTGAGATTTATGAAATAGAGCTCTCTACATCGGCCATTTCCATCATTACCAACAAAGTCAATCAGGCGGCCCAGGAGTGGCAAAACCGCCCCCTTGATCCTGTTTACCTGATAGTCTGGATGGACGGTATCGTCTTCAAGGTACGGGATAACGGCAAGATCATAAACAAGACTGTTTATCTTTGTGTCGGACTGAAACAGAATGGCCTGAAGAAGTCCTTGGCATATGAGTTGGCAAATCGGAAAGCTCTTCTTTCTGGATAGACGTCCTGACCGACTTAAAAGCCCGTGGAGTGCAGGATATACTGATTACCTGTACCGACAATCTGAATGGATTTACAGATACTATCCGCAGCGTATTCCCTCAGTCACCCACTCAAATCTGTATGGTACATCAAATCAGAAACTCCTGTAAATATATCGTTTATAGGGATAAAAAGAGTTCACGACGGATATGAAGAATATCTACAATGCACCCAACGAGAAAGTTGCTACCGCAAAACTTGACAATCTGGAAAAGAAATGGGGAGGAAAGTATCCTTACGCTATACTTTCATGGAGAAACAACTGGGATGATTTGACTGTTTTCTTTCAGTTTCCGCTAGAAATCAGAAAAATAATCTATACAACAAATCTCATTGAGAACCTGAACGGAATAATCAGAAAGTACACGAAATCAAAGCTTTCATTCCCTTCGGACGATGCCGTAAAAAAGACCGTATATCTTTCGCTTATAGAGATTGAAAAGAAATGGACAATGCCTATTTCAAACTGGGGCTTAATTATGAATCAATTTATGCTTATGTTTGAAAACAGAATCCAGATATAAGAAGGACTTACAACGGAATTCTGCTTTCATTTACACAAAATTTTTGACAGTGTCTTTTATAAATTAAACTATCCCAAAGCACTCTTAATTTATTAAAAATTTTAAAATGATAAAATTTTTTTAGTTTGATCAGGACGCTCTGACATACGTAAACGCCATATTAATTCTTGCAAATTAACGACCTCAAAATCATCTCCTAGCTTTTCCATACACATTTTTGCAGCACCTGCACCTTTTATTCCATTAAAAGAGCTCCATGCATGTACACACACTATCGAATAACTTTCTGTATTAGTATCTTCTTTTAATTTATCAGCAACAAAATCCGGTGTTCCTTCACGTTCATGCAATCTATCCCAAATTGAATACTTAGTAGTAATAACAGGAATATCCAATCCTTCTCTATTGGTAACCCAAAAAACTTTCCCTTCTCCTCCTGCATAGGGAGTATATTGTAATACAATTATTCCCTCTAATTGACTATTTGCATCAACACAAGCTTGAAAAGCTTCTTTTGCTGCTTCTGAGTTAATATCCATAGCCATAACTCCCAATAACTTTATATTACGCTTCTGCATATTTTGGGCTAAACGTTCCGCCATTATTTTCAAATTCTTTTGACGATTATTATTTAGACTATATGTATCTATATAATAATAGCCTCCCCCTAACATTTCCATAATAGAACTATTTCTTCTTTGCTTATTCAATATTACATCAAGCCAAGATGGAGCCATCATGGAAAGTGCTACAACAGGTAATCCAAAAGTCATTTTAACCTGCTCAGACTCAGGAATATCATAATATTCAGGAACAAAATCTTGCATCATCCATTGTATATTATCACCATCTGACAAAAAAAATGAAACAAACTTTTTCTTTTTTGTAAAATCTATTAATTGAGGTTTATATACTATATCAGTTCCAATATCATTCTGCCTTTCTGAATAAAGTAATGATGTCAAAGAATGATTATAACTCCAATCACAAGGAAGCATAGGGTGTCCACTAAGTGACACAGGACCAACAAATTCATCCTCACTTACATTCTGTTCCCAGCCCAATACTGGAGCATTAGGTTCAAGCCATTCTAATACCTCCTTCAGTAAATCAGTGTTTTTACCTAAGTAAGGATTCCGAGAATCTTTGTTTAAATTTAACACAAACAAACGATTTTTGATTGCAAATTCTCGTAATTCTCCTGTCTGTGCAGGCATAATAACTAAAGCATTATTTTTGCACTTATCCTTAAATTCACGCCAGGCATCGTTGGTTGTCTTATATCTCGCATCATATTTCATTTTATATCCTGCAGCTTCATAAAATTCCTTATCTCGAATATCAACAATAATAGAATTATATACATGAGAAGCAACAGCTGCTACAACTCCACTTTCCTGATTGTTTCTTATATCTGTTAAAATGTATCCATCAAACAACCTTTTTAATTGAATATTAATCCCATCCTCAGAAAAACTGTAATCCTTACAAGCTAAATCCAATCCATTTTGAATTCCTTGCTCCCGTATACCCATACATTCCAAAGCCTGCTTGCATTTTTGATAGGAACTTTTACCACTATGATCATACAGCCAAACAGCAATATCACTTCTTCCTTCTTCAACTGCAAGATTTGTCAAACCAACTAAAGATTGGCACATTAAATGATATTGTAATCCCTGCATAGTTCCTATTTGATCAATTTCATTACGAGATGATATGCCCATTACATTGGAACAAGACCAATATTTTAATGGTTTTTTTCTCATCTCAGGTAAATAAAAGTAATCTTGACAATTCTTTTTTCCTAAATCACAATCATTCTGAGAATACACTGATAAACAAATTAATATTCCCCATATTAAAAATACATATTTCATATTTCTCATACTTTATATTATCAAATAAACTAAACGCATATAAAAGCATACATCAATAAAAAATATATCTTGTCTATAAAAATAGAAAGTTGTGCATAAAAAGAATAAACATTATAGCTTTATATTTTCAATGCACAACTTTTCTATTTACTAGTTTCCTTATTATTTATAACTGAATTTCAAAAACAGGAGAATAATTATATTTAGCTTGTATTCCCTCTCCTAAATCCTTTGGCAAAGCTCCAATCCTAGCAAAACACTTTTTACCTTTTTTTAACTTCTTACCTTCTTCTGAAGATAAATCTAATACTAAAGAAAATTGTTTATCACTATTCAATTTATTATTATCAAAATTTATATTATCTTCTTCTATATTTTTTTCAATACGAACTAAATAAAAAGAATAAGAAGGATATTGATCAGCCTGAATAAACAAGGAAACCTTCTCCACCTTTCCAATTTCATGACCATATTCAAGATTGCAATTAGCAATTATCTTATTATCATCATTACTAATAGATGCATTCTTTATACGAACATTAGGAATAACTCTAAAATCTAATTGATTTGATCCCTCTTTTATTGAGTAAGCCTTTATTGTATCTAATTTTACATAATTTCCATCATTCATAATTATATCATAAGTTCCAGAAAAGACCAAATCATTTCGATATTCCCCATTAATCTTTATCTTCCATTTCTGTACTTTACGAATAGCATATCCGTATTCTATAACCTGTACACTTGGTGCATCTCCACTAGTACCTAATTCTTGCGCAACAAGTTCACCTGTTTCTGCATCTATTATAGATCCATAAACAGAAGCATTGGGGCCATCAAAATTATCTAGCTGACAAGCAGTAAAAGATATGCATAAACAAGCGAATAAACATCTTATCGTTTTCATAATTAAATTATATTTTAAGGATTTTGAATCATTTGATTAATAGCATTTCTCGGAACATCTTCATAATATTCAGATATTGTATAATTAGAAGGTCCATTTAAACTAACTCCCAAAGTTGTCTTACGCACAAAAATTAGTTTGGGCTCACTTTCTCTTAAATCAAGCAATGGCACTAAAATATCATGAGAGTAATTATTAAATAATGTATGCAAAACCCGCCATCGTCTTAAATCCCAAATACGAATATTTTCAAAGGCTAATTCAACAAATCTTTCTTTTCTGACATTATCCCTTGTTAACTCAATTATATTGGTATGCGCCGCACGTTTTCTGACAGCATTCAAAGCCTTTTCAGCCTCTTCTTTGTTTCCTAACCCACTTTCACATACAGCCTCTGCATAATTTAATAATACTTCTCCATAACGAAACACTATATAATCTAACGTTGTTTTATCATACAATGCAGGCATATCTTCACTAATCATTTTTTTCATCAAAAAACCAGACATAGAATGTGTACCATCACCTGGCCAAAAACCAGAAACTTGATGTTTTTCTCCACCAAGAGAATTATATACTTCTCCATCTTTACCTTCGACAATTGTCGGAACCCTATAAATTTCAGTTCCATCAGGTTGAATAACTCCTCCTTGCATAACTATCTTATTACCTTTCCATTCTGTTCCTGGAAGTATAATTGAAGCCCACAATCGTGCATCTTTTGCCTTTTTAGGATCTCCATAAGCAACTCCATTAAACAAATCATATGGAGTATCTTTGTTCACCTTTATATAATCATTTATTGTAGGATCAAATCCTGCAGAAGAATAATCATCATTTAAACGAGTTCTTACTTGTGCTTCTGATCTTATTCCCGGAATATCTGTATAATCTTCATATGCATCAACCAAATTTAAACTAGGAGACATTTTCCCTTGTCCTTGCGTCTGATAAGGTTCTGTATAATAATTCAAACTACTACCAAATCCATCACCTTCTTTAACTATTCCTTTTATAAAAATAGCCTCTCCGTCTGTTGAATTTGGATTTGTAAAAATGTAACGATAATTAATAGCTGCTTCTTCAGGGTTCTCAGGATTTGGCTTATAAAGTTTATGCTCTGACTCAGACATAATAGTCCATGAAGCGTCAATACACTGTTTATAAAAATACTGAGCATCACTTTCTTTCATACCAGCTAATCCCATAGTCACAGCATCTCCTTCCATAGGTGCTAAATATCCAAATTTAGCAATTGATGCAGCATATAATGCAGCACGTGACTTTAGTGCTAAAGCAGCCCATTTTGTAGCTCTTCTATCAGAATTTTTGTCTGGCAACTTTGATGCTGCTATATCACATTGTTCCATTACATAATTCCATGTATCAAACTCAGTACTTCGTGGAACAACTAAAGCTCCAGGATTAGTCGGGTCATAATCTTGCAATTCTTTAATTAACGGAACTCCTCCAAATTTTTCTGCTAAATAAAAATAAATATAAGCAGTCATAAAAGCAACTTCTCCTTCTAATACTATTTTTTCATCATCTCTAATATCTAAAGTTGGAATTATGCTTTTAAGTAAATTTACATTTCTTAAAGTTTCATATCCATGATTAAAATAATCTGCTCGTATCACATGATTAGGAGATTGTTCTCCCCACTGACTTTGAACAGCTTCTTCACAAATATTAGCATACCATAAAAGCCCAATATTACCTTTTGGGTTATTAAATCCCCCATTACTAGATGTCCCTGGCATAAACATATAATCCTCAATCGGCAAATCTCTATATAAAGTTGCAAGAAAGGCTTTTGCACCATTTGGATTATTAAATAAATCATCAGGGGTTAATTTATTATTAGGTTCAATATTTAACAAATCACTACATGAAGTAATTATGATAGATAAACCTATAACAATATAAAACTTTATACTTTTCATAATACAGACACTATTAAAAACTAACATTTACTCCCAAATTAACTGAAGCTGATAATGGATAATTTAACATACGATTATCTTGTCCTGCTGTCTTTTCTGGATCTAACTTCAAATCATGTTTAAGATAAGAATTACAAAATGTAAAAATATTATAAGCATTAACAAACACTCTTAATTTCTGTATTCCCATATATTGCGCTAAATATTGAGGTAATGTGTACCCTAATTCAATGCTTTTTAGACGAAGGTAACTTCCATCCACTGTATTCCGATCTGTTTCTTGAGCATTATTCCCCATTGGATTATTGTTTGCAACACGAGCTGCAGGAAATTTGCCTGGTATCCATTCACTATTTTCATCAAAAGGATCAACTCTATGCCATCGATCATATAAATACAATGGTGAATTCCCTTCCCAAAAGGCATAATTACGTAAATTGTCAGGTATTTGAATTGAATAACATGAAGATCCTTGAAATAATGCCATAAAATCAAACCATTTCCAACCTGCCATCAACGTAAATCCATAATTAAGTGCAGGCATATTTAATCCATAAAACATTGGTCTTTGATCATTAGAATCTATATATCCATCTCCATTATAATCTTCCAAATAATAATCACCTGGCAATACAATGGTATTACCTCTATCTCCCGTCTGAACAGGTGCATTAAAGATCTGATCATAATTTTGAAATTGCCCAGAAGTCACATATCCCCATCCTATATTATTCCATCGACCTTCCGTAGCTCCTCGCCATTTATCCCAACTACTTTCATATGCTCCATGAATTTGTCTAGTCATTTTAGTACGAGCAAAATTAAAATTACCTTGTATTCCATATGAAACATCACCTATTTGCCCTCTATGACCAAGAGTAAATTCAATACCATCTGTACGATCAGCGTTTAAATTTTCCTCTGGCAAGGAAGCTCCAAATGTATTGGTCAATTGAGTTCCTCTTGTTGCTAAAAGTCCATCTCTTTCTCTTCTATAAATATCAAAAGTAAAATCAATCATTCCATTCCATAGGTTTAAATCTAAACCCAAATCATAAGTTCGAGTAGTTATCCAAGTTAAATCTTTATTAATTAAAGATGGAGGATTTACTCCATTTGTCTGGATTCCATCTTCAAATTCATATCCTGTAGTGCCAAAAGTAAACCCTTCTATATATTGAAATTCATTACCAGCATCAATACCAGTTTCACCATAAGATGCTCTTATTTTCATATTAGAAATAAACGGTAAATTGTTCTTTATAAATGCCTCCTCAGAGATACGCCACCCCATACTAAATACAGGAAAAAAACCCCACCTTTTTTCAGGAGCATAACGATAGGAGCCATTATAACGAAAAGCAGCTTCAAACAAATATTTACTTTTATAATCATAATTCAAACGTCCCAAATAAGAAATATTAGCAGTTTCACTATAACTACCTGAATTCTGTAAATTTGTTTGATTTCCAAAATCTATAATCGGTTTTGAATATATATCATATTCTCTAGTTGCCGAAACTCCATCATTCCATCCATGATTCAATTCATACGTACCCATTAAAGATATATTATGATCTTTTGCAATAGTCATTTTATATGATAATTGAGCTTGTAAATTCAAATTATTACTAGTTGTTACACCTAAAAATAAAGAACTAGGATCATTTACTGTTTTAGAAACATCATAAGAATCATTCTTTGAATCATAACTATACAATTGGTAAATTTTACGTTCATTTGTTCCACGATTATCACCTGCATCATATGAAGCCATAAATTTTGCCTTTAGTCCTTTCACCCAAGGAATATCATATGTAAGTGATGCGGTACTTTGCATACTTCTTCCTCTTGAGGAATTCAATCCAGACAAATCTCCATTCATAGCAACAATAGGATTATCAAGAAATGGATAAGCCGCATTATAATAAGCTGTATTATTATTTGCATATACTCCTGAAGTCGGACGCATTAAAGTTGATTTAAATAATAACTCAAATATCCCTTGATTAGGAGAAGTTGTTACATCATATCTTCCAGAAATATTCACTTCTGCTTTCAAATATTTAGAAAGTTGAGCTGTAAAATTACTTCTTAATGTATATTTTTCATAACTAAAATCTCCTCCCTTCGTCAAATCTCCATCATGTGCATACCCAAAACTTGCATAATAAGTCATTTTATCAGACCCACCTTCTACTGATAATGTATGCTGCTGACTAAAAGCATTGTTTTTAAAAACCTCTCCTAGCCAATCGGTACTTTCATATCCGAGCCCTCCTTTTCTCCATTTTTCCAATTCTTCTGGAGTTACAGTTGGTCCAGTACCCATATTCATTGATATATCATTTGTTATTTCAGTATATTGAGCAGCATTCATCACTTCCATCATTGAAGTAGGAAATATAGCGGTCAAAGAACCGTTGTAATTAAACTTGGGCTTTCCTTTTTTTCCTTTTTTTGTTGTTATAATAATTACTCCATTCGCTGCATTCATTCCATAAATTGCAGCCGCTCCGTCCTTCAAAACTGATATATTCTCAATATCTTCAGAATTCATTCGTTGAAACTCTGCGCCACCGTCTCCATTATCACGTACAACTCCATCAATAACATATAATGGTGATCCAAAACCTCGAATTTGTACCATCGAACTAAAAGAACCAGGTTGTCCATCTTGTTGTCTAATCTGTACTCCTGCTATTTTACCTTGTAAATTTTGAGCGACACTACTAGTTTTAGTTGTAATAAGGTTATCTCCATCTAATGTAGATACAGAACCAGTTAGTGTTTCTTTCTTTTGTGTACCATATCCGACAACAACAACTTCATCTAATTCAGTTTTATCTTCACTCAGTACAACTCGCAAAAACTTTTTACCTCCTATTTTTACATTTTGAGTTTTAAAGCCAATAAATGAAATACTTATAATTGAATTTTTATCAATATTCTCCAATTGAAATTCTCCATCAATATTTGTTATAGTACTTTTATCAGAGTGTCCTTCAATTAAGACTGTTGCTCCAATAAGAGGATTACCAATTTCGTCTAGAACAACTCCTTTAATTAAGTTATTCTGTGCATAGCTCCACAAACAAAAACTAAAAAAAATATTTATTAGAAATATTCGTAAAAAGATAGTGTATTTCATAGATATGTATTGTTTTAAGAGATTATTGTCAAACTATCACATTTATTTTTTAGAATTTAATAATATAGGTTCCTCCTTTTGAGGATTAATCAATAAAGTCCAATACTGACTTAAATCAAGAACATTACCTTCCCTTACCACAAAATCTTTAATTTTAATTTCTTTGCGTTTTTCAGTTGATAATCCTATTGCTTCTGAAATTATTTTATTGAAAATAATTTTTTTATGACTAAATGTCTTTATAACTTTAAAAGACAAATTATGAGTTTTAGGATTAATATATATTTCTCCCCAAAAATCTGGATAAAATACAGGTAATTTTATCACCTCATCTCCACTAACAATAGGCGAAAGTCTTAATTCCTTTTTAGGTACGTTTATGCCAGCACCAGCTAATACATCTGTAGAGAACCAAGTCACAGGAGCAGTCATATAAGTTACATCACTAGGATTCCATAAATTTTGAGTCCAACTCCATCCATTCCGCAAATGTACCAGTTGTATATGTTTCATAATGTCCATCCCATCATCATAAAATCCAGCTTGAATACCAGCTAAAGCAGTATAACTCTCTAAATAGAAAGGCCAGCATTGTGAACCTTTCGCATCTATCCCTCTTTTCAAATTAATATCCCAAACTTTATTAGCATAATAATCTGTAGAATGCATCAATGAAATATTAAACTGAGAACGAATTGAAGACTTTACAATATCCATAGGATATATATCTCCCCAGCCACAATAACGACTTAAAAATTGTCCTGCTAATTGCCCCGTAAACAAGATCTTATCAAGTCTTTTAGATCCATCAGGTTCACATCCATAAGCAAAGAAATCTCCAGTCCAAAGCTTATCTATAATTTCTTTTTGAGACACATTAAACTGATTTTTAGCTTCTTCCACAATAGTTTGATCATTAATTGCTTCTCCCATGGCTTGATAAGCCTTTAATGTTGCCAACCACACCCCTGCATAGTAAGAATACAACGGAGGGTGAACAAAATCATCATAAGTAGTCGGCCCAACAGGTATAGAACTTCCTTCAGGCATTCTACTATATAAAAAACGAATTACCCTCTTTACTTTAGTAACATGTTTCCTTAAGTATTCAATATCTCCACTCTGTTCATAATCTTTTATCAGTTGAATTATCCATCCCGAGCAATTATCCAGCATCCATCCCTTTTCAGTCGGAACTTTACCATCATAACTACCTATCCCTACATAATAATGTCCTATGAAATGTAAAATATAACCTTCAGGATCAATGGATCCAGCAAAAATATTCATCTCCGAACGATCAAGCTGAGTAAAAAACTTCTGATAAAAAGGATGTGCGCTTAATCTTTGGTCCATTGTTCCTCCAAAACCGCCCATAGCTCCTTCATTTACCATTACCTCTCCCCCTTTAGTTAAAACCATATTAGTATAAATCACATAGGCACTATTTATCAACTTAAATTTATACCACTCAGGTAATGAACTATTTAATACAGGAGTTTGCCATTCTTTAGTTTCCCTTAATATACGCTCGCGATTAAAATCGGCATATTGAATTAAATTTTCAATGCTGTTAAAATTATTATGATAATATTTATTATAATCAGCACCACAAGGCCAATAACTACCTATTGGCATTCGAGCTGCATTTATATGAAGTTCTGGAGCAAACCAAGCTAACATAAAACGAATTGTTTTCTTTTTTCCTGCATATAAATGAGTTTTTACAGCTATAGCTGATGCCGAAGATAAATCACCTTGAGCTGTTAAAGGTTCTATTTCTTGACAATCTTCAAAAACTCCATTTTTAATAAAATTTTTCCAGCCAGAACAAGAACTTTTAAAAGCGGGAAGATAGCTTACATTTTTCTCATTTTCAACGCCAATAAAAACTTTATTAATATAATTTTGAAATGTCAATTTTTTAGGGGTTATAGAATCAGTGGCATATTGTAATATTCCTTGAATATTATTCAATTTATATAATCGAGAGTTTGTTTCTACTTTTTCATGCATTGGCCAATTCTCTCCATTTACTAAATCAGCTCTTCCTCCACTCAATAGTTGCCCATTATCAAATTTATCTATACTTTCAGGATCCTTAAATAATCCAATAAAATCCTCCCACGAAAAAGCAATCGAAGCCTCAGTATCTTTATTAGAAACTAAATCTACTTCAAACCAAACTACAGGAAGAGAGGAATCTTTTATATTGTGTGGAACAAGTCCAGAGTAAGCTCTAATAGTAGGTAATACCATTAACCCATTATCGGAAAATTCAATTTGTGCAGTAGGAAATAATCCTTTATATTGGGTATGCTTTACTCCTGGAATGCCATATTTCACTTGACCATCTCTTACAAGACGTACAACTTGTGATGTTTCACCATTATTCGCCCAAAGAGAAAAAAAAGACAACTCCGACCGTTTTATTGGAAAATGAATATTATTCATACCTATTCGAGTAAAAGCGCCACTAGGAGATAGATTTATATTTCCAACTCCAATTCCTCCAAGAGGAACACCACTAACATCAGGATGGTCCTTCAATGAAAAATAATCATAATTTTCATTTCCACCAAGAGTTTCTTTTTGCAAAGTAAACTTAGAGTTTGCCTCTCCGACTCCATAATCATTTTGTGCACACATCGCTATGGAGTATGCCGTAAAAGCAATACAATTAATAAATGTTTTTACATTCATACTTATTATATTAAATTAGACTTTTGGTTACTATATTGCAATTATACCTTAATGGTAGTTAAAAGCAAGATTAAATATAGATTATCCAAGGATTAATTTTGCAGAATTTTCATTAATTGTCAAATTGACAAATCTAAAAATATCATATATAAGAAAAATCGTAACTGTAAACTGAAAATAGCAGTACAATTACGATTCTTAAATATTCAAAAATGAACTTTACTAGACTATATTTATCTCACCCCAATTTCTGTAATATACCCCAAAACTAATCTTACACCTTTCCTTCAATAGACATACAATTAATTATCCTAATTGTTTTCTTAAATCATTATGAATAATATCCGCATAAGTATAACAATATTCCATCTTCATATTTTTTTTATAATCAGACACAAATAAATAATATTTTCTTATTGCCAGTTCTTCCTTTCCTTGCTTTATCAAAGAATTCAACTGATACCATAAAGCAAGATCATTACAAGAATCTAACGAAAACAAAATTTCTGAAATTTTAACAACACGTTTATAACTCCTTATTTCATATAAATCTTCAAGTACTAATATAACAACGTTATATATATCATTTTCGAATTCACTTTTTAATGCGTCAAAAATAGCTTCTTCCGATTGAAGAAATTTACCCCTACTCATTAATTTTATAAAATATTCGATATTCCTATCATTCCATGTGTTCAATACTTCAGATGACCTATTTTTTAGCAAAAAGACAAGCTCACGATAATCACAGAAAACTATTTCTGGCATTTTTAAATAATACTGATTATTATCATAACACAACTCTATACCATCAATTTCATTCAAAATTTTTCTTAATTTATTCAAAGTAACCCCTTTTATATTTTTAGCACAACTATAATCTTTTTCTGGCCACAATATTCCATAGATATAGGAAGAAGTCACTAATTTTCCCGTTATAGTATTTACTAATATTAGCAAAAACAATTGCTTTATTTTAGAACTAAACAGGTAAGTTATATCTTTTCCTTTTTTATCAAATACTTGAAAATTACCCAAAAGATATATAGCGTTCTTGCAAGGAAGTATAGAATTAATAACTTGCTTTTTTTCTATACTTTCAACCATATTACTAGTTATTCTCTTCTTTCGTTTTATCCTCCAATAAATATAAATGAGTATAAAAAATAAAATAACTCCAGCAACAATTATTTTCACATTATAATTACCTAATGATTCATAATAACATAATGCCTTTTTAGATACAGCAGGAGCCGTTAACGTATATATTTTAATAACAGAAGAATCACCTCCTTCTCTATCAAATTCTTGAGTACAACAATAAAATTCATGTGTTATATCATTATAAAATAAATTAGCATTTGATAATATAGACATAGATTCCATTGGTATAGAATCTCCTAATACTTCATATTTATCATTATTCAATGAATATTTATAAAGTTGAAGATAAGAATGAGGCACTTGTAAAGGATAACATAAAGTATAAAAACATGTAGTATCTTCTAATACTAATAAATTTCTAACAGGGACATTGCTAATTTTATCAGTATCATATTCCCCTATTAATTTAATAGTAGAGTCTTTTAAATTAACCTTATACAAATCATAATAAAATTGTCTACCAACACTTTGGTCACCACAATCATTTCCAACTCCTCCAAATAAAAGTAAACTTTTAGAAGAAATTTTTCCCAATGAAGAAAAGAATCGTGGAGTGACAAATCCTCCTTTCAAAGGTATTTCAGACCATGTATCTAAAGATAAATCATATATACTAAAAGAATTTGTATATTTTCGATTTCCAAAACCTCCAAAAATATAATACTTTTGTTCATAATCATCGAAATAAGTAGAATGATGATGCCTTTGCAATGAAAGATGTTTATTACTAATGCTTTTGCAACAACCTGTTAAGAGAGATAATGAACAAATCGTAGTTCCTTGAATATCATTTGCAACTTCATAAATATATAAAGAAGAATCCTTTACATTAAAAAAGTTAGTTCCCAAATGTAATGACATCGGAAAATTATTAATATTATATTTTTCCTCTTTACATAAATACGGATTAAAAATAAGAAATGAATCACGATTAAATATAATAAACTGATTATTCTTTGAATCATAACCATACCCTGATGTTTTAGAAGATTTATAGGTATATAGCAATTTCCAAAAATATGATTGGTTAATCAGCCAAATTGGATTTGTAACATTCCCTATATTGTTCCCTTCAGAATCATGTATTATTTCACCATTATTTTCATTTAACGGAATATGCAAGCTATCAGAATTTCCAGAAATTACTAAATTTCTTATTGCAAATGATGGCACTTCTTCACCAAATTTACTACTACCAAATAATAAACCTGTAATATTACCAGATGAAAGGCCTATATTTTTGATCTTATACAAACTTTGATCGATAGAAATTAAAGCAGAGTCTCCATCTAAAAAAAACTTCATTTTTATTGGCATCCAGCGTTTTCTACCTAATAAATGATTATCAAGTGTGTCAACGACTAGGCTCTGTTTCGTTTCAATATTAAATTTCAGATAACTACGGATTTCATTATCATAAGAAAAAACGAAGCTATATACAGGCGTTTTGTCAGATTTATATATACGCAAAATATAACCAAAAGAAGTATAATCGTGAATAGCTAAATCATAACTTAATGAAAAAATATTCTTACAATCTATTTTTTCACAAATATCATAAATAGAAAAACTTGTTTTAGGAAACTTATTTGATTCATATATATTAAATTCTAATCCTTGTGCATAAATAGTTCCCCAAAATAAAGGCAAAACAATACCTAATATTATTTTTTTCAATTTAAAAAATTTCATGCATGTATCTCAATATAAATTATTATTGAAGTAATATGAATATTATATTATCAATTACTAAAATCATATCAATCTATCCCTATAACAACATTATAGACGCTAACATTTATAATGTCATATACTCTATAAGAACAAATATAATGTATTTCTTATTATTTTAAGTAATCAAATGAAAGATTTTACTTAAAAAGCAAAGCCATATCAAGCTCTTTTCAGAGAATGATATGGCTTTATAATTTCATCTATATAAGATTAAACTTATCTCTACATAGCCCTCACCAAACTATATCCATCTTTTCAAACGATGATATCTTTCATAGATATCTACAGGATAATTTTCACTCAAGTCTGATGAACTATGCAATATCTCATTCTGAACTTCTTCAAAGTCACCACAACACATTTCATCTACCAGACCCGTGTCATACAGTTTCTTTATTTCAGGAAGTAATTCCGTAGCATGTATGTCTATCAGACTATTTGCCAGCATACCTATAAGCATACCATCGCAACACTGACAAGTTTCCAGTCTGCCATCGTAAAAGGTCAATAGATGGCGGAACCACTCTATGACTTCCAGACGGCGCTCTGGCTGATAACGGCAAATCCGGGCTACAGCCTCGACTACATGAATACGAGCAAATGAATAAAGCCCCGGAGTTTTCATATATTCCATTAGCTTATCCAGATGGTCTTTTCCCAACAGATAAAGCGTAGGCACGTAAGCTTCTTCCGCCATATCTCCAAAATGGAAATCATAATAGTCCTGATTCTGACACAGCGACAGCAATACAGTCGACAAGGATTCTTCATTACCAACCTCACCCAATAATACGATACAATGCAGAAGTTCTGTATCAGTCTTGTTATCCCAGCATTCGTCGGATATCTCTCCGCAGGTACGTCTTGTTTCATAAAGCACAATCTGTTCTAAATCTTTTTTCAGTTCATCCCGAGGCACTGCCAGAATTGACTTAATCAACTCATCAGACAAATAAAACGCATTATCCGGATTACTTAATAAAGGAATCAGCCATTCATATTTTACAGACAAGTTCTCAGGATAACCGGTGTACGTAAAAGAATATCTTTCGGTATCTGTCTCATCATCTTCATCATTCTTATTCGAAAATAATCCTGCAAAATCAAAACCCGAGTATTCACGTCCTTCCCTAGGTTTGTCCATGTCTGGCAATACGAACAAAAAATCATCTCCCAAAGCCTTCTGAAGCTTAGTTACATAGGCAGACAGCTCCAGGCGGTTGTCAGTAAATATACAATGCCTTCCGTCTTTTCCAAATGTACCTCAAATCCGCAACCTATAGGGTTTAGTGGGATTTTGCTTGCAAAGCGACAAAATTCATTTTATTGTACATATTTCTTGCACAACAGAAATGTCGC
>QWCK01002148.1_pt1 | contig 35806 bp, 37 predicted proteins | sample 1972571 | NCBI WGS metagenome assembly QWCK01 (sample SAMN09866710, study PRJNA288562) | Human gut metagenome isolate term2_stool, whole genome shotgun sequencing... | isolation source: gut | host: Homo sapiens | place: USA: California | reverse complement strand
AATGTACATGGAAAGTTCTTTAAAATACTTTTCGTTGAGATCATACATTTGATCCAACATGGAGATATCTTTCATCAAGGTGATTTGATGGCCTTCCAGGATGCGGGCAATGTCGTCCACATTTTTTTCCGCCTTGTCGTACTTGGCCTTCATGGCGGTGACCTTGTTGGTGGAGCGCTTCAAGAGGCCCTTCAGGCCCTTTTCGTCTTCGTCTTCAAAGCTCTTCAGCTCCGTCACCACTTGGGAGAGGAGACCGCCCACTTCGCCGAGATCCTTCGTACGCACGGAGTTTAAGGTCTTTTCGGAAAAATTCGAAATCTTTTTCTGTGCCCCCACGCCGTATTGAAGGATCACCGAGGAATTGGTCAGGTCGATGGTCTTGGCAAATTCATCCACCTGCTTTTGTTCCGCCGGCGTCAGCTTCACTTGGGCCTCCACTTCCTTGGGTTCCAAGGTCAGTTCCGATTCGATGTCCGCGTCTGCGGCGCCGTCCAGGGTCAATTTGATTTCATCACTCATGGAATTCGTCTCCTTCCGATTCGTCGATTAGCCCGTCTTGTTTCATCACCGTCTCCATCACATCCATTTCGGCGTTGAGATCCAAGAGGTCGTCTTTATATAAGGTGTCCAATAATTTTTCGTAGCCGTCGATGACTTTGTCCAGGGAGCGCAGAATGTCGTCCATGGTCTTTCGAATGGCCTCCGTAATCACCGAGGAGGATTCGAACTGGAGAAAGCGCTCGATGAGCTTGATGGTGGTGGGGGTGTAGTAGTCCACGAATTTGTTTAAGCTTTCCACCCGGCCGGGATCCGTGTTCACCGCATGGCGAATGGCATCCAAAAGCTTCAGTAGGGCGGAGATCTTATCCTTCAGCACGTCATCGTGGGCTCGGTCCCGCTGTTCCTTTAAGGTCTTTTCGTAATCATCCATGGCCGTCGCCCGGTCGTCGTCGGTGACCTCCGTCTCTTCGATTTCCGGCACATTTTCCTTCACGGGAACGGTGCTGCGGCCCATGTAATTGTCCTTGTAGGCCTTGTAGGCGGCGTGATCCATGAGGAGCAAATCGCCTCCTTCCACCAGGCGGGCTTGGGGCAGGTAGTCTTTTCGGATCATGTGATTGATCTCGGCGGCCACCGTTTGTTGGGGCTTATTCAGTGCCGTGACGATGTCCTCCACAGCCAGCACCGATTGGTCCTGAATCTCCCGGCGAATGCGGAAGAAATCCCGCGATAAAATCATATTGCGCTGGCTGATGACGGTGCCCGCGGCGAATACCGCGGCCGAGATCAAAAGAAAGAGGAACGCGGCAATGGTGTCGGCGGAGAAGACACCATAGGCGATGTCGTCGAGAAAGACAAAGAGGGCGCAAAGAAAAGAGCCCAAGGCCGAAAGCCCGGCTGCATTTCTCAGCCAGAACCAAGTGTTGGGCGCCGTCACCTTTTGCTTCACCTTGGCGGGATCCCGGTTTACGGGAAGGCGCACGGGCTCCTTTTGCCCGAAGCCCTTTTTCACGCCCCGCATCAAAGCGCCGGCACCGACCTTGGAATAGTGTATGGCGCTTTCCACGCTTTTTTCTATGACATCGGCCACGTCCTGAAAGTCGTCGTCTTCCATGGCGCGGTCCACAAATTTTTCAATGGCATTCTTATCTTTCAATCCCGATACTCCTTTCAGCCTTGTTTTCATCCAAAGCAGTCTACTTTAAGTTTAGCATAAGGCAAAAAATTACGGGCGGTTTTTTCGCCTTTTAAAAAATCTTTACCGATACTTAAACATTAAATCTTTTTTGAAAAGCCTTGCAATTGTTCGCCCCATCTCCCATAATGGAAAGAAGTGAAATAATCAGATAAATAAACGAACTGAGTGGTCCGCGGGACTGCTTTTTTTTTGAAACGAGGAGGAACTTTTGAAATTTAATGAATTTAATCTGTCGCCTGCCATTTTAAAGGGCATCGAGGCCATGGGCTTTGAGGAAGCCTCGCCGATTCAGGCTCAGAGCATGGCGCCTCTTTTGGAAGGCAGAGACGTGATCGCCCAAGCGCAAACCGGCACGGGCAAAACCGCCGCCTACGGCATTCCCATGTTGGAGCGGGTAGAAAAAAAGGGCCCCCTTCAAGGCCTGGTGCTCTGCCCCACTCGGGAGCTGTGTCTGCAAGTGGCCAACGAGCTGGCGAAATTAGGCGCCTATAAAAAAGGCGTAAAGATTCTGCCCGTCTACGGCGGCACCAGCATCGAGCGGCAAATCCGCGCCTTAAAAGGCGGCGTGCAAATCGTGGTGGGCACTCCGGGCCGGGTTATGGACCATATGCGCAGAAGGACCCTGCGCTTCGACGATCTCTCCATGGCCATCTTGGACGAGGCCGACGAAATGTTCGACATGGGCTTTCGCGACGACATGCGCACCATTTTAGACGAGACCCCGGCGGATCGCCAGACCTGTTTCTTCTCCGCCACCATGGAACGAGACATTATGGATTTCTCCGCCAAATTCCAGCGGGATCCGGAGATCATTCGCATCAAGCACAAGCAGCTCACCGTGGAAAACATCGAGCAGTATTATTTGGAAATGAAGGCCTCCATGAAGCCGGAAATTTTAAGCCGCCTCGTGGACATTTACGATCCCACTCTCGCCATCGTCTTCTGCAATACGAAGAAGCGGGTGGACGATCTCGTCAGCGAAATGGCATCCAGAGGCTACGCCGTGGACGGCCTTCACGGGGACTTGAAGCAGAACCAGCGAGATTCGGTCATGAAACGCTTCAGAAATTCTTCCATCGACATGCTGGTGGCTACCGACGTGGCGGCGCGGGGGATCGATGTGGGCGACGTGGACATGGTGGTGAACTACGACCTGCCTCAGGACGAGGAATACTACGTCCACCGCATCGGCCGCACGGCCCGGGCGGGGCGCAAGGGCCTGTCCTTCTCCTTTATCGTGGGCCGAGACATTTACAAACTGGAGGACATCGTCCGCTACACCAAGGCCGATCTCGCCTACATGGAGCTGCCCACCATGGAGCAAATGGATGTGAACAAGCGTGAGAATCTGGAAGGCAAAGTGGCGGAGCTGCTGGACGCCGAGGCGGATCTTTCCGAATACAAGCCCATGGTGGAAAGCATGCTCCGCCTGGAATACGGCGCCGTGGAAATTTCCGCCGCGCTATTGAAGCTTTTAGACGACAGCAGCCAGTCGAAGAAGCACGACGCATTGGATGAAGTGGACTACGGCAAGAAATTCCGCGCCAGGGGCCTGAGAAAAGACCGCAAGGGCAAGGACAAGAAGGAAAAGGGCGGCAAGAAGCGCTTCTCCAATCACACCAAGCTCTATATGGACAAGGGTAGAAAAGACGGCATCACCCCCAAGGCCGTCCTCGCCATCTTCAAGAAGGAAACGGATCTGGGCCGCGATATCGTGGGAAATATTTTGATTCGCGATCGCCACACCGTGGTGGAAGTGCCGAAGAAGGCGGCGAAGAGCGCCATCGAACAATTGGACGGCATGAAGAGCCGGGGCAAGACCTTCCACGTGCGGGTGTACAGAGACTAATCTTTTCGGTGGATGAAAAATAAAATACAGAGGATTTTCCTCAAAAGAAAAAGCACTGGGCAATGAAGCCTAGTGCTTTTGTAATATGGCGTTGGCCAGGCGAATCATTTCCTTGGCCATTTCGTAATTGTCCCCGATTAAATCGTAGACGGCATCTTCCGTGAGTACGCCGCAGTCCACGGTGATCTCGCCCTCGTCGTAGGCGTCCACGTCGTCGAACCAATCTTGGGAGCTGTAATACCTGTCCAAGACATCGAAGGCATCCTGGGCCTTTTCAAAGGCGGCCAGGGCCTCTTTAAACTCGGCCACGGCGCGGCTGTGGTCGTTTAAAATTTCTTCCATGGCGGCGACCCGCTCGTTTCTGTTCATCCCCTTCTCCTTTCATAAAAAAAGCACCGAAGCCGCAACTTGGGTGCTTGGTTTCAATTTATTTTAATAGGTTTCGACGAAGAGTTCAAACCATTTTTGCGGGTGGAAGCATGCGGGACATTTTTCCGGCGCTTCCTTGCCTTCGTGAATGTAGCCGCAGTTGTTGCATTTCCAAAGAACGACTTCGTCGCGCTTAAAGAGCTTGCCTTCTTTTACATTTTCCAAAAGCTTCAGGTAGCGGTCGCGGTGAGCTTCTTCCACCTCGGCTATTTCGATCCAGTTGTCGGCGATTTCGTCGAAGCCTTCTTCACGGGCGATTTTAGCAAACTCGGGATACATGTCCGTAGCTTCACCGTCTTCGCCGGCGGCGGCGTTTTTCAGATTTAATTCCGTGCTGCCCAGGGCCACGGGGTAGTCCCATTTGACTTCGATTTCGTCTTCGTTGAAGTCGTCGAGTAAGTATTTAAAGAAGCGCTTGCCGTGTTCTTCTTCGTTGCGTGCCGTTTCCAAGAAGATGTTTTTAATTTGAACGGAAGCATCCTTTTCCGCTTGCTTTGCGTACATGGTGTAGCGTGCCGTGGCTTGAGATTCTCCTGCGAAAGAGATCAACAGATTGTTTGCGGTTTTGGTACCTTTTAATGACATAGTGTCCTCCTAACTTCCTAAAGTTTTGCGGTTGCCATCAGTATACTCTAATTTGTCACTACGTTCAACCGAGGGGAGCGTGATATACTGTAGTCGTGTCAATGCGGGGAAGGTTCTTAGGCGGGGATGAAGGGATTTTCCCCGAGCCTAAAGGGACAAAAGCTATGTTATAATGGAAGCGAGGGGGTGTTTCTTTTTTGAAGGGATTATTTATCGTCATCGAAGGGCCGGACGGCTCGGGCAAATCCACGGTGGCGGAAGGCATACGGCAGCATTTTGAAGAAAAAGGCGCCGACGTCCTCCACACGCGGGAGCCCGGCGGCACGGCGATTTCGGAAGACATTCGAAAGATTTTACTGGATCCCGAAAACAAAGCCATGCACCCGCGGTGCGAGGCCCTGTTGTATGCGGCCTCTCGCGCCCAACATGTGGAAGAGGTGATCCTCCCGGCGCTGGAAGCGGGGAAGCTCGTCTTGTGTGAGCGCTTTGTCTTCTCGAGCCTCGTCTATCAGGGGCTCTGTCGTAGGCTGGGGGTTCAGTCCGTGGGGGCGGTCAACGCCTTTGCCACCGACGGCTTAAAGGCCGATGTCACCCTGTACTTAGACGTGCCCAAGGGCACCGGGGACAGCCGCATGAAAGATCGCCTCGCCGACCGCCTGGAGTCCGATCGCCGGATCATGGACACGGTGGAGGAGAATTACAGAATTTTAGCCAATCAGCTGAAAGAGGAGCTGGTCCTTATCGACGCATCCCGGGATGCGGATCAGGTCCTTAAAAGCTGCATAGAAGCCATTGAAAAGGAGTACCGGTTCAGATGAAACTTATATTTGCTATCGTGCAAGATCAAGACGCCGCAGGTTTAATCGACGCCCTGACGGAAAAGCGCTTTCGGGTAACGAAGTTATCCTCCTCCGGGGGCTTTTTAAAAGCCGGCAACACGACCCTTTTAATGGGCGTAAACGAAGAAGACATGGACGCCCTTTTCGACATTATGGAAGAAAATTGCTCCGTGCGCGAAGAGCCGTCGGCCATGGCTCTCTCGCCGGGGGAATCTTTTATGCCCTATCCTTTAAATGTGCGCGTCGGGGGCGCCACCATATTTATTCTCGACGTCGCGGAATATAGTCGCTATTAAGGGGGACGTCATGAATAAAATGGTGTTTGCGATTATCGCCGACCGCTTTATCGGCGATGTCATCGACGAATTATTGGAGGCGGACATTTCCGTGACGGAAATGGCTTCCACCGGGGGCTTTCTGAAGGAAGGCAACACCACGGTGGTCATCGGCGTTTCCAATGAGCAATACGACCAGCTGAAAGAAATTTTGGACCGCGTCGTCGGCGGTTGCGTCGACAAGGACAGCATCCACGCCGGCGCCCACGTCTTTGCCATCGACTTGGTCAAGGGCTTACGCATTTGAGCGGGGGGCCCTTTCAATCTCATCTCCACGCCTATATCCTCAAGGGGGCGGGGGAGGAGGCGCTGAAGGAAGCCCGCCGCCTGGCCATGGGCTATCTGTGCCAAGGGGAAGAGGCGCCATGCGGCGAGTGCCCTTCCTGCCGGCTCTTTTTATCGGGAGAAGGGCGAGGGGAAAATCACCCGGACTATATGGAAATCGCCCCGACGAAAAAAACCTCCAAGGCCTCTATAAAAAAGGAGCGCATCGAATCGGTGTTGCAACAGGCGGCCATGACCGATTACGGCGAAGGGGGCAAGGTGTTTCTCTTCGTGGACTTCGATACCACCACGGTGGAGGGGCAAAATGCCCTCTTGAAAGTCTTGGAAGAGCCGCCGGCGAAGACCCGATTTCTGCTTTTGTCTTCGTCCCCCGAAAAGATCTTGCCCACGGTTCGTTCCCGGGCGGGCTTTTTGGATTTAAAGGCGAAGGAGGTCCCGGGAGATCCCGAGCGGCGCCACCGCACCTTCCGCTTAATGGAGAAGGTGTTTTTGCGGCGGGAGGAAGTTTTTTTTGCGCGCCATTTTTTCGAGGAAGAGAAGGAGCATTTGCCGGAAATTTTCGACTACATGCTCTCTTATCTGAGGGATTTGGCCGTGGTATACGAGACCGGGGATGTGTCCTTGGTGAAAAATCAGGACTACGGCACCCTGATCGCCGAGCAGGCGCAGTCCACGGGTCCGCGAATTTATGAGATCATCGACGCCCTCTACGAGGCGCGGCGCTATATAGAGATGAATGTAAATAAAAGCTTTGCCTTTGAGTGGCTGCTTTTAACTATGGGAGGCTAAAGGAATTTTGACAGAAACGAGAGATGTCGTCGGCGTACGCTTTAAGCGCCGGGGAAAAATATATTACTTCGACCCCAAGGATGCGGCTCCCGCAGCCGATGCCGGGGTCATCGTGGAAACGGCTCGAGGCGTGGAATACGGCTATGTGGCCATCGAGCGCAAGGCGGTGGAGAAAGAATCCATCGTCGGCGAGCTGAAGCCCATTATTCGCACGGCCACGGAAGACGACGAGAGACGTCACGGGGCCAACAGAAATCTGGCCAGAGAAGCCATGGCGGTGTGCGAGGATAAAATTCGCGAACACGGTCTGAAGATGCATTTGATCAATGCGGAATACACCTTCGACAATTCCAAGCTGCTCTTTTACTTTACCGCCGACGGCCGGGTGGATTTTCGCGGCCTGGTACGCGACCTGGCGTCGATTTTCCGCACCCGAATCGAGTTGCGCCAAATCGGCGTAAGGGACGAGGCGAAGCTGGTGGGCGGCATCGGCATCTGCGGCAGGGAATGTTGCTGCACCACATTCCTCGGGGACTTTGCCCCGGTGTCCATTAATATGGCCAAGGATCAGGGCCTTTCTCTGAATCCCGACGCCATCAGCGGCGTCTGCGGCAGGCTCCTGTGCTGCTTGCGCTACGAGCAGGACGGCTACGAGGAGAATTTAAAGATTCTGCCTCGGGTGGGCCGCACGGTCTATACATCCGAGGGCCAGGGCGTGGTCGTAAGCACCGACACCTTGCGTGCCTTGGTGAAGGTAAAGATCGAAACGGATGACGGCGTGGAGTTCGTCGTGGTTTCCGCAGCGGATGTTTCGAGAAAGCCCTGCCGGGGAAAGGGGTGCGCTCATGAGGCAAGTATGGAAGAAGCTGAATAGAGGCCTCTTTAACGGCGGGCGACTGCTGTGGCTCGCCGCCTTTCTTGCGCTCTTTTTCCTGAACGCCTTTCCCGGCTTCTACTTTCAATTAAAGATTCCCCACGGCGTCGCCGACGCTTTGGTGTGGGGGATCTATTTTTGTGCCATCATCCTCGTCCTTCTCGTCATAAGAAAATGGGCGCGACCCGTCATTACGCCGGCGGCTACGGAGCTCATCATGCTCGGCCTCCTGGCCTATATGGCAAACGACGTGATCCTCTCCACTTCGTCTTTAGGTCCCTCATCCGACGCATACACCTACGGGGCCACGGCGGCGGTGGTGGCTGTGATTTGGCTCTTCGCCCTGGGCATGGGAGCGCGAAAAATCTTCCCCTTGGGCGCCGTCCTCGGCGCATTGCTTATGGCGGGGTTGATCTTCCTCTGCGCATGGCCGGGCCCCAAGACCCGGAAGGATTTCGCCGCAGCGCAAAAGGAAATCCCCGCTTCTTACGAGGTGGAAAAAATTACATACGGCCCCAAGAAGGCCTACGACTTCGGCGAGGAAAGTTATAGCCGCTACATGAGTCTGCCTAAGCGGCAAGACCGCCTGCGGGAAAAGTTTTTCGGCTACACTCCCGCCCATGTGCCCTACGAGGGGGATCTCTATCTGCCCGTGGGGGTCGAGTATGCGCCTCTCGTGGTCTTCGTTCACGGCAATCACAATATGATTGAAGACAATCAGGGGGGCTACGAGTACCTGGGCCGCTATCTGGCGGCGCGGGGCGTGGCCTTTCAGTCCGTGGAGCAGTCTCACTTTAACGCCTATTTGGGCAAGGGACTTTCCGGCGAAAACGACGCCCGGGCGCTGAGTCTCTTGGATCACGCCCGGAAGGTAGTGGAGGATCCGCGGTTGAAGGAGCGCATCGACGCCGACAAGATTTACTTCGGCGGCCACAGCCGCGGCGGCGAGGCGGCGGCCATTGCGGCATCCTTTGCCACCCTACCCTACAATCCCGACACGGGCGAGGCGACGAAGAGCCTTCACGTGGCGGGGGTCTTGGCCGTGGCGCCCACGGACGGGCAGTACAAGCCCGGGGACCGTCCCGTGGCTTTAGACGTGCCCTACTTCCTCGTCACCGGGGCATGGGATCAGGACGTGTCTTCTCTGGAGGGCATGGATCAATACATGCGTGCCCGCGCCTGGCGAGGACAGCTTATGGTGGACTACGCCAATCACAGCCAATTTAATTCCAATTGGGGCAGGCTGGACCGAGAGGGGCTGGAGGCATTGGCCCTTGCCACGGGCAATGTGCTTCCCAAAGAGGAGCAGCAGCGCTATTTGGAAGTGGCGGCCTACGCCTTTGTAAAAGATCCCGCTCTTTTCAGGGATTTCAAATCCTATGTGCCGGAGGCGGGTGTCGTCTTGGCCACGGAGTCCGAGGGTTTTGTCCTCGCCGATTTCGAAGAAGACAGCGATCTCACTACGGCCAGTGGCGAGGGCGTATCGCCGGACTTTACCGGGGCGAGCACCTACGAAGAAGGCGCATTTATTCCTTCGGACCGTGGCGGCAACAATCACGTGGCGCGACTCTTCGGCACTTTGATCCTTTCCACGGAAACCGGCGCCGACGGCGACTTCGCCATGGATGTGGCGGCGAAAAGAGGCCGAGCCGACGTGAAGGTAAAACTCGTCGATGCAGCGGGAGAGGCCGTGGAATTTCATCCCGACAAGGACGGCCTTCATAACGCCATGGAAGCCGGGTTGTTGAAATGGCAGTACGCGGCGAAAACTTGGGAATATAAGCGGGCATTGGAGACCGTGCGCTTCACGAAGGAAGCCATGGCCGAGGCGAATCCCGCCTTTTCCATCGCGGATCTGCGCCGAGTGGAAATCACCGCCAACGGCCTCGCGGAAATCGACAATATACGTATTGAGACCGATGATTAAAGCGAAATCCTCCGGGTATATACTTAGGCGAACAGAGTTCGGGGGGTTAGGTTCATGCACGATACACTTTTAATTAAAACAATCAATAAAGAGAGTGCCGGTTTTCGAAATGTATTTTTCCAAATCGGCGATATGGATGAGCATACCGGCGAGCTGATGGACCTTTTAAATCGTCCCGACAGCCCTTACGCCGGCCGTTGCCTCTTTCGCTTTAACGGCATTCGTCTCCTCTTTCGCTTTAACGGCATTCGTCTCAGATTGGAAGTCGATGAAATCCCCGCTGTCCTGGCGTTGCTCGTAGAGAAGGGCGTGCCGGTGTATGGCGTATATGAACCGTATTTTTAATGCGTACAGCTAGGAGGAAAAAATGTCCAACGAATTAAGTAAGAAACTGAACGAACAATTTAATTTTGAAATCGAATCGGCCTATATCTACATGGCCATGGCCAACTACATGGACATTCAAGGCATGTCCGGTTTCGACCACTTCTTCGTCCATCAAGCCAAGGAAGAAATGGAACACGCCAAGGCATTCTACGATTTTCTTCAAGAAATGGATTGGGCACCGGAATACGAAGCCATCGCCAAGCCGCCGAAGGAATTCGGTAACTTCACCGACACCTTCCGTGCCGCTTACGAACACGAACAAGAAGTCACCAGCCGCATCAAGGCCATCTACAAAGATGCCATCGAAGTGGGCTGCTTGGATACCCAAGAATTCCTGAACAAATTCATCGAAGAACAAAGAGAAGAAGAAGACACCTTCCGCGGAATCGTCGAACGCCTCGAACGCATTAACGAATCCTGGAACGGCCTCTACATCTTCGACCGCGAATTGGGCCAAAGATAAGCAAATAAAAACTCCCTCGCCATATGGCGGGGGAATTTTTTTGTGCCGAAAATTATCGGCGGGTGTTTTTGTAAAAGGTGAGGTTATCCTCGGCCCTGCACTCCTTCCTTGATCTCGCCTTTCTCGTAAAGGGACGCCAGGGTGGTGAGCTCGTTGATGGCTTCCGCCGCCCGCTTGCCGCCGTCGGTGTCGCGGACCAAACGCCTGCGGTCGTATTCCGTCACAAAGGCCAGGGAGGAGGTGATGTCGATGTCGTCTGAGATGCGCTTCTCCTCGTCTTTCATGGGACTGTGGGTGGCGAGGAGCACGCCGTAGGAATTGGAGATCAGGGTGTAGCCCGCCGTCCCCGTGGTCTTGCGGTAGGCGTGGGCGAAGCCGCCGTCGATAACCAGAACCTTCCCCTCGGCCTTCACGGGATCCTCGCCCTTTCTGCGCTTTACCGGCGTGTGGCCGTTGATGATCTTGCCCTTCGCTTCGTCGATGCCGAAGGTGCGAAGGATTTTTTCCGCGAAGGGCGCCTCTTCCCGCAGGCGGTAGTAGGGATCTTTTTCTTCGATATGGGTGACGGGATCCTCGATAAAGTAGCGCTCAAAGGTGGTGATGCGCTCCTTCCCGAAAAGGGGCGAGGCCTTGCCGCACCAGAGGTAAAAGAGCATGTCCGAGGCCGCTTTCTGTTTCTTCCCTCGGGCAAAGAAGCTGTCACGCACCACGCGGTCGAAGGCGTCGAAGAGCTCCCGCCCGGCCAAAGGCTCGCCTAAAACATCGGCGGTGGCGAAATTGCCGTCCTCGCCTGTGGGCAAGCAGCCGTGGAAGAGGAGATTGTCGTTTCGAATTAAATACATGCTCCCCGATTCGATCATAAAGCGAATATGTTTTTTCAAGCGCTCGCAGGAAGTAAAGCTTTCCGTGAGGCGGGCCACCACATCTCTTTCCTCCGACGTGTAGGCGTAGGGATCCGCGGGATCCACCGTGGGAAAGTCCGTATCCAGCAGGGGATATCTCTTGCCGCCGACCTCCACGGTCTTGTTTTCGAAATCGATGCGGTGCAGGAGGCGCATGGAGTCCATGGCGTATTCCGGATGGGCGGCGATGAGTTGGCCCTCCGCCTTAAACTGCAGGACGGCCATGGCCTTGTGAAGCTTCGCCAGGCTTTCGTTTCGCGCCGGATCGGGGTCGGGATTTTTCGGATAAAAAGGCGCCGAGGCCTTATACTTTTCCGCATAGGGCACCAGGGGCAGGAGATTGATGCCGTAGCCGTCTTCGATGGTGTGGGCCACATTGTAGCGCAGGGCGATGCGGATCACATTGGCGGCCAGGGCGAAATTCCCCGTGCAGGCACCGATCCAGGCGATGTCGTGATTGCCCCACTGAATGTCCACTCGGGGAAGGGCCATAAGGAGATCCATGATTTTTTCCGCCTCTTCCCCTCGGTCGTAAATGTCCCCTAAGACGTGAAGGGTTTCCACGGCGTAGCGCACGGAAAGATCGGCCAGGTCCTTAATATAAACCTCCCCTTCGCCGTAGGCCACGATTTTTTCGTGGAGGGTCTTGACGTAACCTGCCTTGTGGCGCAGGCCCGCCTCTTCCAAAAGTAGGAGGTTTAAAATCTTTCTCCTATCCTCGGGGAAGGTGGCCTCCACCTGGCTGTGGTCGTACTTCGCCGCCACCCGTTTCGCCACCACGATTAAATCCGCCAAGGTATGTTTCAAGAGATCGTCGTAAGCATCAGCTGCCATGGTTTCTTTCAGCAACTTTAGTTTTTCTTCCGGATAGTAGAGAATGGTGGCCAGTCGTTTGCGATCGGCCTCGTTTTTTTCGGGAAATAATTCGTCGATGTAGCGGCGCAACACCCCCGATGCGTTTCGAAGCACGTGGGTAAAGGCCCGGTACTCGCCGTGTAAATCGCTGACGAAATGTTCCGTGGGCTTCGGCAGATTCAGACCGCTTTCCAATAAAAGCGCCTCGGCCAAAGCGCGATCCCGGGACGGGTACTTTTCGGCCAAGAGGCGGTAGTAATTTTTTTCTAATTGAGATAATTGCTCCATGATCTCCTCCTTAGTTGTTCTATACCCACTTTTTGGGTATAAACGATGGAGAAAGAGAGGCGACCATGGATTTAAAAGAAAAAATCAGAAGCATGAAAGATTATCCTAAAGAGGGGATCACTTTTCGCGACATCACCACCCTTTTGAAAGACGGCGAGGCCTTCCGCGCCTGCATCGACGTCATGAAGGAGCTGGTAAAAGACGAGAACATAGACAAAATCGTGGCCATCGAAGCCCGCGGCTTTTTGCTGGGCGCGCCCTTGGCCTACGACTTAGGCGTGGGCTTTGTGCCCATTCGAAAGCCGGGGAAACTTCCCGCGGCCACTCTGTCCGCCGAATACGATTTGGAATACGGCTCCGACAAAGTGGAAATGCACACGGATGCCGTAGAGCCGGGGGAAAGGGTCTTGATCGTCGACGATCTCTTGGCCACCGGCGGCACGGGAAAGGCGGCGGTGGAAATTTGTGAAGCAGCCGGTGCCGATGTGGCGGGCTGTTTGGTTTTAATCGAGCTGGACGGCTTAAACGGCAGGGAAAAAATAGGCGTGCCCGTCCATTCCCTTATGCACTTCCCCGCGTAAGGGCAATAAAAAAACGGCCGAAGGCCGTGGAGCGGGTGAAGGGAATCGAACCCTCGCGATCGGCTTGGGAAGCCGAGGCTCTGCCACTGAGCTACACCCGCATAAGTAAATTTATTTTACGTCTGAAAAAAATTTCTGTCAAGGCTTGAAATGAGGAACTCGTATTGTTAAAATATTTTCTATCAAGGGGTGTAATTCATTGTACCTCGGGGTATAGGACGAAAAGAGAGTATCTCGCCGACACAGTCGGTTGCCACTGCGATGCACGGGAGCTAAGGCCCCGTTCAAAGACGTGCACCGTAAATTATGAACCTGTGAGGAGGATTCATTTATGAAAAATATCGTCATTGCCAGTGCGGTAAGAACGCCCGTCGGTTCCTTCGGCGGCGCTTACAAAAATGTCAGCGCCGTAGACCTGGGTGTCGTCGCCGCCAAAGAAGCCATCGCTCGTGCCGGTATTAAGCCGGAAGATATTGACGAAGCCATCATCGGTAATGTACTGCAAGCGGGCTTGGGACAAAACGTCGCCCGTCAAATCGTCATCCACGCCGGATGCCCCGTAGGCGTTCCCGCTATGACCATTAACAAAGTTTGCGGCTCCGGCCTTCGCGCCGTTTCCCTGGCCGCACAAATTATTAAAGCGGGCGATGCCGACGTCGTTCTCGCCGGCGGTACGGAATCCATGTCCGGCGCACCCTTCCTCGTAAAAGAAGCCCGTTGGGGCGCTCGCATGAACGACAAAGCATTCGTCGACGCCATGATCAACGACGCGCTGTGGGACGCATTTAACGGCTACCACATGGGCGTCACCGCAGAAAACGTCGCCGAAGAATACGACGTCACCCGCGCCGATCAAGACGAATTGGCAGCAGGCAGCCAACAACGGGCATCGAAAGCCCGCGCCGAAGGCCGCTTTAAAGACGAAATCGTCCCCGTGGAAATTCACGGACGCAAGGGCAAAGTCACCGTCGTCGACGAAGACGAATACATTCGCGACGGCGTTACCGTAGAAAGCATCAGCGGCCTGAAACCGGTCTTCAAGAAAGACGGCACCGTAACCGCAGCCAACGCGTCGGGCATTAACGACGGCGCCGCCATGCTTGTCGTTATGAGCGAAGAAAAAGCAAAAGAATTAGGCGTCAAACCCTTGGCTACTTTGGTCAGCTACGCCTCCGCCGGCGTCGATCCCAAGGTCATGGGTACAGGCCCGATTCCTTCCTCGAGAAAAGCCATGGAAAAAGCCGGCTGGGAATTCGGCGACCTGGACCTCGTGGAAGCCAACGAAGCCTTTGCCGCACAAGCATGTGCCGTGGTCAAGACCCTGGGCTTGGATATGGATAAAGTCAATGTTAACGGCGGCGCCATCGCCATCGGTCACCCGGTCGGCGCATCCGGCGCGCGGATTCTCGTCACCTTGCTCTATGAAATGGCAAAGAGAGATGCGAAGAAAGGCCTCGCTACATTATGTATCGGCGGCGGTCAAGGCACGGCCGTTACCGTAGAACGCTAAATCGTGCTTGATTGGGGGAAAAAGATGGATTTTAAGTATTTAATCGTTGAAAAAGCGGACAGCATTGCAAAAATCACCATTAACAAACCCAAGAGCTTAAACGCCCTGAACACGGAATTGTTAACTGAGTTAAGGGATTGCTTCCTCGCACTGGACGGCGACACCGAAGTAAAAGTCGTCGTCATTACCGGCGAAGGCAAAGCCTTCGTCGCCGGCGCCGACATTTCCGAAATGGCGCCCCTCTCCGCAGCCGAAGCACATAGCTTCGCCAAACTGGGCATGGACACCTTTATGTTAATCGAACATCTGTCCAAACCCGTGATCGCCGCAGTGAACGGCTTCGCCTTAGGCGGCGGCTGCGAACTGTCTATGGCATGCGACATTCGCATCGCATCGGAAAAAGCCGTCTTCGGGCAACCGGAAGTAGGCCTGGGCATTACGCCGGGCTTCGGCGGCACCCAACGCTTGGCCCGCACGGTGGGCGTCGGCATTGCCAAGGAAATGATCTACACGGCCAGAAATATTAAGGCCGACCGCGCCTATGAAATCGGTTTGGTCAACGCCGTAGTTCCCGCGGAAGAATTAGATGAAGCCGCCATGAAAATGGCACGCACCATCGCTTCCAACGGCGCCGTCGCCGTCAGCTACTCCAAGGCCGCCATTGTGGACGGCATTCAAGCCGACATTCACACCGGTATGGATATCGAAAAATCCGCCTTCGGTCTGTGCTTCGCCACCGCCGATCAAAAGGAAGGCATGAAGGCTTTCTTGGAAAAACGCAAACCTGAATTTAAGGGAGAATAAGTACAATTCTTGAGACAGTTCCTAAAAGGAGGAAATAAAATGAAAATTGGTGTAATCGGTTCCGGTACCATGGGAAGCGGCATTGCTCAAACCATGGCTCTTCATCACGACGTCGTTATTCGAGACATTATTCCCGAAGCCCTGGAAGGCGCAAAGAAAAAAATTGAAAAAGGCTATAATCGCAATGTGGAAAAAGGCCGCATGGAAGAAGCCGACGCAAAGGCCGCTTTCGCTCGCATTACCACCACGGAAGACATTAAAGATCTGAAAGACTGCGATTTAATCGTCGAAGCCGCTACGGAAAATCCGAAGATCAAAAAAGCCATCTTTACGGAACTCTGCGAAACCTGCGACGCAAAAACCATTCTCGCATCCAACACCTCGTCTTTGAGCATTACCGACATCGCCGCCGCCACCAAGCGCCCCGGCAAAGTTATCGGCATGCACTTCTTTAACCCGGTTCCCGCAATGAAACTCGTCGAAGTCATCTGCGGCTTGAACACCGACGAAGAAACGAAGAAAACCGTCATCGCATTGGCGGAAGAAATCGGCAAGACCCCCGTCGAAGTGGAAGAAGCTCCGGGCTTCGTCGTCAACCGCATCCTGATCCCCATGATCAACGAAGGCATCGGCATCGTCGCCGACGGCGTCGCCTCCGTAGAAGATGTGGACACCGCCATGAAACTGGGCGCCAACCACCCCATGGGCCCCTTGGCACTGGCCGACTTAATCGGTTTGGACGTTTGCCTCGCCATTATGGACGTTCTTTACAACGACTACCACGACAGCAAGTACCGCGCTCACGTTCTTCTGCGGAAGATGGTTCGCGGCGGCAAGCTGGGTCAAAAGACCGGTGAAGGTTTCTATAAATACGACAAGTAAAAAGAAAAAAGATCGGAGGCTTCGGCCTTCGATTTTTTTTGGAAAAGTAAAAGGCCGCGGCGTAATCCCCCCTCTCTTTGTGTTACACTGTTTAGTAGAAAGAAAGGAGGGGCCATGGGTTACTTAGAAGAACGAATTAAAAACGAAGGCGTCATTTATCCGGGAAATGTGTTGAAGATCGACTCCTTTCTCAATCATCAGATCGATCCCACGGTAATGAAAGAAATCGAAAGGGAGTTTTACGATTACTTTAAGGACCGCAAGGTGACGAAGGTGCTCACCGTGGAAGCCTCGGGCATCGCGCCGGCCATTATGGTGGCGGCCCATTTCGACGTGCCCATGCTCTTCGCCAAAAAGGCGCGGCCTTCCACCCTGAAGGAAGAGGAGGTCTATGTAACGGAAATTTTTTCCTACACGAAAAACACCTCATCCAAGGTGGTGGTGAACAAGGCCTATTTAAAGGCGGAGGACTCCGTCCTGATCATCGACGACTTTCTCGCCAATGGGGAAGCCTCCCTGGGTCTCGTGGACATTGTGAAGCAGGCCGGCGCCACCGTGGCGGGAATCGGCATCTGCGTGGAGAAGTCCTTTCAGCCGGGGCGTGATCGGCTGGAAGAGGCTGGTCTCGACGTCTATTCCATCGTGCGCATCGAAGCCATCGACTCGGACAAGCAGAGCATCACCTTTAAAGGAGGGCATTAAAAAAGCGGCCGGAGGGCAATCGCCTCTCGGCCGTTTTCTATTTAGAAGCTGTCCTTGTGGATCTTGGACGAAATATCGAAATACTTCCGCGCCGGCACGCGCTCGTCGGCGATGCCGAAGGGAATCAGGCACAGGATGCCGTAGTTTTCCGGAATGCCGAAAAGCTCCTTGACGATTTCCTCGGAGTCTCTGCCCTCGGAATCGGATTGCTCCCGAATATTGATCCAGCTCGAGGCGTAGCCTTCGGCGTGGAGCAAGAGGCCAAGGTAGGCGGAGGCGATGGTGGCCTCTTCGATCCAGGTGGGCTCTTCCGTGTCGTTGCCAATGACCACGATGATCTGGGGCGCATCGGCCAGGTACTTGGTGCCGAAGCGCTTTAAGCTCGCCAGGGCCTTTTTCTTTTCCTCGTCTTCAACCACGAGAAATTCCACCGGGTGGGTATTGCCCTTGCTGGGACCCATGGAGGCGTAGGTCAACACTTCCGTTAGCGTCTCCTCGTCCATTTTTTCTCCGGCCTTGTATTTGCGAATCGAACGTCTTTTTTTCACCATATCTTTAAAATCCATAGGAACCTCCTTAAGTATTTACATCTTTCTTGTTTATACCCAATAAATTTCTTTGTAAAGGTTTCACAAGAAGTTCAACTGGGATGGGTATAGTTTAATTAAGTAGATGAAAATAATCTGTTTCGATAGAAAGGAAAACCATGGAACCGAATAGACCTTATGATCAAGACAATCGGCCCCCGACTTATTACTACGGGCCGAAGAAGAAACGCCGCGGCGGCTTTCTCATCCTCTGGGCGCTGATTTTTTCTTTAATCGGCGGCGTGGTGGGAAGCGTCCTTACCTATAGATACATGCCTGCGCCGGCCGTGGGGGGAACACAGGTACCTCAAACTCAACTGCCTGCGGATACGACGCGCAAGCACGAAGCCGGCGTCGTGGAAAGCGTGGCGCAGCGGGCCATGCCTTCGGTGGTGGGCATTACCACCTCCACGACGAAAAACACCTTAATGGGCCCCATGGCCGTTCAAGGCAGCGGCAGCGGCTTTATTATTTCGGAAGACGGCTACATCCTCTCCAACGCTCACGTGGTGGGCGCCAAGGGCAACAAGGTTAAGGTGCTCTTAAACGACCAGACGGAAGCCGAAGGCAAAGTGGTTTGGTCCGACGAAACCTTGGACCTGGGGCTGGTAAAGATCGCGAAGAAGGGCCTCACGCCTCTTCCCATGGGGGACAGCGACGGCATTAATATCGGCGAGACCGCCGTGGCCATCGGGAATCCCCTGGGCCTGGACTTTCAACGCTCCGTCACCGCCGGGGTCATTTCCGGTCTGAACCGAAACATCGGCGAAGTGCAGGGCAATTACATGGACGGCTTGATTCAAACCGACGCCTCCATTAACGCGGGCAATTCCGGCGGACCTCTCTTAAACAGCGAAGGGCAGGTCATCGGCATTAACTCCGTGAAGATCTCTTCGGCGGAAGGCCTAGGCTTTTCCATTCCCATTAACACGGCGAAGCCCATTGTGGAACAGGTCATGAAGACCGGCGACTTTAAATCCGTGGCCCTCGGGATGAGCGGCTACACGGTCAGTGCCGTGGAACGAAGCGGCTACGACCTGGGAACCAGCGGCAAAGGCGTCATCGTCGGCGGCGTGGAAGCTCAGTCTCCGGCGGCGGCTGCGGGCCTTCAAGTCAACGATATCATTCTGAAAATGGGCGATAAGGACATCCAAAGCATGAGCCAATTGCGCCGCGAACTCTACAAGTACAAAGCCGGCGATGCCGTGGATGTGGTAGTATCTCGAAACGGCAAGAAGGAAACCTTGCAGCTCACCTTCACGGATTACCAAGTGCCCGCGGTTCAGGGCCGAGGTGACGGCGGCTTGGGCCGACTGATTCCGGGCTTTAATAATTAAGGGAGAGACCTTGTTTCGGCAAGGTCTTTTTTCATGTTCGCTTTTCTCCAGGGCTGTGTTTGACTATAATAAGAGATAGGAGGAAGCTATGATACTGAAAAGCACTGCAGAAACCGAAGCCTTCGGTTACTATTTAGGCGAAAAGCTAAAGGCCTACGACGTCCTGGCCCTTATCGGCGATTTGGGCACGGGGAAGACTACCTTTGTCAAAGCTCTGGCCAAGGGCATGGGCCTCACCGGCGACGTGACCAGCGCCACCTTCGCCATTTTAAATATATACGAGGGGGATCTGCCCCTTTACCATTTCGACGTCTATCGTTTGAAAGACGAGGACGAATTTTTCGACATGGGCGGGGAGGATCTCCTGGATTCCGGCGCCGTCTGTGCCGTGGAGTGGGCGAATATTATCGAAGACAGTTTGCCCGATGACGTGCTGCAGCTGGAATTTAAGCGCGTCGACGAAAACACCCGGGAAGTCACGGCTACGGGCTTCGGCTCCCGGGGCAGGGAACTTGAAGAGGAGGTGGCGACTTATGAAAATTCTCGCCTTTGATACGGCTACCATGGAAACCACCTGCGCCCTGGTGGAGGATGAGAAGGTCGTGGCGGAAGCCTCGGTGAACAGTATGGCGAGCCACTCGGAAGGGCTGATCAACATGATTGAAAGCATGCTGGATCGGGCGGATTGGGCCATGGAAGATTTGGACCTCATCGCCGCCGGCGTGGGCCCCGGCTCCTTTACGGGGCTGAGGATTTCCGTGGTGCTGGCCAAAGTTTTCGCCGGAAGCCTAAACATTCCCATGGTCGGCGTCTCCACCTTAAAGGCTCTGGCCCGGGAGGTGGCCACAGACGGCGTAGTGATTCCCCTCTTCGATGCGAGGAGGGAGCGGGTCTATGCCGGCGTCTTTGAAAAAAAGGGCGGCGAAATTTTGCGCCTGAAAAAAGACGACGCCTATCCCGTGGAATCCATCCTAAAAGAAGCGCCGGAGGGTGCCATACTCATCGGCGACGGATTAAAGAAGTACCGGGAGGCCTTTTCGGCACGGGAGGATTTTATTCTCTATCCCGATCACCTCTCTCGGGTGTCGGCGGCCGCCATCGCCTTGGAGGGTGCAGCGCAGTATGAAGCGGAAGGCCCGTCCAATCCCTACGCCCTGGAGCCCAATTACCTACGGCCCACTCAGGCCATGCGAGAATACAGGAGGAAACATGGAGAATCTCACGACGCGGGAAGCGACGCTTGATGATTTAGACGATATTATGGCCATCGAAGAGGAAAGCTTCGCCGCACCCTGGTCCCGAGACAGCTGGGAGCGGGAGCTCGCCAGCCCCCTCACCTACTACGAAGTGCTCCTATACTTGGACGTGGTCATCGGCTATGTGGGGGCGTGGCTTTTAGGGGATCAGGCCCATATCGGCAATGTGGCCGTGGGCGGCGAATTTCGCGGCAACGGCTACGGACGCTACATGATGAACCATTACCTTTTCGCCGTCTACGACAAGGGCATGCGGGCAGCGACATTGGAAGTCAGGGACGACAATGTAGCCGCCATTAATCTCTACGAATCCCTGGGCTTTACCCTGGAAGGCGTTCGAAAAAATTACTACGCCCACGTGAAGCGCGACGGGCTGATTTATTGGAAGAGGTGGTAATATGTTGACACTGGGCGTGGAATCGTCCTGCGACGAAACATCCGTGGCCGTGGTGCGCGACGGCAGGGAAATTTTGTCCAATATGATTTCATCACAAATCGAAATACACCGGCTCTTCGGCGGCGTGGTGCCGGAGATCGCGTCGCGCAAGCACGTCTCCGCCATTTTGCCTATGCTGGATTTAGCCCTGGAAGAGGCGGGCATCACCATGGATGACGTGGATATTATCTGCGCCACCCGGGGCCCGGGGCTTATCGGCGCCCTTCTCGTGGGGCTTACGGCGGCGCGGGGGCTGGCTCTCGCCAATCATAAACCCTTTGTGGGCGTCAACCACATTCGGGGCCACATCTGCGCCAACTACCTGACCCACAGGGAGCTGGAGCCTCCCTTCGTCGGGCTCATCGTCTCCGGGGGCCACAGCTATTTGATTCACGTCACCGACTACGTGGACTTTACCCTCTACGGCAAGACGAGGGACGACGCCGCCGGCGAGGCCTTCGACAAGGTGGCGAGGGCCATGGGCATCGGCTATCCCGGCGGGCCCGTCATCGACAAGCTGGCCAAGGAAGGGGAAGAGACCTACGACTTGCCCCGGGTCATGCTGGAGCCGGACAGCTACGACTTCAGTTTTTCCGGGCTCAAGACCGCCGTTTTAAACGAATTGAATCAGGCGAAGCAAAAGGGCGAAGAGATCCGCGTGGCAGACATGGCCGCGTCCTTTCAGACCGCCGTCATCGACGTCCTCGTGGAAAAATCCTTCCGCCTGGCGAAAGAGCTGGGCGAAAAGACCATCGTCCTCGCCGGCGGGGTTAGCGCCAACTCCGCTCTAAGGGCTGCCATGGAAAGCCGGGGCGAGAGCGAAGGGGTGGCCATTTACTATCCCGATCCCGTGCTCTGCACCGACAATGCCGCCATGATCACCTCTGTGGGCTATTACAGCTATTTGAAAGGCGAAGAGGGCGAGGTCTATGCCGATCCGAATCTGGGCCTGGAATAAAGAGAATAAACGCTTATTTGCCGCGGCGAAAGTGCTGCGGCTTTTGTTTTGCCTATGTAAAATCGTGAATGAGAATGAGGAAGAAGGGAAGAGGAATAGTGCATAAAAAGGAAAGTCGGCGGCAAATGCGGTGAAATAGACGAAACTTAGATATTCGCCCACAGCCCCCTGCAAATGTCGGGAAAACGTGCATAAGGCTGTGGATAAGGTGGATAACTTCGCGAAATGCCGTGAATAAGGGGGATGCGATGTGGATAGTTCTGTGTATACTGTGAAGAAAACGGCACTTTCGGAAATGAAATATGAAAATGGAGAGGCGATGAAAATGAGAACGGCATAAAAAGGGGAAGAAAGGGAAACGGAATACAATAGACGAGATTTTTAGCCTTTTGTAAAATTCGGATGAAAAAATTGTCGCCGGAGAAGGGAGGCGCCCGGTGAATTTTAAATTATCTTTTCGACCCGAGGCGACCTCTTTTTTTGTGAGGCGAAGGGTATTTTTTGTCCGTCATCTTTCCGGATTTTTTCCGTAGAAAGCGGGGAAGAACGGTTGCGGTTCTTTTTAATACAGGTGTTTTTTCGAAAAAGTCCTATTCATTTTTAATATATTTTATAAAAGATAGAGAAACACTATATTAAATGACGATACAAGCCGATTTATTTCAATTTCCTATTGCCAATGATGACGAGAACAGTATAATAGTTAGGTACATTTTTGATAAACCTTAGATTTACGGTTTTCAAAGAAAATTTTTTTGGGAGGTATATTATGACTACATTTCTCATCGGTCTCGCCATCTTAATCGTCGGCGGTTTTGCCTATGGCCGTTTCACAGAAAAAGTCTTCCAACCGGATGACAGAGAAACGCCCGCCATCGCAAATCAAGACGGCGTAGACTATGTCCCCATGGACAAGAAGAAAAACGCACTTATTGAATTATTGAACATCGCCGGTACCGGTCCGATCTTAGGGCCCATCCAAGGGATTTTATTCGGTCCTTTAGCATTTATTTTTATTCCCATCGGCTGTGTCTTAGGCGGTGCCGTTCACGACTACATGAGCGGGATGATTTCCATTCGTTCGAAAGGGGAACAAATGCCGGCTTTGATTAAGCGGAACTTAGGCGGCAAGGTCTATTCCGTTTACAATATTTTCGTCATTCTGCTGATGATTTTGGTCGGCGCCGTATTTATTTACACCCCCGGGGATTTGATCGTAGCCAACGTCCTTCACCAAGAAGCCGTTGCCTCGAATCCCGTAGTATGGATCGTCTACGCCTGCATCTTTGCCTACTACATTATTGCGACGCTCTTTCCCATCGACAAGATCATCGGCCGCGTTTATCCTATTTTCGGCGGCATCCTGCTTTTGTCGGCGGTAGGCATTTTCTTCGGCCTCTTCGCCAAGGGCTATCAGCTGGATAATCTGACCATGAGCAATATGACCGGCGTACACCCCGACGGCACTCCGATTCTGCCCGTGTTCTTCGTCACCGTGGCCTGCGGCATCGTCTCGGGCTTCCACTCCACCCAAGCGACCCTTATCGGTCGCTCGGTAAAGAGTGAAAAGGAAGGCCGCTTCGTCTTCTACGACATGATGATTCTGGAAGGCTTCATCGCCATGATCTGGGCAGCTGCCGCCATGGGCATCTACAATAAAGGCATCGACGCCGGCCTCATCGGCAAGCCCGCCGTCATCGGTCTCGTGGCCAACGATATGTTGGGAACCATCGGCGGCTTCATCGCCATCATCGGCATTATCGTCCTTCCCATCACCTCCGGCGACACGGCCCTGCGCTCGGCTCGTCTCATGATCGCCGATCACTTGCACATTTCCCAAAAATCCATGAAGAGCCGCTTGAGCCTTTCCCTGGGGATTTTTGCCGGCGTGTTGGTGATTTTGATCTTCGCAAAACTCAGCCCCAACGGCTTTAATGTCCTGTGGCAATACTTCGCCTGGGCCAATCAAACCATCGCGGTCTTTGCCTTTGCCATGATCGCCATTTATTTGAAGCGCCACGGCAGACAATATCTGATCTCCCTGATCCCCGGAATGTTCTATGTCTACGTCATTATGTCCTATATTTTAGGCGCAAAGATCGGCTTCCGCCTTCCCTATATGGCGGCCAATCTCATCGGCGTCGCCGTCGCCTTGATCTACGGTTATGTCGTTTCCAAAGAAGGAAGCAAGCAACAAGATATCGTCAATGCTTAAAGCTTAAAAAGAGTGTGGATTTCTCCACACTCTTTTTTTGTACGCATTTTTGACGGGAAATAAAACATCCATCGGGATCTCCGATGGATGTTACCGGCTCAGTCCCAAGGACCCGATGAGGACGCCTTCGTCATCGGCGTCTTCGTAGCGAAGGGTGGGGCCGGCGTAAACTTGTATGTTCATGTTTTTGTAGATGGGCGAGAGCATATTGTCTCGGTGGCCCGGACTCATGGACCAGGCCTTGAAACATTCTTCCGCCAAAACCTCCGGGTCGATGGCGAGGCTTTGGCTGTATCCCCTCTTCTTCAAGGGGAATTGGATGAGGTTCTCCCCGACGAAAAAGGCCGGGTCACGCTTGCTCAAATAGCCGTAGGCGGTGTAGTAGGCGTCGCCGTTCGGGCGCACGTGGCGCTTGCCGTCCACGCGCATATTGCCGTAGAGGGCGAGCTCCTTGGCCCTGGCGTAGGCGCCTGCTTCCAGATTTTTACTTAGGCTCAGGGGGCGGACGCGATGCTTTTTGCGCTCGGCATTGAGCCGTTTCAGAAAGGCCTTTTGAAAGGCCGCGTGATCGAAGGTGCGGCGGCGATTGAGGCCGTCGGTCAAATAGAAAAAGCGGTTCATGTCCCTGTCAAAGACGGGCTCGGTATAGAGGATGTCGTAGAGCGTGAGAAAGACGGATTCCCGGGTGGCGGGGGCGCTTGCGGGCCCGTCGGCCACGGGGAGGGAGAAGGCCATGGCGCGGTAGATCCAGCTGTCGGGCCATGTGAAGAGGGCGGCCTCGTCGGCGGTGAGGCCGTCGTCCACGAGAAGGGTAGCTACTTTCGACGCCTCGGCGCCGGTGACCCATCGTTCGGGGCGGAAGCTGCCGTCTTCGTAGCCGCGGATCAGGGGCACGGGCCGGGCGTCCTCGTGTAATGTGAGGGCGCGGATGTAGCCCTTGGCCCAATGATCCTCCGCCACGTCCTTAAAGGGCGAGGGGGATCGATTCATGGCCTCCGCTTCGGCCTTGACGCCCAGGGCACAGGCCACGACCTTGGCGAACTGGGCGCGGGTAATGGGACGCGCGAGGGCGAGATCGCCGTTTTCGTCGCCGACGATAAGCCCTTCTTCTTGCAACTTTTGAATTTTTTCCGCGGGCCTTACTTCTTTCGGCGAAGGATTGTTTTCGGCGAAAGCGACTTGAGGCGCAGCCATAAGGGCCGCCAAAAGCAGGGCCGCGTATTTATTCTTGTTCACCTTCGCCTCCTTTCTATTTGCTCTCCGCCTTTTCCGGCTTCAAATCCAAGAGCTGAATCTCCACACGGGCGATGCGCTTGTCCGTGATGCCCAAGGTGGTGAGCTTCACGGAACTGTCGTAAAGGACCTTGTGCTTCTTCGTGTCGCCGGCTTCGGGGATAAAGCCCAGGAGCTCGATGGTAAGGCCGGAAATGGTTTCGTGGTTTTCGCTTTCAAGATCCAAATCCAGCTTTTCATTAATGGTATCCAGCTCTGTCATGCCGTCGGCCACGTAGGTGTAGTCGTTGATTTTTAGAATCTGCTTTAAGTCCTCGTCGTACTCGTCTTCGATTTCGCCGACGATTTCTTCCACAATGTCTTCGATGGTGACCATGCCCGACAGGCCGCCGTACTCGTCGATTAAAATCGCCAGGTAATTCTTCGTGGACTGCAGTTCCTGCAGAAGGCGGTCGATGTTTTTCGTCTCGGGAACGAAGTAGGGCTCCTTCATCACCTCGTCGATGTCGATGGAGCGATAGCTGCGCTTGGCATATTCCACGAAGAGGTCTTTAATGTAAATGGTGCCCACGATATTGTCCGGACTGTCCCGATAGACGGGGACGCGGCTGTATCCGGATTCAAGCATTTCTCGAATCTTTGCTGCATCGAACTCGTCGTAATCCAACATATACAGGGAGGTGCGTGGCGTCATGATCTCGTAGGCCAGCTTGTCGTCGAAGTCCATAATGTTCACCATCATGACTTCGCCGGATTCGTTAATGACTCCGTGTTGTTGGCCCACGCGGAGATAGCTTTTGATTTCTTCTTCGCTGATATTTTTCTCCACGTCCTTGGAGTAATTGCCCGTGGCCTTTAAGACCAGGGTTGTGGACAGGGCGAGGAATTTCACATAAGGCGTCATAAGTTTTGAAAAAAGCGATGCGATGCCGGCGTTTTTCAGCGCCGTCTTGTCCGCCTTTTGCAGGGCCCTGCGCTTGGGCACGAGGACGCCGAAGACCAGGCTGATATAGGACAGAATCAAGATCACCAGCACGAAGGCCAAGGTGTCGGCCGCGCCGGGGCCCGCCCTGTGAAGCAGCGGGGCGAGGAGGGGTATAAAGGCCCTTGCTCCCAAGGCGGCGGCAAAAAAGCTCGCCAAAGTGGTGCCCGTTTGGATGGTGGAGAGAAAGCGGGCCTGATTTTTCGTCAGGTCTAAAATTTTCTGCGCCCGCTTGTCGCCCTCTTCCGCTAAATTGCGGATTTGTTCCCTATTGGCGGAAACCATGGCGATTTCCGTGGCGGTAAAAAAGGCGTTGGCCGCCGTGAGTATAAGAATAAGAAGTAATTCAGGCAGAACCTGCCCAATGGAATCCATAAAAATACATTCCTCCTTTACTAATAGTATATACCCCGACGGGTAAGAATCATACAGGAGATGAACGCATTTCTGTTATACTTAGAACAGGGAAAGGAGCGACTATGAATATAAACGATTTAAAGTCCTTTGTGGACATGAGCCCCACCTCCTACCAGGTGGTGGAGCATATAAAAATGATGGCGGCGGGCTTTATCCGCCTGGAAAAAGAAGAGGCGTGGCATTTGGAAGAAGGGGGCAAGTATTACCTCGTCAATGAAGATGGGGCGATCCTTCTCTTTTCCCTCGGAAAGAGAGATCCCGAGACCATGGCCTTTCGCACGGTGATCAGTCACACGGACAGCCCGGCCCTGCGCCTGATCCCCGGCGGCATTCGCGGGGAAAAGGAATGCGTGAGGATGGATGTGGAGCCCTACGGCGCCATCATCAATGCCGATTGGTTCGACCGGCCCCTGTCTCTTGCCGGGCGCGTCATCGCAGACGGCAAGACGGGCGTGGAAAGTATTCCCGTGGACTTTCGGGATGCCGTGGCGACGATTCCCCATCTGGCGCCTCATCTGCACAGGGAAGTGAACACGGGCTACGTCTTTAAGGCGGGGAAGGATCTGGTGCCACTGGCATCGAAGGCCTGGGACGAGGGCGGCTTTATAAGAGATCTCGCCGCCCTTGCCGACGTGGACGCCGAGGATATTTTAGATTACGATCTCTATTTTTATCCCGCCGGAGATTCCGACTTTATCGGCGTGGACGAGAAGTGGCTATCCGCACCGCGGCTGGATAACTTGGCCACGGCCTATCCCGCGGTCATGGCCCTCTTTGACGAAGAGAAGAACGATCTGACCCAAGTGATCTATCTCGCCGATCAGGAAGAGATCGGGAGTTTGAGCCAAAGCGGCGGCGACAGCAGCTTTTTCGGCAACACCCTGCGGCGCATCGTCGGCGACTTAGGAGAAGAGGCCTACTACCGCATTTTGGCGCGGAGCTTTTTGCTCTCCTGCGACATGGCTCACGGCGATCATCCGAACTATCGGGACAAGGCAAATCCCTCCGCATCCCCCGTCCTAGGCGGCGGCGTCGCCGTAAAGCTTTCGGCGAGCCGCAGCTACGCCACCCAGGGCCACAGCAGCGCTCGCTTTAAGCGCATGATGAAGAGGGCGGGCCTAAAGGTACAGCTCTTCGCCAATCCCCACGGTCAGCGGGGCGGCTCCACCATCGGGCCCTTGAGCCTGCGCCACGTGGACATGGAATCCATCGACATCGGCATTCCCACCTGGGCCATGCACGGGGCGCGGGAAGTGGTCCACGTAGACGACGTCAGGGATTTTTACGACGCCTTGGCGGCGTTTTTTACGACAGAGAATTTGTAATGGCATAAAATTTAGGAGGTTCTTATGAAAAAGCGTTCTGAATGGGCACCCATTGCGGGACTGATTTGCGGGGCATCGATTCTGCCTCAACTGGCGGCACGGGGAAGGGAAAAACGCACGGCCCGCACCCTGGCTCTGTGGGAAGCGGCGGGTTGCGAACATCGGGCGGCCATATACGGCGACGACGACGGCATTATAAGCGGCGTCTACAAATCCCCCATCGACGGCATGCCCCTGGCCTTTACCATCATCGAAGCCGAAGAGCCCGTGGGCCTCGTGCAAATCGTCCACGGGGCGCAGGAACACAAGGGCTATTACAAGGCCTTTGCCCATCGCCTGGCGCGGGCGGGCTACACTGTGCTCCTGTCGGACAATCGGGGCCACGGCGATTCCGTCACGGCGAAGCATCCCCGGGCCTATGTCTCATCCATCGACGATATCGTGGCGGATCAATACGCCCTGTCCCTTTTTTTTAAGAGCCGCTTTCCGGGCCTGCCCCTGGCCATGTTCGGCCACTCCTTCGGCTCCTTAATCGCGCGAAATTACATCATGGCCCACGACGATGTCATCGACAGGCTTATCCTCACCGGCGTGGTATGCTACCCGCCCTCGGCCCACGTGGGATTGTTTTTCGGCAATTTGGAAAGCTTCTATACCACGCCGAAGCAGCGGGGCGCTCTGGTCCGCCTCATGGACTCGAAGACCAAGGCGGCACTGGATACGATCAGCAACAATCCGGAATTTTTGCGGGCCTTTGAGGCCGACGACAAATTGGTCAACGATTACCTTAACGGCGGCGCCATGGCCATTTGGGACAGCGCCTCCCGGCTGAAGGATTACCACCGCTACGCCGTAAAAAATCCGGGCCTGAAGGTTTTGGTTTTAAACGGCACGGAGGATCCCTTAACCGGCGGGGCGAAAGGTTTGGCCGACACGGCGAAAACTTTTTACAAATTAGGGTATGAAGATTACGAAAACAAAATCTATCCCCTTATGAAACACGACCTGCTCCACGAAGAGGCGAGCGAGATCGTCATCGGGGACATCATTAAATTTTTAAAGAAATAGACAATAGGAGGTCATCATGGCAGTAGTAGAATTAACTCTGGTTCCCATTGGAACCCAAAAGACATCCTGCAGCCCCTATGTGGCGGCGGCATACGATGCGGTAAAAGACAACGACAAGGTGGAAATCCGCCTGAATCCCATGGGCACCGTCCTCGAAGGGGACATCGACGAGCTCTTCGCCTGCGTGCGGAAGATGCAGGAAGCCGTCTTCGTCTCCGGCGCGGAACGGGTCTATTCCGTCTTGAAAGTCGACGATCGCCGGGACAAAAAGGCGAGCCTGGATCAAAAAGTCAACTCCGTTATGGAAAAGTTAGTGTAGCTTATGGAAAAGAAACAATCATTAAAAAAACCCCTGAACGCCAATTCTTCCATCGGCAAGACCATCGCCGTACTAAGCGGCAAGGGCGGCGTAGGTAAATCCATGGTCACGGGCCTTTTGGCATCGGAAATGAAGCGCCGGAACAAAGCCGTGGGCGTCTTGGACGCGGACATTTTAGGCCCCTCCATTCCGAAAATTTTCGGCACCGACGGCGCGGTCTTTCAAACAGAAAAGGGCATCCGGCCCCTCGTGAGCGATACGGGCATCGACCTTATCAGCGTGAACTCCATTTTGGAAAGCCCCACGGATCCCGTGCTGTGGCGGGCGCCGGTGGTAGGCAATATGCTCACCACCTTCTGGAGCGATGTCAACTGGGGCAAGAAAGATTACCTCTTTATCGACATGCCTCCGGGCACCGGCGACGTGGCCCTCACCGTCTTCCAAACCATGTCGGTGGACGGCATCGTCATCGTCACCTCGCCCCAGGATCTGGTGTCCATGATCGTGGAAAAGGCCATTAAAATGGCGAAGATGATGGGCCTTCCCGTCATCGGCATTGTGGAAAACATGCAGTACTTTATCGCCCCGGACACCGGCGTGCGCTACGATATATTCGGCGTAAGCAAAACCGCCGCCATCGCCGAGGAAAAAGGCATCCCCTATTTAGGCGCCCTGCCCATCGATCCGAAGCTGGCGGAATGTGCCGACAAGGGTCGCATCGAGGATTACAAGGTGGACACCTTGGCCCATATCGTGGATGAAATCGAAAAATTCAAATAAGAAGCCCTCGAGGCGCAAAAAAGGCTATGAGTTTTCCCTCATAGCCTTTTTGATTGCTCTATTCGAACTCTTTGATATACTCCCGATTGCCCAGGACTTCGTTCAAAATCACCTCGTCGGTTTTCTTCATGCCGTAGCGGGCGATATTGCCCATGACCTCCAAGGTTTCGTCGATATCTTCTTTGACGACGCCGTCGTTGGCGTTAAAGGAGCGGCCGGCCACAGCCTGGTCGTAGGCCAAAAAGCCGTTGCGCAAGCTGGAGGCGATTTTCATGGCGCAGGATGCCTTGGCGCCGTCGCAAAGAATGCCGCCGTTGACGGCCAGGGCGTTGGTCAGGGTTTCTTTAATGACCTCCTTCTCGTCGCCCTTTATAAAGGCGATGCCGCAAGCAGCGGCGGAGGAGGCGGAGACTGCGCCGCAGAAGGCGGAAAGCTTGCCGCTGTTTTTCTTTTGGTAGAGGCCTAAAAGATTGGAAAATAAGAGTCCCCTGAGCAGCGTCTCGCGAGGCAGCTTTTTATCCTCGGCATAGAGGATGAGGGGCACGGAAATAGAAATGCCCTGATTGCCCGATCCGGAATTGATGACCACCGGGTTTTCCGCACCGGACATGCGGGCGTCGCTGCCGGCGGCGGTGTAGGCGACGATTCTCTCCCGCAGATCGTCGGAGTGGGCGTCCAGAACCAGTCGGCCGATGCCGGAGCCCCAGAGATTGTCGATGCCCTCCTTGGCGATGGCGGTATTGTATTCGATCTCCTGATCCAAAAGGGCTTCGAACTCTTTTAGATCTGCGGTTTTGGCGTAATCGTAAATGTCGTCGAAGGTGAAAGCTTCGAGCAGCTCCTCTTCCGCGTCTTCGCTTTTTTCAAAAAGCACCTTATGATCCTTCTCTATAAGAATGATATTGGTGTGCCCGTCCGCGATAACGACCTTGGCGTAGGAGTCGCCGGCGTAGGCCGTGACGTCGATGTAGAGATTGGCCACGTTTCTTTTCAGTGACACGTGGATGCGGCCCTCGCGAATATATTTATCGCAGGCCGAAAGCCCCTCCTTGTCGATATCGGCCAAGACCTCCAGCTCCTTGGACGGGTCGCCTAAAAGGGCGCCGGCGGCGATGGAAATGGCGATGCCCTTTCGCCCTTCGGTGCCCGGAACGTAGACGCTGTTGGCATTTTTAACCATATTGCCGGAAAGCTCGACCTGAATATTTTCAGGCTCACACCCCAACACCTCCCGGGCCTTGGCGGCGGCGTAGGCCAATGCGATGGGCTCCGTGCAACCGAAGGCCACCTTCATTTCTCTTATTAAACAATCCTTATAGTTCATGACTGCCCCCTCTCTTTCTTCAGTTGCTTTTATTATAATCGTTTTTTACGAAAAAATGGGAAATTTTAAGAGAGATTGCGGAAAATTTTTAAAATTTTATAGGCGAGAGGCGACGGTTTTTTTCTCTGAATTTTCTCGGTTTTCCAAACCTCGGTTTCGGTATATACTAAAGAAAGAAACAATCCCGATGAGTGTATAGAAGAAACAAAATGTGGAATTGTTCTGCACCGTCGGTTGCATCGAGGATTACGAGGTGGACACCTTGGCCCATATCGTGGACGAAATCGAAAAATTCAAATAGAGAAGCATTGGTTTCTGAATCAGAGAGGGGTCCGGCGTTTGCGGGCTCCTTTTTGCAATATGAGAAGAGGGAGGAAGTATGGTTTGGATTCACGGCTTTGAGATACTCTGCTATGTCCTCACGGCCATGCTGGCGGCGGATATGATCGGCAAGAAGAACAGGGAAGAAGGCGGCCTCTTTCTTTCAGCCGCCTTGGCGGGCTTCACCTTGGAGCTTTTGGCCGTGCGGTTAACCGATATCTATCACTATAGCGAAGCCTTTTACATCAGCATCGGAAGGGCGCCCTATCAATTTCCCTTTTTCGGCGGACTTATGTGGGGCGGCGTCGCCGTCTGCGCCACGCGCATCGCGAAAAAATTTCCCTTCAACCGATTCATGACCGCCCTCTTCGCCGGCTGGCTCGTGGTTTCCATGGATCTTCTTCTGGATGTGGCGGCCATTCGCCTGGACGGCGGGTTTTGGATTTGGGAGGGAAGGTCCATGAGCTTGGACGTGACCCACCATCTGTTTATGAGCGTGGTGTGGGTGAACTTCCTCGGCTATATGTTTGAAACCCCTGCTCTGGTTTACATGACACAGCTCCGTCGAAGAAGGGAGTCCTCCCCCGCAAGGGAAATTTTCATCAGTCTGCTGATCGGCATCGGTGCCGTGGCCGTCGTGGGCATACTCTCCGCCGCGGCCCTCTATCTCGACAGTATCACGGACGAATGGTTCAGCTGCGTGGCCTTCATCCTCCTTTGGTGCGGGGTCTTTGCGAAGCTGGTCGCCACCCTGGTCCGCCGGCGAAAACAAATTTCCTTTCGAGGAGAGAAGGACCGGGTGCTCTTTCTGTTTTGGGCGGCCATCTACGCCTATTGCCTGGCGGGGCTTTGGTCCTTGGGCGTGCTTCAAGGGGCGATTTTCTACGGCGCCCTTTCGGTCTTTCTCATGATTCTGACTCTGGCCCTCAGCCTGATTCAGATAGAGGAGGAATAGCAAGCCCTTCGGGCTGTCGTTTCATTTTTTTTCTTTTCGGTATATACTAATGTGGAAAACAGAGAATTGAGATTGAATATAAAGGAGATGACTATGGACAGAGACGTTATCGTCGCCTTGGATTTTCCGTCGAAAGAGGTGGCCAAGGAATTTTTGGCGCGCTTCGAAGGAGAAGAAGAAAAGCCCTTCGTGAAGGTGGGTATGGAATTGTTTTACGCCACGGGGCCCGACTTCGTGCGCGAATTAAAGGCCGAGGGCTACAAGGTCTTTTTGGATTTAAAGCTCCACGACATTCCCAACACCGTGGCGGGGGCCGTGCGCTCCCTCAAGGGCCTGGGCGCCGACATGCTCACCCTCCACGCATCGGGGGGCAGCGAAATGTTTATGCGTGCCCGTGAAGCAATCAAGGGCATGGATCACGCGCCCGTTCTTTTGGCGGTGACGGTGCTCACCTCCTTCTCCGACGCCGGTAGGAAGGACGCCCTCTTAGGTGAAAACCGCTCGTCGGAGGATACGGTGCATCATCTGGCCTATCTGGCCCTTCAAAGCGGCGCCGACGGCATCGTCTCTTCGGCTATGGAAGGCGAGTATTTAAGGGGACACATTCGCCAATCCTTCCCCCTGGTCTGCCCCGGGATTCGTCCGGCGGGGGAAAGCGTCGGCGATCAAAAGCGGGTGGTCACCCCGGCAGAGGCGCGGGAGATCGGCGTGGATTACATCGTCGTTGGCCGTCCCATTACCCGGGCGGAAGATCCCGTGGCGGCATACAAGGCCATTAAAGAAGAATTTTTAGGAGGTGCGCAATGAAAGCCGTCTGCGAATACCTATTGGACATCGGCGCCGTGAGCCTGTCGCCTAAGGCCCCCTTTACCTGGGCCTCGGGTATCAAAAGCCCCATCTACTGCGACAACCGCCTCATCCTCTCCTATCCCGAGGCGCGGAAAGTGATCGAAGAAGCCCTGGCGGATCTGGTGAAGCGTGAGTTCCCCGATGCGGAAGCCGTGCTCGGTACGGCCACGGCGGGTATTCCCCACGCATCCTACATTTCCTGGATACTGGACATACCTTCGGGCTTTATTCGCTCCAAGGCCAAGGACCACGGCAAGAACAAGCGAATCGAAGGGGCCTTTAAAGAAGGGGAGAAGGTCGTAGTGGTGGAAGATCTCTTTTCCACAGGCGGCAGCTCCATCGACGCCGCCAAGGCCTGCGAAGCGGAAGGCCTGGATGTGGTGGGCATTATTTCCATTTTCAGCTACGAGCTGAAGGCGGCGGAAGAAAATTTCGCAGCCTCGGGCTTTAAACACGCTTCCCTCGCCACCTTCCCCGAACTGGCGGAAGTGGCCGTGGCTCGCGGCGATTTAAGCGACGAAGAAAAAGACCGCCTCAATCAGTGGCGCAAGGATCCCTATGACGAAAGCTGGTATAAGTGATGAATTGGGCCAAGATTCTGTTTAAATACCTGCCCCGGGCGAAGAGAATCGTCTCCGATCCCGAGCGAATGGAAAAACTCGCCAAAGATAGCTTCTCCATTTTAAAGGGCGAGGGCAAATTGGCCGAGGTGCGAAGAGAGGGCCTGCTCCTGTGGAAGATGGCGAAAGACACGCTCACCGGGCGCTACCGGGGCCTGAAGAAGCGAAACCTCTTTCTCATCGTGGCGGGGCTTATGTATCTGGTGAATCCCATGGATCTCGTGCCGGATTTTATCTTTGCCTTTGGCTTTGGCGACGACGTGGCCGTGTTGATGTATGTATTTAAAAAGCTCGATTACGAGATCAAGGCATACGAAGCCTGGCGCGACGAAGAAGCGGAACTTGCTTCTGATTCCTCTAGTTATGAAGAGGACGCAAGCTACGGAGCGACGATGGAGGAGGCGCCGGATCTTGACGGCTACGAGGTCATCGACTACGACGACTAGTTTTTTAAGCAAGTGACGAAGGAAAAAGCCCCTGCAGGGGCTTTTTTTGTGGGATAAATATAAAATGGCTTAAACTTTCCTTGGGGAGTAAGTCCTCAATGGAAAGTTTCATGATAAAGCGCACAAAAAAAGGAGCCCGGCTTTCACCGAGCTCCCCAATGGTTAATATAGAACCTTGTTTTTACTCATTGACCATAAGGTAGTTGTAGGCGCCGAGGGCGGCGGTGGCTCCGCTTCCGGCGGCGATGACGATTTGCTTAAAGAGGGTGTCCGTAACGTCGCCTGCGGCGAAAATTCTTTCCACATTGGTCGATCCGTCTTTGCCCGCGAGGATTTCGCCTCGGTCGGAAAGCTCGACGGCGGAATCTTTCAGCCACTCCGTATTGGGCACCAGACCCACTTGAATAAAGCAGCCGGAAATGTCGATTTCCGCTTCATTTCCGCTGATTCTGTCCGTGTAGGCGAGCTTTTCCACCTTGCCGTCGCCGTAGAGGCCCGTGGTTTGGGCATTGGTAATGACCTTCACATTGGAGAGGGTCTTTAATTTTTTCAGAAGAGCGTCGTCCGCCTTGAGATCCGGTAAAAATTCCAAGACGGTGACGTGCTTGGCCAGGCCGGCGAGGTCGATGGCCGCCTCGATGCCGGAGTTGCCGCCGCCGATGACGGCCACATGTTTCCCCTTGTAGAGGGGACCGTCACAGTGGGTACAATAGGCGACGCCTTTGTTTCTGAATTCCGTTTCGCCGGGAATGCCGATGAGTCGCCAGCGGGCGCCGGTGGCGATAATCAGGGTCTTGGCAAAAAGCTTGGCGCCGTTATCCAGGCTGACTTCCACCTTGTCGCCCGGGGCTTTGATGCCTTCGGCGAGGACGCCGGTCATGATGTCCACATCCAGGGATGCGACCTGATCTTCCATTTGATCCATAAAGCCGGGGCCTTCCGTGTATTTAAAGCCGGGAATATTTTCGATGGCCAAGGTTTCTTTTACCTGGCCGCCGAACTCGCCGGCGACGAGGCCGGTTTTAATGCCCTTTCTCGCGGCATAGATGGCGGCTGTAGCCGCTGCCGGGCCGCCGCCGATAATCAGGGTATCGAAGAGGGGCTTGTCCTTAAATTCGTCCTTGTCCACCTTGCTGCCCAGCTTCGTCAAGAGACTCGAAAGGGATTGCTTGCCCCCTTCGAAAAATTCTCCGTCCTTAAAAATGGCGGGCACGGCGAGGACGTCTCTGGATTCGGCCAGGTCTTGGAAGCTGCCGCCGTCGATCATGGTGTGGTTGACCTTCGGATTGAGGATGGCCATAATGTTCAGGGTCTGAACCACGTCGGGGCAGTTGTGGCAGGAAAGGGACACGACGGTTTCGAAATCCGCCGGCGCCAGGCCTTGGATTCGCTT
>QWCK01001389.1_pt1 | contig 35810 bp, 41 predicted proteins | sample 1972571 | NCBI WGS metagenome assembly QWCK01 (sample SAMN09866710, study PRJNA288562) | Human gut metagenome isolate term2_stool, whole genome shotgun sequencing... | isolation source: gut | host: Homo sapiens | place: USA: California | reverse complement strand
GCTCCAAACTTGGAGGAGTTCCCGAGTTGGCCAAAGGGGACGGACTGTAAATCCGTTAGCTCAGCTTTCAGTGGTTCGAATCCACTCTCCTCCACCATATTCAATTTCATAACTTAGAAGTACTACACAATTTGCGGGTGTAGCTCAGTGGTAGAGCCCCAGCCTTCCAAGCTGGTTGCGAGAGTTCGATTCTCTTCACCCGCTCCATTAATGTCTATCTTATAGGCACCTATAGCTCAGTAGGATAGAGCAACGGACTTCTAATCCGTGTGCCGGGGGTTCGAATCCTCCTAGGTGCACCATTAATTTCTTTGGGGCGTAGCCAAGTCGGTAAGGCACCAGACTTTGACTCTGGCATTCCACAGGTTCGAGTCCTGTCGCCCCAGCCATTTTGATCCATTAGCTCAGTCGGTAGAGCACCTGACTTTTAATCAGGGTGTCCCGCGTTCGAGTCGCGGATGGATCACCATTTTTTTATTTACGCAGATATGGAGAGGTATCGAAGTGGTCATAACGAGGCGGTCTTGAAAACCGTTTGGGTTCACGCCCGCGTGGGTTCGAATCCCACCCTCTCCGCCAAAATGGAGAAGTACTCAAGTGGCTGAAGAGGCTCCCCTGCTAAGGGAGTAGGTCCTTCACGGGGCGCGAGGGTTCAAATCCCTCCTTCTCCGCCATAGTGGGCCTTTAGCTCAGTTGGTCAGAGCATCCGGCTCATAACCGGCAGGTCCGGGGTTCAAGTCCCTGAAGGCCCACCATTTTTTTACATATAGGCCCAGATAGCTCAGTCGGTAGAGCAGTGGACTGAAAATCCACGTGTCGCTGGTTCGATTCCGGCTCTGGGCACCAAATAAAATTATTTGACTTAAAAGTTCCCTTGAGGAGCTTTTTTTGTTTTGGGGAACTTTACTTCCTGGCTTAAAGATGACTATACATTTATAGAATGGATATGGTATAATACTAAATATGGAGGGATATTATGGATAATTTTGAAACACAAGTGTTTGAAAAAAAGATGCTTGATCATGAGCGAATGAAATCAATTTTGAAAAAGGTCTATGAGGCTCTTGAAGAAAAAGGCTATCATCCAATTGATCAAATTGTTGGGTATGTTTTATCCGGTGATCCAACTTATATTACAAGTTATAATAACGCTAGATCCCTTATCCAAGAAGTTGAACGTGATGAATTATTAGGAGAGCTTTTGTCTTTCTATTTAGATTGTGAGTAAAGGTGGACTCATTGTCCATCTTTTTTCTGTTGAGGTGACAAATGCATTATTTAGGAAATACTGACCTCTATGTATCGGAACTGTGTTTTGGTACTTTGACTATGACGCCTTTTCAGGCCAATCTATCTATTAATGAAGGTGCTAGGCTTTTAATTCATGCTGCTGAACGCGGTGTAAATTTTTTTGATACAGCTGAAATTTATGATAATTATGCTTATTTACGAGAGCTTTTAAAGGTGGTTGATCGGAGTCAGGTGGTCATAGCAAGTAAATGCTATGCTTATGATAAAAAAACGGCTACTGAGAGCTTAGAGAAGGCTTTAGAGGGCTTAGGTACGGATTATATTGACGTATTCATGTTGCATGAACAAGAGAGTAAATATACCTTAAAAGGCCACCATGAAGCCTTAGAAACTTTTTGTAAGTTTAAGAAAGCTGGTTATATTCGAAGCATTGGTGTATCAACTCATTTTATTGCTTGTGCCCAAGCAATTACAAAATATCCCGAAATTCAAGTAATCCATCCAATTTATAACCAAAAAGGAATTGGTATTCAAGATGGCAATGTCGAAGAAATGACTGATACTTTAAAGAATCTGCACAGTAATGGTATTGGCATTTATTCGATGAAGGCCTTGGGTGGAGGACATTTGCAACAGGATGCTTTAGAATCCATAAAATGGGTTATGGAAAAAGATTTTATTGATTCTATTGCTGTTGGAATGCAATCAATTGAAGAGGTTGATTATAACATCGACCTGATTTTAAATCGTAAGGAAAATATGGATGCTTATGAAAAAATTCATAAGAAAAAGCGGCGTTTAATTGTAGCGGACTATTGTATTGGCTGTGGAAATTGCGTTAAACGTTGTAAGCAGGATGCAATCCATGTAGTTAATGGAAAGGCTGTTCCCAATGATGCCTGTATCTTATGTGGTTATTGTGCAACGGTCTGTCCGGAATTCTGTATTAAGGTGATATGATGCGCGTTTTAGGATTGGACGTAGGGGATGTACGCATTGGTATTGCAGTATCAGATCCTACAGCTTTAGTGGCTTCAGCCTATAAAACCCTGGTCCGAACATCCAAATGGAAGGATGTTGAGGAGATTCGCTCTATCATTGAAGACTTAAAGGTTGACCGGGTTGTTGTGGGTCTTCCGAAGAATATGAACAATACTCTTGGGCCTCAAGGCAAGAAAGTCCAAAAGTTTGTCAATGCATTGAAACACAATTATCCTTTAGACTTGGTCTATATTGATGAGAGATTGACAACAGTGAGTGCTGAGCGGATTTTAATTGAAGCGGATGTATCTAGAAAGAATCGAAAAAAAGTTGTGGATCAAGTTGCCGCAACATATATCTTACAACAATATTTAGATATGCAGAAAAATGAAGACTGAAGGGAGCGGGAATGAACCAAATAGAAACATTTTTAGATGAAAATGGTCACCCGATGGAGTTTCGGATACTAGGAAAGTTTTCGGTTGATGACATGGATTATGTAGCAATGGAACCAGTAATTGACTTGGAGCCCTTGGTGTACATTTTACGGATTGACCTGGATCAAGATGGTCAAGAATACCTGGTGGGCATCGATGATGATGAGCTGGCCATAGCGCAAGAAGCTTATGAAGAATTAATAAATCAAAAGGAGTAAGCCATGGATCGTGCTGAAGAGTTTGTCAAGGAGTTATTAAAAAGTAAGGGCTACAAGTTTACGAATCAAAGGGTAGAGATTTACCGAGTTTTTTTGGAAAACAAGGGTAAGCACTTATCTTGTGAGGATGTCTATGAAATTGTATCCAAAAAGGATTCAGAAATTGGTATTGCGACTGTCTACCGGACGGTGCAACTCTTTGATGAATTAGGAGTCTTGTATTCCATCAGTTTTGATGATCAGACGACTCGGTATGAGTTAAAGGATGAAACAGATAAACACTACCACCACCATGTGATTTGCCTAAGCTGTGGCAAGGTGATTGAAGTGGAATATGATTTTTTAGATGCACTAGAAGATACAATTGAGAAAAAAGAAAACTTTAAAATAGTGGATCACAACTTGAAATTTTATGGTTACTGTGCAGATTGTCAAAAAAAAGGAGTTAAGAATGAAAAACAGTAACAAGATACGTATTGTTCCCTTGGGAGGAATGCGTGAAATCGGAAAAAACTTAACTGTTATTGAGTATAGAGATGACATTATTTTAGTAGACTGTGGAATGACTTTCCCAGGGGATGAAATGCCGGGAATTGATATTGTTATTCCAGATATTTCATATTTAGTTAAGAATAAACATAAGATTAGGGGGATGGTTATCACCCACGGTCATGAAGACCATATTGGTGCCATTCCCTATGTCTTGAAAAAGATAAATATCCCAGTTTATGGGACAAAATTAACCTTAGGCTTGATTCAAAATAAGTTAAAGGAACATCGTTTGCTGGGAACGGCCAAACTTAAAACCGTAAGCCAGGGACAAAAGGTAAGACTGGGCAAGCTGGAAGTAGAATGGATTCGGGTAAACCACTCCATACCTGATGCCTCCTGTTTGGCCATCAAAACTCCTCTGGGCATGATTGTCCATTCTGGGGACTTTAAGGTGGACTTTACTCCTATTAGCGGTAAACCCATTGACTTAAATCGCCTGGGAGAAATTGGAAGCCGAGGAGTCTTGTGCTATATGGGTGAATCCACGAACGTTCTAAGACCAGGCTACACTATTAGTGAATCCAGGGTGGGAGAAACCTTTGATCGAATTTTTTCCCAAACTAGACGGTCTAGGATTATTATTGCGACCTTCGCTTCCAATGTCCATAGGATTCAACAAATCATCAATGCAGCAGAAAAGTTTAACCGAAAGGTTGTCCTATCTGGTCGGTCTATGCTCAATGTTATGAGTACGGCACAAAAACTTGGTTATTTGCGGGTAAAACCGAATACGATGATTGATATTCGGGATATGAATAAGTACAATCCCCACCAATTAGTTTTAATTACAACAGGGTCTCAAGGAGAACCCATGAGTGCCTTGACTCGGATTTCCAATGATGAACATAGACAAATTAAACTAAGACAAGATGACGTTGTTATTTTATCTGCACATCCAATTCCAGGGAATGAAAATGCTGTATCTTCAGTAATTAACAACTTAATCGAGCGTAATGTCAATGTTATTTATGAATCTTTATCTGAAATCCACGTATCTGGCCATGCTTGTCAAGAAGAACTAAAGATGATGCTTTCCATTTTACAACCCAAGTATTTTATCCCTTGTCACGGAGAAATTAGACACTTGAGAAAACATGCTGAAATTGCGAAAAAAATGGGCATCAAGAAGGACAATGTCTTTATCTTAAACAATGGAGACTGCTTAGAAATCAGCCAATCAGATGCACGGATGGGCAAGAAGGTTCCATCTGGTCAAGTTCTGGTAGATGGTCTCGGTGTAGGAGATGTAGGTAGCATTGTTCTAAGAGATCGGAAACACCTGTCTGAAGATGGCCTTGTTTCTGTTGTAGTTGCTATTGACAAGGAAAAGAAGAAGATCGTTTCAGGTCCAGATATTATATCTCGGGGCTTTGTCTATGTTAAAGAATCCGGTAATTTAATGACGGGAGCCAAGAAGGTTGTTCTGAAAAAAGTAGAAGCCAGCTTAAATGGACGAAATGTCCAATTCAACCAATTAAAATCAGATATTAGAGATGAATTAAGAGGCTATTTATTCTCTAAGACAAAAAGAAATCCTATGGTTTTACCAATTATCATGGAGGTTAAAGAGAATTCATAATGAATTCTCTTTTTTACCATGTCAGAGATTTTACAAGACCACATTGAATCCTTCTTGGATGACTTTAGTCCGGACACTTCAGATTTAAATCAGGAGTTGAGAGAATATGCCAAGGAGAATCATGTACCTATTATTGACGAAGAAGTCAAGCAGTTTTTATCCTTCTATTTAAACACTTTAAAGCCTCATAAGATTTTAGAACTGGGAACGGCCATTGGGTATTCTTCAATTTGGATGAGTCAAATAAAAGGAGTCCGAGAACTCCATACTGTGGAAATTCGCCCGGAAATGTTCTCTTTGGCCAAGGGAAACATTGAACGGGCAAATTGTAAAAATATTCGTCAATTTCAAGGAGATGCTGCTGATTACTTGGACCAAACCCAAGAAATGTATGATTTTATTTTTATTGATGCCGCCAAGGGTCAATATCCTTTTTACTTTAAAAAGGCCCTCCAATGTCTGGAAAAAAATGGCGTTATTGCTTTTGACAATATTTTATTCCGGGGTATGATTAGCAACCAAGCCCTGGTGAAAAGACGGAAGATTACCATTGTCAAACGCTTAAGAAAGCTTTTGGCTGAATTGAAATTAGATCAAGATTATGAGAAAACCTTAATCCCCTTGGGGGATGGCCTTTTATTAGTAAGGAGAAATCATGTATAAACCGGAATTACTTGCACCTGCAGGAGACTTGGAAAAATTAAAGACGGCGATTCTTTATGGAGCAGATGCTGTCTATTTGGGGGGGGAATCCTTTGGCTTAAGAAAGGCTTCAAAAAATTTCACCCTGGACCAAATCAAAGAGGCTGTCGACTTTGTAAAGGAGCGGGAGAAAAAAATTTATGTCACTATGAATATCATTCCCCATGAAAAAGACATGGAAGGGGTGGGAGATTATGCAAAAGATCTCCAAGACCTGGGAGTAGATGCTCTAATTGTTTCAGACCCTGGAATGTTTACAAGCATTCGGAAGAAGGCCAAGGAGATTGAAATTCACATGTCTACCCAGGCTTCTATCACCAATAGCTCCACCATTAAGTTTTGGAGAGACCAAGGGGTTACTAGGGTAGTCTTGGCTCGGGAGGTCTCCCTAAAAGAAATCCAAGAAATCCATGAAAAGCTAGGAGATACTATTGAGTTAGAAGCCTTTGTCCATGGAGCGATGTGCATGAGTTATTCCGGAAGGTGCCTACTCAGTAACTATATGACAGGCAGGGATGCAAATATGGGAGATTGTGCCCAACCTTGCCGATATAAGTATCATTTGGTGGAGGAAACTAGACCTGGGGAGTATTTTCCCATTGAAGAGGATGACCAAGGAAGTTTTATTATGAATTCCAAGGACCTATGTATGATAGACCATATGGATGATGTTTTAAGGGCCGGGATAAAGAGTTTAAAAATTGAAGGTCGGGTTAAGTCTTCTTATTATTTAGCTACTATTGTCCGGGCCTATCGCAATGTCATAGATGCTTTTTTAAAAGATCCGGACCACTTCCAATTTGACCCCTATTGGCTTGAAGAGGTAAAAAAAGTAAGTCATCGAGACTTTACGACGGGTTTTTACTATGAAGAAGCCAAAAAAGATGCCCAGGTCTATACAGATAATTCCTATATCCGAGGCTATGATTTTGTGGGACTTATTTTAGACTATGATCCAGTCCATCAAATAGCCACAGTAGAACAGAGAAACCGACTTTTCCCAGAAGATAGGGTGGAAATTTTTGGCCCCTATGGCCATGACTTCCAGCAAGTTGTGGGACAAATGTTGGACGAAGAAGACCAGGTTATTGAAGTAGCCAACCGGGCTCAAATGATTTTTAAAATGAAAGTCTCCCAACCAGTAGAAAAGGGCTATTATATTAGGAGAAGGGTGGAAGCAAATGAATAAGCCATTGATTATCGGTATTGCTGGAGGTAGTGGAAGTGGAAAGTCCACTGTGACTCAAGAGCTTATAGATTTAATTGGAGAAGAAAAGGTCACCTTAATCCAACAAGACAGCTACTATAAGGATCAATCCCACCTTCCACTGGAAGAACGTATGAAGACTAATTATGACAACCCTTTATCTTTTGATGAGGCTCTTTTAGTGGACCACTTAAAGGATTTAAAGATGGGGAAAACCATCCAAATGCCCCAGTATGATTATACTGTCCACAATCGGAAAAAAGACTTTGTAGAATTAAAGGCCGACAAGGTGATTATCCTAGAAGGCATCTTAATCTTGGCTGAAGAGTCTATCCGGGACCTCTTAGATATTAAGGTTTTCGTAGATACTGATGCAGATGTGCGAATTATTCGTCGTATCTTAAGGGATATAAAGGAAAGGTCCAGAAGTCTTGAATCCATTATTTTGCAATATATGTCAACAGTCCGGCCGGCCCACCTACAGTTTGTGGAACCGTCTAAACGTTATGCAGACATCATCATTCCTGAGGGAGGATATAACAAGGTGGCCATTGATTTATTGGTGACAAAAATAAAAAATGTTTTAAATGAAGAGGAATAAATTCTTGACAGGATTGAAAGAATTTGTTATACTAGTCAAGCAAGTAGAAGGACCGCTTCTCACCTTACGATGAAAGTTTTAAGGTTACATGTTTAGAAATGAACTTAGCGGGTACTTTGTGTGCCCGCTTTTATTTTATGGAGGTGCTTAGAGATTAAAGATCTTCAAATCAATGAAGCAATTCGTGACAAAGAAGTAAGATTGGTTGGTTCCGATGGGGAACAAATTGGAGTTGTAGATATTGCACATGCTCAAAATTTGGCAGATGAGGCTAAACTTGACTTGGTAAAGGTAGCACCAGGTGCAAAACCACCTGTTTGTCGTATTATGGATTATGGAAAATACAAATACGACCTAATGAAAAAAGAAAAAGAATCCAAGAAAAAGCAAAAAGTAATTAACGTAAAAGAATTACGTTTCTCACCAAATATTGAAGAACATGATTTACAAACCAAGGCCAATCAAGGAAAGTCTTTTCTAAGCGCTGGAGACAGAGTAAAAGTATCTGTACGCTTTCGTGGCCGTGAGTTAGGTCATACTGACATTGGTAGAAAGGTCCTTGACCGATTTGTAGAACTTATAGCTGACGAAGGGGTTGTCGATAAGGCACCCAAGATGGAGGGTCGAAGCATGGTTATGTTTTTATCTCCCAAGTCAGAAAAGGATAAGAAATAGGAGGAATGTATGGCAAAAATGAAAACACACCGTGCGTCTGCTAAGAGATTCCGTCGCACAGGTACAGGAAAATTAAGAAGATATAAGGCATACAAGAGTCATATCACTGGTAAAAAATCACCTAAGCGAATTCGTAATCTTCGTAAGGGATCTCTTGTGAGCAAGAGTGATCAAAGACGTATTGATCACATGATTCCATAAGGAGGTAGTTGAATGGCTAGAGTAAAAAGAGCAGTTAATGCAAAGAAAAAACATAAAAGTGTCTTAAAACAAGCAAAGGGATATTTTGGAGCAAAATCTAAATTATACCGTCCTGCCAACCAAGCAGTTATGCGTTCTTTAACCTATGCATACATTGGTAGAAAGCAAAGAAAAAGAGAATTCCGTAAATTGTGGATTGCTCGTATCAATGCAGCAGCACGCTTAAATGGATTAAGCTATAGCAAATTTATTTCTGGCTTGAAAAAAGCAAATATTGAAATTAACCGTAAGATGCTTTCTGAATTAGCAATTCATGATGCAGATGCATTTACTAAACTAGTAGAAGTTGCCAAAGAAAATATCTAATGACCAGTCAAGCTCCCTAGGTTTAGGGAGCTCATTTTTAATTAAAGGGGAAAAGAGTGGAACTAAATGTATTTGAAAAATTAAAAAAGAACCCTCCATTAATCTTAGGGGTTAGCTTTGCTTGCCTTATACTAGTAGGGGCTTTGCTATTAACTTTGCCCTTTGCCAGTGCCAATGGTAAGTCGGTAGGCTTTGTCAATGCCCTATTTACTTCAAGTTCAGCTTCTTGCGTTACGGGATTGGTAGTGGCAAATACCAAGGAGACTTGGTCATTTTTTGGGAAACTCGTCATCCTATTTTGCATACAAGTTGGGGGCTTAGGGACCATGACCCTCCTTTGCTTGATTTACTTGTTTTTAAAAAGAAGAATTGGTCTATCGGAGAGGATAATTTTAAAGGAGCAATTAAACACCCACACCCTAACGGGGATTGTTCGTTTGATTAGAGCTCTTTGCCTCTTTACCTTGGTCATTGAGGGAATGGGAGCCATACTTTTAAGCATTCGCTTGATTCCAATTTATGGTTTTAAGTTGGGGATAGGCTATGGTGTTTTTCACTCTATTAGTGCCTTTTGTAATGCAGGCTTTGATTTATTTGGAAGCTCTTTGGTCCCCTTTCAATCGGACCTTTATGTGAATTTGATTATTATGGCTTTAATTGTGGTAGGAGGTCTTGGATTTCAAGTTTACATTGATATTTATGAGAAAAGGTCCTTTAAGAAATTATCTTTACACAGCAGAACGGTTATTGAAACAAGTTTGGCCTTGATTTTTTTGGGTGGTCTTGCTATTTTACTCTTAGAGGGATCCAACCCAGCCACTCTAGGAAATAAATCCTTTTTGGACAAACTATTGATGTCTTTTTTCCAATCAGTAACAGCTAGAACGGCAGGCTATAACTCCATCGCCATTGAAGATATGACTCCCAGGGCTAGTATGGTTATGGTTGTTTTAATGTTTATTGGTGGATCTTCAGGGTCCACTGCTGGGGGATTAAAAACTTCAACTTTTATGGTAATTATTCTTACAGTTTTAGCCAGTATTCGGGGACAGGAAGATGTTGTATGGCATAAGAGAAAGATTGGGCAAGGAACCATTCGTATGGCCTTTGTCATGTTTTTCATCTGTGTATTTTTAGTTTTAATGACAACCTTCTTATTGGTAGTTTTTGAAGATGGAAAGAACAGCTTTAACTTATTTTATGAAGCAGTTTCAGCCTTTGCAACAGTAGGACTTACGAGAAATATCACTTCTGGCCTATCTACAGCTAGTAAACTGGTCATTAGCTTAACCATGTTTCTAGGACGAGTTGGACCTACAACTGTTGCCCTGGGCCTGGGAAGAAGATCTAAAAAGCAAAGAATTCATTATGCAGAAGGAAATATTTATATTGGTTAGGAGTAGACTATGAAATCATTTATTGTTATGGGATGTGGACGTTTTGGCGAAAGTTGTGCTAAAACATTGGTGGAGTTAGATAATGAAGTTTTGGTAATCGATGAAGATTATGATAAAATAAAGAATATAAGCAATGATGTCACAACGGCCATCCAGTGCGATATTATGGATGAAATGGCTATGAAAGAAATTGGACTTTCTAATTTTGATGTAGCGATTATATCCATAGGGTCTAGTTTAACAGCGGCTATTATGGGGACCATGTTAGCCAAGGAAGCCGGGGTTAAGTATATCTTGGCCAAGGCTCCTTCCTTGAGAGAGGGGAGTATCTTGAAAAAGGTAGGGGCGGATAAAATTATCTACCCAGAAAGAGATATGGCCAAGCGGGTAGCCCATAACTTGACTTCAAAAAATATTTTAGACTTTTTCCAAATATCTCCTAAATATTCCATGGTTGAACAAAAAATTCATGACGATTGGGTTAATCTTGACCTGAAGGAATTAAAAATTCGGAAACGTTATGGAGTGACTGTAGTTGCAGTGGAACGTGGAGGAGACATCATTGTTTCTCCCAGTAGCGACCTACAATTAATGGAGGGAGATATCTTGGTTATTATCGGGTCGAATGAGCAAATTAATAAGATTGAAAAAAGTCATGAATAAAATTTCGTCCAAGGATAACCCAACTTTAAAAAAATTAAAGGCCTTGGCTAAAAACAAGGGGCGGAAAAAATATGGCCAGTTTCTAGTGGAAGGGCCCCAGGTTTTGGAAGAAATTCGAAACATTAAGGAGCCCATAGAAGTCTACGTTAAAGAAAGCTACCAAGGCCCCTTAGATCCAGCTTTAAAAGTCACTAGGGTTCAGGATGACCTCTTTAATCAAATAACTCCAACGGTCCAGTCTCAGGGGGTCCTTGCCCTTTATGAAATAGAGACCCGGAAGCTAGAAAAACTTCCTCAGGGTTTAATTTTGTATTTAGATGGGATTTCAGACCCAGGAAACCTAGGAGGCTTGATCCGAAGTGCGGTCAGTTTTAATGTTTCAGCAATTTTGTTATCAGAAGATTGTGTAGATATTTACAATCCCAAGGTAGTTCGGTCAACCATGAGTGCCTTTTTTAAGCTGCCCTTTTACCAGCTTAATCACGAGGACCTATTGACCTTTACTTCCCATCAACTGTTAGCAGCAGACTTGTCAGGCCAAGACCTGGATGACTATGTCTGGGAGGAAAATTCTATTTTAATTTTGGGGAATGAGGCCCATGGAGTCAGTCAGGACTTGAAGAATCATGCCAAGAAATTAACCATCCCCATGGAAAGGTCCATGGAGTCTTTAAACGTAAATGTTGCAGGGTCTATCTGCATGTATGATTGTTATATCAAAAGAGGAGGCAGGAAGAGGAATGATTAAGCCATCGATTTTACCAGGTTTTATTGAATTATTACCAGAAGACCAGCTAATCTTTGAAAAATTAAAAGAAATCATTGAAGAAAATTATAGAAATGCCGGTTTTACACCTATAGACACACCGGTATTAGAGAAAAAAGAAGTTTTATTGGCCAAGGGTGGCGGAGAAACTGAAAAACAAGTCTATGAGCTTAGCAAGGGAAAGACAGACATGGCCATGCGCTTTGACTTGACGGTTCCCCTGGCCAGGTATGTGGCCCAACACTATAGTGAGTTGAGTTTTCCCTTTAGGCGCTACCATATTGCCAAGGTCTATCGAGGAGAAAGAAACCAAAAGGGGCGCTATCGGGAATTCTACCAATGTGATATTGATATTGTGGGAGATGAGACCCTCCATTATAGTAACGATGCAGAAATTGTGTCTATTATCTACCAGGTTTTCCAAGATTTGGGCTTGAAAGAGATTACCATCCACCTAAACCACCGAAAAATCCTCAGTGAATTTTTCGACTTTTTAGGAATCCAAAATCATACAGAAGTTTTGCGCAGTCTGGACAAGATGGATAAGATTGGCTGGGAAGAGGTTGAAAAATTACTAGAAGACTTGGACCTGGACCAAAAGCAAATTGAAGAACTGAAAAAGTTTGTCAACATTCAAGGATCTAACCATGAAATTTTGACTTATTTATCCAGCCTAGCCCAAGAAAGCTCAGACTATCAAGAGGCAGTTGAGGAATTTAAAGAAATTGTAGACCTCCTAAAAAGATATGGAGTGGATGAAAAAGCCATCCAAATAGATACTAAGATTTCCAGGGGCTTGGACTATTATACAGGCCTAGTTTTTGAAACGACCTTAAATGGACACGAACAAATTGGATCTGTGTGTTCAGGGGGACGCTATGACCACCTGGCCCAACATTATAGCAATAAGAACCTACCAGGGGTTGGTATGTCTATCGGCCTATCTAGGCTTTTTTACCAACTCAAGGCGGAAAACTTACTGAAGCTAGATTCTGCTTCAGCAGCTAAGGTTCTTGTTTTACCTATGGAAGGCTACCTACAAGATGGGATTGAGCTGGTTAAAATTTTAAGACAAGAAGGGATTTCTTCCTTTGTCTACAGTGAAAAACCAAAGATGAAAAAGATGTTTAAGTATGCGGATTCCATCAAGGTTCCTTATGTTGTCATCTTGGGAGAAGAAGAAGCCAAGAAAAAAGAATATACCCTGAGAAATATGGAAAGTGGGAAGCAAGACCTCCTTTCCCAAGAGGGGTTAGTTGAATTTTTAAAATAGGATTTAGCCCTTGCAAAAAAGGGGATTGTCTAGTATAATTTTTGTATATTGCGAAGAAGGGAAGAGTAACCTAAATTCTTTTGATAGAGACTATTCGTTTGGTGGAAGAATAGAAAGAATTTATGCGAAGACCACCCCTGAGCACCTTTTAATGGAAGGCGCTGACGACGTTACCGTCATTGAGTATAAATAAAGGTGGAACCACGGTACCCATCGTCCTTTGGACGAGGGTACCTTTTTATTTTAAGAAAATGGAGGTTATTATGGTTCAATTAAGATTACCTGATGGAAGTGTCAAGGACTTTGACCACAATCCATCTGTAGAAGAAGGAACAATTGCCATTTCTGAAGGCCTTAACCGGGCCTCTCTAGGAGCTGTTGTCAATGGAAAAATTATGGGTAAACAAGAAATCATTCAAGAAGACAGTGATTTCAAGGTAGTAAAATTTGAAGATAAAGAAGGGAAAAAAATCTTTTGGCATACCAGTGCCCATGTTATGGCCTATGCTATTTCAAGACTTTTCCCAGAAGCAGAATTTGCCATTGGCCCGGCTATTGATACAGGCTTTTACTACGATATTGACCTAGACCATCGCCTCACTCCCGATGATTTAGAAAAAATTGAAGCTGAAATGAAAAAAATCATCAAAGAAAACTATCCTGTAGAAAAAGAAGTTATCTCCAGACAAGAAGCCCTGGATCTTTTCAAAGAAAAGGGACAATCCTACAAGATAGAGCTTATTGAAGACCTGGACCAAGATGAAGAAATCAGCCTTTATAGGATTGGTGATTTTGTAGATCTTTGCCGAGGACCTCACTTAAAGACCATTAAGGGAATTAAGGCCATCAAACTCTTATCCATTGCTGGGGCTTACTGGCGAGGAGATGAGAATAAGAAGATGCTTCAAAGAATCTATGGAATTTCTTTCGAAAAGAAAAAAGACCTGGATGCTTATCTAGAAAGACTGGAAGAAGCAGAAAAAAGAGACCATCGGAAGTTAGGAAAAGAACTGGACCTATTCTCTATGCATGAAGAAGGACCTGGTTTTCCCTTCTTCCATCCCAAGGGAATGATTATCCGCAATGAGTTGGAAAATTTCTGGAGAAATATTCAAATTGAAAAGGGCTATGGAGAAATTCGGACTCCGATGATTTTAAATGAAGACTTGTGGCACCGGTCTGGTCATTGGGACCACTACAAGGACAATATGTATTTTACAAAAATTGATGGGGAAGATTATGCCATTAAGCCGATGAACTGTCCAGGCTCTATTTTGGTTTATAAAAATTCTCCCCATAGTTACCGGGACTTCCCCTTAAAGCTTTCTGAATTCGGCCAAGTCCATCGCCATGAATTATCTGGGGCCCTTCACGGCTTGTTCCGGGTTCGGACCTTTACCCAAGACGATGCCCATATTTTCTGTTTGCCGGAACAAATTCAACAAGAAGTAACAGATGTTATTGAATTGGCCAATATTCTCTACAACACTTTTGGTTTTAAATACCATGTGGAATTATCGACTCGGCCTGAAAATTCTATGGGAACAGACCAACAATGGAACCTAGCTATTGAAGCTTTAAAGGGTGCCTTGGAAGCCAACCACATGGACTATGAAATCAATGAGGGCGATGGAGCCTTCTACGGACCAAAGATTGACTACCACCTAGAAGATGCCATTGGTCGGACCTGGCAATGTGGGACCATCCAATTAGACTTTCAACTACCAGAACGCTTTGACCTAACTTACGTCGATGAAAATGGAGGCAAGTCACAACCGGTTATGCTCCATAGGGCCCTATTGGGATCCATTGAACGTTTCATGGGAATTCTTATTGAACACTATGCAGGAAAATTCCCTCTTTGGTTATCTCCAGTTCAAGTTGAGATCATCCCAGTTTCTGAAAAGTTTGCAGACTATGCGAGAGAAGTTGAAGACCAATTGAAAAAAGCTGGCCTTCGAGTCCACCTAGACCAACGCTCTGAAAAAGTAGGTTATAAGATTCGCCAAGCCCAATTAAACAAGGTCAACTACATGCTTGTTTTAGGAGAAAAAGAAGTAGAAGCCAATACGATTTCTGTTCGGGGTCGAGACGGCCTTGAAAAACAAGATGTCAAGCTTGAGGACTTTATCCAAGACCTAGAAAAAGAAATCCGTGACAAGGTCTATGAATGATTGCCTGTTTTGGAGATAGTCTGACCTATGGTTTTGGCTTAAGACCAGGGGACAGATGGATTGACATTGTCAGAAATAGGGGCTATGATATAAATAATTATGGTGTGAATGGAGCTAGAATTAGGGATATTATGGCCCGTATTCAAGAAAATCCCTTGCCTGACTATGTTTTTGTTATGGGAGGCACTAATGACTTTGATTCTGGGGGCTCCGTGGAGTCTTTGGTCAAGGCCTATTTAGAGATAGACTCCCACCTGACAAGCCAGGGGGTCCAGCCTATCTATGGGATTCCAACACCAACGAATCCGAAAATAGCTGAGTATAAAAATCTTTCAAACAAATTGAGCTTCTTTCATGACGAGCTTTTATTAACCTTTCCAAGAAATCAGTTAATTGATTTCTTCCATGCCTTTACTCCGTATGATTCGAATCTATTTTTTGATGAAATTCATCCAAACAAAAAGGGCTCTCGAAAAATGGCAGAAGTGTTTTTGAAAGAATGGAGTTTTTAGGGGGATGAAATGGAAAAGTTATTAGATTTTTTAAAAACGACGACGAGAAGAGAGAAAACTCTTCTTATCGTCTTTTTTTGTGTAATTTTAGTTTTTCTCTATCTACAATTTTTTGCAAGGCCCTTGGAGGATGCTATTTATGCCCAAGAAAGGCAAGAGATTAGCCAAGTAAAAGGGCCAAGTAAAAAATATACAGAAGAAGATGTTTCATCTGTTTTACATAAAATTCAAGCCAATCCTCAGGTTCAAAACTACCAGGAACTGGGACGGTCTTTTGTGGAAGGAGACCACTTGACTATGGAAGTTAATTTTTCTTTAAGCATGAAAAAGGACCAGTTAGCCTCCTTTATTCGATTTTTAGAAAAAAACTATGAAGTACAAGAGAAAAAAATTGAAGTCAAGGGAGACTTGGCCAATATGGAAGTCAAACTTCACTTCCCCCTAAAGTTTAAACAAATCAGTCAAGAAAATCCTATTCCAAGTCAAGTTCAGATAAATCGGCAAGAGCAGACTCAAGGAGAAGCTAAGGGTCTGGCCATTATGAAAACCAAAAGCTCAAGTCCGACTACAGGACAAAATCCCAGTCCGGTCCAAACCCAGGTTAAGTCCCTAGGACAAGGGGAAATCTCAAAGACAAAGGCCCAGGCAACAAGCCATAAAAGTCTGGAAAAGAAGGCGGCGAAGCCTAAGGCCAAGGTCAAAGAACTTCCTCTTAAGACCCAAGAAATTTACCAAACCATGGACCAAGAGCAAAAATTAGAAGCTATGAGTCTATGGAGCCAAGAACTCTTAAATACAGAGACAAATATTGACTTTAAAAGCCTAGACTTGGAAGGACCAAAATTTTTAAATCCCATCTTAAGAATAGAAGAGGACCTTGCCTTTTCCTATTTAAATGAAAGGGGAGGAGAGGGGATCCTTAAGTTGACCTTTGAGCCCGTAAGAATTGAAAACTTACTTTTAACCTGTCAAGTGGCTGGTCTTCCAGATACTTGGGTCCTTTATATAAAGGATGGTAGGGAAAATTCTGCCTTTCTATGGGATAAGGAAGCTTGGTCAGGGCAATGGGTTTATGGCTTGAACTTTCAAATCCAAAAGCAAGACTTTGTAGATGTCATTGAAATTAAGGCCTATCAATGAAAAAGGGAAGCAGCTTATTGGAAGTCCTTGTGGTGGTGTCCATCCTCTCTCTTTTGTTGACGGTCACCCTACCACGATTTTCCTACATTCAAAAATATAAAGAAAAAAGAAAAATTGAAGAAATTTGCATCAATACGATCAAGGCTAGACGGTTGGCTTTGGATTCTTCAAGGGCCATGACTATAGTCTTTCAAGAAAATAATTATCGACTGCTAAAGAAGGAGGAAGAAATTTACCAAAATAGCTATGGTGAAGATATTTCTCTGGACCAAGCCAAGGAGATACGGCTGGTTTTTACTAGAAATGGGCGACCAGACAACCAGTCGGCTCAGACTATTGCCTTTAAGGGAAAATACAACAAGTATGCCTTGGTGGTTGCTCCGGTAACAGGCCAGGTTCGCTGGGAGGTAAAAGAATGAAAAAATCGGGATTTACCTTAATAGAAGTGGTTCTGAGTCTAGGAGTTTTTGCCTTGATGGTTTATGCCCTCCTACCCCTGTTTAGCATAATTTATAGGCAGGTGGATGACCACTATAGGCAAGAAGCTGTCATTCAGTGTGCTCGAAATGTTGTAGAAACTAGACTCAGTGGTCAAAGTCCCAAGGACAGCTACCAGGTCAGAGGAAAAAACTACCAATTAAAAGAAGAAGTCCTAGAAAAAAGAGACAACCTAATTCTTTACCAATGGACCTTAAAGGGAGAAAAAGATGAAAGACAGTGGCAATGTTACATACCGGAAGAAGGGATTCACACTCCTTGAAATGGTCTTAGTCCTGGCCATTCTTTCTCTAATTGCCGGGATGATTTATAATTTCATTTGGTCAAGCTTAAATCAAAGTAAAAAGCTTGTGAACCATATAGAAAGCAATGAAAATGTCTATTATGCCATGAATTTTATAGAGGATGAATTTTTATCGGCTCAAGAAATTTGGAAGATAGGCCTTGAAGGTAAGACCCAGTATTTAATTTGTCAATTTCAAGGCCAAGGAAGCAGATACAAGGGCCACTACCTATTTTATTATTTAGATAGGAAGGGTCAGCTGGTGAGGGTTGCCTGGAAGGCCAATTACATGGACTATAAGGACTTTAGGCCTGTAGATAAATTGGGAAAAAATGTCTTGTGTAAGGGGATTAAGTCTTTTGAAATTACAGAGGATGCCAGTCAGTTTAGGATAAAGGTTGGGACAGATGAGGGAAAACATGTGGAAAAAGTTTTGGCTAAAAGATGCCCAGTTAAAGGAAGCTAAAAAGGGCTTTATCTACCTCTTGACGATTTTTATATGCTTTATGGTCTTGGCTATAGCTGGTTTTTTGCTAGAAATTACTGGTCAATATCAGAACTCCTACCAGGACAAGTGGGACTTTTTTCAAGAGGACTTAAAACTTGAGAGTATGGCCTACCTGTGGACAGGGAAGAATCACTTAAAGGATTTAGAGAAAGACTATAGGGAAAGCCATAGACTTGCCTTTGAACAAAGGCAAGTTACAGATGGCCTAGAGATAAGCTTTCAAACCTTAAACTGGAAGAACAATCAAGGTGTTTTGGAGTTAAAAAAAGATGATCTAAAGAAGAAGGCCGACATCTATCTTTTTTACCAGGAATGGATGGAGGAAAAACCCTATCTTTCCAAGGCAAGCTGGTCACAGGATTTCTCAAGAGGCATGGAAGACTTTGTGTCTCAAGGTTGGCAGGCTGTAGACTTGCCAAAGGTCCATATCCAAGAGGGAACCAGTGCTCTTTTGGTCTATCAAGGGGGAAAGTATTTTTTACTTCAAGATGAGGTTGTCTGTGGTCAATGGAGCTATGGGGATCAAATTTGTCTTGTAAATGAAGGTCAACTTAGACTGGAGGGTCTTGTCAGATTAAAAGGCATCCTTATTAACCAAGGAAGCATTATAGGAGAGGGAAGTTTAGATGGCCTTTACCTATCTGATAGGGATGCTAATTTGACTGTTCAAGGGGCAGTTTTGGGAAATGGCTTGGTCAAAGAAGCCAAGTATGACAAGATTTTAGCTTTTAATCTGGGGATGAAGACACCTATTTTTTATCACTTGTCCCTAAAGAATATCCAATCAAGACCCCACGATTATTTTAACTAGGGTCTTGAAACCCTATAGAGCTACCTGTTATAATAAGGGAAGAATATATTGAGGAGGATGACAAATGATTTCTGCAGGTGATTTTCGAAAGGGTTTAACATTTGAAAAAGATGGAGATGTTTATGAAGTTGTAGACTTCCAACACGTTAAACCAGGTAAAGGAGCAGCTTTTGTTCGGGCAAAGATTCGTTCTGTTTTATCTGGAGGGATTAAGGATACAACCTTTAACCCATCAGAAAAATTTGAAAAAGCGACCATCCAAACAAAAGAAATGCAATACTTGTATAACGATGGGGCACTTTACTACTTTATGGACAATGAAACCTATGAACAAATTCCATTGGAAGGGGATATTGTCAAGGAAGCCATGAATTTTATTCGGGAAAATGACAATGCAACCATTAATTTTTACCAAGGGAAACCCTTTAATGTATCAGCTGCAAATTTCGTTGAGTTAGAAGTTACATTTACAGAACCAGGAGTCAAAGGGGATACCTCTTCAGGAGGAACCAAACCAGCAACAGTGGAAACTGGCTTCAAACTAAATGTACCTTTATTCGTCAATATAGGAGATGTTATTCGGATTGATACTCGCGATGGCGAGTATATGTCCCGTGTATAAGGAGGTTTGTAATGAATTCAATTACAAAAAAAATTGCTTATTTACAAGGGTTAGCAGATGGCCAAGGAATTGGAGAAACTAAAGAAGGACAATTGTTAATTGAAGTGATTCATTTAATGTCTGATGTAGTTGAAGACTTACAAAATCAAATTGACGATCTTGAAGAATATGTAGACATCTTAGAAGAAGACTTGTCAGATTTAGAAGAATATGCCTATGATGATGACGACTTCGATGATTTCGAAGATTTCGAAGACTTTGACCTAGATGATTACGATATGGATCTTTACGACGATCTAGACGATTATGATGAGTTCGAAGCTTGTGACGAAGAGTGTGACTGCGACGATTGTTGTGATTCATCCTTAGATGAAGAATAAATAAGAATAGACCTATAAAAATAGCCTCTAAGAGCTAGATTCTGCTTTTGGAGGCTATTTTTATAATAAAAAGAAGGAAATCTTAATTAGTTAAAGACTTGGGACAATATTTTTTTTAACAATTTTGCAGATTTGTTCGACCTTGCCCGGTAAAACATTTCTTTTCCCTTGCGCTCAGATTCAATTAAGTCGGCTAACTTTAAACTCCTAAGATGGTGGCTAATGGCTGGAGAAGACATGTCCAGTAGGTAGGCAATATTCGTTACACATTCCTCTTGATGACAAAGGAGCCAAAAGATTTTCAACCGTGTAGGGTCTCCAACTTGTTTGAAAATACCGGCTAATTGGTTAGCGGTTTCTTCATCAAAGGGAAGACTTTCAAGGCAGGGACTATTGGGGTGGTAGTGAGGCTTTTTAACATTCATTTTTTTCTCCTTTTAGCTTTGACTTAATTTAGTTTAAGTATACCAGAAAAGGAAAAAAATTGTAAAAAATTAAATTGAGGCCTTGACGAAGGGCTTCTTTTAAGATATCCTATAAATAAGAACAGTTAAGCATATGTTTAATCGTAAATTATCTATTGAAGGAGCTAATTATGAAAAAAACTTATAAAATTGAAGTAGATTGCGCAGCTTGTGCAGACAAGATGGAAGAAGCAAGTAAGAAAGTTCCAGGAGTGAAAGATGCCAGTATTAATTTCATGGCCTTAAAGCTAAAGGTGGACTTTGAAGAAGGAGCTGATCCAGACCACGTTATGGAAGAAGTCTTAAAAAGCTGTAAAAAAATAGAGAGAGACTGCGAAATTTATTTTTAGTCTCAGACTATTTTATGGATTTATCCATAGGAGTGAGGAGAAGAAATGAATAAAAAACAAAAAAAGAACCTGGCAAGAATTCTCATATCCCTAATTTTAATTATTTTTTTACATTTTCTACCTGTCCAAGGATGGTTGAGGTTTGCCCTCTACTTAATTCCTTATTTAATTGTGGGTTATGATATTTTAATTAAGGCCTTTTATGGTCTTAAAAACAAACAACCTTTTGACGAATCCCTCCTAATGTCCATAGCTACCTTAGGAGCCATCGCCTTGGCCCTATATTCTAAAAGTGGAGATTATGTAGAGGCGATTGCAGTTATGTTGCTTTACCAGCTGGGAGAATTTTTTCAATCCTATGCTGTGGGAAGGAGTCGAAAGTCCATTAGCCAGCTGATGGATATTGCTCCGGACTATGCCAATATAAAAAATGACCAAGGAGACTTAATTCAAGTAGACCCGGAAGAAGTCCAAATAGGGACTGAAATTTACATCAAGCCGGGAGAAAAGATTCCCATTGATGGTCAGGTCTTGGAGGGGAAGTCTAGCTTGGATACAGCAGCATTAACAGGAGAATCCCTACCCCAAGATGTAGGAGTGGGAAGTCAGGTGTTTTCTGGAGCTATTAATTTAAACGGACTTTTGAGGGTCAAGACGACAAAAGAATTTGGTGAGTCAACAGCCTCTAAAGTGATGGAGCTAATAGAGGATGCCAGTTCACGAAAGTCCAAGTCGGAAAACTTCATTAGTAAGTTTGCCCGAATCTATACACCAGTAGTGGTGGTGGCGGCTTTAATTCTAGCCATTCTTCCACCAATTGTTTTAAAAGCCAGCGGGAATCCTTCTCATTGGGGTGATTGGATTTATCGAGCCTTGACCTTTTTAATCATCTCTTGCCCTTGTGCCTTGGTTATTTCCATCCCCCTTTCTTTCTTTGCAGGGATTGGCGGGGCTAGTAAGAAGGGGATTTTGATTAAGGGGTCGAATTATTTAGAAACATTGTCTGAAGTTTCTGAGATTGTCTTTGACAAGACAGGAACCTTGACCAAGGGAAGCTTTACTGTTGCAGCTATTCACCCCCAAGAGCTTAAGGAAGAAGACCTCCTCCACCTAGCAGCTCATGTGGAGCGTTATTCCACTCATCCAATTGCAGATTCCTTAAGAAAGGCCTATCCTAATGAAGATGACGACTGCCAGGTAGAGGACATTAATGAAATGGCAGGTCATGGTATTACAGCCAAGGTCAATGGCCATTTGGCCTATGTAGGAAATACAAAACTCATGGACCACTTTTCCATTCCTTGGAAAGCTTGTGACCACGTAGGAACCATTCTCCATATTGCTAGAGATGGCCACTACCAAGGGCACATTGTCATTGCAGATACCATTAAGAAAAATGCTAAAGCAGCCATCAAGGCCTTAAAGGCAGAAGGAATTAAGAAGACCCTGATTTTAACAGGGGACAATGAAGAAGTGGCCAAAGATGTGGCAGAAAAACTATCTGTTGATGGTTATTATAGCCAGCTACTTCCTCAAGACAAGGTAGCTAAACTGGAAGAAGAATTGCAGGCCTTAAAGGGAACTAAGGAACGTTTGGCTTTTGTAGGAGATGGCATCAATGATGCTCCTGTTCTCACAAGGGCAGATGTGGGGATTGCTATGGGTGCCATGGGGTCTGATGCAGCCATTGAAGCGGCAGATGTCATTTTAATGGATGATGATCCCTTTAAAATTGCCCTAGCCATTAAAATCTCTAAAAAGTGCTTGAGGATTGTCAAGCAAAACACCTATGCTTCTATAGGCATAAAGGTCTTTGTTTTAATTTTGGGAGCCTTAGGTTATGCCTCCATGTGGGCAGCTATTTTTGCCGATGTGGGAGTGACTGTCCTAGCTGTTTTAAATGCCATACGCTGTATGTTTGAAAAATCAGAAGATCCAAGTAAATATATCTAAATAAATCAAAAAGGTGGAATCAATTGATTCCACCTTTTTGATTTATTATGGATAAAATAGGTTTTTTAATAGGAAACTGGACAAAATCCCACTTTCTATATTATAATAGACGTGTTCATGCCAATAATGGGCATGCGGAAAGGATACCTATGAAAAAAGTACTTAGCATATTATTAATACTTATTATATTATTTGGGGCAGGAGGATACCTAGCCTTCCGGTTTTTAAACCGGGGTTCTGGAGAAGTGTCTAGTCAAGCAGATGGCCTGGCCTTTATCAGTGATGGGATAAGTCAAGACAGCAAAGATTTTGCCTTAATTGATGGTCAATATTACTTGAGCCTTGACTACATTCAAAAGAATTTAGATGAAACAGTCTACTATGATAAAAATGAAGGTATTGTTAGTTTTACAAATAAACAGGGGTTAAAACGCCTGAAGATAGATGAAGACACCTTTACTTTAAATGGTAAGACGATGGAATTGAGAGATCCTGTTATTCAAAAGGATGACACAATCTTAATTCCTACAGAAGCCTTTATCCATGATTATCCTGTAGAGTTTCGCTACCATAAAGAATCCAACAAGTTAAACCTAGACTTTACCAATGTGGACCATGCAGTGGGTAGCGCCCTTAAGGGGACCCTATTGAGAGAAAAAGCAAATTCTTCATCCCCCTATATTACAAGAATCCAAGGGGACGAAAAAATCATCTTTTATGGTGAAGAAGGAGATTTTTATCGTGTTCGCCTTGAAAATGGCTATGGAGGTTACCTCTTAAAGTCAAATTGTAAGGTTGATTTTAGAGAAAATAAATTTAAAGGACCATTTGCAAAAAATGAAGAGGCTCAAGTTCAAGAGCCTCTTCATTTAACATGGGACTATATTTATGGGAAAGAAAACCAAGAGCGCATCAATGCCATCCAAAAAATTCCTGGAGTGGATATTATTGTCCCAACCTGGTTTTCTATCCAGGACAAGGAAGGCACAGTTTATGATCGGGGAAATGTTGCCTACGTCAACAAGTATCGAGGCCTGGGCATAGATGTTTGGGGTTATATCGACAATAGCTTCGATCCTGAAATTACCCATGCAAGCCTCTCCTCTACAGCTAAGAGAGATAAGGTTTTAGACCAACTCATGAGCCTCCTTAGGATCTATCACATGAAGGGGGTTAATGTAGACTTTGAACACGTCAATTTGGAAGATGGGTCTTACATTACCCAATTTGTTCAAGAGCTCAAGGCTCTATGTTATCAAGAAGACATCAAGGTCAGTGTGGATGTCACCCCCCAATTGTCTCGGGATCCAAATAAAGAAGTATATAATCGGGAAAAATTAGCCAAAGCGGCAGACTATATTGTTTTAATGGCCTATGACCAATACTGGTCATCCAGTGAGAAGCCTGGAAGTGTGGCAGAATACAAGTGGGTAGAATCTCATCTAAACACCCTCTTTCGGTCTGTACCCAAGGAAAAAATTATTTTAGGAGTCCCCCTTTACACCAGGCTCTGGACCCAAAGCAATGGGAAATGGACTAGTAAAAATATTACCATGGGTCAAGCTGGAAGCTATTTAGCTAGCCAAGGGCAAAAGGCAAAGTGGGATGATGTCATTAAACAATATGTCTTAGACACAGATACAGAAAAAATATGGTTGGAAAATAGTGATTCTTTAAAATATAAGGCAGGCTTAGTACCCAAGTATGGCCTAAGAGGATTGGCCTCCTGGCGTAAGGGGCTAGAGACTCCCGATATATGGACTGTCTTGGACCAAGCCATCCATTTGGATAAATAAAGCGATCTTGAGAAAAGGACCAGGCAAGAAAGATTGACCTATACAGAAAAAGTGGTATAATAGAAGAGTGTATTGAAAAAAGTAAAAGGGGGATGGTTTTATCTACTTTGACTGCCATAAGGCAATTGCAAAACGGGTTTATGACCATGCTGTGACCCACTATGAAATTGACTTGTCTCAAGACAAGCTTCTATGGAATAGTATCGCACCGGACATTATACCGTTTTATAAATTTATTCCTCACTATAAGGAAGAATCCGTTGATTATATCGCTAAGGAAATTGTTGATTTAATCTTTTTATCTCAAAAGAGTAACTTATCATCTCAAGATAATTTTTTAAATAAATATTTTAGTAAGAAACTGGGAGTTGTAACCCATTATCTAGCAGACTATACCTGCTATCCACATGCTAAAAGAATTCGCTGCTCCAGCCGAAAAAATGGACAAATTCATTTGAGCTATGAAAAAAATTTAAATAGCTACCTAGAAAGTCATGAATTTAAACAAGTTCGATTGGAGTCTATGGACTTGGAAACACAAAGATATAGTAAGATGGTTCAACAGGTTAAGGAATATATCTTGGAGGCTGTTAAAGCCTATGAGAGACAACCTGAAGATTATGGAACAGACTTGGATTTTGCCCTAGCCTTAAACCAAAGAGTTCTGGATGGAATTTTAACCTGTGAAGATCCAGTTTATGAAGCAATATTTCAACAAAAGAAGAGCTCCATCATAAGCTTATGATGGGAGCTTTTTCTAATTATAAAGGAGAAAAGATGCGAAACAATTCAGATTGTAAATTTTTAGATATACGAGAGACACAAATAGCCATTAAGTCCTTAAAGGACTTTTTTCAAAGAGACGTGGCCAACACTCTAAATTTAACTAGGGTTAGTGCTCCCTTATTTGTTCGACCAGAAACAGGCTTAAATGATAACTTATCGGGCAAGGAAAAGGCGGTGGATTTTAAAATCCGCAAATATGATATGAATGTTGAAATTGTTCAATCTTTGGCCAAGTGGAAAAGACATGCCTTAAAAAAATATGGTTTTAAGGATTATGAAGGAATCTATACCGACATGAATGCCATCCGCCCTGATGAAGAGTTTGATGAAATCCATTCTGTCTATGTGGACCAATGGGATTGGGAAAAAATCATAAAAAAGGAAGATAGGACAGAATCCTACCTCCATTATATTGTCAAAGAAATTTATTCTGTATTTTTAAGGACAGAAAGCTTTATCAACACCATCTATCCCTATTGCCTCAGCCCTAAATTACCTAAGAGCATCTATTTTATCACGACAGAAGAACTCTTGGAACGCTATCCAGATAAGAGTCCAAAAGAGAGAGAATATGCCATTTGTAAAGAAAAGAAGGCCGTCTTCCTTCAAGGAATTGGAGGAAACCTGAAAAATGGACAGCCCCATGATTCTCGCAGTCCGGACTATGATGACTGGACCTTAAATGGAGATATCCTGGTCTGGAACCCTACGACCCAAAATGTCTTGGAGCTTTCTTCCATGGGAATCCGGGTGGATGAGAATCGGCTTAAGATCCAATCTGAACTTTCGGGGACTTGTGATCGTTTGGGACAAGCCTACCATAAGGCCCTATTAAACTATGAACTTCCCTACACCGTAGGAGGAGGTATTGGTCAATCTAGGCTATGTATGTTCTTCTTGGAAAGAAAGCATATTGCTGAAGTTCAAGCTTCTGTCTGGACGGATGAATTTTTAGAAGAAGCCAGGATGAGAGGGATACAAGTATTATAAGGATTGCGTTTTTTAGGAGGATGAAAAATGATCAGAAGATGCCTTTTATCAGACAAGGAAAAATGGTATGAATTAAATTTAAAGTTCATGGAGTACGAATACAAAGATGAAAATGTTTGGGAAAATCCTTTAGAAAAAGGAGATCCTAGGAAAATTTTTGAAGAAATTATCCAAGACCCAGCTTCTCCAAATCGTTTATTTCTTATAGAAGAGGGAGAAAAAGCTATTGGATTCATCAATGCAGCTTATTTTACAAGTATCTGGGCTCATGGGAAGGTGTTATTTATTGACGATTTTTTCATTCTTGAAGAATTTAGAGAAAAAGGTTATGGTAAAAAAGCTCTTTATGACTTGGAAGAAAAAATGATGGCAGAAGGTTATCGGCGTTTTCAACTCTTAGCAGAAGAAACCAACCCTAGAGCGATTGATTTTTATAATAGAGAGAAATATGCAAAACAAAAAATAAATTTCTTTTGTAAATATCTATAATAAATAATTTGCCCAAAGATAAAATAATGGGAAGAGATGATTTAAAATAGATTTGGACGAGTAATAGAATCTTTTTTAAGATGAAAATCACCGATAAAGTGAGATTATTTACAAGGGAGAATAAATTTTGGAAGAAAAAAGGAGTGAGATGAAATTCTCACTCCTTTTTTGATAAAGATTTATTTACACATTGAACTTAAACAGGACGACATCGCCATCTTCCATTACATAGTCTTTTCCTTCTTGGCGGATTAAACCTTCTTCCCGGGCCTTGGCCATGGAGCCTGCTTTAACAAGGTCATCAAAAGAAATGACATCGGCCTTGATAAAGCCTCGCTCGATGTCTGAGTGGATTTTGCCACCAGCTTGAGGGGCCTTGGTTCCGTCTGTAATGGTCCAAGCCCTAGATTCCATGGGGCCGGTAGTTAAAAAGCTAATTAGGCCTAGAAGCTTATAAGAGGCCTTGATTAAGCGGTCTAGACCAGATTGTTCAATTCCCAACTCCTCTAAAAAGAGTTGTTTTTCATCGTCATCTAAAGTGGCAATTTCTGCTTCGATTTCAGCACTAATGGGAACTACTTCATCATGTAACTTTTCGGCGTATTCTTTAACCTGGTCGATATAGGGATGGCTGTCTTGGCTTAATTCATCTTCTGAAACATTGGCTACATAAATAACTGGCTTAAAGGTCAGTAGGTTAAAAGAAGAAATCATTTTTTCTTCTTCTTCAGATAATTCCATGGTTCGTAAGGGCTCTGATTTTTCTAGGGCCCCAATGAGCCGTTCAACTAGATCTAGCTCGGGTTTTAAAGCCTTGTCTCCCTTGACTTGTTTAACTAGTTTGCCTTGTCTTTTTTCTAATTGGTCTAGGTCTGAAAGCATCAATTCTAAGTTAATGGTTTCAATATCTCGGATAGGATCAATAGATCCATCCACGTGAATAATTTGATCATTGTCAAAGCAACGAACTACATGGACGATGGCTTCGACTTCTCGAATATGGTTTAAAAATTGGTTTCCAAGACCTTCCCCATGGCTTGCTCCTCGAACTAGGCCTGCAATATCAAAAAATTTGATAGATACAGGAACTTCCCTCTCAGACTGGCTGATTTTAGATAAGATTTTTAACCGCTCATCTGGCACATTGACAACACCTACATTGGGCTCAATGGTTGCAAAGGGATAGTTAGCAGCTTCGGCTCCAGCCTTGGTAATAGCATTAAATAATGTTGATTTTCCTACGTTGGGTAACCCCACAATTCCTAATTTCATAGTCTCCTCCTCTAACTCTATGTATTATACTATATATTAGCAAAAGAATAAAATATGAAAAAATAAATGAAAATGGGGTATAATATTAGATAGCTATTACTATCCAAAGGTTTGTATTTGTGATAAACTTAAGGAAGAAATTAATAAATGAGGTGAAAATATGGGCGCCATTGTTATCAACGATATAACGAAACGAAGTGGGCGAAAGAGAATATTAGACCAGGTAAATTTAGAAGTATTGGAAGGGGAATTTTTTTCTATCTTAAGCATGGAAGAAGAAGCAAAAGATGCTCTTGCTAAAATCCTTTTTAATTTTAAAAAGCCATCTAGTGGTCATGCATCAATCTATAATTTTGATGTCAACAAGCAAAGCAAGGATGTCAAGAGCTATACATCCTTTATTTCTAAAGAAGCCTTGTTCCCAGAAAACTTAAAAAGAAAGGCAATTTTTAAAAAGACTTTAAACTTTCATGAACTAGAAATGCCAGAAGACTATGATGAGTTAATGGATTCTTTTGATTGTCAAGACAACCCAAAGGTTGCCAATATGGATGCAAGAGAAAGAAGGATGACATCAATTGTCAATGCTTTACTCGTCCATCCTAGAGTGTTGATTGTCCAAGATGCAACCCCAGGAATGAACCCAGTGGATTGTCAAAACTTTTTAAATAAGTTAAAAGAACTACAAGAAAGAGAAAATTTAACCATTTTATTCTTGAGTGACGACCTATCTATTGCCCAAAGATATAGTGATCGGGTAGCTTATTTACATGAAGGACGTATTCGAGATATTGAGTATTTAAAAGACAAAGAAAGTAAGGATAAGCTTCTTAAGGTTTATTCTGCAAAACTTAGGAAGGAAGAATTCTTCAGAATCGGTGCAAGACCTGTTGATCGGAACTACACAGAGGCGACTTTTTATTATGATGGTTATTTGCCGGATTTGACAAATCTTTTATACCAACAAGGTATTGAGGACTTTAATTTAGAGGATGCTCTTTTGCAAGATAAGATTGACGCCTATTATGGTCTCCAAGGGAATATGGACTATAGGCAAGAAGTTTCTCCGTCTGAACAAAATCAAGAAGTTCAAGATAAAGTAGAAGAAGAGAATTTAGAAGCAGACTTGCCAGAAGAAAAGAGTCCAGATGAAATTTTCTTCGGGGAAGATAATGGCGATTTTACAGAAACCAAGGAGATAGAAAAGATCAACCTTGTAGACCAAGATAGAGAAGAAAACCAGGTAGAGGATACGAAAGTCATTGATAAAAATGACCTATTGAATCAACTGGAAAATGGAAATGATAAGGGAGGGTTTAATCAATGAGTATATTTGGAATGGAATTTAAATCAAATATCGGTAAATTTTTTGCCTGGCTCATTGTCTTGTCAATTTTAACCGGTTTGAGCATGGCTTTTTATCAATTTATGTTGGATCCAAGTACCAAGGGGATTTTTGATAGCTTTATTGGAAGTTTGAGCCCCACCATGCAAAGTGTCTTTAATCTAGATCCTGAGATTGACTATACCGACTTAACCCAATACATTGGATTTATTTTCCAATTTATTGCAGGTCTAGTGGCTATTTTTGCAATGCAGCTAGGAGCTAGAAGTTTAGCCAAGGAACAAGGAACAGGGGATATTGAATACATCTATGCAAACCCTGTAAGCCGGGATGAAATTTATTGGCAAAAGTTTTTAGCAAACTTTATTTTATTTTTCTTATTCTGCCTATTTTTTGCAGCCATTACCTTTGGCTTAAGTCTTATTTTACAACCAACCACTCTTAGAAAGGCAGACCTTTTACTTGGAGTTCTAAAGACTTTCTTAAGTGTCTTTGTTATTGGTTTGGTTTATCTAGGCTTAGGAATGTTTCTCTCCTCTCTCTTTAATAGCCAACAAGCAGATGAGGGAGCTTGTGTTTTAATTGTTCTTTTATCGGCTCTGATTATTATCCTGTTAAAGATGTTTGTTGGATTAGAAGCAGCTGGCTACTTTATTCTAGAAGGTTTTAAGGGAATTTTTGTGGTTCAAGGAAACTTTAGTCTGATTTCTCTAGTTGCCGGGGGACTTGTCTTTGTCCTGGGCTTAGTTTTTGGATATTTAATTTATAATGCAAAAGAATTGAAATATTAAAAAGAGGGTTGGCTGACCAACCCCTTTTTTTATGGAAAACTTGTCAAAAACCTCAAGCTCATGTAAAATAGAGGTATTAAATCAAGGAGGATAGATATGCCAACAACCATAAATACAAACCTGGGTACCATACAAATAGAACCTGCCGTATTGGCGCAAATCGCTGGAGTTTCAGCCATGGAAAGTTATGGTATTGTAGGAATGGCTTCCAAAAATGCTGCAGATGGAATTTTCCAACTACTTCGTTTTGAAAACCTCTCTAAGGGAATTGAAGTTGATGTAGATGAAACATCAATTAATATAAAGTTACATGTTATCTTAGAATATGGTGTCCGAATCTCAACTGTAGGTGAAAATATTATTGATCGGGTACGTTTTAATGTAGAACAAATGACAGGTCTTACTGTAGATAATGTAGAGATCCTTGTCGAAGGAATTCGGATGGACTAGGAGGTAGCACAAAGAATGAGGATTGAGAAAAATAAATTTATAGAAGTTTTACAGTCCAGTGTAAATAACCTTCTAAACCACAAAGAAGAAGTAAATGCATTAAATGTTTTTCCCGTACCGGATGGAGACACAGGAACCAATATGTCCTTGACCATCAAAAGTGCCTTGGAAGAGGTCAAACGTTCAGTAGAAAATGACCTAGGCAAACTTGCAAAAGATACTGCCAGAGGATCTTTAATGGGAGCCCGGGGAAATTCAGGTGTTATCCTATCTCAATATTTTAGGGGCTTGGCAGAGGGACTAGCTGATCTTAAAAACTTTACACCAGCAGAAGTTGCCCATGTCCTGACCCAGGCATCTAAAACCACCTATAATGCAGTGATGAAACCCACAGAGGGGACCATCCTCACCGTAGGAAGAGAAACAGCTGAATTTGCAAATCGATTTAGCAAGAAGGAATCAACAGATATCTTGCTTTTTTTAGGCGAAGTTTTAGAAGCAGGTAAAAAGTCTTTGGCAAATACACCAAATCTTCTTCCAGTTTTAAAAGAAGCCAAGGTTGTAGACGCCGGAGGCCAAGGACTTATTTATATTTTAGAAGGGGCTTATTTAGCCTTAAAAGGCCAGGGAGTCCAATCCTTGACTGGAGAAGAAGCTAAAGACCTTCCAAGTCAAAAGGTATCCAGTCGGGAAAAAATCTCCACTGATGATATTCAATTTGGTTATTGTACAGAATTTATGATTCAAACAGAATCCAATGACGTGGATGGTTTTCGAAATAAATTGAAACCTCTAGGAGACTGTCTATTAGTGGTAGGGGGAGAAGGGATCATTAAAACTCATATCCACACCAACCATCCTGGAAAGGCCTTGGAATATGCTGTAGAGTTGGGCCAATTAAAGGATATAAAAATAGACAACATGCGTTTCCAACATGAAGAAGTTCTCTTAAAAGATGAGTTGGAGGAAATGCGTAGCCAGCAAGTAGAAAGTCCCCAAGAGGATAAGGACTATGGTTTTGTGGCTGTATCCATGGGAGAGGGCCTATCTGAAATATTCAAGGAAATTCAAGTAGATCAAGTTATCTTTGGTGGTCAAACTATGAACCCCAGTACCCAAGATTTTGTCAAGTCAATCCAAGCCATACCAGCAAAGACCATTTATCTTTTGCCCAATAATTCAAATATTATAATGGCTGCGGAACAAGCTGCTGAAATTAGCGAAAAAGATGTTCGGGTTATTCCCAGCAAAACTGTGCCCCAAGGAATTGCCGCTATGCTGGCCTTTAATGAAGAATCCGATCCCCATGAAGTGGAAGAAGCCATGACTCAGGCAATCCAAGAAATTCGGTCAGGATCTGTAACCTATGCGGTTCGAGACACCACCATAAAGAATCAAGAAATTAAAAAAGGTAATTTTATCGGTCTTTATGAAAAAGAAATTACAAGTTTTGGAGACGACCTAGAAGAGACAACTATCCAATTGATTCGGGACATGGCCTTTGATGATGCCTATATGGTTACCATCTATTATGGAGAAGATGTAGATATCCAGGATGCTGAAGACTTAAAAGCCAAACTTGAAGAAGAGTTTGAAGATTTGGATGTAGATATTATTCCTGGAGGGCAACCCCTGTACTATTATTTGGTATCCATCGAATAGAGAAATGAAACCTAGGATCTTGTGTCCTAGGTTTGTTATTATGGAGGGAAAATGAACTTAGAGGGACCAATCTCGCAAATCAAGGGAGTTGGAGAAAAGCGAAAAGAAAAATTTAAAAAAATACGCATTGAATCAATTCTTGACCTTTTGTATTATTTTCCAAGAGACTATGAAGACTTATCCAGGCCCCAACTCTTTCAAGATGGCCAACTGGGAGAGAGAATCCTGGTAAGGGTAGAGGCCCGGTCTAAGTATTCTGTGAATCGGCAGATGTGGAAATTAATGGTTGTGGACCAAGAGCAAACCCAGGCAGAGATAGCCTTTTTTTCCCAAGGCTATTTAATGGGAAAAATTAAAGAGGGGACCAAATACTATCTATATGGGGACCTAAAGGTTTTTCGAGGTCGCTATCAAATGGCCAACCCCAGAGTGTACAGCCTTTGGGAATTTAAAAAGGTTCAGGGAATTCGCCCCATCTATCCCCAGCAAAAAGGTCTCAAACAATTTGAATTTGAACAACTAATCCAAAGGGTTTTACCTGAACTTCATGACTTAGATGAGGTAATTCCAAAACCAGTACGCCTTAAATACTCCCTTTTATCTAGGGCTTCTAGCTTAAAAGAAATCCACCAGCCCACAAGCTATGAACGACTTTTAGAGGCCAAGAAGAGAATGGTCTTTGAAGAATTTTTTATCTTACAACTTTCGGTTTTTTACCGGCAGGGATATGACACATCCCAAGAGGGCCTGCCCATGAAAAAAATAGATATGGAGAAAATTTTAAAAGAAATTCCCTTTCCCTTGACTCCAGGCCAGGATAGAAGCTTAAGTGAAATTATAGGAAGTCTGACTGACGGCAGGGCAATGAGACGCCTCCTTCAAGGAGATGTAGGAAGCGGAAAAACTATGGTGGCCATGGTAGCCATGGCTTTTTGCATTGAAAATGGTTACCAATGCGCCATGATGGCGCCAACAGAAATTTTAGCTAGCCAGCACTACCAGTCAGCCTTGGATTTTTTTAAGCCCTTTTCTTATCGGGTAGCCCTATTAACAGGAAAGACCAAAGCTAAGGACCGAGAAGAAATGCTGGAGGATTTAAAAGCTGGAAAAATTGACATCCTTTTAGGGACGCACGCTTTAATTCAAGACGATGTCATATTTAAGAAACTGGGGCTGGTTATTACCGATGAACAGCACCGTTTTGGAGTCAGCCAAAGAGAAAAGCTCTTAGAAAAAGCCAAAGCTGTGCATTCTCTAGTTATGACAGCTACACCCATACCCAGGACTTATGCGATGGCCAGTTATGGGGACTTGGATGTCTCTTTTATTGACACCATGCCTCCAGGAAGAAAGCCTGTCCAAACCACAGCCGTGTCTAAAAGCGACTTACAAAAGGCCCTGGATTTTACAAGGGTCCAATTGAGAGAGGGGAGACAAGCCTATGTGGTGACTCCCTTGATTGAAGAAAACCACCAGTTGGATTTAGAGTCAGCCATTAAAACCTACCAGGAACTGAAAGAAGAATTTAAACCTTTTCGAGTTTCTCTTATGCATGGGCAGCTTTCTTCCAGCGAAAAAGAAAGCATTATGGAAGACTTTTACCAACATAAAATTGACCTTTTAGTGAGTACTACCGTCATTGAGGTAGGGGTTAATGTACCCAATGCCAATGTTATGCTGATTTATGATGCCCAGCAATTTGGTTTGGCTCAGCTCCATCAACTGAGGGGGCGGGTAGGCCGAGGAAGTCACCAGTCTTATTGTATCCTTTATAATTCCAGTGACAGTGAAAAATCCTGGGAGCGAATGGGAATCATGCAAGAAACGACCAATGGACTTCTTATTGCTGAAAAAGATTTGAGCTTGCGAGGTGCAGGAGATTTCTTTGGCACAAGGCAAAGTGGAGCCTCCAGTTTCTTCATAGGGGATATCTTGAGGGACTATCCCATTTTTAAAGAAGCCCAAGTAGAGGCACGAAGATTTTTCCACCGCTACAAGTGGGACCAAGTAAAAGATACTGCCTTGGAAAGAGAGATTCGAAGAAAAGAAGCTCTAATTTCCAGGACCTAAGCTAAGAAGGAGGATACATGCGGATTATTTCAGGAAGTAAACGGGGATTAAAATTAAATGCGCCCAAATCATTAGACACTCGTCCTACTGAAGACCGGGTTAAAGAAAATATGTTTAACCTACTGGAGAACCTTCGAGACTTAAAAGTCCTAGATGCCTTTGCCGGGACAGGAGCTTTGGGCTTGGAAGCCTTAAGTCGGGGTGCCAGCTACGTCTTGTTTTGCGAAAATAATCACAAAACCTTGACTACTTTAAAGGATAATATTGAAAAAGTTAATCTAAAGAGCTATACTATGTATAGTGGTGATGTATATACTGCTCTAAACAAGACCAAAGAGAAATTCGATCTAGTCTTTTTAGATCCACCCTATCAAGATTTAGAAGCATATGGAAAAGTTTTAAATCACTTAGTAGACCGAGACCTTCTCAATCCTGAAGCAAGGATTATTTGTGAAAGAAACCATGAAATTGACTTGCCCCAGGGCTTTGATTGTTTGAAATCTCGCAAGTATGGTTCTAAATGGGTTGATATCGTAAAATGGAGTAAAAGATGAAAGTAATATATGCAGGCAGTTTTGATCCAGTTACTTATGGACATATGGATATTATTTACCGGAGTAGAGATATTTTTGGTGAAGTGATAGTTGCAGTTTTAGAAAACAAGAGTAAGAAAAGTTTGTTTAGCCTAGAAGAACGTATGCACCTACTGGAAAAAACCTTTGAAAATGATAAAAATATTGAAATTGATAGCTTTCAAGGGCTTTTAATTGACTATGCCAAGAGCAAGGGAAGCAAGGTCATTGTTCGGGGATTAAGAAGTGCAACGGATTACGAAGCTGAATGGGTTTTAGCCATGGCCAACCGTAGTGCAGAAAATTACGTGGAAACTTTATTTATTCCTTCATCCCATCATTTAGTCTATGTCAGCTCCTCATTAGCCAAAGAAATCGCAGCATTTGGAGGAGATGTATCGGATTATGTACCACCTATCGTCCAAGAGGCGCTAATAAATAAAATGAGAAAGGAGCACTAACATGGATGTATTAAAATATGTAGATGACTTAGAGGATATCGTTGAAACTTCAAGCACAATTCCCCTAACAGGTAAAATCATGGTGGAAAAAGAGGAAATTCTAGACATACTGGAAAACTTACGTAGAGACCTACCCTTGGAGTTAACAGAGGCAACTCAAATTCGTAAAGATAAGGATTTGATTATTAAAGATGCCCACAAGGAAGCTGAAAAGATTATTCAAGGAGCTAAGGCTCAAGCAGACCAATTAGTTGCTGAAGATGAATTAGTTCGTAAGGCTAATGCTCGGGCACAAGAGTTGATGGATACAGCTAACGAGGAATCCAATCAAATCAGAACAGGGGCTAGGGATTATGCCGATAAATTATTGGAACAAACTCAAGTACAATTGTCTGATGTCATTAAATTACTTAATGAAAACCGGCAAGAATTAAAATAAAAGTATTTAAAAACCTCTTTACCAATGCACTGACCCCCAAAAGTTGGACCAAGAAATCCAACCTTTGGGGGTCTTTTAATGGCAAAATACAGTTACGAATTGAAGAAGAAAATCGTCGAGGAG
>QWCK01003208.1_pt1 | contig 35877 bp, 31 predicted proteins | sample 1972571 | NCBI WGS metagenome assembly QWCK01 (sample SAMN09866710, study PRJNA288562) | Human gut metagenome isolate term2_stool, whole genome shotgun sequencing... | isolation source: gut | host: Homo sapiens | place: USA: California | reverse complement strand
CATCTCCATCCACGACCACGGCGCCGGAGGACATCTCAATTGCCTCTCCGAGCTGGTGGAGGAGACCGGGGGCGAGATCGACATCGACCGCCTGCCGATCGGTGACCCGACGCTCTCCGACAAGGAGATCCTGAGCAACGAGTCTCAGGAGCGTATGGGGATCCTGATCCATAAGGAGGACCTCGAGGGCGTGCGCGCCATTGCCGAGCGGGAGCGCGCCCCCTTCTACCCCGTCGGGGAGGCCAAGGCGAGCGGGAAGCTGGTCTTTGACCACCAAGAGACCGGCGCACCGGCAGCGCTGGATCTGCGGCTGAGCCACCTCTTCGGCTCCGCCCCCAAGACAATCATGGAGGATAAGACAAGGGAGACCACCTTTGCTGATCCCGACAAGAGTCCGCTCGCCGGGCGAAAGCTCGCCGATGTCATCGCCGATGTGCAGCGGCTCGAGAGCGTCGGCTCCAAGGACTGGCTGACGAATAAGGTGGACCGCTCCGTCACCGGCAAGGTGGCGCGTCAGCAGTGCTGCGGTCCGCTCCAGCTGCCCCTTTCTGACCTCGGTGCCGTGGCGCTCGACTATCGGGGCGAGGCAGGTATGGCGATGGCCCTCGGTCACGCCCCGGTGGCAGCGATGATCTCCGCTGAGGCGGGCTCCCGTCTCGCCATCGCCGAGTCGCTGACCAATATAGTCGGGGCACCCCTCAAGAAGGGGCTCGAGAGCGTCTCGCTCTCTGCCAACTGGATGTGGCCCTGCCGCAACCCCGGTGAGGACGCCCGGCTCTACGCTGCCGTCAGGGCGGCATCCGACTTTGCCATAGCCCTCGGGATCAATATCCCGACCGGCAAGGACTCCCTCTAGGGCGGCATCCGACTTTGCCATAGCCCTCGGGATCAATATCCCGACCGGCAAGGACTCCCTCTCGATGACCCAGACCTACCCCGACGGGCAGCGGGTCACCGCGCCCGGTACGCTGATCGTCACTGCGGGAGCCGAGGTGACCGATGTCCGACAGATCCCCGACCCGGTGCTGAAGGACGCTCCGGGGAGTGCGGTGCTGTACGTCGACTTCTCCTTCTGCAATCGTCACCTCGGAGGCTCTGCTCTCTACCAGACGCTCGGCAAGGTGGGCTCCACCACGCCCGACGTTGTGGACGTGGACTACTTTGCTGACGCCTTCGGTGCGATCCAGGAGCTGGTTAGTGAGGGGAGGATCCTGGCAATCCACGACCTGTCCGCCGGCGGTCTCGTCACCGCTCTCCTCGAGATGTGCTATGCGCGCACCGAGGGCGGAGTGCAGCTCTCCGCCGATCTCCTGAGTGAGGGACTGCTGGAGGAGGTGCTCTTTGCCGAGAACCCCGGCGTGCTGATCCAGGTGGCTGACCCGGAGGGCGTGATGAAGTCACTCGAAGAGGCGGGTGTCGCCTCTGTCATCGCCGCTCTCCCGATCGAGGAGCGGCAGATGCGCATCGGCGAGGAGGGGATAGACATTGATGAGATGCGCCGTGCCTGGCAGACACCGTCGCGCCTTATGGAGCCTGAGCAGGCATCCAAGGAGTGTGCTTGGTCGAGAGCAAGGGAGCAGTTGTCCCAGCCGCTGGACTACCGCCTACGCTCCGGGCAGAGACGCACGCTCGCCGACTACGGCAAGAGCCGGGATCGGAAGGAGCGGAGCGGCATCACCTGCGCCATCATTCGCGACAAGGGAACCAATGGCGAGCGAGAGATGGCCTACGCCCTCTGGCTGGCCGGATTCGACGTACGGGATGTCCATATGAGCGACCTGATGAGCGGTCGCGAAACGCTAGAGGAGTGCCGGATGATCGTCTTCTGCGGAGGCTTCTCTCATAGCGATGTGCTGGGGGCGGCAACCGGCTTTGCCGCCGGCTTCCGGTACAACGATCGGGCCAGCGAGGCGCTGCGGAAGTTTTACGCCCGCCCCGACACCCTCTCGCTCGGCATCTGCAACGGCTGCCAGCTGATGGGGAAGCTGGATCTCCTCTACGGCGAGGAGCGGAGCTTCCGTCTCCTGCACAACGAGAGCGGAAAATTTGAGTCCACCTTCCTCCCCCTCGAGATCCCGGAGACGAATAGCGTGATGCTCGGCAGCCTTGCCGGCACGAAGCTCGGTTGCTGGGTGGCTCACGGCGAGGGGCGCTTTGACCTCTCGGCAGACCCCCACAGCTACTCGGTGGCTGTCCGCTACGGCTACGAGGCGTACCCGGGCAATCCCAACGGCTCACCCGACCGCATCGCAGCGCTGGTGAGCGACGACGGGCGTCATCTCGCGATGATGCCCCACCCGGAGCGGTCCGTCTTCCCCTGGCAGTGCGGTTACTACCCTGAGGCGGGGGATGAGGTGACGCCGTGGTTTGAGGCTTTTGTCAATGCCTACGAGTGGTGTCGGGCACACCGCTGAGCAGGCTTATATAATAGGTATCATCTATCATGAGTAAAACGAATCATCAACAGGCGGAGAAGCCGCGACCACATCAGTACGTCGATGAGGAGTACTCCGCGCCTACAATGCAGGAGGAGCCTCGGAGCCTCTGGGGCTGGTTTGTCCGCTGCATCACGACCCGCTATGCCGACCTGAGCGGTCGGGCGCGCCGCTTTGCCTTCTGGAGCTTTGTCACCTTCTACGCCGCCTTCATCCTGCTGGCGGTGCTGATCTGCTGCGTGGAGACCTACTTCTCGATCAAGGGGTACGGACCCTCCGAGGTGGAGCTGAGCAATCCCGGCTTCTACCTCGACATGGCTCAGGGGACCTGGACCTTCTGGCTCATTCCGTTAGTGCTGGCGATCTTCTTCATCCCTATGGTGACGGTGACGGTGCGACGCTTCCACGACGTGGGCATATCGACCGGGGTCTTCCTGATCCTCTTTGCGGTGCAGTTTTTCTTCCTCGTCATGGGGCTGATCGACAGCGACATCGCTGAGGGCGAACTGGAGGCGACCCTCAACTTCATCTCCGAGTTGGTGGTCTGTGGCTTCCACCTCTTTGTCGTCGTGGTGGCGCTGATGCCGGGGAAGAAAGGACCCAATAGGTACGGGCCTGACCCGAAGCGTCGCGGGGCACAGATGGACATCGAGATCGTCTGACCTGGTGGCTGACCTCATGGAGCAAGCTCCCCGCGTGCCGGGAGAGCGACACCTGACGCTGTGGAGCTACTTCTGGACTGCGCTCACGCGCCGGTACGGTAGCTTCGATGGCCGATCGAGGAGGCTAGAGTTCTGGAGCTACTACCTCTTCATCGTCCTCTTTTACTTCCTTATCCTTGCAGCGCAGGCACTACTGGACGGGGTGGACGTGACGAAGGCAGCCCTCATCGCCCCCTTCGGCATCGAGGGGATCCTCTCCGGCTATGGCGACCGACCCTACTTCGATGCGCCGATGCTAGTGTGGGTGATCCGGCTGCTCTCTGTCGTGCTCTTTGTCCCGACACTTGCCGTGAGCTGTAGGCGATATCACGATGTGGGGCTGCCGGCGTGGCTCTTCTGGATACTACGCGGGACGGCGCTCGCCTGGGCTACAGTCGTGGCGCTGAAGTACGGCGCGGAGGACTTCGGGAGCTCACTCTTCCGCATCCTCTCCATCGTCGTCGGGGTCGTCATCCTCGCCGACCTCGTGATCCACCTCCTGCCGGGGCAGAAGGGAACTAATAAGTATGGTCCCGATCCCCGACAGAGCTTACCACCACAGGAGGTGGAGGTTTTGCGAAAGAAATAAATTGGTATCTTTATCCTGTCTCTCAGCTACGAGAGGCAGGATATTTTTAGCACTCAACTATTATGATACCAAGCAAGCAAGTAGAGGAGCAGGAGTCACTCTTCCGGATCTTTATCTCATGTATGACTCGCAAGTGTGCCACCTTCGCAGGCAGGGCACGGAGGAGGGAGTTTTGGGGGTATATGCTCTTCGCGATCCTCTTCGGGGGGTTGCTGTGCGGCATCGTCGCCGGGGCGTCGGCTCTCGGCTGGATAGACACTTCGGATCCGCTCGCCGGGTCGGGCGCCATCATCACCTGTATCGTCGGTCTGCTCGCCCTCTGGCTCCTCATCGCGGGGATGGCTGTGGCGACGCGGCGCTTCCACGACTGCAACCTGCCCGCTTGGCCGGTGCTGCTCGGTATGCTGCTTCTCCTTCTGCCGATCCCGCTCTTCTTTACCCCTTATGGCGGTCTCGGGGGTCCGGGATTCTTTGTTCTGTCGATGCTCCTCGCTGCCTGCGCGCTGATCTTCATCCTCGGCGTGGCGATCATCCCCGGTGGTAAGAAAAAGAATAAGTACGGCCTCGCTCCTAAGGGCGAGTGATACTCAAAACCTCTAAATACAAACTTGACAATGGAAGTGATCCAAAACAACAACACCGCCCCGCAGGGCGAGAACCTCTCCGTCTGGGGCTACTTCGTCCGCTGCCTCACGAAGAAGTACTCTGACTTCTCCGGTAGGGCGCGCCGCAAGGAGTGGTGGAGCTTTGCCCTCTTTGAATTACTCATTACCTCGCTCCTGTCCATCCCCATGTGGATAACCTTCGGTGAAGATTTCGCAGCCGATCCGGAGATGGTGCAGTATATGGCACAGAATCCCAGCGATATGCAGCAGTACATCTACTCGCTTATGGGTGGCAACGTATTCTTCTGGGCTTTGACGATCGTGGGGATCCTGCTACTGGTGCCGACGCTGGCGGTAGGCTGTCGTCGCTTCCACGATGTGGGACTCTCCACCGGTCTCTTCTGGGTGGTCGGCGGGCTGTCGGTCCTCAGTACCATTATCAGCCTGCTTATGGTGATCGCTCCGGGAGTCATCCCCCAAGCTTTGACAGGTATTGTCTCTTTCCTTTCAATGCTCGCCGGACTAGCTATGCTGGTTGTCGCCTTTATCCCCGGCAAGATCGGACCCAATGCCTATGGACGCGATCCCAAGCCCGCTCCCACCTATGAGGGCTACGGTCAGATCTGATCGGTAGGGAAAAGCAAAAAAAGAGAGGCTGTGCCGCAAGTTGCGACACAGCCTCTCTCTTTGGGTATGACGGGGAAGCTTACTTCTTTGCCTTGCCCTGGTTGGCAACGGCGTCCATCAGCTTCTTGATCGTCTCGGGGTCGCCAAGGAAGTAGTCCTTGATGACACGGTAGTTGTCGGTCTCGTCGAGCTCAAAGACGTAGGGGATACCGGTCGGGAGGTTCAGCGCGGGGATATCCTCGTCAGAGATCCCCTTGAGCACCTTGACGATACCGCGGAGGGAGTTGCCGTGAGCAGCAACGATCACATCGTCGTGATCCTTGAGCGACGGCAGGATCTCGTCATTGAGGTAGGGGAGGATGCGGGCGACCGTCTCCTTGAGGCTCTCGGTGAGAGGCAGGTCCTTCGGATCCACGTGAGCGTAGCGGGAGTCCTGGAAGGGGCTGCGAGGATCATCCTTCTCCAGCTCCGTGGGAGGTACGTCGTAGCTGCGGCGCCAGACGTGCACCTGCTCGTCACCATACTTCTCTGCGGTCTCAGCCTTATTGAGCCCCTGCAGCATACCGTAGTGCTTCTCATTGAGACGCCAGGTCTTGCGGACGGGGATCCAGTCGAGATCCATCTTGTCGAGGACGATATTTAGGGTCTTGATGGCACGCTTGAGGTAGCTGGTGTAGGCGAGGGTGAAGTGAAATCCATTCTCCTTCAGTGTCTTGCCGGCAGCGGCAGCCTCCTGGATGCCCTTCTCCGTCAGGTCCACATCGGTCCATCCGGTGAAGCGATTCTCCAGATTCCACTCACTCTGTCCGTGGCGTACCAGTACTAATCTTTTCATACTTTGTATCTACTTATTTTGTGAAAAAACAGGTCGTTTACTTCTCTCGCTCCGCAATGTAGTCGCAGAGCCGATAGAGTAGCTCCAGGCTCCTCCCCTCGGGGATCACCCGGGTGTAATGCTCCTTAGCCTCATCCAGAAGACGGCGCATCTCCTGCTCAGCGTAGTCGATCCCGCCGCACTCTATAGCGAAGTCGGTCAGGGAGCGTATGTCCTCGTCACTCAGCTCGCTCTGACGCAGCACCCGGCGAGCGCGCTCCCCCTTGCGCCCACTGTGCTCCAGGGCATAGATAAGGGGAAGGGTAACCTTGTGCTCCCGCAGATCATTACCTGCGGGCTTACCCAGCTCAGGCGTGGGGAGGTAGTCAAATATGTCGTCGCGGATCTGGAAGGCCATCCCCAGTCTGAGGGTCGCCTCGCTGATCTCAAGCGTGGTCTCGTCGTCCTTCCTGCCGGCGAGGATCGCCCCGAGGGTGGCAGAGGCGGACAGCAGGGATGCGGTCTTGCGACGGATGATGTCGTAGTACCACTCCTCGCTCGTCTCGGCCAGCTGCGATGCATCGTCCTGCATCAGCTCGCCCTCCGTGAGCGACTCGCCCACATGGCTCAGGATCTCGAGCACGAGCGGCTCCTCCATCTGTACGGCAAGGAGGATAGCCTTGGAGAGGATGTAGTCCCCCATCAGTACCGCCTTACGATTGCCGAAGAGCACGTGGAGCGCCTTTGTCCCTCGACGCATATCGCTGTCGTCGATCACATCATCGTGGATCAGCGTAGCGACATGGATCATCTCGATGAAGGTCCCGCCCTGCACGACACGATCGGAGATCTCGCCAAATGCCGAAGCGACGATGCCCATCAGCATCGGGCGTAGTCTCTTGCCCGGATGGCGACGGAAGAGCTCCACTGCATGCCGCAGGGAGGGCGAGTCGCTCTCCAGCGTCTCGCCCATCAGTTGGTCGATGCGGTCGGAGATGCCGGCGATATCCTCAGGGAGGCAGTCGAAGAAATTACTCATGCTCATACAACAGTGCAAATTTACACAATTATCGCCGCTGTCTAAAATCCGATTCCGCCGCCAGCCAGCCACACATCAACCAGCTAGCCACACATCAATACGATTAAAAAGAGCTTCATCCGATATTCTGCGCGATGAGCGTGTGCGGATGGTCTGACTTGTGGTGCGGAATCCACTACACACCCCCATCTTGCGGGATGAAATCCGCAAGATAATTCGGTGACGTAATTTATGGTGATGATTACGAACTGTGAAGAACAAAGAAAACTGTAAATCCAGTATAATTGTAAAATGAATGAATGTAACTGCTCACAATTACAATGGATACCAGTTTTCTATACAATGGTCTAGGGCTAAAAGGTTTATAGTGTACCGCAACCCACTACAAAGGTAGCGAAATTGTCATAGATGTCCAGTATGCCAAGCCCATGCGCCAGGGCAGACGCATTTGAGAGTCGTCCATCGGCAGCGTGACCGCATCCGCAAGGATGCCCGCTCTCTAAGCATCGGTCGAGCCACGAAGTGGCGAAGACCGATGTATGAGAGTTTAGTTCGTAACCCGACTCCTTGCGGGTTGCCGCCACATCGGATATGACCGATAAGAGAGACCACTCGTCCGCTTGCCTAAGCATCAGCCTCTCTGACGGGCATCAGATAGCTTAATATCAGACTCAAATGCGTCAGCTCTGCACCCCAAAACTAAACCCGGTATTAGAGATCACTATTATCGGGTTTAGTGTTCACTAATACCGGGTTTAGACTTCACCGAACTCTATCCAGCTCGATATGATACTCCCCGGTGCCGGCGATCCCCTCTCTCTAACTCTCAGTGCGACCAGCAAGGGGGCGAGGTCTGGGATTAATTCTTAGGCGTCGGGCGAAGCCACATTGGAGATGACCGTTATTTATAGAGAAATAGGTTCAACTTCGAAGTGCAACACTAGAGGAAAAAGTTTGGCGAGAGTCCCCCGCCCCCATCCCCCCTTTGGGGGTGGAGGGGGACTCTCGCGTCGACAAGACTCACCTCTTCAATCCCCCCAAATGAAAAGAGGAGACCGAAGTCTCCTCAAAATGAGTTACGTTTGCCTTTTGTATCTTCTCTGTCTTAAGCCTGCTTGTCCGCTTGATACGCCTTTGTATTAGGTTTCTGTTCGTCAGGCCACGAATTCGCTATTGCTTCTTCTCTCCCAAGGGTCACCCCTTGAAACTTACAAGTCGCTATGGGGTTCGTTGGCAACTACGCCCCGTATGGACTTTCACCACAGATGTATGACGGAAGGGGATCAGTGCTCCTCCATGGCGTCGGCGTGGGTCGGCTGCACGGTGCCGGCGGGGTGCTCCACGGGAGCGTAGATACTGAGGAGCTTCAGCGGCTCACTATCGGAGGCGTTGATCACATTGTGCCAGGTGCTGAGGGGGATGATGATACCATCGCCGGGTCCCACCTCCTTTACCATAGAGAGGTTGTCCTTAGCATCACCCATCTTTACCGTCCCTTTGCCGGCATAGACGATGAAGAATTGCTCCACATCATCGTGGCACTCCAGACCTACATCATCCCCGACCGGAATGCTCATCAGCGTCATCTGAGACTGCTTCCCGGTCCAGAGGGAGGTGCGGTAGTTGGGGTTCTGTATCGTGAATTGCTCCGCATCGAAGACCATCGGTGCGTCGTTGTGCTCCCTGATCTCGGCGCTATAGTCCGGTGCGGGGGCGGCGACCACCTCAGTCGCAGGCTCAGTGGTCTGCTCGGTGGTATTGGCTTTCTGATCGCAGGAGCTGAGTGTCACGGCACCTATGAGCGTCACTGCGCATAGAGGTAATGTTACTCTCATAATCTTTAGGTTTTATGTAGTGAAGTAGATTGCTGTCTCAGACAAAGATAACAAAATGTAGTGAGTTGATTTTTAGACCACTGAAGTCCATTGGGGCATTTCGTCCGGAGTGGTTATCTTTGTCCCGTACCACATCGACCGAAGAACTATGCCTACTTCACCAAGGCGAGGACTACTAACGGTCCTCCTCACACTCATATCACTCACAGCCATGTCGCAAGTACACATCTACCACGGAGCGTATACTTACAGCTCCGAGATACTCTTCACGCTGGACGGTGCTGTGCCGGTGCCGGTTCTGGTCGTGGGGCTGCAACTTTAAGCTCTTGGGCGAATTGGTTACCTTTGCCGATATGAGACAAAAGCTTATGAGATCATCCCTTCTATCCCTCGTCGCACTCCTCCTGACCTCCTGTGCTGCCACGGCTCAGGTGCGCGTGCAGCCCTATAATGTCTCCACCCTGCCGGACAATAGCGTCGTCTATGCCCTGCCGGAGACCCGCCTCTACGCTACCGTCACCTATCGGAAGGTGGTGCGGCAGCCGGGCGAACTGGCACTCTACGCCGACCGATACCTCGGGGTACGAGGTGCGATACTGGAGCCCTCCACCTCCTATCAGCTGGTGAGTGTCGATCTCGGGAGCTACGGTACACCGAGTGACTCGCTCCGCTTTGCCGTGGAGATGCGACGCAACAGCAGTGCCGCCAATGTCTCCCTCACCGATGACGGTCGTCTCGTGGCGGTCAATGTCACCACTCCCGTCGAGCTGCCCGCCATGCCGGAGGAGAGGACGATCGAGTCGAGGCACGACAGGGACTTCGGCGACCTCAAGAGCCTACCCTCAGACTACATCCGAGCCACCACGCCCGCCAAGCGTGCCGAGATCGCCGCTCAGGAGATCTACCGTCTCCGCGACAGCCGCACTGCCGTGCTCTCCGGCGAGACCGATCAGCCCTTTGCCGACGGTCAGGCACTTCGTATCGCCGTGCAGGGACTGGATGCCGCTGAGCGAAGTCTCACCGAGCGCTTCCTCGGTACCACCGATACCACCACCTACGTTCGGCTCGTTCGTCCGATCGAGATCACTGAGGGACGTCAGGTGGCACTTCGCTTCTCCGAGCGTGACGGGCTGCTCCCGGCAGACGATCTGCGGGGTGAGCCGATCTATCTGGATCTGAAGGTGACGGAGCGTGCACCCGAGCTTACCGAGAGGGATCAGAAGAAGAAGGAGAAGCAGCTCCGCAAGGGGTTCGTCCACATCGTCCCCGGATCGGCTGAGGCTGTACTCCTCTACCGTGGCAATCGCATCGCCACCAGGAGCCTGCCGGTGGCTCAGCTCGGCACCCTGGAAGCACTCGAGGGCGGTCTCTTCACCGATAAGAAGATGGAGACCTCCGTCCGCTTCGATCCCGCCACCGGTGCGATCCTCAAGGTCGACGCACGTCCCCGCACATAGTCCCACTCTCTACTCAGTGATGGAGATAGAGGGTGCGGAGGAGATAAGTCTGCCGGACTTCAGGAAGCCGTACTTATAGACCTTGGGGGCTATCTTATGGTCACCGAGGTACTTTAGCTCCCTGCGGAGATTATCGATCAGCTCCGTGTAGTAGGGGTCATCAGACTTGGCATTCATTACGCATCGGTCATTGCGTCCCTGAAAGTGGTCACGGATGTCGTAGAGGGCTGCATCGGGCTTGGGCTTAGGCTCATCATTCTCCCGGCTGTGATAGTACCGCCAGAGCTTCCGACCCGCCTCCATCACCATCTCTGCCTCCGGCGAGAGCTCAACCACTTGCGACCCGTCATAGATCAGCGACTGAGCCGGCTCGGCAGACTCGTCAAGCGGAAGCTGCTGCGCTCCGGTATCTGACTTCTCCAGTCTGCCCTGCATAAAGTCGGTCATAAAGTGACTCTCATAGCACTTCGATGTACCCACCTCTTTCTCTTCAAAGGGGATCCAGTGATTGACTCCATCATTGATTGAAATCCTATTTTGTCCGTGGAAGAGAGTGTAGACGAGACAGTCGGACTGAAATATCCGATCCTTTGCCCACTCCTCTGTGGGGAACAGAAATTGGTCTCGATCATTGAGCCATGTAGCCTCAATGCAATGCCGAACAGACAAGTATATACTGGTTGTGATCAGATTATGTCTTGTAATGTATGTCCATCGATTTGGATGAACTTCGGGACAAACAATATAAATGAACTTGCTGTGCTGGAAGTCTGAGCCATACAAACCTATAGCCCCAATCGTCCCCTTGTTTAGATCCCTATCGTGCCATTTCCTGAAGAAGTCTGTCAGCGTATTATTTTCGCTTACCACCATCTTGCGACCCATCGGTGACACGTGTGCGTCATAGACATCAAGCGGGAACAGATCCTCTGACCGATCCTTACCTGTATTCCAGATCTTAAAGCCAATCGGGAAGGCACCCTTTACATTGTCAAAGGTATACGAGGGCACCATAAATCCTCCCAGAAAATCAGCCTTGAAGACTGCTCTGAACTTCATAAAGTTACCACCTTGCAAGGCTTTTAATTTGGAAAAAGTCGCCAGAATAGAGCCTGATAATTCCTTGTAGACCCTGATCGCAAATTGAGCGTACAGCTCCTTGGTAGCAATGCCTATCAGATCACCATACTTGTCTCGGGTCTTAGTGAATGAGACACCCCTCTTGTTTATTCTGTCCTTCTCTTTTGTCTTGTCTGTAGCTGTCTCTGCGTATGGCGGATTGATGTAGATGACGAGGCGCTTGCGCTCCTCTGGATCGCGAAGGATGCGCCAGAGGTCAGCGGGGAGCTTGCAGCCCTCAGGCACGCCGGTCTCCGGGTCGGGTGTGCCGTCGAGGCAGAGATCGTCATTGAGGAAGTCGAAGCGGAAGACATGGCTCGGCAGCAGATTTGCCTCGCCCTTCTTCTCCACCGCCTCGGTGATCTGCTGCAGCATCACGTCGACATCCGCTTGGTCCAGCGTGGAGGCAAAGGTGCGGTACGGCTCAGTAAGCCCTACAAGGAGATTTCCCGTACCGGCACAGCAATCCCAGACGTAATACCTCTCCTGCCACTCCTCCCCGAGGAGGTGTGCGAGGTACTCCTGGGAGAGACGCACCCACTTCTGAGGTGTGAAGAAGGCGCCCTTGCGCTCGCGGATGTTCTGAGGCACGAGGAGATCCCGACGCTCCACCATGTAGTCCCAGTACTCCTTGCGGGGCGGTCGCTTGTAGTGTGCCCAGAACTGTCGGTGCGCCATCTGCCCGTCGCTAAAGTTTGCCGACTTCCCTCCTAAGAGTCCATCCTCATCTCGCCCTCGCTCGAGGGTATAGTGGTCGTGTTCGAGGAGGACAAAGAGTTTCTCTCTCAGTGTCGCATTATCCTTACTCAGCAGGTCGGCGAGGAAGAAGTCCGCAGAGATGATCCCTCTCTTCTGGACCCGATCCCAGTCAATGGCAATCGTGGGCTTGACCACCTCGAGCCAGCGGCGAAAGACGTGGGTAAAGTTATTGCGATTAACCTGGACGGTGCTCTCATTGGCTCCGCCAAAGCGAAAGTTCTTCCTGATAAAGTCTCTGAGCTCCGTCTCGTCGTCAGAGTAGCGGAAGAGTAGGGAGCCATCCTCCAGCTGCTCTCCGATAAGGTTGTGGAGGAGCCCAAACTCTTTCGTCTTATGATCGGATGCTTGGACCGTCCAGTCGAAGTCATTAAGTACGAAGACATCCTCTATCTTACTGTAGGGGATAAAGGCTATCTTCTCCGCATCAAAGGCTCCGAGGAAGAGGGTACTCTTCTTCTCATTGATCCGCTCTCGTCCGATGGTGAGAATGAGCTGGACGAGGGAGTCGTAGATATTCTGCTTCGTTCCACTCTTCGCCTCGGCCCAGAGGAAGTACTCTGTCGGTCCCTCTTTGTCCGGACCAAAGAGGGACTGGAAGCCCTCCATAGCATCCTTCGGATGGACGGCAAAGTCCACTCTTCCCATCCTCCCGGCTGTGTCGTAATCGGCAAAGAAGGTCTCCCCCACTCTGATTTTAAGCTCTTCCTCAAGCAAGTCTGCCCACTCCATAAGTCAGGTATCTAAGGTTCTATTTCCTCAAAGCTACAATTTTTACTCACAATGCTGGCGGTAGAGGGACTGGAAGTAGGGGGCGGCGTAGTCGGCGGGGCGGAGGATCCGATCGTCGCAGAGGACGACATCGAGGTCGAGCGCCACTTCGCCACCGGGAGTGTGGATCCGCCCTGCCTCTTGCTCCAGCTCTTTCAGCCGCCGAGCGAGCTCCTCCGGCTCCTCCCTGCTGTCGAGGATCAGCAGCGCATTTCGGTAGATCCGCCCACCGCCCTTGGCATCCTCCGACGTCATCGCCTCTGTCAGTCGCGCCTCGGGGAGCGTCGCATGGATCAGGTCCCGCAGTGCCCCCGCCCGCTCTTCGTCATATGTGGTGCCGGCGAGGATGATGTAGCGACGAGTAAAGGGGAGCCCCAGCCCCTCCAGTCGTAGTGCGATGAGCAACTGGACAAAGCCCCGTGCGGCAAGGTAGATGAGGAAGGCACTCATCAGTGCCGCATTGCCGTCCTCGACCGGGAGCCCAAAGTAGGTGGCAAAGAAGAGAAGCACCGCCACCAGCATGCTCCACATCATCTCCCGCGTCGCCGTCATCCCGATGAAGACGCCGTCCATCACGAAGCCGATGCAGCCCGCCAGCGGGAGCACCACCATATACGGCAGGTAGCGTAGCGCCTGCTGCAGCACCTCAGCCTCATCGGTCAGCAGTGCGAGGAGTCCCCGCCCGGCACCGGCATAGATCGCCGTCACCACCACGCCCAGGCCTATCCCCCAGCCGAGGAGACGCCGCACCGCCGTCCGCAGTGAGGAGCGATCCCTCTGTCCGTAGGCATCGCCGATGATCGCCTCCCCGGCATTGGCAAAGCCGTCGATGAAGTAGGAGAAGAGGGTAAAGAACTGATACAGCAGCGCATTCCCCGCCAGCGTCAGCGTCCCCATCCGTGTCCCGGCGTAGACGAAGTAGACGCTCACGCAGGCCATCAGCAGCGTGCGGAAGAATATGTGGACATTGGTCGAGAAGTACCGCCCCAGCTCCTCCCCGAGGGCGCTCAGCCGGCGGGGCAGCACGACCCTTCCCCGCCGCACATAGAGCAGCAGGACACCGCCCCCGAGCAGGAGCATCCCGAGCCACTGCGCCACCAGCGTACCGATGGCGATGCCCTCTATCCCGCGCCCCTCACTCAGCACGAGGAAGGCCGAGAGACCGATATTGACGAGATTGGTGACAATGCTGACCGCCATCGGGTACCAGCTGTTTTGCATCCCGATGAACCACCCATTCATCGCATTCGTCGTCAGTATCGCCGGCGCTCCCATCACCACTATGGCGAAGTAGATCAGCGCATACCGCTCCACCTCAGGCTCCGGGGCGAGGACGGAGAGGATCATCCGCGAGAGCAGTGTCTGTAGGAGGATGATCAGCAGACCGCCCACCAGTCCTATGAGGAAGGACTGCGCCAGTGTCCGACCCATCCGCTCCGGGCTGCGACTCCCGTAGGCCTGCGCCGTGAGACCGGAGGTGCCCATGCGGAGGAAGGAGAAGACCCAGTAGATGAGGTTGAAGAGCGTCGTCGCTATCGAGATCCCCGCGATCGGCGCCGCCTCCTGCAGGTGTCCCGTCAGCCCCATATCCACCAGCCCGAGGAGGGGGACGGTGAGATTGGAGACAATATTGGGCAGGGCAAGCCTCAGTATGCGGCGGTCGAGAGCTAGACCCGGAGAGGACGACATAGGGAGATTATTTAGTGACTGGCTTCTCTAGTAGGTTGCTGTCGCCGTAGGAGAGGAAGCGGAAGTCGTGATCGAGCGCAAAGCGATAGATCTCATGCCACCTCTCCCCGACAAACGCCGCCACCAGCAGCATCAGCGTCGAGACCGGCTGATGGAAGTTGGTGATCAGCTTATCCACGAGACGGTACTCAAACCCCGGCTCGATGATGATCTGCGTGTCGCCGATAAGCGCCGGACTGCCACTCTCCTCCAGATAGCCGATCAGCGCATCAAGCGCCTCCGGCACCGACGCCTCGTAGGTCCGCTCGTACGGCATCCACTGGCTGACGTGGAGCGGCTCCTCCACGCCGTCGAGGACGTTGATCCCCATATAGTACAGGCTCTCCAGCGTGCGGGTGGAGGTGGTGCCGACGGAGACGATCTGTCGTCCCGCCCGCTTCTGCTCGGTGATGGTCCGCAGCGCCTCCAGCGGCACCTTGATCACCTCCTTATGCATCTCGTGTCCGCCCATGGTGCTGCTCTTGACGGGGGCAAAGGTGCCGGCACCCACATGGAGCGTCACGCGCGTCTGACGGACCCCCCGCTGCTCCAGCTCCCGGAGCACCCGGTCTGTGAAGTGCAGCCCGGCGGTCGGCGCAGCGACACTCCCCTCGATCCGTGCGTAGACGGTCTGGTAGGTGACGAGATCGGACGCCTCGGTGTCGCGATTGAGGTAAGGCGGTATCGGCAGCTCGCCCACCTCCTCGAGGATGTCGGCGAAGGAGCCCTCTCCTTCCACTTCGACGCATTGCCGATCATGCAGTGCCAGGTGACGCTGTGGTGCGAGGCAAAGGACTCCTCGTAGAGCTTCGGCTCGTAGGGATCGAGACAGAAGACCTCGATGCGCGCGCCTGTGGGGCGGTGGAAGACCACCCTCGCATTGATCACCCTCGTGTCATTCATCACCATCAGATCCTCCGGTGCAAGCAGTCCCGGCAGGTCGTAGAAGTGGTGCTCACTGATCGTCCCATCAGGGCTGAGGTGAAGTAGCTTGGAGTGATCCCGCTCCGGGAGCGGGTACTTCGCGATGCGCTCCTCCGGCAGAGGATAGCTGTAGTCGCTGATGCGTATATGCTTATAGTCTTCCATTATTTGAACCTTTTGTGCCTGCAAAAGTACCCAAATTTGTCCTCCCTCCCCTTCGTCGGTCTTAATCTGGATGTAGCGCCCACTTCTGTCGACTAAAGGCACATCCGTATACGATGGGTGCAGTGGGGTTACGAAGAGGGGGCAGCACCTGACTTTACTCAGGTACTGCCCCCTATTAGATAGGACTATGGTTGCCTATGGCGTGATCACTCGGTCACCTCCTCAGGCTTATCCTCGGTCACGCGCTCCAGACGGCCCATGATGGCGAAGATAAAGACTGCGGCGATGCCACAGCAGGCGATCAGGATGATGAAGAAGGTGGGCATCGAGATCTTGTCCCAGAGGTTGCCCATCACGCCGACCAGCATATTGCCGACGGCGGTGGCGGCAAGCCATCCACCCTGCATCAGACCGGAGTACTGGGGCGGAGCCACCTTGGAGACAAAGGAGAGACCCATCGGGCTGAGGAAGAGCTCGGCCACAGTCAGGGTCAGGTAGGTACCGATGAGCCACTCAGGCTGTACGAGGATCGGGCTGGTACCGCCATTGAGCGATCCGGGTGCCGGCAGCTGGTTGGTCAGGGCACAGATCAGCATCACGAGGAAGCCGACACCTGCCATGATCATACCGATACCGATCTTGCGCGGTGCGCTCGGCTCCTTGCCCTTAGCTGCCAGCGCAGCAAAGATGCCGACCGTGATAGGTGTCAGGAGGACGATGAAGAAGGGGTTGAACTGCTGGAAGATCTGCGGGGTGATATTCTGCATACCCTCGAGCGGCTTGATCTGCGTCATGTAGACTGCCACCAGGGCGATCAGACCGGCGACGATCAGACCGAGACCGAGCTTCTTATTCTTCTCCGATCCCAAGAGACCCATCGTCATGGAGTAGATACCGTACATGAAGACGATGAAGGCCACCAGCATACCGATATTGAAGAGACCGTAGGTGGCCGGGTCGACCTGGCTCACCGTGTAGTCACGGGCAAAGAAGGTGAGCGTGAGACCATTCTGGTGGAAAGCCATCCAGAAGAAGATCACCACGATGAAGACGAGGATGAGGGCAAACATGCGCTCGCGGACCTCCTTCTTGGGCATAGGCTTCACCTTCTTACCCTGCTCGGCAGCGTTGCTCATAGCCTGCTTGGCGGTCACGTCGGCAAACTTCCAGGTCTTGCGTCCCAGGACGAAGATCAGGATCGAGATGACGAGCGAGATACAAGCGACGAAGAAGGCGTAGCTGTAGGAAGTGGAGAGAGCGGTCTGGACATACTCGTAGCCGAAGTCACGAGCAAAGCCCTTAGACTCCACGCCCTCCTCGAGGGGAACAAGGCTGGCAGGTACCTCTGCGGCAGCCACGCGGTCGAGGAGCTCCTGGCGGGCAGCCTGCTGCTCCGGCACGCGAGACTTGGCGAGACGGTAGTCGTCATCCGTCACCATCAGCGCCGGATCGGTGATCTTGCCGGTGACGGTGTACTGGTTGAGTCCGGCGAGCTTGAGATTAAACTCTGCTGCATCGGCATCGGCCTGGAAGAGGACACCCTCGTCAGACTTCGCCTTGGTGATCGCCTTGTCCTGATCCTCCGCAGCCATCGTTGCCCAGTCGCTATGCTTAGCCTGGACATCCTGGATGAAGGCGGCCTCCTCGTCAGCGGAGAGGAGACGGTCGTTGAAGCGATTGTAATTGGCCGGGATATCGGCGTTGTAGTAGGCGAAGTGGTGGTCCTTGAGGACGTTATTCGTGATCGCCTGTCCCATACTGGGGGCGAAGAGGGAGCCGATGTTGATGAAGAGGTAGAAGATCGAGAATGCGATGTCTCGTCCCTTCGCATACTTAGGATCGTCGTAGATCTTACCGACGAGAGCCTGGAGGTTTCCCTTGAAGAGTCCCGTACCTATCGAGATCAGGAGTAGTGCTCCCAGCATGATGGCGAGACGTAGCCGAAGCGCTCGCCCATGTTTGCCAAGGCGAGCACCAGCAGCCCTTTAGGATGACGTTGTGCCATGTGGTTAGTTGGTTTATAGGTTGTAAGTTATTATCCATCCTCTGCCCGTCAGAGACCGGCAGGAGCTCCTCAGTAGAGGACCCCGGTGGCAAAAATACCTTTTTTACCGTTAAGTACAAAGAAGCGACCGCCCTCCTCGTCACCAAGAGGGGCGGTCGCCTCGTACTATAGCACCTACGTCAAGCGCAGAAGAGCAGTACCAGCAGTTGTGCCAGTAGGATCCTCATAAACATCGCCAGAGGATAGACGGTCGCGTAGCCGATCAGCGGCTTATTGCGGGAAGTGAGCGTCTGAGCGTAGCCAAGTGCAGGCGGATCGGTGGTCATACCGGCGATCATACCGGCGAGGGTGAAGTAATCGAATCGGTAGAACTTATGCCCGATAAATGCCACGATGATCAGCGGCAAGAGCGTGATCAGAAGTCCGTACCCGAGCCAGGCATAGCCTCCCTGGGCGAGCGTCTCGATGAAGCCCTGACCAGCACCGAGACCGACGCAGGCGAGGAAGGCGCAGAGACCTATCTCGCGGATCATCAGATTGGCACTCGTGGTGGTGTAGGTCGGCAGGCCAAACTCTGCCCCCCAGCGACCGACGATGATGGCCACGATCAGCGGACCGCCGGCGAGACCAAGCTTCAGCGGAGCGGAGAGTCCGGGTATCATGATCGGCAGTGAGCCGAGGATGATACCGAGGATCAGTCCGAGGAAGATGGCAAAAAGATTGGGCTTATTGAGCGCCTTAGAGGAGTCGCCGAAGGACTGTGCTGCTGCAGTGACACTCTTCTCCCCGCCGACGCAGAGGAGCTTATCACCCTGCTGCAGTTTCAAGTAAGGGACCGCCACCAGCTTCACGCCGGCACGGTCGACGCGCGTCACGCTGACGTCGAAGTGCTCCCTCAGCTTCAGGTCCTTGAGCGTCTTACCATTGAGCTTGCTATTCGAGAGCAGCACCCAGCGGGAGATCACGTCCTGAGACTTCTCCACCCAGGTCACGTGGTCCGACGTGTCGAGCTTACCGACAGCCGAGATGATATCCTCCTCGTTGGTCGTATTGAGGATCACAAAGAGCTTGTCCCCCTCCTCAAACCGTGTCTGACCGTTCACTAGGACCGTCTCACCGGTAGCCTTCTTCAGCACACGAGAGACGACGAAGCCGGTGTCCGGCACGAGATTCTTCAGCTCCACGACCGTCTTCCCGAAGAGCTCCGGATTGGTCACCTCGACCGAGACACCCTCCGTCTCACTGGTCTCCGCATCGGACTGTGCGGTGAGGCGCTTCTCCAGCTCATCGGTATTGATCCTTGCCACCACCTTTGTCATCACGATGGTCATAATGATGCCTACCACGGCGAGCGGGTAGGCGACGGCATAGCCCTGAGCGATCGACTGATCTGCGACCCCGGTGATATCCTGATAGGTCTGCTGGGCGGCGGCAAGTCCGGGCGTATTGGTCACCGCACCACTCATTACCCCCACCAGCGTCTGCATCGGGATGTCGGTGATGTAGAAGAGTGCCACCGTCACCAGCGCTGCCAGCGAGGCACCGATGGCGGCGAGGACATTCAGCTTGGCACCCTTGGACTTGAGATTGGAGAAGAAGCTGGGTCCCACCTCCAGACCGATGGAGTAGACGAAGATCGCCAGTCCGAAGTCCTTGAAGAAGCTGTTGATCGTCGGATCGATGGAGAGCCCCAGCTGACCGAAGAGGATGCCGACGAAGAGGATAAACGCCGTCCCAAGGGAGATGCCCCAGAACTTGATCCTCCCCAGCAGCAGCCCCACGGAGATCGTGAGGGACAGGACGACAATCGCCTGTGCGACGCCGTGCTGCATAAAGAGATTGGTTAACCAGTCCATAAATAATAGAGAAGAGCGAGACCCCGTCTGCCGAGCAGACTAAGTCTCTCCGATAAATTATTTCAAAAACAGTGCAAAGATAGCAAAATAACATGACCCCAGCCCTGCCCCTACCATCGTAACCAGGGGTGACGCATTTGAGTGGTACAGAAATCAATCAACTGATTGTGGAGAGTGGGAAGCGAAGCACCCCTTGCGGGTGCTCGTTCCTTAGCCCCAGGTCGAGGGGCGTAGCCCCGATGACCCGGGGATCAGGCATTGCAAGCGATCCCGCGACCCCGCCAGGGTGTCGCACTGATTGCCTGACTCCCTGATAGGTGCGACACCCTAGCGGGGTAGCTGAAGGCTCTGCTCGGCGACCCACAAGGGGTCGAGGGGTAGGGAAGGGTCTTTGTACATCGGTCACCGCTTCGCGGATGATCGATGCCTATGGAGCGAGCACCCTTCGGGTGCCTCACGGATAAGCCCTCTAGGTATATGATTTCCCCAATGCTCAAATGCGTCACCCCTACCATCGCAACGACCGGCGGTGCTATCTTATAGGACAGTGCATCATCATAGTCGTCCGACTTGTCCGACTTGTCCGACTCGTCCTACTCGTCCGACTTGTCCCACTTGTCCGACCCGTCCTACCCGTCCTACTCGTCCGATAGAGCCATCGAGGTGGCTGAAATCTAATACCGGTAATAGGAGAAACTAATACCGGTATTAGTCGCAACTATTATCGGTAAAAGAAATCCCTCAGAGCGCTAAAGCTTATCGGATTTGGTTACCAGGTCGTTACGAGTCACTCCGGGGGCGGCTGAGCGAGGCGGTCGGCCTTTTGGTAAAAAGAGGTACATTTACCACCTACTAAGGATAATAAGCCATGACCGGATGCGACAGCCAGAGACTGCTCGGTGCTTGCCCCCACGGGGTGAGGCACGATGGAGGGCACCTCGCTCCCGACCTGTACCGGTCCGGCTTCCTATCACAGACTACCAGCGAGAGACAAGAGTCCACGGCATGAGACGATCGAGACGGAGGGGAGAAAGGATCCGGCAGGAGCCACATACGGTGCGGGTGACGGTGCTCTTCTCCGAGAGCCAGATGGAGATCATCGAGCGGTATCTCAGACGCCATCCCGGTCGGTCGAGGTCCGACTTTGTGCGGCGATGCGTCATGGAGCGGATCGTGGGCGATGCGACGAAGCACCGCCCCTCTCTCTTCGATGACGACGAGGGCAGTGAGGAGCAGCACTGGTAGAGTCCTTCGACTCCTCCTGCTGGTCGGGATGATCGGTCTCGGCGTGCGGGTCGTCGCGCAGGAGAGTCTCTCGTCGGAGGCGATCCTGGCGCTCATCGAGGACGAGGAGGCGCGGCAGAGGGCGGCTGAGGAGCTGGAGCGGCTGGAGCTTCATCCGCTGGACCTCAATACCGCCACGGCGGATGAGCTGGCTCGTGTCCCGCTCTTGGATCCATTCTTTATCCGAAACTTCCTCCTCTACCGCTCACAGAGTGGACGGCTGGAGTCGGTCTATGACCTCAAGGAGGTGCAGGGTGCCGAGCTTCGTCTCCTATCCCTGCTCTACCCCTACCTCACAGTGGGCGAAACGGACGACCGACCTCCGAGACCTCGGCGAGAGCATGCGGTAGCTTCGCTCTACAGAGAGGGGTCCGCCTCACTGCTGATCCGCTCGGTGGGAGACAAAGGGAAGCATCTCGACTGGGCTCTGGTGGGGGAGACGGACCGGGGAGAGCCCTTCCGTCCTGTGCGCGAGGGATGGATGGACCACCTCAGCGGGACGCTTCGGTACCGAGACAGCCGGACGAGCATTCTCCTTGGTGACCTCCGCCTCACCACGGGGCGCGGGCTGCTGATGGGACAGGGGCGCTCCTTCTTCTCCTCCTCGATCTACGGCACGGGCATACCGGACCGGGTGACGCTGGACCTGCGACCGCACCGGTCGGCGAGAGAGTATGACTACCTGCGGGGGCTTGCGCTGGAGCGGAGGCTGGGCTCGGTGGAGGTGGTTCTCTTCGGCGGGTACGAGCCGATAGATGCGCGGATCGAGGGGCAGAGGATCGCGACACTCTACAGGACCGGACTCCATAGGGACCCCTTCTCTCTCCGTCACCGTCATACGGCTCGGCGGGAGATGGTCGGGGGCTATCTCTCCTACGATAGTCAGAGTGGGCATATCGGCATGACGGGAGTGACCTACAGGCACCGGACAAACGACGGGCGCCCACTCCTGCCGCCCCTTCGCTATCCCGATGCGATGGTCCTGCGGGAGGCATCTGTGGATGGTTACCGGATGGGAGAGAGGGTGATCGCCTCAGGAGAGGTGACGCTGGCGCCAGGGGAGCGAAGGGCTGCCGAGGGGAGTCTGTCCTACCTGGATGAGATGGTGGGGGCGCTGACGGTCTCGGGGCGGTATTTCGGCAAGGAACGTTACTCCCCCTACGGATCCGGTGATAGTCACTACTCCTCAGGGCGGGACGAGTGGGGCTACCGCCTGCAGTGGAGCGGCGAGGTGGCGCGGTACGTCAGCGGGACGGTGGTGGCGGATCGATTTCGCCGCACGGACGGAGGCTCTCCTGCCGGGACCATGCTCCTCGCCCGACTGGGGAAGAGCAGCTACCATGGCTCCACCCTCCTGACGCTCCGCTGGCTGAGCGTGCCGGAGAGACCGCGGCGGCTATCGCTTCGGTACAGCAACGACAGACAGCATGGGGCGAAGTGGTCCGGCAGAGAGGAGGTACAGCTGCTCCACACCGAGGGAGAGGGAGTGGGCGGATCGGTGAGGGGAAGGATCCGGTACGATGATCAGAAGTCACTCCTTGCCGAGGGCGATCTGAGGCTCTACCGACTGGCGAAGGGGCAGATGATCCTTAGCAGTCTCCCCTGGATGCCGTACCTCTATGGCGGATCGATGCTCCGCGGGCAGGGAGTACAGCTATCGGGACGTGTGAGGTGGCGGGTCGGAGCGCATGTTGCACTCCACGGTCGAGTCGCTCTAACAATCGGTGGCTCTCGCACCACGGATGCAGCTCTTGCCCTCACCTATCGGCTCTGAGCTGACACGGATCCTCCCATCAAGAAGGGGCTAGGCTAATTCGCATTTTGATGTGAGGGATTTAGGAGAAATGGAGGGCGATTTCGTTGGAGAACTTTTCCTGTAGGGTCAGCTTCTCCTGTACCGTTTTATTATTCTTTCGTCCGCCTGCTCGCCGGACCTCGATGTCGTCACGTCCGATCCTGTCGTCTCGCTCTGCCTCATACTCCCCGTCCCAGTACATCAAAATGCGAATTAGCCAAAAAAATGTCAGGGGGAGTCTCTCCTCGTGAGGGTGAGGAGCTCGGGGTAGGAGGGGAGACGGGCGAGGAGGCGGGTCTCCTCACCGTCGTAGCCGACGAGGTAGGCGTAGATCGCTCGCCCATTGGTGATCACCAGCACGGGGACCCGGAGGACCGAGTTGTACCGGTAGATCTGCTCCAGCACCGCGTCCGAGAGGCGGATGGAGGGCGCCTTGTACTCGATGATCATCAGCGGCGACCGGTCGGGGGCAACGACGAGGGTGTCGCAGCGACGGGAAAGCTTCCCGACACGGAGCGCCACCTCATTCCCCATCAGCTCGGGCGGATAGCCCAGCTTGTCGATCAGATGGCGCACAATTCCCTGCCTGACTCCCTCCTCGGGGGTCAGCGCCACCTCCTTCCGCCTGAGGGGGTCGTAGACCATCGGTCTCTTGCTCTCTCTACTTTCCGCCATAAAGGGGTATATTTGTCTCAGAAGTCATCACTATTACCATGCCTTACACCAAAGAGCCTCAGAGTGTCCTCACCGCGATCGACTCCACCAAGGAGCCGTACCGCATCTATCTGCTCACCGGTGAGGAGGAGTACTTCACCGACAAGATAGAGAAAAAAATCGAGGCCGCCTATATGCCGGAGGAGGCGAAGGACTTCAATTACACCCTCCTCTACGGCACCACGGCGACGCCCTCGCAACTGCTGACGGCGGCGCGTCGCGCACCGATGATGGCGAAGTATACCCTTACGGTGGTGCGGGAAGCACAGGCGATGATGCAAGGTGGGGGAGGAGCGCTCATGGAGGTGCTGGGTAATCTCACCGAGCACCCGGTCCAGTCGTCGATCGTGGTGCTTTGCTTCAAGGGCGGGAAAAAGCCGACCCGAACCCTCACCGTGATCAAGAACCTGACGAAGAAGGTGGGGCTCTACGTGGAGTCGCCCGAGATCCGAGACTACCAGATCAGCGGCTACATCCGTCCCCTCGCTCTCGAGCACGGACTGACCCTCACGCCTGAGGCGGTGCAGGTGGTGGCGGAGCATATCGGGACCGACGTCACCCGCCTGGACAGCGAGCTCGAGAAGCTGGCACTGGCGCTCCCCGCAGAGGTGCGGGGTCAGGTGACGCCCGAGCAGGTGCTCACCTACACGGGACTCAATAAGGAGTACACCGCCTTTGATCTCAAGCGCGCCCTTGCCCGCAAGGATCGGCGGCAGTCGCTCATCATCGCCCGATCACTCTCGGAGGACAGCAAGCGGGTGCCTGTGCAGATGATCATCCCGACGCTCTTCGGCTACTTCGCCGACCTGCTCACCGCTTATTATGCTCCGCGACCCCACACGGAGCAGAGCGTGATGAAGTACCTCGGTATCAGTTCCTCCTTTTTTGTCAAGGACATCATGCTCGGGCTTAAGAGCTACACGCCGCACCGCGTCGTCGAGATCATCCATGCGCTGCGCCACTCGGACGCCAGGAGCAAGGGGATGTACAGCGACCAGGGCGACCCCGATGAGATACTGCTGGACCTGGTGCTGCTGATCCTTAATTGATACACCCTACTAAGCGAGTCATATAAGTTATTATGGAGAAGAAAAATGTAATCGCCACTCCCGCCGGAGCTGCCGCCGAGCATCCTCTGGAGCTCTTTGCCCACTGTCCCAAGTGTGGCAGCCCTCACTTCGGGGTCGTCAATGCCAAGGCGAAGAAGTGCGAGGACTGTGGATTTGAGTACTACGCCAATGCGCAAGCCGCCTGTGCCTGCTTCATCACCGACCTGATGGAGAATATGCTGGTCGCCGTTCGCGGTAAGGAGCCTGCCATCGGTACCTACGATCTGCCGGGTGGCTTCGTCGATATGGATGAGACGGCCGAGGAGGCGATGGCGCGGGAGCTGATGGAGGAGACCGGCATCGACGCCTTTGGCGGCCTCCGTGGAGGAATCCACAGACCACCTAAGTACCTCTTCTCTCTCCCCAATCTATACCTCTACTCCGGGATGACGCTCCACACGCTGGACCTCTTCTATCACCTCAAGGTGGAGTCCCTCGTGCCCTATGTGGATCAGGCGGGGGACGACGTCGCTAAGCTGCTCATCGTCCCGATACGTGAGATCGTGCCGGCAGACTTCGGCCTCCGCTCCATCCGCCGGGCTGTGGAGATGGTGCGGGAGGAGCACTACTTCTGATCCGGATCCGAGGGGAGGCTATGACTCCAGCGCAGCGAGTGCGGTGCGGAGGAGCTCCTTGGCGAGCTCCTGCCGGTCGCTGATGTAGTCATACACCGCATCCTCGGAGAGGACACCGCGGATGAGGTCGTCGGGGAGCTCGCCCCTCTCGTCCGCCTCGTAGTCTTCCCTCCATTCGCCCCACAGGTAGTACTGCTCTAAGGTGCGGGATTCCTCGGCGATCTCTTTCCACTGCCTACAGGCGGCGGAGAGCCGGTCGGAGGCTTCCACGCAGCGACTGAGGCACTCCTCCATCTCCCGGATCCGCTCTACTCTCTCTCTTGTTTTGTCGTCCATTTCGATTCTTTGCTTTGGTTGACCTTTTCCCTCCACCCGCAAAGGTACATCAATGTGAGTGAACCACGCGGAGGGAAAAATGGGTACATTTGTGAAGCAACAGCAGAGAAATCAAGTATGAGTACAACGATAAAGGTGGGTGACCGTGTGCGCTTCCTCGATGCGACAGGAGGCGGCGAGGTGACCCGTGTCAGTCGGGAGGGAGTGATCTATGTGCGGGATGAGTCGGGATTTGAACTGCCGACCCGTGCGAGCGATGTGGTCCGGGTCACCGAGGGGAGCACGATCGCTCCTAAGCCGGTTGTCCCTACGCAGACCCGGGAGACGGTCGCCCCTCAGCCGGTGCAGGAGCCTGTACGACCGGTCGAGGATCATCGCAAGCGCCCGGTGGACAGCGACCACGACCGGATCAACGCCTACCTCTGCTTCCTTCCTGAGGATCCGGAGCAGCTGGGGACGTCGCCCTTTGAGACCTATCTCGTCAATGACTCCAACTTCGACCTCCTCGTCCTCTACACCTCCGGTTGTGGGGCGCTGCAGGAGGTGCGCTACGAGGGGGTGGTCCCCTTCGACAGCTCCGAGTTCCTCGAGAGCTTCCTGCCGTCGGAGGTGAATGACCGGGCGCATGTGCAGCTGGCGCTGGTGCCGATGAAGCGAGGGACGCTCTACACTCCGCGCGAGCCGATGGTGGCGGAGCTGAAGGTGGATGGGACAAAGTTCTTCCGCGAGGGCGCATTTGTCTCTAACGAATTCTTTGATGACGGCGCGATCGTCTACCATGCAGTGAAGGATGATCAGCCTTACAGAAGAAACAAGGTGGACGGAGAAAAGCTGGCGGAGGCGATGATCGCAAAGAAGAAGCGTGCCGACGCCCCTCGCCCCCGCCCACAGGAGGAGCGACTGATCTCCAAGGAGGAGCCGGTAGTGGTCGACCTCCACATAGATAGTATCATCGAGACGACCGCCGGTATGTCGCCCAAGGATATCCTCGACTACCAGCTGGACTACGTGCGGCAAGTGATGGAGAAGTACCGTCAGCCGAAGCTCAAGGGCACGACCGTGATCCTGATCCACGGCAAGGGCGAGGGGGTGCTCCGCAAGGCGGTCCTCGACCTGATCTCGAGGGAGTACCCGCGCAGCTCCACGCAGGATGCCTCCTTTGCGGAGTATGGATTTGGGGCGACGCAGGTCAAGGTAAGATAAGCTCCCCCTTAATTCACGTACAGACAGAATACATATGGCACTTGAGATAGAGCGAAAGTTTCTCCTGCGTCCCGGTATGACGCTGCCCTCCTCAGATCATGTGGAGAATATCCGCCAGTGCTACCTCGTGTCGGACGATGCGCTGGTGGTTCGGGTCCGCATCATCGACGAGGAGCGTGCGATCCTCGGGATCAAGATTGCGCACGAGGAGACCCTCTCCGTCAGGACGGAGTATGAGTATGAGATCCCCATCGAGGAGGCGCTGGAGATGATGTCGGTGGCATCGACCACCCCCATCGTCAAGCAGCGGCATGTGATCGAGGTGGGAGAGCGGAAGTGGGAGGTGGACTTCTTTGAGGAGGAGAATGAGGGGCTCATCGTCGCTGAGGTAGAGCTCCCCTCCCTGGAGACTTCGCTCCCTCTGCCGGAGTGGATCGGTCGCGAGGTGACCGATGATAAGCGGTATACTAATGGATCCCTTGCCCGTCACCCCTATGTGGAGTGGCAGGATGAGGTGTCGGAAGCATAATAGACTGCATATGAAGCGACTTACTCTTCTCTTCTCCCTCCTTCTCTCCCTGAGTCTCGTCGGCTGTCGGGAGCGGAGCGAGGTGGTGACGATTGACCTCTTTGCGACCGGCGACGTACATGGATCGCTCTTCCCGGAGAGCATACTCGAGGGTGCTGACACCGGTGGCGGAGTGGCTCGTGTGGCTACGGTCGTGCGCTCCTATCGCGAGCGTCCCGAGTCGCAACCGGTGCTGCTCCTCGATGCAGGGGATCTCCTGCAGGGGCAGCCACTCACTTATTACTTCAATGTGGTCGATACCTTATCCCCTCATGCGGTGGCCGAGATGTACAACTACCTCGGCTACGATGCGATGACGGTCGGCAACCACGACATCGAGACCGGTCACGGCGTCTACGACCGCTTTATGCGGGAGGCGAACTTCCCCATCCTCGGAGCCAACGTGGTGGACACCGCTACGGGTAAGCCTTACTTCAAGCCCTATGTGGTGGTGGAGAAAGGAGGAAAGAAGATCGCCATCCTCGGACTCACCATGCCGACCCTCACCGACAACCTCCCGCCCCATCTCTGGAGCGGGCTCGAGTTTAGAGACCAAGTAGAGACCGCCCGAGCCTACCTGCCTGAGATCCTGAGTCAGAAGCCGGATCTCCTGATCTGCCTCATGCACAGCGGTCCGGGGAAGAAGGAGGGGGATCCTCGACCTATGGCTGCTAATGTTGGCTATGACCTCGCCAAGGCGATCCCGGAGGCGGACATCGTCCTCTGCGCTCACGACCATCGTGCAGCCCTCGACTCTATCCCTCGAGAGGCGGGCGGATACACCTATATCCTCGATGCGGGAGCGGACGGACGGCTGCTCTCTCACTGCGAGATCTCTCTTGGGGTGAGCGGAAGTGGTAAGCCGGTCGTGCGGGTAGCGCCCGAGCTGATCGACCTCTCCGCCTACGAGCCGGACGGCGACTTTATGGAGCACTTCGCTTCCTCAGAGCAGCGGGTGCGGGACTTCGCAGCGCAGCCGGTGGGACAGCTTACTGCCCCGATGGACTCCCGGAGTGTCTTCTTCCGCCCCGCACCCTTCACCGACCTGATTCACCGGCTCCAGTTGGAGATATTCCCTGAGGCGGAGGTCTCCCTGACCGCCCCGCTGGTGGAGAACCTTGTCATCCCTGCCGGTCCGATCCGCATGGCGGACCTCTTCAACCTCTATAAGTACGAGAATTACGCCTACCTGATGCGACTCCGAGGGTCGGAGCTCAAGGCTCACCTCGAGGAGAGCTACGACCGGATCATCCGGACGATGAGCTCGCCCGAGGATCCGCTCTATCGGATCGATGAGTCGAAGAGAGGCGGACCTTATCTGCCGCTGGAGGGTCCCTCTTTCAACTTCGACACCGCCGCCGGCATCAGTTACCTCGTCGATGTGACCCGTCCCTCCGGAGACCGTATCGAGATCACCGGGGTAGGGAAGGGGAGACCCTTTGACCCCGATGAGGAGTATCTGGTGGTGATGAGCTCGTACCGAGCTCAGGGCGGTGGAGGACTCCTCACGAGCGGTGCAGGTATCCCCAAGCAGGACCTCCCCGGTCGTGTGGTCCGCACCACCGATCGTGATCTGAGGTACTACCTGATCGACTTCTTCGAGCGACACAATCCCTATACTCCACGCGTCATCTCTTCCTGGACCTATGTCCCCGATGCCTGGGCGAGGGTGGCAGTCCCTCGAGACAGCGCATTGATATTTCGTGACTTTCCTCGTCCCTGACTATGATTGATATGGTACACACGCACACCTACGGGGTGCTGATGGCCGGTGGTGTCGGATCGCGCTTCTGGCCGATGAGCCGTCGCGAGCAGCCCAAGCAATTCCTCGACATCCTCGATGAGGGGCGCACGATGATCCGCTCCACAGCCTTCCGCTTGGAGGCAGTCGCACCGGCGAGCCACTTCTACGTGGTGACCGGACAGCTCTACCAGGACGAGGTGCTGCGGCAGCTCCCCTACCTCCATCCCTCTCAGGTGCTGACGGAGCCGGTGGGGCGCAATACCGCCCCCTGCATCGCCTATGCCGCCTACCGGATCTACGCCGAGGATCCCGAGGCGATCATGGTGGTCTGTCCGTCAGACCACCACATCGATGACGCAGTCTCCTACCAGAGGGTGCTTCATCAGGCGATCACCTATGTGGCGGAGCACGACGTCCTCATGACGATCGGCATCGAGCCCACCTATCCCGCGACCGGCTACGGCTACATCGAGCTCGCCGCTGAGCCCGATCAGGAGGGGGTCTATCGTGTGGCGCGATTTAAGGAAAAGCCCGATCTGGAGGAGGCTGAGCGACTGCTCGCCCGAGGCAATCACCTCTGGAATGCCGGGATCTTCGTCTGGAAGGCAATCGACATCATCAATGCGCTGGAGAAGTACCTCCCCGACGTGGCAGTCCACTTCGCCGAGATAGAGACCTATGGCGAGCCCGGCGAGGCAGAGGATGCCGCCGATGCCTACCGCAGCTGTCCCTCGATCTCGATCGACTACGGCGTGCTGGAGCGGGCGGACAATGTCGTCGTCCTCCCCGGCAGCTTCGGCTGGGACGACATAGGCACCTGGTCCGGTCTCGAGCGCTATATGAGTGAGCACAAGGGCGAGCGCAGTGAGCCACAGACCCTCTTCCTCGACGAGAGCGAGGGCACCTTCGTCCGTGAGACCACGCCGCGGAAGAAGGTGGTGGTCAATGGCCTGGAGGACTTCCTCATCGTCGACACACCCGATCTGCTCTTCATCGCTCCCAAGGGTGATGAGGCGCGGCTGACCGAGCTGCTGCGTAAGTACCCCAAGGAGACCGGCGTCGAGTGATCCGTACCCCGAGTGCCTGACACAACTTGAAACAGTCTGGATATCAGCAGATAGCTTTACGCCAAATCTATTACCGGGTTTAGACAAAACTAATACCGATAATAGTGAATACTAATACCGGTATTAGATTCGCCTAAACCCGATAGTAGTCCGAGGGGAGAGATCCGGATGCCCTTGCTCGCACTGCGTGGCAGACGCTTTTTGTAAAGGTGAGCTTTCAGGGGTGACGCATTTGAGCCTTAAAGCACAGAAGTGATAATCTCTGTTGCTGTGCAATCCTGTCGACTGATCCCGGCCCTGCCGCTACCGCCTGCCGATCCCGCAGGGGCGAAGCCCCGGAGGGATCATCGCTTTTTAGACCGGGTGTCGAGGCACGAAGTGCCGAAGACCCCGGGAAACAACGACGCATTCAAGGTATACGACCCCGCCAGGGTGTCGCACATACCAGTCAGTCAATCAGTGCGACACCCTTGCGGGGTAGCGGGATCGCTTGCAACGCCTGATCCACGGGTCTACGGGGCTACGCCCCTCGACCTGTGGATATGGAGCGGGCACCCACAAGGGGTGCTTCGTTCTCCACTCTTCGCAATGAGTTGAATGGTTTCTGTACCACTCAAAAGCGTCACCCCTGGTGGCAGACCCTTTTCGTAAAGCTGATCTTTTGAAAAGAGCTGAAAAATTGGTATCTTTGGTGTAGCTCGTAAAGAATAGCAGATTTTATGAATAAAAAGAAGATACTGTACATCGCTCAGGAGATCTCCCCCTATGTGGAGGAGAATGTGAGCGATCAGTCCAAAGTCCTCCCCCTGGGTATGCTTGCCCGTGGGCACGATATCCGCACCTTTATGCCCAATTACGGCACCATCAACGAGCGGCGTAATCAGCTCCACGAGGTGATCCGTCTCTCGGATGTCAATCTCACGGTCAATGACAAGGTCCACCAGCTGGTGGTCAAGGTGGCCTCCCTCCTCCCGCAGAGGATGCAGGTCTACTTCATCGACAATGACGACTTCTTCTCCCGCAAGGGGACGGTGACCGATAAGGAGGGAAACTTCTACGAGGACAATTGTGAGCGGTCTGCATTCTTTATCCGCGGTGTCTTCGAGACGGTGAAGAAGCTCCGCTGGGTGCCGGACATTATCCACTGTCAGGGCTGGTTCTCCGGACTGGCACCGCTCTATCTCAGCACACTCTACAAGGATGACCCGGCGCTCTCCGGGGCCAAGGTCGTCTTCTCGATCTACGACATGACGCCGGAGACCCCATTCGGTCAGGATCTGACTCAGGTGCTGGGGTACGACGAGATCAAGCATGAGCTGCTGGATGGGTCTGCACTGAAGCGTGATGACCTCTATAAGCTGATACTCAGCTACGTCGATGGTCTCCTTTTCGCCACCTCGGATGTGAGCGACGAGACGCACGAGTCGGCTGCCAAGCTCGACCTGTCGGTGATGGACTATGATAATACAGAGGAGGCTATCGAGGCGGTGGATGCCTTCTACGACCAGTTGCTCGGTAAAAAATGAGTTAAGGTGACCTCCGCCGACCTCTCTTTGATATAAAATTGTCACCTTTGCAGGAGCAAGATAGGGATCACTCCGGTCTCCCTTGTCTCCAGACTCACCATACGCCATCACTCATGATCAAGATGACTCATAAGCTTAGTCTGCCTCTCGCCTCCCTCCTCGTGGGGCTCTGTCTCCTCCTCGCTTCCTGTGAGGATCGATCGAGCTCACTCGGAGTCGGCATGATGCCCGACTATACCCGATATAAGTCCTTCGACAGCTCCTTTGACCTCACCTATCGCACCATCTCTGCTGATGTGGGGGACTCAAAGACCTCGGACGCCGGCACGCAATACAATCGGATGTATGTCAGCTCCAATTACGGCTACATTGGACGGATCCCCAGTCAGGAGTTTGGCGGTATAGAGACCGAGTACCTGACGCAGATGTACTGCCCGGAGGGCTTCCTCTTCCGTGATCAGCCGGTGGACAATCGCATCGACTCCGCCTTCCTCACCCTCTACTACGATGGTTACTCCGGCTATGGTAAGGATCTGGTCGAGGTGACGGCATACGCACTCGATAAGCCGCTCCCCGGCGGGAGCAAGTACTCGCTGGAGAGCATCTCCGACTACTACACCCGCGGTGTGAGCAAAGAGCTGGGCCGTGTCTCCTATATGGCAGTCACCGGTACGCCGCACGAGGGCAAGGGGACTTGGATCCGCATCCCGATCGATCGGGAGATCGGGCAGGACTTCTACGACAAGTCTGCCGCCGGGAGTGAGGTGTTCAAGAGCCAGGCGGCCTTTGACCGCTACTTCCCCGGGGTCTACTTCCGCATCTCCGCCGGGACCGGTAGCGTCATCCGTGTGGTACGGACGGCGCTGACCTTCTGCTACCGCACGGAGCAGATGCTCAAGCGCCCCTCCACCGGCAAGGTCGACTCTCTCGCCTATGTCCCGACGATACAGGAGCTCTCCCACACCAACGAGGTGCCGCAGCTCTCCCGCTTTGCCAATACAGGGCTGAGCAATCTGATCGGCTCCGGTACCGACTACGCCTATGTCAAGTCTCCGGCAGGCGTGCTGGCGGAGATCACCATCCCCACGCGTGAGATCAAGAAAAAGCTGGACGAAGCTCCCAAGGGCTCTGTCCGTGTCCTCGCCTCGGCGCCTTTCGTCATCTCGGGTGAGAATCGTGAGCTCTCCGAGTATCAGCTGGTCTACCCGACCAGTCTCGTGCTGATGCCGAGGGACTCTGTGGCGGGATTCTTCGAGCAAGAGCTGACCGACACCGACTCGCCCTACACCACTTATGTGAGTCGTCAGGCGATCCAGGGCTCGTCGACCTACTCCTTCGGCAATATCTCGGCGCTGATCAGTAAGCACATCGAGAAGAAGCCGGATGAGGACCTCCGTGTAGTGGTCGTCCCGGTGCAGTATGTCGCCGCTCAGCAGCAGCAGAGTGGGGCGGTCTCGCCCTCCTCGGTGACCAATCTGGTGCTCCCGTCCACGCTGAAGATCAAGATGGATGGTAAGAATAATAAGCTCCGCGTCTATATCAACGAACGCAAGGAGGGGTCGCCTTTCTGATGCGCTTGGCACACTAATACCATAGGGAGACTCCTCGATCCGTTGCGGTGGGGGAGTCTCCTTTTTTTTACTCAATCTTGTGATGAGAAAGTCCTACATCCTCCTCCTTCTGCTCCTTCTCGCCGCTCCCGGCACCATGCTCCACGCTCAGTCGACGCTGGAGGAGCGATCGCAGTCGGTAATCCTGGTGAAGAATATGGAGAAGCTCATCCCCCTCTCCCTCGGTCCTAACGGCCGGATCACCCTGCTGTGTGACGACGTGAGGGGGAGTGAGCCTCTGGCGCAACGCCTCGGGCGCTATCTGCCGGCGGATCGCCTCGCTGTCAGGTCGATGGCAAAGCTCCCCTCACTCTCGGCGGATGAACTGCTGATCGTGGCGATCCATCACGGAGATCGTCCGATGCCCGATGGGGTGGACTCGCTACTCAGGCAGCAGAGGAGCGTCCTGCTCTTTATGGATCGTCCCTCCGACGATCACTATACCGACGCCGTCATAGCGGCAGATGCGATAGCCCTCTCGTATAAGGGCGAGTCGGGGATGACGGCGCTGGCGGATGCGCTGATGGGTGGGATCCCCTTCGGAGGGACGCTGCTGGATGACAGGGCGACCCTTTTTCCCAATGGCGCCGGTCTCACCACCACCACCACCAAGACTCGCCTCACGACCGCCTTGCCCGAGGATGTGGACCTGGATGGGCATGTCCTCGCACGGATCGATCGAATTGCCGAGGAGGGACTTCGTGCGGGTGCTTACCCCGGCTGTCAGGTGTTGGTCGCCAAGGACGGGTATGTGGTCTACAGTAAGGCATTTGGCTACAAGGATGCGAGACGAAAGGAGCGCAATAATACCGAGACGCTCTACGACCTCGCCTCAATGACGAAGGCGTTGGCGACCGTGCCGCTGGTAATGATGGCGGACGACGAGGGTAGGCTGCGGCTCGGCGACCGGATCGATAAGCATATCGACTACCTCCGCTGGAGCAATAAGGGCGACGTCAGGATCTCGCAGCTCCTGCAGCACTACGGGGGGATGCCGGCGGTGATCCGTTTCTACCAGGAGATGATCGATGAGAGCAGCTACGAGTCGCCCCTGATCGCCTTTCGCCAAACTGCCGGTTACCCGACTCAGATGGATCGAAATGCCTGGGCAAGGTCGGGATTTCGGTACAAGAGATCCATGGTGAGTAGAGACTCGACGGCGGTCTACTCGCAGCGCTTCTGCAAGGAACTCTACCTCTCCCCCGAGGTGCGGGAGATGATGCGTCGGGAGATGAAGGAGTGCAACCGCCGCACGGGGGGCTACCGCTACAGCGACATCGACTTCCTCCTCCTGCAGGAGGTGCTGGAGCGCTCCTACCGACAGGGGCTGGACACGCTCTTCAGCGAGCGGGTAGCCGCACCGCTCGGTCTCACCAGGCTCTGCTACAGACCGCTGCGGTACTTTGATCCCAAGGAGATTGCCGAGGGACAGAGGGACAACTTCCTCCGTCACCAGACGCTGCGAGGCGACGTGGACGATGAAGCGGCAGCCATGCTGGGGGGCGTGAGCGGCAATGCGGGACTCTTCGGCAATGCCGAGAGCTGCGCCGTGGTCTGTCAGATGCTCCTCGATGGTGGGCGGTACGGTGGACAGACACTTATCGACGCGGAGACGATCCGTCACTACACCACCTACCGCCACCGCCCCTCGCCCTATGCGCTCGGCTTCGACCGGCAGCGGGGCGGCGGACGAGGGAATACCTGCAAGGAGGCGCCGATGAGTACCTATGGTCATACAGGCTTCACCGGCACCTGCTTCTGGATCGACCCTGCCAATCAGATCGTCTACATCTTCCTCAGCAATAGGGTCGCCCCTCAGCGCTGGAATCGCAAGCTCTCCTCCCTCAACATCCGCACCCGCATCCAGTCGGTCATCTACGACGCCCTCCCCTGATCCCTCTTTTGGAGTCGGACGGGTCGGACGAGTCGGACCAGATGGATGAGAGGTTATGTCGTATCCCGACTCCGGCATTTCTCGGCTGAGGTGGGAGAGGATCTCAGGATTTGTCGGTATCTTTAGCAGCACAAGCAGACAGCTACACCCTATACCTATGACAGAGACAGATCAGAGAGCCATGCTCCAGGCGACCATCTGGAGGATCGCAGACGAGGTGCGCACTGACCTCAATGCTCTGGAGGCGGAGAGCGGTAGATCCCTCGACTCCTTTATCCACTCACTGAAGCACTAAGACGATGAAGCAAGAAGGACAAGTCATCATCTATGTGAATGAAGACGGCGACACTCGTCTCAATGTTTTACTCGAGGATGAGACTGTTTGGCTTTCACAAGCACAGATCTGTGAGCTCTACCAGACAAGTAAGTCTAATGTAAGTGAGCACATAAAGAACATATTTGTGGAGGGGGAGCTGGATGAGAATGCAGTTGTTCGGAAAAACCGAACAACTGCATCTGACGGGAAGACATACCAAGTGAAGTACTACAACTTAGACATGATTATCTCACTTGGATATAGGATCAAGTCCATTATTGCCACGAGGTTTAGACAGTGGGCCACAGCTCGCCTCAAGGAGTATATGATCAAGGGATTTACCCTTGATGATGAGAGACTAAAGAATGGAGGAGGTGGCGCCTACTGGAAAGAACTCCTAGACAGGATACGAGATATTCGATCTAGTGAAAAGGTAATGTATAGGCAGGTCTTGGATTTATATGCCACTGCTATCGACTACGACCCTAAGAGCCCTCTATCAATTACTTTTTTCAAGATGGTGCAAAACAAATTGCACTATGCCACGCATGGGCAAACAGCAGCAGAGGTGATATTTAATAGAGTGGACTCAGGGAAGGTCTTTGTGGGACTGACGACATTCAAAGGCTCATGGCCAACGCTTGCTGATGCTAAGATCGCGAAGAACTACCTTACGAGTGATGAACTAAAGATCCTAAACAATTTAGTAT
>QWCK01002076.1_pt1 | contig 35904 bp, 27 predicted proteins | sample 1972571 | NCBI WGS metagenome assembly QWCK01 (sample SAMN09866710, study PRJNA288562) | Human gut metagenome isolate term2_stool, whole genome shotgun sequencing... | isolation source: gut | host: Homo sapiens | place: USA: California | reverse complement strand
TGGCAGGCCAATAGGCTTTACCACCAAACTAATGCTGCAAATATACAAAAATAATCTTAATAAACGGATATAATCTTTAAGAAATTTGCTGGTTTGGTGTTTTTTTCTTATGATTTCGGTCGATTTTGCAGAAATCTTTTACATCTGTTGTATGTACTGGAGTTAGTTTGGCAAAAATACACAAATGGTCACGGCTTCAGTTTCTTATGTTAGAATGTGAATCATGGTTTGAAACTGTACACACTCGGGGTACAAATGAAAACAAGATATGCTTGTGTCGGAAAGGTATATATGAGCTGATGGTAGAGTCGTTATCAACAACACTGACCCCTGATGTGATAAAATCAGCAGGAATACTTGCTATTCATTTAGCGATGGGGTTATGTTCACAAGTTTGAGATTTCATGTAAAAAAGTCCTAATTTCCATATTTCTCTTCTTGTAAATTATGGGATATTAAGAAAAATATCGTATCTTTGCCACCGAATTGAGGCGTTCTTTGCATATTGCAAAATACAGAAACGAGCAGAAGTCCGCTCGTTTCCATATTGTTACCTATATAATATAGGCAAACGACCAACTTCTTGATTTTCAATCAAAGTCCAATTTAGAGCGAGTTAGTATTTTTAACTATTAAGCCACATTTTTAATAAAGACACTTTTTCGCGACTGATATATATGGTTTCGCTATAAGGAGGAATTACGCTTACTACGGCTTTGCCATTGAAATGGTTTTGTATACTTTTAATAGCATCTGCCGATAAAATAAACTGTCTGTTGGCGCGGAAGAACATTCTATCATCCAGCTGCTCCTCCAGTTTATTCAGTGGAAAATCAATGACGTGGGTTTTTGCATCTTTCGTTACGGCAAAAGTTATTTTATCTTCTGAGTAAAAATAGGCAATGTCACTTACCTGGACTGTATATAGGTGCTTGGGGCCGGAAATGAGAAAGCGAGTACGAAATTGTTTTTCCTTTTTTTCGGCAAACGACTTAAGCAGTTGCTCTATGTTTGATAAATTATACGTATGTTCCGAGCTTAAAGCGAAAAGGCGTTCAAATTTTAGGATTGCTTCAAGTAGTCTTTCTTCGTGTATCGGTTTTAGCAGATAGTCGATACTGTTTACGGTAAAAGCACGTACAGCATATTCATCGTATGCGGTTGTGAATACAATCATACTTTGTGGCTGTGCCTGTTCGATAAAGATAAATGATATGCCGTCATTCAGTTGAATATCAAGGAATATAATATCCGGATGAGGATTTTCATTAAACCAGCTTACTGCTCCTTCGATTGTTCCTGGAAGCACCGTTACCTCCCATTCCGGACGTACTTTTTGTATCATCTTGTTCAGCAGTCGAGCTGCCGGAAACTCATCTTCTATGATTACGGCTTTTATTTTATTCATATAATAAAGGTACTTTAATGACAAATTTATTCTTGTTGTTTTCTATGATAAGCTCCCTGTTGCATAATAACTTATAGCGTTGGGAGAGATTCATAAGCCCTTTTCCCGATGAGGCAACCCCTTGTTTGAGTTTTATAGGATTGGAAACACTGAGCCAGACCTCTTTGTCACGTACTTCGGTGGTCAGTTTTACTTCCATGGGTTTACTGAGACTTATGATATTGTGTTTGATGACATTTTCTATTAAAAGTTGTAGTGTTAAAGGAGGAATAGGTACATCCCAGTATTTTTCATCTATTGTATTGTTGATATTTAGGCAATCTCCCAGACGGACTTTTTGAAGTAGGATATAAGTATTAAGAAAGTCAAGCTCTTCTCTGAGCGGAATGGTATGTTTGTCCTGGCAGTAAAGAATATACCTGTATGTATCGGCGAGGTTTCGTGTAAATTCTATGGCATTCATCGGATTATATTCTATTTCAGAAATAAGTGTATTCAGACTGTTAAATAAAAAATGCGGATTTAACTGGTTTTGTAGCGCCATATACCGGGCTTGTGCTGTTTTTTCTTCCAGTTCTTCTGCACGTTTATATAGCTTCACCAGATCTACGTAAAAACGGTTCAGCATGAATTGTCCTACAATGATGAGTTCTATAAACCACACTGTAAGCATGACATACAATCCTTTATCTTTCAGCATAAAGGGATGAGGTGACTCTATGAGCAGTTTGGTAGAAACCAGCAACAGGTAATTGGATATGAAGAGAATGATTGCAGCAGTTATTAATCCGATAGACAGCATGCGATGATTCTTTAAGAAAAACTGATAATACATCATCAGTTTCTCGTTTATGTATTTTACGCTGAGTCCAACCCCGTTAAATAATACAACTACGGCAGAAAAAGCCTGAAAAGTCATCAGCCGGTCTTGATATTGGGAAGGAATATCTGCATAATATACCAATAGAAAATAAGAGAAGCATCCTATTCCGGAGAATAAAAGTACATCCCACAAATACCGCTTTATGTCTTTCAGTCTGCTTTTCATTTGTATCATTCTATTATTGTATGTCTATTTTCCCTGTGGCTCTGTCCAGTCCGCTTTTAGCTATCTGAGCGTTTAGCTTCGACTGAATATAATTGATTTTGGCATCCTGATGATATAATTGTGCATTGATAACTTCAAGGATGGAAATATTACCTTCTTTATATTTGTCCATTGCCATCTTTTCGCTGTCGGCTGCTTTCGACAGGGAACTTTCTGTGAGTTTAACTTTTTCTATAGCTTGAGAGTAGGTATAAAAGGCGGTTTCTATTTCCAGACGAATATTGTCGGCCACCTTATGATGATTCTCGATTGCCATGTTTACACTATATTTCCCTGATTTTTTGGTATGTCTGCGTTTACCCCATTCGAATATAGGTACGCTTAACTTGGCATATACAGCGTAATTAGGATCCAGATCCGATTTGAAATCATATCCCGGTGATGAATAACTTCCATCTATACCAACCGACAGTTTAGGCAAATATTGTGCATTAGCGATTTTCGAAGCTGATCTTTGAATATCGACTTTATTGGTTGCTATTCGCAGTTCCGGTCTTGATGCCATAGCTGTTTCTACCGTTCCCGGAAAGTGCTGAACTTCTGTCAGTGGTACAACGACAGAGTCTGTTTCCAGCTCTTGGTTGAATGGAATGCCGGAGAAAGAGTTCATAGATAAACGTGCTACTTCTGCGTCATTGCGCGACTGTATCAGCCGGTATTCAGCATCATTCAGTTTAACTTCTGCCATAAGTAAATCGTTGCGGTCGGAATATTCTTCTTCTACGCGGTCTTTTACTACCTCAACCAACGTTGCGACCGATTCTTTAAACTCTTCGGCCACTGTCACCATTTCCTGTCGTGCAACTTTGTTCCAATAATATACATCAGCATCATATATGATATTGTTTGTCACACGCATCTGCTCATAACGTGACGATTCATTTTCTTTTTTTGCCTTGTCATATCCAGCCTGTAGAGCTCCTCCTGAATAGATAGGCTGGGCTAATGTGAGCGATGCACCATATTTAGCATTTCGTCCCTGAAAGCTAACAGGCTCATTAAGTGAAGGGATAGCAACAGATATTTCTGCCGGGTTACCGGTATAGTTGAAGTTGGCATTACCAGACAGCGAAGGCAGGAAATCGGCTTTTGCCGATTTCTCTTTTTCCTGTTGTATGGAAGCTGCATATCCTGCTGCCTTTATGTCTTGGTTATATGCTTTCACCTTGGCGCGATATTCTTGCAAAAGTTTGTTGTGTTGTGCCTGAGCTTGTGCAGAAACACACATCAGGCACAATATAATCCATTTATTCATCCTCTTGTAATTTGTAAAGTTAAGAAAAAGTTCCACATAAATTTCGAGAAAACGCAATAGACACTATATTTTGTAAAAAATAGCATATAGAGCCGGAGTCACAAATAATGTAAGCAGTGTGGCAAACGACAAACCGAATACGATTGTTGCTGCCATGCCACCAAATACGACATCGAATAAAAGCGGGATACTTCCGAATACAGTTGTCAGTGCAGCCATCAGTACAGGACGTACTCTGGAAACTGTAGCTTCGATGACTGCCGTATATGGCGCGATACCTGCTCTTCGCTGTACGTTTACTTCATCCAGCAATACAATAACATTCTTTATAATCATGCCTAATAATCCGAGCCATCCGGCTATACAGAAGAAACCAAACTGGAATCCTGTGAGCAATAATCCGAATACCATACCGATGAGTGACAACGGTAGAATAAGGAAAATGATAAGTGGCTGCCGGAAATTTCCGAAAAGCATGACGAGAATGATTATCAGCATGATAATGGCCAAAGGAAAATATTTGGTCAATGCTGCCATGGCTTCTTTCTGATCTTTATATTGTGAATCCCAGAAAAAACTATAGCCTTCGGGCAGTTTGATGTTTTCTATTTCTTCCCGTATCTCTGCATGTACTTCTTTCATGGTATGTCCACGTTTCACGTCACATTGGGCAGCCATGGAAAGCTGTCGGTTGTATGTACGCACAAGCGGATATTCCCATGCGATATTGATGCCATCGGTTACTTGTCCTAACGGAGCAGAGTTAGATCCATTCCATATCTGCAGGTCTTCCAGTTTTTCTGTATCCCATGATGCCTCTTCTTTTGTGCGGAGTAGTACGGGAACCTTTTTGTCATTATCGCGGTAAATACCTATGGCCGTTCCGTCGCTAACCGATTTGACAGCATTCATCATATCACTCCGTCCGATATTCAGTCTTCCGGCTTTTACCGGATCGTAGCCCGCTTTTATCATCATAGCCATATTTCCCCACTCGTTGCGTGCATTCAGCACTTTCGGATTCTTACGCATGATACCGATAGCAATGTTTGTCAGAGAATCCAATACAGCCGGATCATCTCCACAGAACCGGGCTTCGATTAAAGCCTGAGGTATGCTGTTGATTTCGAAACTGTTGACTCGTATAAGTGCATCCTGAAATTTTTCAGGAAGCTTGTGGTATAAAATTTCCTGTAATTCGCGTGACTTTTCAGGAGTATCTGCCTCTATCAGACATTGAGCATAATTAGGTTGCGGACCATAAGCAGCATTTGCCAGATAATATCTTGGAGGAGTTTGTCCGATATAAGTCGAAACCTTCTTTACTCCATCGAATGTTTGCAGGTATTCCGTCAGTTGCGCAGCCTGTTTTTCACTTTCTTCGATACGTGTACCTTCGGGCAACCACATGTCTACGGAAAAGTATTGCTTATTTAATAGTGGCATAAATTGTTGAGGAATATATCTGAATCCCCATCCAGCCACAGCCAGCAGTACAACCATGCATCCTACTACTGTATATCGTTTCCGTATCGTGAAACCTAGTGCTTTACGGAAAAAGTCGTATATACGTCCGGTAAATAGTTCGTTTTTCAGTTCTTCCGGTCGTGGACGTCTTACAAACTCTTGAACAAAAAATACATTTTGTGTGATGGCAAGTACCCAGCTGAGCAGCAAAGACACCGCTATTACAATAAACAGCGATGAAAGAATCTCGCCTGTAATATGTGGAGAAAGATATACCGGCAAAAAGGTAAGTACTGCTATCAGTGTAGCTCCGAGAAGAGGCATAGCGGTACTTGATACGGCGTTCAGTATGGCAACACGCTTTCTCATTCCACGTTGCATATTAACTAAAGCTGCATCATATACCACAATGGCATTGTCTACCAGCATACCCATTGCAATGATGATGGCTGCAAGCGACATACGTTGCAGGGCAATTCCAGTAGCCTGCATGTAGATCAGTGTTCCGAAAATGGAAAAAATCAGTCCGCTACCTATTAGAAATCCGTTTTTGAATCCGATGAAGAACAATAGTACAGCTACTACAGTCAGTACAGAAACAATGAGATTCATTACAAATCCATCGTTAGCTACAGCCGATTCATATCCCTGATCATAAATAATGTCCAGTTCATATCCCTCCGGCATATCAGCTTTCAGTTTATCTATTTGCTGGGATACAAGTTCTGCCATCTCTACTACATTCCCGTCGGATACTGTTGAAATTGCGATACCTACAGCTGGAATATTTCCGATTCTCATCAGGTTTCTTGCCGGACGCGAATAGCTTTCTCTGATTTCTGCAATTTCTCCCAGCCGGAAATATTCACCTTTACGCGAAACAACAGTCAGATTCTCTATTTCTTCCAGACTTGTAAAACTTCCATCGGCTTCAATTCGAAGACGGTTTGTGGATGTTTCTATCGCACCTGCATCAACTACCTTGTTTTGTCTTTCAAAGGCTGAGGCTATGTCGGTCATCATTACTCCACTTTGAGAAAGTAGTGAAGGGTTGACCGTTACTTCGATTGTCCGGTTTTGAATACCGAACAGTTCGACTTTAGCCACGTCTTTTACGTCCAACAGTTCATTTTTTATTTCTTTGGCACAGTCTTCCAGTTCGCGATAAGTATGTGTTTCACTGCTTAAGCCGTAGAATACTCCCAAGACATCACCAAAATCATCATTTACAACCGATGGACCTGCACCGGCGGGCAACTTGTTTTGTACATCGTTTACTTTCCGGCGAAGTTTGTCCCAAAGCTGTTGCATATCTTTGGCACGTATTTCTTTTTTCACATAAACGGTAATTTTAGAAAGCCCTGCCCGGTTTTCCGTCTTCAGATAATACAGTTCACCCAGCGACTGAATCGATTCTTCCAGTACATCGGTTACTTGTTGTTGTACTTCCATTGGAGAAGCCCCCGGATAAGAAGTTGTTACGAGTGCTTGTTTGATTGTGAATGGTGCATCTTCAAGCTTTCCCATATTGTTATATGCGAATATGCCTCCACTCAAAATCAGTATCAGTATCAGCCAGCTTAAGGCTTTGTTCGTCAGGAAAAATTTTACTAATCCTTTCATCAGTATTTCGTTTTAGTCTTGAATGGTTATTTCTTCATTTTCCGAGAGATAAGTCAGCCGTGTTGCGGCAATTCTTTCACCGGCAGAAAGTCCTGACAGAATTTCTATTTTGTCATTCTTTCTTAGCTTGCCTGTTTTTACAGACCTTTTTACAACCCGGTTCTGTTCGTTCACGAGCCAAACGAAAGAACCCGTTTCGTCAGTATGACAAACAGCTGTTTGGGGGATGACCACGCTCTGGTATGAATATGAAGATGAACTAAAGCTAGGGATTAAAAGAGAGCCTGCCATACCACCCAATAAGCTGTTGTCTGCATTGTTGATTATTGCTGTAAATAAATAAGATATGTTGTTGTCGCTTGCGCTTTGTGTGATATAAGTCTTTTCCGGTATAAATGTTTTTTCCTGTATAGCATTGAATGTGATAGAGCAGGGGAGGGCAGACAGCTTTCGGGCATTTACTGCCATATCTTCCGGAATATAGGCTTCAACCTTGATTTTGGAAAGGTCGATAAATGTTACTACCGGAACAGAGGCCTTGATGTCCTGATAACGCTCTATGTTAACTTTTTGGATATATCCATCGAAAGGTGCATACAGTTTGGTATCTTTTAATTCATTGACGGATGTTGTATAGTCTGCTTTGGCTTTTTCGTAGTCAGCCTTGGCTTTTTCGTAACTTGTTCCTGATATACTTCCTTTTTCATATAGATTTGAAATACGTTTGTAGTCAGCCTCCGTTTGTTTATAGATAGCCTCTGCGCGTTGTTTGCGAATCAGAAAGTCACGGTCGTCGATAGCGGCAATTAGCTCTCCTTTACGGAAGAACTGTCCGCTTTGTGTATCGAAAGTATATACCGGACCACCTACTCTGAAAGAGAGTTCTGTAGTCCGGTAAGGTTGTGAAATGAATGAATAGCTGCGCTCGGAAGATGTATCCGACTGTTCGGCACGGATAACTTTTACATTAGGAGCTTGCTGCTCCTTGTTTGAGTTGTTGTCGCACGATATGAAACACCCCATACATGCGAGAAATAAAAGTGCTTTTTTCATCTTAATGTTCTTCTGAATGATTATTTAGTAATGCAAAAGTAAGTCAAGGTAAATAAGGCTTCAATACTGTTGTTTCTGAACCGTAGATAGAAGATACTGAACCGTAGAAAAGCAAAACTGAATACTTTTGGGCAGTTTTACCTTATATATAATATATATGAAGGGCTTTATATAGAAGCGTTTAGATCTTTACAGAGATTTATCTCGATGTTTTTTTATTTTTTGTACAAATGTTCCGCTCTTTTCGTACAAAAATTCCGATGTTTTGTACAAATTTTCTGATTTTTTGTACAAAGATTGAGAAACATTTCAGGATGTTTTTTGAAAACTTCTGCATGAATTCTTTTAAACATGGCATATACTGGAAAATGACTTGTGCCAAATTCTGTCGATTTTAGGTGAGATTATGTAATTTTTGGCGTATGCTTTGTCTGCTTTGTCATAACGGACTGCCAAAATGTCCGTCGGCTATGAAAAAAAAAGAAGTTTTCTTTCTGGCACGCCATTTGTTTTAATTATGGCGTAATGCTTCGGCATTACAGAGTAAACTTGAATAAAAATAAATAAAATAGATACAATTATGGGAAAGATTATTGGTATTGACTTAGGAACAACAAACTCATGTGTTGCAGTATTCGAAGGTAACGAACCGGTGGTAATTGCCAACAGCGAAGGTAAACGTACCACTCCTTCAGTAGTAGGTTTCGTTGATGGTGGCGAACGTAAGGTTGGTGATCCGGCTAAACGTCAGGCTATTACAAACCCGAAACGTACAGTATATTCTATCAAGCGTTTCATGGGTGAAACTTACGATCAGGTTCAGAAAGAAATTTCACGAGTACCTTATTCAGTAGTAAAAGGTGACAACAATACTCCGCGTGTAGATATCGACGGACGTTTATATACTCCACAGGAAATCTCAGCAATGATTCTTCAGAAAATGAAAAAGACTGCTGAAGATTATCTGGGACAGGAAGTAACAGAAGCTGTTATCACAGTTCCGGCATACTTCTCAGATTCACAACGTCAGGCTACTAAAGAAGCTGGTCAGATTGCAGGTTTGGAAGTAAAACGTATCGTAAACGAACCGACAGCAGCAGCACTTGCATATGGTGTTGACAAATCAAATAAGGATATGAAAGTTGCAGTGTTCGACCTTGGTGGTGGTACATTCGATATCTCAATCCTTGAATTTGGTGGTGGTGTATTTGAAGTATTGTCAACTAACGGTGATACTCACCTGGGTGGTGATGACTTCGACCAGGTTATCATCGACTGGTTGGTACAGGAATTCAAGAACGATGAAGGTGCAGATTTGACAACTGATCCGATGGCTATGCAGCGTTTGCTGGTGTTCCTAAACACTTGGTTAAGACATTGACTCGTGCTAAATTCGAAGCTTTGGCTCACAACTTGATTCAGGCTTGTCTTGAACCTTGTAAGAAAGCAATGAGCGATGCTGGTTTGAGTAACTCAGATATCGATGAAGTTATCTTGGTTGGTGGTTCATCTCGTATACCTGCCGTTCAGAAACTGGTAGAAGACTTCTTCGGAAAAGTTCCTTCTAAGGGTGTTAACCCAGACGAAGTAGTTGCAGTAGGTGCAGCTGTTCAGGGTGCCGTTTTGACAGACGAAATCAAGGGTGTAGTTCTGTTGGATGTAACTCCGCTGTCAATGGGTATCGAAACAATGGGTGGTGTGATGACAAAACTTATCGATGCTAACACTACTATCCCTTGCAAGAAGAGTGAAGTATTCTCTACAGCAGCCGACAATCAGACAGAAGTAACAATCCACGTACTTCAGGGTGAACGTCCTATGGCAGCACAGAACAAATCAATCGGTCAGTTCAACCTGACAGGTATTGCTCCTGCTCGTCGTGGTGTTCCTCAGATTGAAGTAACCTTCGATATCGATGCAAACGGTATCTTGAAAGTTTCTGCTAAGGATAAAGCAACAGGTAAGGAACAGGCTATTCGTATCGAAGCTTCATCTGGCTTGAGCAAGGAAGAAATTGAACGTATGAAAGCTGAAGCTGAAGCAAACGCAGAAGCAGATAAGAAAGAAAAAGAACGTATCGATAAATTGAACCAGGCAGATAGCTTGATCTTCACAACTGAAAATCAGTTGAAGGATCTTGGTGATAAGCTTCCAGCTGACAAGAAAGCTCCTATCGAAGCTGCTCTTCAGAAACTGAAAGATGCTCACAAAGCACAGGATTTGGCTGGTATCGATGCTGCAAGTGCTGAACTGCAGACTGCATTCCAAGCTGCAAGTGCTGAAATGTATGCTCAGACAGGTGCACAGGGCGGTGCTCAGGCTGGTCCTAATGCAGGTCAGGCAAATACTCAGAATGGCGGAAAGAATGATAATGTTCAGGACGCTGATTTTGAGGAAGTTAAGTAATATATTGACTAAATAATAAATGAAATCGGTATAATCCTTCAATGGATTATGCCGATTTTTTTTGTTTCATATCTAGTTAGATAGATATTTATATAATTAAGATTGGATTCGTTAAGAATTGGAAATATTTTGGTTTATATTGTGTGTTAATTTTTAAAAATATATCTTTGTAGCATAATATTATTAATTATTTTATACTATGAAGAGATCTCTAATGATGATTGCAGGGCTGTTTTTGTCAGTCTGTTCCATTACCGCGCAAAATCTTTCAATGGATCGCGTGAATGCCGATTTCCAAAAAAAGAAAGAAGCACTGCCGACTGGTGATTTGTTTAGTGTTTTCCGACAACAGCTTACACAAGAAGAACGTGATGCACTTACTTTCTTTTATGCTTATATGTCAGTCGGAGATATAACAGATTATTCCGGTGATTTTTATTTGGAAAATGTACGTAGCTCATTGTCTACGCGAAAAGAAACGACATGGGGTAAAACAATACCCGATGATATCTTTTCTCACTTTGTCTTGCCGGTGCGAATAAATAATGAGAATCTGGATCGTGCACGCATGATTTTTCATGATGAACTGATGCCCCGTTTAAAAGGGCTTTCTATGCACGATGCTGTGCTTGAAGTAAATCATTGGTGTCATGAAAAAGTAAATTACCAACCGGCTGATGCTCGTACGAGTGCGCCATTGGCTACAGTGAAGACAGCTTACGGACGTTGTGGTGAGGAATCTACTTTTCTTGTTGCTGCTCTTCGTTCTGTAGGCATTCCTGCCCGTCAGGTTTATACTCCTCGCTGGGCTCATACGGATGATAATCATGCATGGGTAGAAGCATGGGTTGATGGTGAATGGCATTTCTTGGGAGCTTGCGAACCTGAGCCTGTTCTCGATTTGGGATGGTTTAATGCTCCTGCCAGTCGTGGTATGCTAATGCATACAAAAGTATTTGGCTATTATCAGGGTCCAGAAGATGTTATGCGCCGTACAGCGAATTATACGGAGATTAATATTATAGGAAATTATGCTAAGTTTGCTCCTCTTACTGTGACGGTTGTTGATAACCAACAGAAACCTGTAGAAGGTGCATGTGTACAGTTTAAGGTCTATAATTATGCAGAATTCTTTACTGTTCATACTCGTACAACAGAGAAGGATGGTAAGGCTAGCTTGTCTGCTGGTCTGGGAGACATGATGGTGCTCGTAACGAAAGGTGACCAGTTTGGTATTAAGAAAGTAACATTTGGAAAAGAACGTGAGGTTACTATAGAACTTAGTCACCGTATAGGTGAAGAGTTTTCGTTTCCTGTAGATCTAGTACCTCCTCCCGTAAAACCGAACATACCGGAAGTTACTCCTGAGCAGCGCGCTAAAAATGATATTCGTTTCAATCGCGAAGATTCTATTAGAAATGCTTATGTTGCATCTTTCCCAAATGCTTCAGCTATCGAACAATTTGCATCAGAAACTGGGTATAAGGCTGCGGATGTCAATAAATATATTGTTGCTTCAAGAGGTAATTATGGTGATATAATGGCTTTTTTGCGTGAGGCTGCCAAAAAAAATTATGCCACACGTGCACTTCAATTGTTAGCAACGCTTTCAGATAAGGATTTACGTGATACTCCTAAGAGTATATTGGATGATCACTTATATAATACAGATCTGGCTTTGGATGCGGATAAAGTATTAGCTCCGCGTATAGCTGGCGAAATGTTGACTCCATATCGTTCTTTCTTCCAGAAAGAGATTTCGAAAAAAGATGCCAAAATGTTCCGTGCAAATCCGAATAATTTGGCAGAATGGTGTCGTAAGAATATTACACTTCGAGATGAGTTGTGTTGTGTTGGAACTTTTATTTCACCCGAAGGAGTTTGGCGTAGCCGTATTGCCGACCGTGTGTCACGTGATATATTCTTTGTTGCAGTTGCACGCTCGTTAGGCATTCCAGCGTGGATAGATGGAGTTACAGGAAATGTGTTCTATAAAAATAATGGTTCAGATATCCAGTTGGATTTTGAAAGTGGAGTATCTGGAGTTTCTGAAACAGGTAAATTGCAATTAGCATATTCACCTATACCGCAGCTGAATGATCCGGAATATCTTCGTCACTTTACTCTCTCAAAATTTGATGGAGCAGGATTTACATTATTGAATTATCCTGATTTTGCAAAATGGAGTGCTTTGTTTAAAGAACCATCTTCTTTGGATGAAGGATATTATATAATGGTTTCTGGAAGCCGTCTGGCAGATGGTGGTGTATTGGGACAGGTTTCTTTTTTCAATGTTCGCAAAGGTGAGGTGACAAATGAAAAATTGCTTGTGCGTGATAATACTGAAGCTGTGAAGGTGATTGGTAACTTTGACTCTGAATCTAAGTTTATAGATGCTGCCACAGGTCAAGAAACTACAGTGCTGAAAACTTCAGGACGTGGATTATTTGTACTTGCTATCTTAGGCGTAGGACAGGAACCTACGGATCACACATTGAAGGATATTGCTGTCAAGGCAAAGGAATTTGATGCTTGTGGACGAAAAATGATTCTTTTGTTCCCAACTCGTGCTGCTTATGAAAAGTATCAGACTGCGCCTGCTCCAGGACTTCCTGAACATGTTGTGTTTGGTATTGATCAAGATAGCTCTATTCAGAAAAAACTCCTTGAAGCATTAGAGCTTGAGGCAAATACTCAATTACCTATATTTATAATAGGTGATACTTTTAATAGAATTGTATTTACATCACATGGCTACACAATTGGATTAGGTGAGCGTTTGCTGAAAATTATTGATAGCCTGGATGAAACAGAGTAAGATTAGTATTTAAAAATATTTTTATAGAAAGCCGGTATAAGTATTATCTTATACCGGCTTTCTGTTTTTTGAATTTCTTTTATATTATATAGATGACATGGAATGTGGCACACTTATATTCTGTAATAATTTTTTTGCCATAATATTGCTATATGAAATTTTGTATCTCTATGGAAACTAAATAAGTAGTGAAGTATATATAAATACTATGATTATCTTCTTGTAAAATAACTGATAATGATAGTGGTATTAGGAAATTAGTTAGTATTGTTAATAATGTTTAAGTGGTTAAATATTTTATATAGTTGCTAATAAAAATTTTTAAAATATAATTATCTTTGTCCACAAGAATGTTACTATATATAAAAAGGAATCTAATATTATGAAATTTTTATTGTCATTTTAATTGAAAAAATGATATGTTTTGTTTGTTTTTTATTTATTCTTTATGAATGGCCTTTTAACTACAAGTTTCTAATTATATAATTATTAAATGTTAAATCTATGAGAATTAGTAGGTTTTCACAAATGTTTTTATTGCTGATGGTTTCCGGCTGGGGAACTGTATGGGCTGCTCCAGAAAAATCATTGGATGCATCTATTTCACAGCAATCAGCTAAAATTACCACTCAAGGTACAATTGTCGATGCTCAAGGTGAGCCGTTGATTGGTGTAAGTATTCTTGAAGTTGGTACAACTAATGGTACGATAACCGATATAGATGGTAAATTTACTCTTCAGGTAGCTTCTGGCGCTACATTGGAGATTTCTTATATCGGTTATAAAACTCAACAGTTGCCTGCTACTCCGGATTTCGGGACTATAAAAATGTCTGATGATACGGAAGTTCTTCAGGAAGTTGTAGTAACAGCTTTGGGTATCAAACGTGAAAAGAAAGCTTTGGGTTATGCAATGCAGGAAGTAAAGGGTGAATCTTTGGTTGAAGCACGTGAAACAAATCTTGCTAATGCATTGTCTGGTAAAATTTCTGGTGTGCAAATTATTCGTTCTAGTAATGGTCCTGGTGGATCTTCTAAGATCCAGTTGCGTGGTGCGAATTCTGTAACTGGGTCCAATCAGCCGTTGATTGTTGTTGATGGTGTTCCGATGGATAACTTTACAGGAGCAACTAATAATGATATTGATAATCCGTCAATGGATATGGGTAACGGTCTTTCTGATATCAATCCAGAAGATATTGAATCTATGTCTGTATTGAAAGGAGCTTCTGCAGCTGCCCTCTATGGATCTCGTGCAGGTAATGGCGTTATTTTGATTACTACTAAAAAAGGTAAAGAAAATCCAGGATTAGGTGTTACGATTTCTGCTTCTGTTTCTGCGGAAACATTGTTTATGTTGCCTAAACGTCAGACTGCTTTCGGACAAGGTGAAAATGGAGTGTATGATGCGACAAATGGTAATAGTTGGGGACCTGCTATTACGGGACAGGAGTACACTAAGTGGGATGGAACAACTGGAAGAATGCAAGCCTATGATAATGTGAAAAATTATTTTGACACAGGTATTAATTTTACTGAAAGTGTATCATTTTCACAAATGTTTGGAAAAACATCTATTTATACGTCTTTAAATCGTATGGATGATGCTAGTAAAATACCGGGATCTAAATTACATCGTACAAATTTAACTTTGCGTGCTGCTTCTTCTTTTGGAAAAGACGATCGTTGGAGTATTGATGCAAAGGTTCAATATATTAATTCTCTAGCAGAAAATCGTCCTCAAGGTGGTTCTCGTGATGCTAATGCTTTTTATACAGTGTTTAATCTGCCTACCACTATTGACATCCGAGATTTTTCTAATCCATTAAAAGATGAATTTGGTAATATGACTTGGTGGAATAGAAGTGGGGTGAATCCCTATTGGTTGAATGAGTATAATCCAAATAAGGACTCTCGTAATCGTTTTTTAATGAATGGGTCTTTAAAGTATAAATTTACAGAATGGTTGGATGCGGAAATCAGAGCTGGTAGTGATATGTATTTCACAGAACGCGATGATAAACTGTATGCTGGAAGTACCATTAACGATGGTGATAGTCGTTATACAATGGGAGAACAGAAGTTCTATGAAAATAACTTTAGCTTCTTGATAAGCGGACATAAAGATCGTATTTTTGGAAATTGGGGTGGTAATTTCTCTTTTGGAGGTAACCTCATGGAGCGTAAATCGACAGGTGTTGAAGTAAGCATGGGCAAGCTGACCGCTCCTGATTTGTTCTCTTTGAATAATGGTCCTAAGGATCAATTAGGCATTACAGAAACTTATACTCATAAAAAGATTAATTCATTGTATGGTACATTAGGTATAAATTATGATGGATGGGCATTCTTAGATGCAACATTCCGTAATGACTGGTCTTCTGCTTTAGCAAAGAAAAATCGCTCATTCTTTTATCCCTCTGTTTCTGTATCATGGGTGATTAGTGATATGGTGAATAAGATTGGTAAGGTTATGCCTGAGTGGTTTACTTATGCAAAAGTTCGTGCTTCTTTTGCCCAAGTAGGTAATGACATGGATCCATATCAGTTATATGATTCATATACTATATCTTCTATTGGCGGTCAGCCTACTGCAGATCAAGGTAAAATTAAATATGATGCAGATGTTCGCAGTGAGTTAATCACTTCGTGGGAAGTCGGAACAGAATTGAAGTTCTTTAATAACCGTTTAGGTGTTGATTTTGCTTGGTATAAAACAAACGCTAAACGTCAGTTGATGAATATTCCAATGAATAATCTTTCTGGCTATGAAAGTATGAAGATTAATGCCGGTAATATTCAGAATACTGGTATTGAGCTTATGTTAAATGCGCGTCCTGTAGAAACGAGTGATTTTTCTTGGGATACTCAATTAAATATTTCGAAGAATAATAGTAAAATTATTGAATTGCTTCCTGGACAGCCTGGAATGAGATACTCTTTGGGAGGCTCTGATGCATTACAAATTTATGCAGTTGCAGGTGGTGTATATGGAGAAATTTGGGGTACAAAATATCAACGAGTAGAAGATCCTAACAGCCCATATTACGGACAGTTATTATTGAGTGATTCTGGTTTGCCACAGGCTACAAGTGAACGTTATAAAATTGGTGAACAGCAACCGGATATGATGGCTGGATGGACTAACAGTTTCACTTATAAGAATTTTGGCTTTAGTTTCTTGATTGATGGACGTTTTGGTGGTGATATTTTCTCGTTTACAAATTTGGAATTGCAACGTTCTGGTATTGCAGAAGTAACGGCTCCCGGTGGAAAACGAGAAGATATTGTTGTTCCAGGTGTTGTAAAACAAGCTGATGGTACTTATGCTCCAAACCAAACTCCAGTATCATTACAACAATATTATCAGGCTTTAGGAACTGGTCGTGCTGGTATATCTGAAGCTTATGTTTATGATGCTACTAATATTCGTTTGCGTAATGTTTCACTGACTTATTCTTTCCCGTCTTCAATGTTAAAGAAAACTCCTATTCAGCGTTTGAAGTTAGGCGTATCTGTTAATAATGTATGGATGATAAAGAGTAACTTAGATGGTATTGACCCAGAATCTGTTTACGCAACTAGTACAAATGCTACAGGTATGGAAAATGCTTCTGCGCCAACGTCACGTACTTATTTGTTTAATGTAACTCTTGGTTTCTAAGGGATTAAAGGAAATGATTATTATGAAAGATATAAAAACTATTATATTAGGATTGGGAGCTTGTACAGCTTTGTTTTCATGCTCCGATTTTGATGAGGTTAATACAAGTCCTATTACAGCGACTATAGAATATGTAAAGCCTCAATTTGCTTTGAATAATTCTATTGCACAAGCAAAAATGGATCCAGGGGTTTCTGAACGTATTGTTGTGTACAACTGGGGTAGTGCAGCTCGTGTTATTGGTGAGATGAGTTTCTTAAATGTTGGTCGTTATTCTGATGATTATACTAGTAGCTATTATTATCCATGTATCTGTAATAGTATTAAGAATGCTACATTAGCTATTAATACAGCGGATCAACAGCTTGCATCTGGTACTGCTACAGCACATGAACAAAAGTTTTTCCCAAATGTGAAACAATTTGCGCGTATTTGGCGTGCTTATTTAATTAGTGAATTTACAGATAATTTTGGTCCTTATGCTATAGAAGGATTTATGGGTGAAAACCCTGTTTTCAATTCGGAAAAGGAAGTATACGCATTTATTTTGAAAGAATTGAAAGAGGCTTCGGAAGCGATTGATACATCTGTGGAAGCCGAAGGAGATGAAGGCTCTTGTGATACTTTTGGTAATAACTTTAATGCTACAAAGTGGAAAAAGTTAGCAAATTCATTAAGAATGCGTTATGCTATGCGTTTATCTGTAGTTGATCCAGCTACCGCAAGAAGTGAATTTAGTGCTGCTGCTGAGGGCTTGAATGTTATTACGACTCAGGATGAGATTTTTGCTGTTCCTGAAAATAATGGTTGGGACAATTTGACAGGTGTATTTACGCGTTCTTTTGATGATCAAGTGTTGTCTTCTACAGTTGCTAACTTGTTAACAAATCTTGGTGGAGTTAAAGTTGCAGATATGTATCCTCGTCTGGCTTCTAACGTAAAGCCTGCTAATTATTTAGGAATCCGTTACAATCGTCATTATGTAGCAAATACAGATAATCCAACTAAACAATATTGGATGGATGGTATTCCTGAAAATTTGGATCCTCGTGCCTTGAAGATTTTCTGTTTACCTGATGATGCAGAAGCTGAAAATTATATTGATAAATACTTGGATAAATCGGCTAAAGATTTTGCTTTGTTAGCCGTGGATGAAAGTGGAAAACCCATACCAAGTGCCGAAAAACAAGATCGAATTGCTATTGATGCAACAAAATGCTGGAATGGTTATCCTGCAGGTACTCGTGCTACATGGTCTTCAACTGTTTCTTATAATGAGTTAGTAAGTAACGGTTATGGTCCGGGTTGTACTCTTCCTATGTTAGGTAGTGATTATTGCAGTGGAAAAGCTCGTATTTATTTTGCTCCATGGGAAAGTTATTTCTTGTTGGCTGAAGCTGCTGAATATGGTTGGATTTCAAATATTACACCAAAAGAAGCTTATGAGTTAGGAATTCGTTCCAGCTTTGAATATTTTGGTGTAAGTGAGTATGCTGATCAATATATCAATTCTACAACTCGTAATCGTTTAGGTACAAGTGTAGCATTTGATGATACAGTAGAACCAACAAGTGAGGTGATGACTTATAGGGATGGTTATACTAATACAGATCAGATACAAGAAGTTGTTTATAATTATCCGACAGCTTCTAAGACCTTATATGGTAAAGCTATGAATGACCATTTGACTAAGATTATTACTCAGAAATATATTGCACAAATGCCATATCAAGTACTTGAAATATGGAATGACCATCGTCGTTTGGGATTACCTTTCTTTGAAATTCCTGCAAATGAAAGTGATCTGATAGGTTCTGATATGGTTAATGTCCTGAAAAAAGATTCTTGGAAAAATGGTCAACAGTGGGATTTCTATCCTCAACGTATGAGATATCCTACTACTCTTGATAATGCTGATCCAGAAAATTATCAAAAAGCAGTGGAATTGTTGGGAGGTAGTGATGTCATTATTACTCCATTGTGGTGGTCATTAGGAAGTAATCAGAAATAATTATAATTAATAAAATAGCCTGACAGCCTGTTAGCAGATACTTTGTCTGCCCTAGAATGGTTGTTGGGCTATTTTTGTTTATTTAAGGAAATAAGTTTTTATAATGTATGAGATGTACTTTCTTCGTTGGAGTGAGTATGTCACATTAGCTATAATGAATTTTAATCATATATAAGAATGAGTAAACGATTATTTGCAGCACTATTTTCTATTAGTGTAATTGTTGCTCCTGTGATGAGTCAAACACAACCTAAGGACCAACAGGATACACAGAAAGAAAAAAGAATGGAGTGGTTTGCAAATGCCAAGTTAGGTATTTTCATCCATTGGGGTATTTATTCTGTAAAAGGAGTTTCTGAAAGTTGGTCTTTCTTCAATAAGTATCTGCCTTATGAGGAGTACATGAGTCAGAAAGATGGATTTACTGCTTCTAAATATGATCCTAAAGCATGGGTTGACTTAATAAAAGAGAGTGGTGCACGCTATACAGTTATTACAACCAAGCATCATGATGGAATGGCTTTGTGGGATACAAAGGCGGGAGAACTCAGTACTGTAAAGTGTACACCAGCTAAACGTGATTTAATAAGTCCTTTTGTGAAGGAAGTTCGTAAGCAGGGATTGAAGCTGGGATTTTACTATTCATTGCTGGACTGGTCGCACCCTGATTATCCAAATATGACACGTACAGAGGTTCGTTATAAAGATGATTCTGTAAGGTGGCAGCGCTTTGTAGATTTCAATATGGCACAGCTGAGTGAATTGAATAAAACCTGGAAGCCTGATTTGTATTGGTTTGATGGAGACTGGGAACAAACAGCAGAAGCTTGGAACTCTAAAGGTATCGTTGATTTGTTGAGATCTGATAATAAAAATGTAATTATAAATTCGCGTATTCAGGGATATGGTGATTATGCTACACCCGAGCAGGGAGTTCCTATTGTTCGTCCTGAAGATAAGTATTGGGAGCTCTGTATGACTATGAATGATTCTTGGGGATATCAGCATACAGATACAAACTATAAGTCACCTTTTATCCTATTGCGTACATTTGTCGATTGTCTGAGTATGGGTGGAAATCTGCTGCTTGATATTGGACCGAAGGAAGATGGTACAATTCCTGAAGAGCAGGTCGCTATTTTAAAAGAATTTGGTCGTTGGACTAAAAAACATAAAGAAGCTATCTACGATACTCGTGCTGGTATTCCGACAGAGCACTTCCAAGGATATACAACTTTAAATAAAGGTGGAGATATCTTGTATCTTTATTTACCATATAAGCCTAATGGACCTATCGAAGTAAAGGGATTGATGAATAAAGTTAATAGAGTGTGGGTTGTCGGTAATGGCTCCATGTTGTCTTATAAAGTGTATAACAAAAATTACTGGAGCGAGGTTCCTGGCAATTTATATATTGATGTACCAGAACACGTACTGGATCCACAAATAACGGTAATTGCTGTATTGTTGGATGGTCCGGTTAAGTTATATCGAGGAGCAGGTCAAGTAATTGAAAGTAATTAATAAAAATAACCATGAGAAAACAACTAGTATGTAGTGTGCTTGCGTTGGCTATGGGAGGACAACTTCTGGCGCAAAATTTGTATTCGAAGTATGAGCATATGCTAACTTTGCCCGCAGGGTATGTATGTTATCGCGTAGATGGAAAAATTAAGGTAGATGGAAAACTGAATGAAGCTGACTGGCAGAAGGCACAGCCCACTTCTTCTTTTGTAGATATAAGTGGAGAAGGATTTGCTAAGCCGTGTTATGATACTTCTGCTAAAATGCTGTGGGATGATAAGTATCTTTATGTTGCTGCTACGTTGCAGGAAGATGATATTAAGGCGAAGCTGAATCAGCGAGATACAATTATTTACCATGATAATGATTTTGAAGTTTTTCTCGATCCGGATTGTGACGGGCAGAATTACTTTGAAATAGAAACTAATGCAAAAGCTGTTATATTTGATTTGATGTTGGATAAGCCTTATCGTTCTGGAGGAAATTTCATGATTCAGTGGGATTGTCCGGGACTTCAACTGGCTGTACATCGTGACGGGACATTGAATAACTCGAAAGATAAAGATAAACAATGGACTGTAGAGATGGCTATTCCTCATAAAGCATTGACTGTAAATTTCTCTAATCCTGGAGAAGCTGGAAAATATTGGCGTATTAATTTTTCACGTGTGCAGTGGCTGAAACCGGGACAGCGTGAAGAAAACTGGGTATGGATGCCAACTGGTAAAATTGATATGCATATGCCTGACAGATGGGGATTCTTGTATCTTTCAGATAAAGTTATAGGACAGGGTACTGATACGTTTAAATATCCTTATAATATGGCCGCATACAAATTATTGTGGGCAATGTTTTATGCACAGCAAGATTTTTATTCAAAAGAAAAAAGATACTTGCGCGAAAAAGAAAGCTTCTGCCTGACAGCTGCTGAACTGAATAGTCTACCGGCAGGTACAGATATTTCAGTAGAGGCTACTACTCATAGTTTTCGTATCGCTATCAGTGTGCCGGAAGAAAATGTACGCTATGTAGTAGACAATCTTAGCAAATTTACTTGCGAGCCAATTACCGTACAAGAATAAATAAAAGTTTCGAGTTCTTTGATTTATAAGAACTCGAATTTTATTAATCTGAAAGCATTAGAATTTGACATAGACATGAGAACAATCTTTATTCTTTTTTCTCTGCTGTTTACATTAACAGTAAATGCTGCCAGTCATAAGGAGCTGCCAGCTAAAGGTAACTTAAGCCTACAGGTATTTGATAATGCGAATGTGCGTTTTTTGCCTAATACATATCCAAGCTTTTCGGAAGCAGATAGCGATGGCATTATTCATTTAGTGAATGGGCGTATTATTTTGAAGAAAATCCAGATACCTGATTATCAAAGAGACGTGACAGTTAGTTTAAAGGTTACGGTAGCATCGAATGGGGACAGATGGGATAAATCTGGATCTTGTTTTGTTTTACCTAAGAATTCGGCTGTCAATTTGTTGAGTATAGCACAAGGGAAAAATAAATTTCCTGAGGTTGATAGTCTGAAATTAGAAAATATGGTTGGTATAATACCTGGAAAAAACTATTTGCCTACCATCGAATTGATGCGCTTTATGACACCGTTTGGAGTAGGACATTATAGTGAAAATGATGATTCTTTATCTAGCAAACGTCGTCCTGTATATATCCCTAAATGGGAGAAGTGCGTACAGTGGGAACAGGATATTACCGACTTGTATGCTGCGCTTAAAGGTGAAGTGTATGTTGGTATTTTTATTGATACTTGGACAGCAGAAGGATATATTGCCAGTATGGAACTGAATATTAAGGAAACTCCGATTGCATGTGAAAAACTAATACGTCGTCATGTAGAACCGTTGATGAATACGGTATATTATATTGGACAGTCGTATCCGGATATTTTTGCACGTAAATCTGTTTCTGCTGATTTTGTTCTTCCTAAAAATGCGAAGAATGTACGTCTGAAATATATTGTAACTGGCCATGGCGGTCATAGCGGGGGTGATGAGTTTGTTCAAAAGAAGAATATTCTTTCGGTAGATGGAAAAGAAGTATATAGTTTTATCCCATGGAGAGATGATTGTGCTTCATTCCGTCGTTTTAACCCAGCTACGGGAGTATGGCTTATAGAACGTCTTGCTGCTTATATTAGTGAAGATGGATATAAGACAAAAATGGTAGAGGAACCTTTAGCATCTTCTGATTTGTCTCGTTCGAACTGGTGTCCAGGGTCGGACGTTGTTCCAGAGGTAATTCCTTTGAAAGAACTACAGGCTGGTAAACATACTTTTACTGTAAGTATACCCGATGCACAACCAGGAAACGGAGAAGAACTGAATCATTGGTTGGTTTCTGCTTATTTGGTATGGGATGAATAAATGAAAGAATCTGTATAATAAAAACTCCTCGGTTCATTTAAGAGCCGAGGAGTTTTTATTATAGACTGGTAAGTGCATCAATTGTTCGTTTTACACGTTGAGCTGTTGTGATTTCGCGTGTGTATTCATTAATAGAATCACTTCCCATCTTTACTTCCGGATTCGAAAAGCGCATGGCACTTTTTATCTTTTCCCGTGCAGAAAAGTGGAATTCACTGGCACCGCTTTCTGCTGCTAATTGGCGGATATTGTTTTCATTTACTCCACATCCTGCCATCAGGCTGATTCTACCGTTTGAATAGTCTACAAGTTTTCTTATTAAACCACTTCCTTCAGGGGCAGTAGGTTGCTGTCCTGAAGTCAAAATACGATGGATGTTCAATTCAGCTATTTCATCAAGTGCTTTAAAAGGATTTTTGCATCTGTCGAAAGCTCGATGAAATGTTACGGAACAATCACCTGCTGCTGTTCTGAGGCGTTTCATGGCTGGTAAATCAATCTCACCTTCAGGGGTAAGACATCCTATTACTATGCCATCCACGCCCGCTTTTCTGGCTAATTTTATATCTTCTTCCATAATTTCCAGTTCGAGGGGAGAATATAAAAAATCTCCTCCGCGTGGACGTATAATGACATGTAGTTTGATTTGAAGCATACGGCGGGCAGTTAGGATTTCACCTAATGAAGGAGTAGTACCTCCTTCGGGGATGCCAGCACATAATTCTACTCGATGTGCTCCTCCTGCTTGGGCAGCAAGACAACTTTCTACAGAGTTGGCACAGATTTCAAATTGATAGTTCATGGATAAGAATTCTAGTTAATGGAGATTATTGATTAAAATTTTTTCTTTTGAGCTTTTATTCATGTTTTATGGGTATGATGCGGTATAATGTTTTTCTTGTCATGACTTTATAATTCAAAAAGTTAACAATATATCCGGTGATACAGGCTGCTATGACTGAGCCTTCTCGAACTCCTTCTATACGCATGGTGAAAGCTAGTGATATAAGAATGGCTAGACTAACCAGTGTAATATCTACATAAACTTTTACATTGCCGAATTTTTTATTACAGCGTCGGGCTATATATTTCACAAGTCCTTCAGCGCTCATCATTGCTGCTTTAGGTTTGATTTCTAACACTACGCCTATGGATTGAATAATGCATCCTGCTAGTAGAATTCCTACAGCCATGCCATAGTTACTTGGAACCAGATTGTGGATGAGTATCATGTTTAAATCGATAAAAGCAGAAAATATAAAAGAAAAAGGTATCTGCAATAAAATTTCTATGGTATCCTTACGTGTCCCATATTTGCCGCTTGCCAGCCATAGTTGGATGATAATCATGAGCAGATTTACAATAAATGTCCATGTACCGAGGGATAATGATGTGTTGATGCTTAATACATAGTTCATACTTGAAATGGGTGTAGTTCCTAAGCTGGAATGAACAATTAATGATATACCCATTGCTAAAAAATACAGACCTGCGATGAATACTAAATATCTTTTTATAAGACTTTCTTTTTCCATATCGTTATATGAATTTTATTTTTGCAAATTTCATGTATTTTTTTGAAATAAGATTCATTGATTCTTTTTTTAATATTCTTTAATTTTGTATATTGCTTCAGATATATAAATCTTTAAACTTTAGTAATATGGATATAAAACATAATGCAGAACAAAGAAGATTTGAGATAGAAGTTGATGGATATAAAGCTCATGTAGCTTATAGTATTCATGATAATGGTTTGGATATTCGTCATACCATTGTTCCGTCAGAGATAGGGGGGAGAGGAATTGCATCTGCTTTGGTGAAAGCCGCTTATGATTTTGCCCTTGAAAATGCCCTGAAGCCCATAGCTACTTGTTCGTATGCTGTAATATGGTTGCAGCGTCATCCGGAGTATCAAGGGGAAATAAGTAAGGACTATTGTGAAGGAAACTCGTGTGCACTATAGTGAATGAACGCTTCCTGATGATTTTTATAAAAGTCATCAGGAAGCGTTCATTTTTATGCAACTGGATTTTCAAAATGTTTCCCACATTGCTTACAAATGTATTCCCAATGTTCTGTTTTAAGGGGAGTTGCTGTAAGCAGAGATAAAAATGTCGCAAATAGTGCACGTATTTTTTTCTCTTTTTTCAGGGCATATTCAATATTGTCGGAGTGGCAATATGGACAATATTTCATTTGTTTTGCTATTATCTCATTTTGTTCAAGCACTTTCAGAGCTTTTTCGTATTCATCTTCATACACAAAAATATCTACGCCAATATTATTGATATAGCCTTTTAGTATGTTTGAGCTATTTTCATTATGTAATATGCCAGCAATACCTTCGTTTTCTAAAGCTCCTAAAATAAGCCTTGCTTGAAACGAGCTGTCGCAAGTGATAAGCCTGACTGTTTTCATCTGGTTCTGATATTATAATTCTTTTGAAGACTTTCTAAACAGCCTCCGTAAAATAGTTCCAGGTATGGTATATCTGAAAGTATTCAGCTCGTCTGTTCGTTCGTCTACTTTTTCCAATAATCCTTTAGCATCTTTCTCTGAAATGACACCATTTGATTCCATTTGCTTGATTGTTCTGCGCTCGTTACTTAATAACATGCGAATCGACTTTAACGTTAAAGCATGTTTGTAAGCTCTGGGGAAGTTTATAGCTAAACTGTCTATAAGTTCACTCATAGCTTTTATGTTCTGGTTTATTTCTTCTTTTAGCGTGTTTACAATCGATTGCTCATTGAGTAAGTCAGAGTTCTTTAATTCATCCAAGAATTTCAAATCTTCTTTCTGTAGAATGATAAATCCTCTTCCCAAATCGTAAATTAGTGCGATGCGTTTACGGAAATAGAAGCTCATCAGGTTGTGTAGGTAGGGCTCTTTTCTTAAACTGTTCAGTAAAGCAGTCCGGTTGCAGAAACGAAATATTGAAAGGCGATTGTCTAATGGATATGTTCCGTCATGATCGTATAGTTCGTCTAATGAGTTCATTAATCTGCGGAAAGTACTTTGCGATATAATGCCTTCATCATAGAGTTGATGGCAGAGAGCCTTTTCTCTATCTAGTACACGTAAGCGAACTTCTGTAAGCATGGCATGAGTTCCTGCTGTATGAGTAACTTCCTGCGGCTTTGGAAAAATATAGTGTCTGACTTTTTCCCAATTAGTACCCTCCAAAGCATCACGCTTTTCTAAACGTTCCAGATATTTTTCTGAATTTTCACGAATGGTTTGCTGGATTTTATTTTCTAATATAATGCGTGCCGAGGGTATATTGATTAGCCCTAATTTATTCAGCAACCATCGTGTCGTAGTAGCATTTACGCAAAGTGTTAATGTGACTATTCCGGCTGTGAAAAATAAGACTTGGCTGCGTACATCTTCAGGTATAGCAGGGGTATAAGATACCATTAAAGCCAGTGTCATACCTAATGCTCCACGTAATCCTCCCCATGTCAATATAACGGACTCACGTTTACTTAATCCATATCCCATTCTTTTCATAAGTGGATATAGTAACATTATCATGGCGAAGCGGAATAAGTTGAGGCAAATGTAAATAAGTACTAGAATTCCTAGTGCTCCCCATGTAAAATTGACTTTCTGGGCAATTACGATTCCTACCAAAATAAAAATCAGTGTGTTTGCGATATAGGTAAGGAGCTCCCAGAAATGTTCCATGAAATTATTAACTTGGGGTTTTAATCTTGGCTTACCTACGTAAGTGACAGTTAATCCAAAAACCAGCAGGGCTATGACTCCTGAAACTCCCAAATAATATTGAGAAACAATAAAGGTGAGATAAGCTGAGAGGATCACAGCACTGTTTTGGATCATTTCTTCTGAGTTTATTCGGGTAATAAACCAAATAACAAGGCGTGCCAGTAGGAATCCCAATAGTGTACTAATACTTACTACTTGTATAAATTCCATTACTGGTGAGGAGGAACTTCCTCCCGTTGCTGCATAAGTTCCGAAAAACAGCATGAAACATACGATACCTGTGCCATCATTTAGAAGTGATTCTGCGTCAACAAGTGTAGAGAATCGTTTACTGGTCTTTAATTCATGAAGTAAAGCAACGACTGCAACCGGGTCGGTAGCACTAATTAAAGCTCCGAACATAAGCGCAAGTCCCCATGTCCACGATTCAAATCCAGGAACAATATGGGCGATTCCTATTAATAATGTACCGGTAAGAAGCATACAAATGATGAGCCCTGGGACGGCAAGTAGAGTTGCATTTGCTAATGTCTTTTTGAATATATGCAGGTTGAGTTCATAAGCTGCATCAAAGATTAAAATGGGGAGAAATAAGTAGAGTATTAAATCAGGATTGATATTGGCCACAGAGTTTACACCTTCTGACAGATCACTCCAAAAATTAAAAATTCCATAACGATTTAATAAACCTACTAACAGTCCGACGGCAAATAGTCCTACTGTATATGGAATACGTGTGTGCCGTAATAATGATTTTAGTAAAGCTCCGATAACAAGTCCACCAATAGTTAATAACAGTGGTGCCAAAAATGAAGTGTCTTCCATAAATATTAGTTGTTAGGATATTTCTTTTTAAGCAAAGGTAACCATTTAAATATTCTTCTCCTATGTTTTATCTATATAATTTGAGGCAATTTGTCGTGCAACAGCTCTACTAGGCTTACCTGTATCAGTTAGCGGGAGTGTATCTATTCGTATGATTTGCTTTGGACGCCAATAAGGAGGAAGTTTTTTTATGGATTCGTTTATTTGTTCGTGGTTTATATGAACCGCTTCTATTAATAAAACTATCCGCTCTCCAAATTTAGGATCAGGTACGGAGGTTATCATAAATGGACAATCGAGTAAGGACTTGAGTTCTTTTTCTACTTGCTCGATTTGTACTTTAACTCCTCCTGTATTGATTGTGTTATCTTTTCTTCCTAAAATACGAAATTGTCCGTGTTGATTAAATTCTGCAATATCATTGGTTCTTAAAAGTTCTGAACATACTGAAGGTGCATGAATTATCAACGTATTTTCTTCTGATAAGCTGAGGCTGACATTATCAAATGGAGTGTACCAATCTGAGTGGTCACTTCCATTCAGTCGGCGTAGGGCAATGTGTGAAAGTGTTTCTGTCATTCCGTATGTGCTCCATACTGCATGAGGAAACTCTTGCAGAGCTTTTCCAAGTGCATCATCTATAGCTCCTCCACCAATAATAAGATGTTGTATCTGCATGAGTAACTTTCGTTCAAACGGAACTTGTAGCGAATTGAATACTTGCATAGGAATCATGGCAGAAAATACCGGAGGAGTTTCTAAGTTTTGCATCGGATGACCGCATGGAGGAATGGGAACGAGATTTAATCCCGCTACGAGTGAACGTACCACAACCATTTTCCCTGCTATGTATTGTAAAGGCATGCAGAGCATAGCACTATCGCCTTGATGTAGTTTGAGGAAAGAAATTGTTAGTATGGCACTATTCATCATTTTTCTTTTCTCTACCCAAAGCTCTTTAGGCTGTCCTGTTGAGCCAGATGTATGAACTTTTAGCGTGTTGCTGTCGTCAAACCATTCTGCCAAAAAATCAGCAAGGGAAGAATAGAAACTATCCTTTCCATATAGGTCATAGAATTTTTTCTGTAGAAGGCTTTTTCCGTCAGAAGCAGAAATCTTTGCTTCCGAAGCGGTATAACGTTCACCATTAATGGTAATAGTTTGTTGAGCTCTTTGAGTGATAAATGTTGTCATGGGCAATGTCATAATAGGAATTTGTTGAAGTCTGGTTCTTTTTCCTCTGGATGAAACCATAAGCAATCTCCTTGTATATGAAGCGGATAATCGATATTATCAGTGAAAAGCATACCAGTTCCTAATCCTTGAGGTATATCCGGACTTAATGTTGCACACCATTGTGCGATGGCATTTAGTCCGATGTTAGATTCAAGTGCTGAAGTAACCCATGAACCAATTTCCCGTTCCTTGGCTAGTTTTATCCATTCAGTAGCCCCTTGTATTCCTCCATGAAGAGAGGGTTTTAATATGATATATTGTGGTCGGATTGTTTCGAGTAATTCTATTTTGCGTGCAATAGTGTTTATGCCTATAAGTTCTTCGTCCAGAGCTATTGGAAAAGGAGATTGTTGGCATAGTGTCGCCATTTCTTTCCATTGACCTGCACGAATAGGTTGTTCGATGGAGTGTATGTGGAATGCATGTAAGCTTTCCAATTTGAAAGGGGCATCAGCGGGAGAGAACGCCCCATTGGCATCCACACGTAGTTCTATCTGCTCGGGAGAGAAATGCTGTCTTATATGCTCCAGTAGTTCAAGTTCTTTATTGAAATCGATTGCGCCGATTTTGACTTTAATACATCTGAAGCCCAATTTCATTTTTTCTTCTATGCGGGAATACATTTCATCGAAATTTCCCATCCATATGAGTCCATTGATGGGTATTCCTTTTTCTCCCTTAGAGAAAGGAGTGTCCCAAAACTGTAAATTGCCAGTTTTCAGGTGAGCAAATGCAGTCTCTAATCCAAACAGCATAGATGGATAAGGGCGAAGGGCTTCGTAATCAAGATAGCCATTTAACTCTGTCTGATGGCAGTGATAAGCCAGAATTTCACTATAGTCTGGTAAGTCGTCACAACTTAATGCTGGAAGTGGTGCACATTCTCCTACGCCATATTTTCCTGTTTGGGTATCAGTGAGCAGTATATACCATACTTTACGTGTATGATAAACTCCTCTAGATGTTCCGGCAGGCTGTTTGAAGTGTAATGTTTTGGGGATGATTTTTATTGTATACATAGGTGTTTAACTTGATTTAAAAAGGTAGTTAGAAAGAAAAAACTTTCTGACGATATGTGCAGAAAGTTTTTTCGATATTGTTTATGGCATTTTAGGAAATTTGCTCCAGTCTGGTTTGCGCTTTTCCAAAAATGCTCGTCCTCCTTCTTGTGCCTCTTCTGTCATATAATAAAGCATAGTGGCATCTCCGGCAAGTTCTTGTATGCCGGCTTGTCCATCTAATTCTGCATTCAGTCCGGCCTTAATCATACGTAGGGCAAGAGGGCTATGTTGCATCATGGTTTCCGCCCATTCTACTACTTCATCCTCCAATGAATCGAATGGAACTACCTTGTTTACTAATCCCATTTCAAGAGCTTCTTGTGCTGAATACTGACGGCAGAGGAACCAGATTTCTCTGGCTTTCTTTTGACCGACGATACGTGCCAGATAAGAAGAGCCGAACCCTGCATCAAAACTACCTACTCTTGGTCCTGTCTGTCCGAATATAGCATTTTCGGAAGCTATTGTCAAATCGCAGACTACGTGCAGGACATGTCCTCCTCCAATGGCGTAACCATTTACCATAGCAATTACCGGCTTAGGTATGGAACGAATTTGTTTTTGCACATCTAGCACATTCAGTCGAGGAACTCCATCTGTACCGATATATCCTCCATGACCTTTCACATGCATATCTCCGCCAGAACAGAATGCTTTATCTCCAGCTCCAGTCAGAACAATGACGTTTATATCTTGACACTCACGGCAATAATATAGCGCATCACTTATTTCGGATGTAGTTGTCGGAGTAAATGCATTGCGGTAACGTGGACGGTTAATTGTAATTTTGGCAATTCCGTTATAAAATTCAAAAAGAATATCTTGATACTCTTTTATCGTTTTCCATTCTCTCTTTTGTGACATAGTGGATTTATTTTTGTTTTAGGTTATGGTAATATTCTTTGAGTAATTCGATATCTAATGCTTTGTCTGTAAATACTTCCAGAAGAATCGGATGGGTAGTTACATCAGGTTGGGTAAATACATTTATGGCAGTATGTAGTTCATTTTCATTATGTGCTGAAAGATATTCGAATCCTCTGTCTTCTGCCCATGCACGTGCAGATGTTGTATGGGTAGCGGTGACAAAGCGTCGTGCATTTTCATGTAATTCCAAGCCTGGAAGTGCATGGAAAATTTCTCCTCCTGCATTGTTTAGAAGTAAAATACGTATGTTTGTGCCATAATTAGAATTCCAAAGAGCATTCATATCATAGAAGAAGCTCAAATCGCCTATGAAGATAAAGTTCAGTTTATCAGAAGCTGTTGCATATCCTAGTGCGGTAGACAGTGATCCTTCTATACCATTGGTACCTCTGTTGGACAAAATTTCCACTTCTTCAGGCAAATCGAACAGTTGTGCATAGCGTACTACGGAGCTATTGGCCAGATGTAAAGAACATGGAACAGGAAGATGTTGGATGACTTCACCAATGGCACTCATTTCCGAATATGCAAAACTAGCCTGTGGGATAGCTTTTGACCGTGTTTCCCAAATCTTTGGGTACTCTGGTGTACGGCTATCTAACATTGGGGCTATCTTCTCCAAAAATTCGAAAGGATCCATTTCTATGATAGTGGTCAGTGAACCAAACAAATCGACGACTTCTCCATCAACAGATACATGCCAATGCTCCATTGGGGGATGCTTACGCAGAAATTTTTTTAAGCGTTTTGAAATAATATGTCCTCCGTATGTGATGAGTAATTCAGGACGCATTTTTTCTTGTTCTTCATTGTTCATCGAGCAAAGTAGAGGCTCTATATTTCGTATAGGCATTCCGGGGATGGTACGATTACTTATATTTTCGGTGAACCATGCGAAATGCTTGTACAGCATTTTGGTATATTTTTTGTCGAACAGATAAATCAGATTCATTTGTCCGACCACGATCATGCGTCGCTGATATTTGTTTAATCGTTCAATGAGCGGTTGGTAATCTTTATCATAAATATTTAATCCCTGGTAACGTGTAATTACTCGTGCACTAGGTAACTCTTTTTCAGGAAGTAAAAAGAACGGCTCACTGATCGGAACGTTGATATGTACTGGCCCCTTACCGTGATGGTTGAGTTCCAGCAGGGCTTCATTGATAAGTCGGTTGCAGAACCATTCACTTTCTTCGTTTGTTACTTCGGGTAAATTTACCGATTTTTTTACTAATGTACCGAATACTCCCGGTTGTGGTAATGTCTGCCCATCCATTTGTCCAATCCAAGCCGCTGGGCGATCAGCTGAAATTATTACTAATGGAACTTGCTGGTAAAAGGCTTCTGCTACAGCTGGGTGTAAATTTAATAATGCTGTACCTGATGTACAACACACAGCAACAGGAGTTCCCCCATGCAAGGCGAGTCCAAGTGCAAAGAAACCAGCACTTCGTTCGTCTGTCATCGGATAACATGTAAAGTCTGGTATATTGGCAAACGTTTGAACTATTGGAATGTTTCTACTTCCTGGACACAAAACGATGCGCTTTATTCCAAATGATCGAAGCAAAGAGGCTAGTTGTAATATGCTTTTTTTATCAGTATACATAGCTTTATTTTTATAAAATATTCCTCATGGTATTCATTTTTTGCTGTGTTTCTTCCCATTCTGTTTCAACGGTAGAGGAGGGAAGTATTCCGCCTCCGGCATAGAATGTTGCGGTTTTATCAGTAATATTCATACAGCGTAGATTGACATAAAGTGTTGTTTCACCTTGAGGATCTAGCCATCCGATAATTCCTGTATAATAAGCCCGGTTATATCCTTCGTTGTTCAAAATGAAGTGGTATGCTTCTTCTTTGGGAAGGCCGCATACTGCTGGAGTGGGATGAAGCTCCTGTAAAATGTCACCTAAATGAGCTGTATCTTTTAGCTCAAAATGAAAATCAGTTTTTAAATGTACTAATTGTCCGGCTCGTGCCGTATAAGGACCTTTTTCTTTTAATTTGTTTCCGAAACGTTTTACAGTTTGCCGGATGTATTCACTGACAAATGCCTGTTCGTTCTGATTCTTTTCACTCCATTCCGTAGGCATTATTTCACCTTGCATAGGCATAGTGCCTGCAAGAGCTACTGTATGCCATTCTGTATCTTGTCCGCTTAAAATAATTTCAGGAGTACTCCCTATCCAGGTTCCAGTCTGTGGAGTGTGACATAAAGAAATCATCATACGTGGATAGTTATTACATGCACGTATAAATGCCGTAAGAGGAGAAAAATCTCCTTCTAATGCTTGAGTATAATTGCGTGACAGGACTAACTTTTTGAAAGTATTATCTTCTAGTGATGAAATGAAACGGGAGAAAACCTGTTCATATTTTTCTTTTGCTTCCTGAGCATTAGTACTTCTTTTTTCTTTTGAATTGAAGGATGAGGAAAATTCAAATGATATTGATGAGGCAAATGCTTCGAGAGTCTGACTGATATTTTCCCATTCGTGTGCAACTTTATCCGGGCGTATAAGGACTGCCGGATATTCTTCTGTTTGATGAAAAGGAGTCATGACAAATCCTCTTTTACCGTTTAAAGCTGCCGGGCTGTCTAGCACTTCTACATCTTCTTCTTCCTGTAAAACCAATATTGGCTCATCTGTCCAAGGCAGACGATATAGAGCAAAACTGAAAGGACTACGTGTAAGATTATCTATCAGCTTGTGAATTGTTGTTCCGGGAAGATTCATAATCTTTTTTTTACTATTAAATTAACAATGCGTGCAGTAGAAACTAATTTACCTTCAGGAGTGGTTATATCGACATTCCATACGTGTGAAGTACGTCCTCTGTGTACAAGTTTTCCCACAGCTTCGACGTAAGTACCTATTGGAACCATGTGTACATGGTTAGCACTTATCTGTATGCCGCAAGGCATTTGTCCAGGTTCACATAAAGGGATTGAACCGTATCCTGCAACAGTTTCTGCTAATGCAAGAGAGGCTCCTCCATTTAAAATGTCTACAGGCTCACATGGGCGTGAAGTGCGTTCGTCGACAGGCATTGTTGCTTTTACATAACCTTCTTCAACGGAGATAAGTTGAATTCCGAGATTTTTTGCTAATGATTCCGGAAGTTCATAACATTTCTTTTCGCTCGTTTGCATAAGTCTTATATTCGTAAACTTTTGCAAAGTTACAATTTTCCATTCAAAAGCTGGAATAAGGTGTGAGAAATTACCATATGTTAATCTTTCTGTCATGCCATTGTCGTACTTTTGCACCCGGATTCAAATATAAAATAATATATGAGAGATAGCATTGATTTTAAAACGATGAATATACCGAAGCTTTTTCGGAAACTTCTTATACCTACTGTATTAGGAATGATATTTAATGCGATATTTATTATAACAGATGGTATATTTGTTGGTAAAGGTATCGGAAGTGATGCGCTGGCTGCTGTTAATATTACGGCTCCCTTGTTTCTGATTAATACAGGAGTTGCTTTAATGTTTGGAATAGGTGCTTCAGTTGTTGCTTCTGTCCATTTATCACAAGGAAAAGCAAAGGTTGCACGTATTAATGTGACTCAGGCGATTATTGTATCATCTGTTTTATTATTGATTTATGCAATAGGAATCGTTTCGAATGTAGAGCGAGTTGCTGTCTGGTTGGGAAGTTCTGAACGTTTATTGCCTTTGGCTGTGGAGTATATGTACTGGTTTGTTCCTTTTTTGGTCTTTAGTGCTTTACTCTGTTCTGGTATGTTTTTTGTCCGTTTGGATGGGGCTCCTAATTATGCAATGGTGTGTAATATCATTCCTGCTATAATAAATATTGTGCTGGATTATGTGTTTATCTTTATTCTTAAATGGGGAATGTTTGGTGCCGCTCTTGCTACTAGTTTGGGCTATATAGTTGGTGCTGTTATGATCTTGGCTTATTTGTTTCATCCTGAAAGGATACTGCATGTATGTCGAGTAAAATTGAGTAAAAAGAGTTTATATCTTACCATAAGGAATGTAGGATATATGTGTCGCTTGGGGTTTTCTTCTTTTTTATGTGAAACAGCTATTGCGACTATGATGTTTGTTGGAAATTATGTTTTTATCCGTTATTTAGGAGAAGATGGTGTAGCTGCATATAGTATTGCGTGTTATTTTTTCCCTATTGTTTTTATGGTTTATAATGCCATTGCCCAGTCTGCACAACCTATATTGAGTTATAATTATGGAGCAAAATGCATAGCTCGTGTTCGTGAAACGTTTCGTTTGGCACTGACTACTGCGATATTGTGCGGAGCTGGTGTTTTTTTGCTTACATGGATATTTTCTCATCAGATTGTTGGCATGTTTCTTGATAGTTCTTATCCGGCATATAATATAGCAGTGAAAGGTTTGCCCTTATTTGCTTCGGGATTTGTATTCTTTGGAATAAATATTGTTTCTATTGGATATTTTCAGAGCCTGGAACGTGATTGTCCCGCCATGATCATAACATTGTTACGTGGTTTTGTTTTAGTCCTTTTGTGTTTCTGGATTCTGCCGATTATTTGGGGATCCTGGGGAATTTGGTTGGCTGTTCCGATGTCGGAGTTATTGACTTTCTTATTTGTTTTGGTGATTTATTGGTTGGAGAATCGGAGAAATTAGTGAGGATTGTTACATTTGTACAAAGAAAATATAAAAGATATGGATTTATTTATAGAAAGATTTTGTGCAAAATATTATTTCCCTTATGCTGAAGGAAGACAATTAATTGAGGGTATGGAATATAAGACTTATCGTAAAGGTGATTGTCTGGTACGTGAGGGAGAACGTGACACGTCTTTCTATATAGTTGCTCGTGGTATTTGGCGAGGGCATTATTTACGTGATGGGCAGGAGGTATCTGTCTGGTTTGCTTCTGAAAGAGAAGCCTTATTCTCTACATGGGGATATGTCGATAATGCTGTTTCGAGAATAACTATTGAGGCAATGAGTGAAGCTGCATTGTATTGTATGCCAAAGCAGAAATTGGAAAAGTTGTTTGCTTCATCAGTTGATTTTGCCAATTTAGGAAGAAAATTTTTTGAGCGTGAATTTCTTAATGTAGAAACATGGCTTATTAATGGTGGGGCTTCCCAGGCTAGGGAACGTTATTTGGCATTACTTGAAGATAACCCGGAGCTTCTCCGTCATGTCCCATTAAAATATATAGCTTCATATTTATATATAACCCCACAATCGTTGAGCCGTATTCGTGCAGAATTGGCTAAAAGTGGTAGGTGTTGATTTTACTTTTGTATGTGAATTAAGCCTCAAATCCGCAACCTATAGGGTTTAGTGGGATTTTGCTTGCAAAGCGACAAAATTCATTTTATTGTACATATTTCTTGCACAACAGAAATGTC
>QWCK01001575.1_pt1 | contig 36014 bp, 36 predicted proteins | sample 1972571 | NCBI WGS metagenome assembly QWCK01 (sample SAMN09866710, study PRJNA288562) | Human gut metagenome isolate term2_stool, whole genome shotgun sequencing... | isolation source: gut | host: Homo sapiens | place: USA: California | reverse complement strand
TTGTATCCAGGTCCAAAATTTAGCTTGGCTAATTTTTAAACCGTTCTACTGTTTTGTTAGGTTTTGTTCTGAATGTTCTCATTCATGGTCTAAACCAAAGACCATTTTTATAAGAATTTTCAGGGTTTTACATACTGTTCAGTTTTCAAGGAACTTTTTTCGTTGTTGCTTTCGTTCTCAGCAGCAACTCGTTTATTCTATCATGCCGTTTCCGGTTTGTCAAGAACTTTTTTAACTTTTTTGAAGAAGTTTTTCTTCATAAGTTAAAGCGCAGAAGGAGGGATTTGAACCCTCGCGCCGCTACTAACGACCTACTCCCTTTCCAGGGGAGCCCCTTCAACCACTTGGGTACTTCTGCATTGGTTGACTCACATCTTGCTTTTTGCAAGATCGATATTCAGTTCTGCACCAGGAACTCATCTCTCTGGCTCCGCAGTACAGTTAGCGGAGAGAGTGGGATTCGAACCCACGCGCCCTTGCGGACAAACGGTTTTCAAGACCGCCTCGTTATGACCACTTCGATATCTCTCCAAAGCGCTCTCTCAAACGTGCTCATTAATAATACCCCACAATACCATTTTTGTCAAGCATTTTTCCAAGTTTTTTTCGTTTTTTTATTCTTTTCCAATTGTATACAAAATATGCTATTCCCATGTATTGCAATCATCAACATCTGGTATTCTCATGTCATATATCCAATAAGCGCTGACCGTAAGAAAACATAGGCTGGAGGGCAAAAATCCCATCAGCGAAGCTGATCTGGAATGGATTTTTGCGTGTAACTATGAAGGTACTGAATAGGTACTAAAATTCTTTTATCTGTTAAGCCAGAAAGGCGTGATCTCCTTTTCCCGGAAGACCACGCCTTTCTCTGACTGCCACTGGCAGATCCATATCTTCTATTATAGAAAGAATCTATTGTACCCTATGAGCACAAAGAGCCTCCGCGATGATCATATCCTCCGGAGTTGTCACTTTGATGTTTGAATAACTTCCCTCGATAAACTTCACCTTTGTGTCCGTCATCAGTTCCACTACCATTGCATCATCCGTAATACGGCTGCGGTCTGTTCCGGGTGCAAATACCTTCTCGTAGGCGCGGTAGATCAGACCGAAGCGGAATGCCTGAGGTGTCTGGATCTGCCATAAGGTACTGCGGTCCGGCGTGCTTGCAGAAAATCCCTCCGCATCCGCTGCCTTGATCGTATCCTTAACCGGCATCGATGCCACACAGGCAGAAAACTCCCGGACACCATCCACAGCTCTCGCGATGATCTCTCCGTTTACAAGCGGTCTTGCACCATCATGGATCAGAACGATACCGTCCTCTGCGAATCCTACGGCCTTTAAAGCGCAAAGTCCATTCCGGACAGAATCATACCGTTCTTTTCCTCCCGCAACGACCTGTCTCACTCTGGTAAATCCATACTGCTCCACGATATTCCTTTTACAGAATTCCACTTCGTCTGCTCCGGCCACCAGAATAATCTCATCCATCCCTGCCTTCTCAAAGGCCCGCAGGGCATGAACAACCACCGGTTCCCCCTTTAAGAGAAGATACTGCTTTGCCACCTTGCTGTGCATCCGCTTTCCATGTCCTGCTGCCAGCACGATGGCTGCTGTTTTCACCTGTTCCATTACCGCTCTCCCAGTTTTAGGTTCGGCACCGCATTGAGGTCCCAGCCTGCGCGGACTCCGTTGATATACTCATAGTATCCCGCAGCACCGATCATTGCTGCGTTGTCGGTACAGAAGATCGGTGACGGATAGTAGAATTCGATTCCGGCTTTCTCACATGCCGCCTTCATGCCTGCGCGCAGGGCAGAGTTTGACGCAACGCCGCCCGCAATGGCGAGCTTCTTGTATCCAAACTCCTTTGTTGCCGCAACGGCACGGCTCACGAGAACATCCACCACCGCGTTCTGGAAGGAAGCGCAGAGATCCGGCACACAGATCGTCTCTCCCTTCATCTCCGCCTGGTTGATATAGTTTAATACAGCGGATTTCATGCCGCTGAAGCTAAAGTCATACTGGGATCCGCCGACTTTTGCCCGCGGAAATTCCATGGCATGAGGATTTCCCTCTTTTGCCGCCTTGTCGACCTTCGGGCCGCCCGGGTAGCCAAGACCTACGGCGCGGGCAACTTTATCGAATGCCTCTCCCGCCGCGTCATCCATTGTGCGTCCGATGATCTCGAACTCACCGTAGTCCTTCACGATCACAAGATGCGTATGTCCGCCGGACACGATCTCGCAGACAAACGGCGGTTCCAGATCCGGGTGCTCGATAAAGTTTGCGGATACATGTCCCTCGATATGATGAACCGGCACCAGCGGCTTCTTTGCGGCGTAAGCGATAGCCTTTGCCGCCGCAACGCCCACGAGAAGCGCGCCCACAAGACCAGGTCCGTAGGTCACAGCGATGGCTGTGATCTCATCTAATGTCATGTGTGCTTCGTCTAAGGCAGCCTGAACCACCTGATTTACCTTCTCAATATGTTTCCTTGACGCGATCTCCGGCACAACCCCGCCGTAAAGTGTGTGGAGCGCGATCTGGGATGAGATCACGTTAGAAAGCACCTCACGGCCGTTTTTTACAACAGCGGCCGCTGTCTCATCACAGGAACTCTCGATTGCAAGTATATATACATCTTCTTCAACACTGTGTATCTTCATTTCTTAATCCTCATCAAATCCAAGTTCAGCAGACCAGCCGTCGCGGGCAGTCTTAATTTTCGGGAAGATTTCCCGGATCTCGTTTAAATATTCCTCCGGATGCATTAAGGACGGGCTGTAATGGGTCAGCCACATCTCCCGCGGATTCGCCTCTTTACCGAGCTTTGCCGCCTCCTGGAACATCATATGCTTATTCTCCCGCGCGTTGGCAATTTTTTCCTTCTCACCGTACATGCCCTCGCAGATAAAGAGGTCATTGTCCGTGGCATATTCGGCGATTGCCGGAACCGGGCGCGTGTCAGTCGTGTAGGTAACGGAAATTCCGCGGCGCTTTTCTCCCAGCACCATGTCCGGGGTCAGGATCTTACCCTCGTGCTCGATGGTCTCGCCTTTCTGCAGTCTGCTCCAGAATTTCTGCGGAATCTCCTGGGCTCTCGCCCGTTCCACATCAAATTTGCCGTTTCTCGGGATCGTAATGCGATATCCATAGCAGGTCACGCGGTGGTTTACGCGGAATGCGTCCACCACATAGGGACCCGCCTGAAATTTTTCTCTCGGCTCCGTGAGTTCTTTAAACACAAGCGGGAACGGAAGTTCCGGCGCAATGGTGCGCAGGGCACCAACGACACGTTCCAGACCTTTCGGTCCCACCAGAAGTACCGGCTCCGTGCGCTCCGCGTTTCCCATGGTCAGGAGAAACCCTGGAAGTCCGCTGATATGGTCGGCATGGTAGTGGGTGAAGCAGATCACGTCCACCGGCTTCGGGCTCCATCCCTTTTCTTTCAATGCGATCTGGGTTCCCTCGCCGCAGTCGATCAGCAGATTGCTACCATCGCAGCGCGCCATACCGTAAGAAAACATAGGCTGGAGGGCAAAAATCCCATCAGCGAAGCTGATCTGGAATGGATTTTTGCGTGTAACTATGAAGGTACTGAATAGTTACTAAAAGTTTATATTTATCCAGTCTGCACGTATCATACCATAAAGCGGCGGTCATATGCAAGAGATGGAGATTGATTCCTGGGAGGAACCGCAAGAAGTATTACTGTTCACGCCGCGCAAACAGTAACTGATTTTGCCGATGCTTCGCATTCCGAATCGGCAAAATCCATTACCATCACTGTATTGTACGGAATTTTCAGTTCAGAAAATTCCTACCCGTGTACAGTGACCAAGAAGTACAGAACTGCCGACGTCAGCTTCTTCTGAATACCCGGCAATAGAAAACGAGTACAGACAACCGCCCGTACCCGCTTCTAACATTCAAATATGCTCTTGCAGCGCAATCTGGTCTGAACCTGTTTCAGCATAACGGCATTTCTGCCGCATACCGCCTGCGTTTTCAAAGCAGCTCGATCTCATCCTCCACGTCCACCGGAACCCGGAACTCCGCTGTCACTTCGTTGTAGCAATCCTCGCACAGGTCAAAATGGTGGATCTCCCCGTCTTTTTCCGAAAAGAAGTCCCATCTGTGATCTGATGTAAACACACCTTCCCGCACGATCCCATTTTTCACCGCCAGTTTTTTCCCACAGCGGTTGCAGATCACACAATCCAGCCTGCCATCTTTTCCGTATTTTCTCATCGTTTCTTTTCCTCCGCCTTCTTTATCCCCGGCTCTTCCGGAGTCCCCTACAGTATAGCGGATATTTTCATGATTTTAAGTGGGAATCGATGGAACGGAACGTCTCCACATGATGAGGGCATCCTCCACCGGATTCTGATAGTAATTTTTCCGCACAGCCTCCGCCTGAAAACCATAGGATTTATAAAGGTTTATGGCAGGTGTGTTTCCGGCGCGCACCTCCAGAGTCAGGTCCGGCGCTTCCTTTTCCTTTGCAGAGATTTCCAGACGGTCCATGAGTTTCTTTGACTCCCCACAGCCCCTGTGTTCCGGGAGCACTGCGATCCTCATGAGCTCGCCTTCGCCGGCGAGGAAGCGGAAATTCGCGTATCCGATCCTGGTGCCGTCTGTATCTGTCAGCACCCAGGCCTCGTCCCACTCACTCTCAAGCAGGTCAGAGAGGAGCTTTTCAGACCAGGCATCCGAAAAGCAGGTCTGTTCGATCTGCTTCACAGCGGAAATATCATCCACAGTCATCGCGCGAAGCACAGCTCCTGCCTGTTCCGCGGATTTTTCACCGCTGTTTTCGTTATTTATGTATTTATTGTGATTGTTGGAATTTTCATGAATAATGTCTTTTTCCACTATATTCTCCTTTTCAACCGCATTCCACAGGCTTTCACACCATGCACGACGGATCTGCCGGATTTTTTCCGGAATTTTCGTTCATGTGAACAGACTGCCGGGAAATAAATTCCCGGCAGAGTCTTATCACAATATTCGATTCCATATATGACTTTACAGCCAAGTCCTATCTCTTTTTCTTCGGCGTAAAGTCCTCCTCGATGACCTTCCATGCAGCCTCAACGCTGAAGTACTCGCGGATGTATTTCTGGGTCTCCTCGCACATTCTGCGGCATTCTGCCGGATCCTGATACATCTTGACTACCTCGTCAGCGAATGCCTCCGGTCCGTCGGCAACCTTCATGACGCGATCCGCCTCCGGGATTCCCTCGGAACCGATGGATGTGGTGACGATGGCAGCTCCATTGTAGACTGCCTCGACGACCTTGCCCTTAACTCCGGCGCCGTAGCGCAGCGGAACCACAACGATGCGGGATGTGGAATAAAGAGACGCAAGCTCTTCCTCCGTGACGAAGCCTTTGACAATGATGCCGCTTCCCGGCTGTTCAAGCGCTTTGATCTCGTCTGTCACCTTGGAGCCAACTACATAGAAGTTTACGTCGATCCTCTGTCTGATCAACGGGAAGATCTCCTTTGCAAACCAGAGCACCGCATCAGCGTTCGGCGGATGCGCGAAGCCGCCGACAAACAGCAGTCCTTCCCTCTTTACAAAGTCCTTATCGATATTCTCCAGAAATTTCTCGTAAACATAAGCTGTGATCGCCTTGATCTTGTACTCCGGATGGATCGCGTGGATCGCCTCTTCCTCCACATAGGACGGATAGTAGGAAACCGCTGCCTTCTCCATCAGGGAGAACTCGATGGACTTCCAATAATCGGACTCCCGCTTCTTCTTGATATCACCGGTAAGCTCATACTCCCGGTATTCTCTTAAGAAATGCAGGTCATGTCCATAATAGATCACCTTGATATCTGTATTCTGCTTAATAAAATCAACATATTTGATGGCAATATGCGGGCGGTTCAGGTATGCAAAATCGATCTCATCTTTGTTCTTTGTCAGCCAGTCCCAGATTCCTGCCTGATATTCCGGTCCGTATAAGATCTCCACACCCATCTGCTGAAGCGTTGTGGAGTACGGCTCTTCGTGAAGGAAGTTATCTCCGAGGAATTTCACGGAGTATCCCATCTTCACAAACATTTTCAGATACTGATAGGTCGTCTTGGATCCCGCATCCTTATCAAATGTCGGAACATAATGGTCCACAACAAGGATCACCGGCTTCTTCTGGCTTCTCTCACGGGCACGGAACGGGTTCGGATTGCCTGTATTTACAGACTGCTTTTTGAACTCCTCCGCCCACTTTTCCTTTAGCTTCTTACTGTTCTCCACCTGGTAGCGCTTTAGACCGGTTCCATTTACGTCGGTACCGTTGGAGACGCCCTCGAAGTGGATGACTTTTGACAATGGCTGGTAGACTACGCGGTATCCGGCTTTTCTCACCTCGAAGGCAAGGTCGGAATCCTCGCAGTACGCCGGTGCAAACAGCTCGTCGAAACCGCCGATCTGTTTCCAGAGGTCATTGGATAACAGGATCGCCGCACCGGAGATATAGTCCACATCCTTCACGTAGTTGTATTCCGGCTTCTCCGGATCGTCAAGACGTCCATAATTCCAGCCGGAGCCGTCGCTCCAGATGATTCCCCCCGCTTCCTGGAGACGTCCGTCAGGGTAGACCAGCTTGGAGCCAACCATACCGATCGTCGGATCAGACTCGATGAGGTTCACGAGTGATGAGAGCCAGCCCGGAGTTACCTGTGTGTCATTATTTAAGAACATCACATATTTTCCGCGGGCCGCCTTCGCTGCCTGGTTACAGTTTCTCAGGAAACCCTGGTTCGTCTTGTTTCTGCAGATCACGAGATTCTCCGCGTACAGGGACAGCTCCTTAGTCGCGTCCGTGGACACGTCATCGGCGATGATGATCTCATAGGTCACATCCTTCGTGTTCTCTAAGATTGAGAGCAGGCAGGCATAGGTATAGTGGATCTGGTTGTAGACCGGGATCACGATGGACACGGTCGGGTGCTCCACATAGTCAAAGTGGAGTTTTCCATGCTCTAAGTAACCGGCGCCGATCTTAAAGTCGCCGCGGATCCTGTTTCTTCCGTCCTTTGTGAAATACAGCCTTCCGTATTTTCCCGGATGGAAGACGGTATTCTTGAAGTACCCCGCGATCTTTCTCTTTCTTGTGCCCTTCGGCATGACTTTATCCACAGCGCGGTGGCATTTCCGGAGAACTTTCCACATGATCGCCTCATGTTTCGACAGGTATTGCAGGTCTCCCGCCATTCTCGCGTTCTCGCTTCTCAGGCTGGCGATGATGGCATCCAGGTTCGTCACATGATTGTTTGTGAGACGCTGGACTTCCTGCTGCTTCATGATCGTGATGTCCTTCTCGGAGATCTCCTGCTTTAAGTTCTCGCACCAGTCTTTTACCTTGTAGAGCTCGCTCTCGCGGTCAAGAAGAAATTCCACGGTCTTTGTCGGCTGCTCGTACTGTTTCATGTAGCCGAAGGAGCCTGCATCATGGACATAGGACTGGAACGCCTTTTCCATGCCGTCAAAGATCTGGAGTTCTCCCCCTGTGATCCCGAAATGGGCATAGAGATCCTCTTCTTTTACGTTGAGGACTCTCTCGTAGCGTCTGTAAAAATATAAGAGGTCGCGGTATTTCAAAAATTTCTCCGGGATTGGGAAATCAAATACCCATTCATAGTCGATTCCGTAGATGCAGTTCTCGTTTTCCGGCACCATCAGGTTCTCGAAGAGCCCATCCACATTGGAGACCGCAGCTGCCTTATCGTCGATCATCGGAACTTTTCCGAATACCGTCTCGAACTCCGGTGTCACCTCAAAGATTTTCGCGTCTGCATTTTCCGGGAACAGCACCTTCATCACGGTCTCAAGCTCCTGATACGGAACCTCGCCCATAACGATAGCCTCGCCCAGGGCATCCCCGACCGTCTTGCCGTTTAAGTACTGGAAGGAGACCGTCTTCTTATCCTTTTTCCATTCCGGCTTCAAGAAACGGATGGCAGGATTCAGATCACGGATCTTCTCATATTTTTCTCCGAAGGAGCGGATATGCGCCTCGCCAGCCTCTGTGAGAGCCGTTTTTTCAACGGTGAGAACTTCGTCCTCCCGCACGATCTCTGTCTTTAACTGGAACTGCGCCGCTCTGGTCCGGTTGTATTTTACAAATAAAATCTGTCTCATGCCTTCCCCTTTTCCCACATGCCAAGGAATGAGTTCGTGAATTTCGTGAAGTCCCCATTTCTGCATGCGTTCGCCATGGCTTTCTCCTCGTTTCCGAACCAGAGTCCCGGTCCGTCAAGACGGGCGGAGATGTTCGTCACATCGCCGGTCTGCGGGAGATAGCCGTCGGAGTAGATGGTCACCGGGTAACGGTAGTCCGGAACCGGATAGTAGAGCATTGCGGTTCCGCCAAATTTCTCTTTTAAGTCCTCAAACAGACCACGGAACTCCACCTCCAGGAAGGAGTGCTCAAATGGCTCCGCTCCCATGAAATAGCGGACACCAGACTCATTCTCCGCTGCCGCTAAAAGCCTTCCGCCAGGTCTCACAAGAGCAGCTGCTCTTGCCAGCAGATCTGCTGTCCCGTTTTTCTCTGTCCCGGAGAGCATGGACGGCAGGATCACATAGTCGAAGCCATCCTTATAGAGAGCATCAAGTTCTTCTGCCGCACGCTCTTTTCCCTTGTACTCTTTCCATCCAAGAGACTCTGTTCCCGCCTTTGGAAGTTCGCCGCGGACCAGGCAGAGATTTTCCTTCTCTCCGTGTCTTTTCCGGTTCACCTCCAAGTTCTCATCCAACGGATCCAGAACGACCACCTCACCGGCGCGCTCCGCAAACAGCCCGGTACAGGAACCGTAGTCGGATCCGACCTGGAGAACCCGGTCCTTTTTTCCTATTTCCAGCCACTCGAAAAGGTTTTCCCTTAACGGCGAAAATGCGTAGAGACACCACGGGCTTGTTTCACCCCGCAGTGCCGCCTCCGCATCTCCTTTATACTTTTCGAGCAGGTCAAGAAGTTCATAACTGTAATCCTTCATCTTTTTCTCCCGCTTTTACGCCCTTGTGAGCGATGTCTCCACCTCAGACTCCATGTCGTAGACGCCGACCGTATTCTTGTTGGAGATCACCGTAATGTTTGCAATGTTGTACAGGCGGTGGTAGACCACATGTTCCTCGCCCTCGAAGCCGGTACAGCTCATAGAGAGCAGGTACTCGCCGCCCTGTAATGTCATCTTCTGGGTAAAGGAAACGTCGTAGACATCGCCATCCCCCACCGGTTTGATATCGCATCCCTCGTACATGGTGTTCGTTCCGGTGAGGTCTGTTCCCTTTTTATCGCGGATCGTGTAGGTAAAGATCGGACTCTTGATCGGCGCATGGAAGCGGATCCGCTCCTTGATCGTGAACATCTCTCCCTTTAACAGGAGGTTTGTGAGATTTCCTTTCGAATCGAAGAGTCCCAGGTCGAAGATCTCAGCCCGGCCGTCACCGTACTCGGTGCGGTCTGTGTTGATGGTGATCTTATCCTTCATGAGGGATCCGTCGGAATGGGATTCCTCCGCCTTCGCCTTTTTCTCATCGCCTAACATCCCGCCGGAATAATCGCTCTCCAGTTCTTCATTTAAGGAATCCAGCTGGTTTGCCAGGATCTTCTTATAGAGATCCACCATGTGGCCCGGCTCACCTTCCGCGATGAATTCGCCCTTGTTTAAGAGAACGACCTTATCGCAGTATTTAATAATACTGCCCATATCGTGGGTAACCATGAGGATCGTTGTTCCCCTCTGCTTGATCTCCTCCATCTTCCGGTAACATTTTGCCTGGAAGAATACGTCTCCGACGGACAGGGCCTCGTCGACGATCAGGATCTCCGGCTCCACATTAATGTTGAGCGCAAACGCCAGACGGACGAACATACCGCTGGAGTATGTCTTCACCGGCTGATAGACAAAATCGCCGATATCCGCAAAATCCAGGATATCCTGCAGCTTCTCATCCATCTCTTTCCGGGAATAGCCCATCATCGTGCCGTTCATATAGATATTTTCGATTCCGGTGTAGTCCATGTTGAAGCCGGCACCAAGCTCCAGAAGTGCGGAGATCTTTCCCTCAACGTCCACCTGGCCTGTGGTCGGTGTAAGGACACCGGTGATGATCTTTAAGATCGTTGATTTACCGGAACCGTTCGTTCCGATAATGCCCACCGTCTGTCCTTTTTCCACGTTGAAGGACAGACCATTTAAGGCATAGAAGTCTTTGTGGTAGCTTTTATGTGTCAGGCTTAAGGACTCTTTCAAGCGGTCGATCGGCTTGTCGTAGAGCCTGTACACCTTCGTCACGTCTTTTACTGTAATCGCATTGGCAGACATGGTTTCCTCCTACAATACATCTGAGAAATGCGGGCGGAGCCGCTTGAATACTTTGAGTCCCACTAACATGGTGATCAGGGTCACTGCCCAGAAATACACGGTCAGTGTCGGACGCATGAAGAACCAGTCTCCCGTCAGCATGCTGTCACGGTATCCCGCCGCAATATAGTAAAACGGGTTCAGCTTCAGGATCATCGGAGCCATCGTCAGACCTTTGTCGAGGAATAACTGCTCGCTGTACATAATCGGGGTCAGCCACATGCCGAACTGCAGGCAGATGCTGACGATCTGTGCCATATCCTTGAAGAATACCTGGATCGCGCTGGTAAGATAGGTGAGCGCCAGGGCGTACATGGATGCGGCAAAGGAATAATAAATGATCTGGATCCAGGAAATCTGCGGTCTTTTGCCGCTGACCAGGAATACGATGAACATGATTGCAACAAAGAATGCATGGACGAACAGGCAGGAGATCAGTTTGATCACAGGCAGGATCTCCACCTTAAATACTACTTTTTTTACCAGGTAGTTGTATTCCTGAAGGCATCCTGTTCCGCAGTTTAAGGCTTCGGAGAAGAAGAACCACGGGGCGATACCCGGAACCAGCCACTGGACATAGGAGGCGTTCGGCACCGGCGGCGCACTCTTGAATCCGATGGGACCGAAGATGAGCCAATAGATCAGGACGGTGACGATGGGCTGGATAAACATCCAGACAACGCCAAAATAGGAGCCGACAAAACGTTTTCTGAAATCTGCCTTGGAGAGTTCCCAGATCAGTTTTCTTTTTGCCACCAGCTCCTTCAGTAATGAAGTCAGATAATTCACGCTTTAACAACCTTTCTGGTCTCCGGGGGCGGGGCCGCTTTTCGCGCGGTCCCGACTGGAGACTAAGTGTGAGTTTTTCAATTATAACGTTTCAGCTTTTCGCCTTTTCATTTTGATATTGCTTCTAACCTCATATAAAAAATCGATTTAATCAGGTTATCTGCACATTCTTCTATGCATCACAAAAAGCTGCTGAGCTGTCTTTTATTACTATCTGTCGAATTTAAAAATTTCTTTAAATCCCGGCCATTTCTGGTCTTTCTCGGAGATGATGAGCTGCATGTCCGGTGTGATCGGCCACTTTACGCCGATCGTCTCATCATTCCATGCAAGTCCGCCCTCGTCACCCGGATGATAGAAATCGGTGCACTTGTAGGCAAACTCTGCCTCGTCGGAGAGAACGACAAAGCCGTGTGCGAAACCTTCCGGAATGTAGAACTGTTTCTTGTTCTCTGCGGAGAGCTCAACACCGAACCACTTTCCGTATGTCTTGGAGTGTGTTCTTAAGTCAACGGCTACATCGAAAACTGTTCCACGTACCGCACGGACGAGCTTGCCCTGCGGGAACTGCTTCTGGAAATGAAGGCCGCGGAGTACGCCCTTTACGGACATAGACTGGTTATCCTGTACGAATACCATGTTGAGTCCAGCCTCTTTGAAGTCGTTCTGGTTGTATGTCTCCATGAAGTATCCGCGCTCGTCGTTGAATACGGTCGGCTCGATCACATGAAGGCCTTCGATTACCATTCCATCTGTTTCACAGGAAGAAACTTTGATCTTTCCCATAGTTTTTTACCTCACATTTTTATAAATTTACGGCTGCAATATTTCTCTTTCGGCATATACCCATCTCATTTCTGAAGCAGAAATATATGCTTTTCCTGCACAACCGCTGTATTTTCGCCATTTTCGGCATTTCCGCACTACATCATACCACCCCACAGGCGGAATGACAACTTTTTTCTGTGTTGTGCCACTGCGCCGCCATTTGTATATAGAAGCAGGCAGCAGGTCAGTTTACATAATTTTTAGCTCTATTTCCAGTAATTGCGATTCATAGACAGCTTTACTGCCAATTTTCTTGGCAGCTTCTTATACCTTTTCCCGGCAAGATACCCCAGATACTTGAATCCGCTGTCCACCACAAGCTTCGGGACGAGGTACGCGTGCCCCGTCTTTACGAGCCAGCGGGCTGTGTCCTTCACCATGCGGATGCCCTCGCCCTCGGACCGGATCCCGGAGAATACGTCGGGATTGTCCGCCTGGGAGATCGCCAGGTCAAAGTTTCTGTGGAACTGCTGGGACGCTGTATAGTTATGGGAGTGGATCACTCTCGCGTCCGCCGCGTAGTAAACCGCGTATCCATTCTTCATGGCCTTCGCCGCGAAGATCATGTCCTCGTTGAAGATCGTCTTCCGGATAAAACCACCGAGTTTCCTATAGATCTCCCGCTTATATGCCGCGCAGACATTGGAACAGAAGTAGGTCTTAATCCCCAGGGTGTCGAGATCTGAAAGTCTCTTGACCCTGCTTTTGTCCGGATAGTTAAAATCTCTCGTGTGGCGCTCGATGATATTGCAGTCCGTTGCCGGAAGCTGTCTCGCATATGCCACAGCGATATCGTCCCCGGAGAAAAGTGCGTCCGTCAGGGCTTTTATCAAATTTGTATCCGCTGGAAGCGCATCATGGGTCATGCAGACACAGACATCCGCATCGGAGTGCCCGATCCCTGCGTCTCTTGTAGCACCATGGTCAAACTCTTCCTTCGTCACATGGTACACGGAGAGATTTTCCGGGAGTCTTCCCGGTTCCAGGGTCTCCGTCCACTTATCCCACAGGTACTTTTCTGTATTCATGATGATCAGCCGGTCCACCGGTACGGTCTGGCGTCCCAGCCGGTCAAATAATTCCAACAATCTGTTTCCCGGACCATAGACCGGGATGATCACATCAACCTTCATCGTGTTTTTGAGCTCTCTCTTTCTGTTTCATAAATCCTGCAGAGAAAATTCCAAAGAATACCATCAGTGCCGCCATCAAAAGCATGTATACGAAGGCGCCTCCCTGGATTCCTCCCATCCGGACGAACCAGCCGGAAGAAAGCACCGCAAGTACGCTGACGAAGGCGTAGCCCAGGATGATGAACCTCTGTTTCTGCATGATAATAAGGGAATAGTAAAACAGGTTCATGAATGCGTTGAGGGCGCCGCCGATGATGATCAGTACCAACGCCATGCGGCAGGTGGAAAGTCCTTCTCTTAAGTTTGGGTACAGCAGGCTGATCACCGAAATTCCCAATAACCACGCACCGCCCACCGCGAGAACGGTCAGGGCCGCAATAATCAGGGCAAGGTTCATGATGATCTTCCGGAATGCTTTTAAGTGGCCTGTCTCCCAGTCCACCGCGAGCTTTGTGAGGTACGGGCGGATCACGAAGCCGGCAACCAGGTTGATTACGCTGGTCGGCATGAAGATCGCGCCGTAGACTGCGAGATCACGGTCTGCCATATGGACCTCGATGGCGTATTTTGATGCGGAAAAGATATAGAAGTCCAGAACCACCGAGAAAAATAACAGAATATTATCCCGGAAGAGCTGGAATTTCTTTCCGCGCCCCGACTTCCATGTCACATTCGGGAGTTCCCGGATCACAAGGAAATCAAACAGGAAAAATCCCACAAACTGCGCGCCGACTGCCCAGATACTGGCTGTCAGAAGCTCCCCTGTCACCGCGAGACTTCCGAGGAAACAGGTTACGGAGAGGATCGTCCGGAACGCGTTGGATTTTCCCGTCAGGTACAGTCTTCCGCTCCGCTGAAATTCTGCCTCGTATGTATCCGACAGGGCATCGATGACCTTGTAGACCACCATCAGAAAAACGACAGCTGCCTTCTCAAAGGTATATCCGCTGACAAGGACGTAGCCAAAGCCCACAAGGATCGCGAGACCGCAGGTGATGAGGCGCAGTCCCAGATAATCGCCGAAGGTATATTTCTCCCCGGTATCCGTGATCTGGAACGGGCGGATCCCAAAGTATGCCGCCATGAACATGTGCTGTCCGAAGGTGGTAAAGGCGAAGGTGAACACTCCGCCCGCGTCTTCGCCCGCAAGCTGGACCACCGCGATAGAGAGCACCATGGACGCAAAGGCGTAGAGGAAGCTTCCGATCATGTTCCAGATAATGTTCTTCTGCTCCGACACCGCGGATCCGTCGCCGATGATGAGTCTGGCGAACCCGTGAGGCGTTTTCGGCCGGTTATTCATTTCCAAATTCCTTCTTTACGCAGGACAGGGCGGACTCGATAACCTTATCCATATCGTAATAGCGGTATTCCGCAAGTCTTCCGCCGAAGATCACATTCTTCTCTTTTCCAGCGAGTTCCGCGTATTTCTTATATAATTCCTGGTTTCTCTCATCGTTTACCGGATAGTATGGCTCCATGCCCTCGGTCCACTCCGCCGGGTACTCTCTCGTGATGACTGTCTTCTCCTGGGTTCCGAACTCGAAGTGTTTGTGCTCAATGATCCTCGTGTACGGAGTCTCGCGGTCGGTGTAGTTGATGACCGCATTGCCCTGATAGTTGTCGCAGTCTAAGACCTCCGTCTCAAACCGCAGACTGCGGTACTGGAGTTTTCCGAAGCAGTAGTCGAAATAGCTGTCGATGGTTCCTGTATATACGACCTTGTCCGCAAGGGCGTCATATTTCTCCTTGTCAGCCAGGTAGTCGGCTCCGAGGCGGATCTCACAGCCCTCGAAGAGCTTTTCCGTGATCTTATTGTAGCCGCCGATCGGGATTCCCTGGTAAAGGTCATTGAAATAGTTGTTGTCGTAGGTGTAGCGTACCGGGAGACGTTTGATGATGAAGGCTGGGAGCTCCTTGCAGTCTCTGCCCCACTGTTTCTCAGTGTAGCCCTTGACAAGCTTCTGGTAGATATGGGTTCCCACAAGGCTGATGGCCTGCTCTTCCAGGTTCTTCGGCTCGCCCTTGATGACCTTTCTCTGCTCATTGATGATCTTTTTTGCCTCCTCCGGAGTGGAGATTCCCCACATGCGGCTGAAGGTGTTCATGTTGAACGGCATGTTGTACATCTCGCCCTTGTAGTTTGCAACCGGGCTGTTTGTGTAGCGGTTGAATTCCACGAGACTGTTCACAAAGTTCCAGACTTCCTTGTTGCTGGTGTGGAAGATATGGGCGCCGTAACGGTGTACGTTGATGCCCTCGATATTTTCGCAGTAGATGTTTCCGCCTGCATGTTCTCTCTTCTCAAGAACCAGGCAGGTCTTTCCGGCTTTTTTTGCGTAGTACGCGAAAACTCCGGCGAAAAGGCCGCTGCCTACTAACAGGTAATCATATTGTTTCTTCATATAAACTGTTCTCCTCATTGTCGCGGCTTTTCTGCGCCGATGTATTTTGCAGCATGGGTGAGCTGGATTTTGTGTCCTGCTGCCTGAATTACTCTTCTTCCTTAAGAAAGATTTTTTCTTTCGAAAGAATTCCGCGGATCTCCTCCACGAGCTGGACTGCCGCAAACAGGGCGGATCCGGCAAAAATAAAGATATCACCCAGGTTGAAGACCACTTTTTTCAGTTTCTTCCACTGGATGCTGAAATAGTCCACCACATATCCGCGTTTGAGCCGGTCATAAAGGTTGCTCGCGCCGCCGGCCAGCACCAGGGTCAACGCCGTCTTCTCCAGCACACGTCCTTTCTTTCCAATCACATACGCCCATGCACCGGCTACCGCCGACAGCATGCAGACCGGGACCATCTCCACAAGTTTCGGGGATTCCTTCATGAATCCGAAGGAAAAGCCCGGATTGTGATTTTTGTAGAGGCGGATCAGGCCGCCTGATTCTTTCACAGTTTTCGGGAATTCTTCATCGGGTCTGGCTTCGATCTCTTTTTTCACAGCCAGATCTGTAAGCGCAAGCGTCGTTCCGAATGTCAAAAATCCAAACATTGCGATTCCCCTTTCCTTTCTAAACTGATATGATGCCGGGTCCAGATACAGAAATCCCTCCGCGGGCAGCCCTGCGTCGGATTTTTGATCTTCTATCCCTTGTATCATCTTACAACATTTTAAAGAGTCCGTCCATATCTTTCTTGGATCCGGGTCTTATCTGCATTCTGGATACATATACAGTATAAACCATTTTTCTGCGGAGTATCAGCCATGGCATGTAGAAATTCTGTCGCATCGGAAGAGTTTGCAGATTTTATCGCGCCCTATTTTACCTCTCCCGAGAACTTTATGCGATCACAGGGGACAGACTGCATTGATTTCGTGAATTCCACGCTGGCGGTCGTCTATATCCCGTTCTCCACGATAACATCCTTTTCCTATACCTCCTATACATATTCGGCAATTCCGAAACTATATAGTCTTTTAGATGTCACAAGTATGGATGCTGCGGGGATCACAGCGGCAGATGAGCTTCCTGTGCTGAACAATCAGGGGGAAGGAGTTCTTATTGGATTTGTGGATACCGGGATCCATTATATGGATCCTCTGTTTCGGAGCGCGGATGGGAGTACCAGAATCATTGGGATATGGGACCAGACACTCCCGCCGTCTTCTGAAACCTCATCCTTCTTCCCGGTCCTTTACGGCTGCCAATATACTGCTGCCCAGATCAATCTGGCCCTGAATTCCGATGATCCTGCCTCCATCGTTCCAACCCGGGACGAAAACGGGCATGGAACCTTCCTCGCCTCCATCGCCGCCGGAAACCGGGACGAACGCGCCGGATTTTCCGGGGCAGCTCCGCGGGCATCCATCGCCATGGTGAAGTTAAAACCAGCAAAACAGTATCTCCGGGATTTTTACCTGATCCGGGACGGGGCTGACGCATATCAGGAAAATGATATCCTGATGGGCGTCTCCTATCTCTACGCTCTCGCGCAGAAATACTCCATGCCTCTTGTCGTCTGTATCGCCCTCGGCACCAATATGGGAAGCCACATGGGAACGAGCCGACTCGGACAGTATTTAAATCAGGTCAGCCTTTCAAATGGTTCCGCCATCATCACCGCCGCAGGAAATGAAACAGGAGCGAGACACCACTTTCAGGCAGTCATGAATGCCGATACGGATGAGATCACAGCGGAACTTCGTGTGGGGGAACAGGAAACGGGATTTTCCATGGAATTGTGGGCAAATGAGGTTGGTGTCTACACGGTGGGTTTTATCTCGCCCACCGGGGAGATTGCAAAAGAGATTCCCGTTTCGCTCCGGGGCGAGAACACGTTGTCCTTTCTTCTGGAGCAGACTCAGATCACTGTCTACACCCAGATCGCCGACGTGAGCGCCGGGAGCCAGTTTATCTTCATGCGCTTTGAAAGACCGATGTCCGGGATCTGGCGGATCCGGATCCGGAACTCTCTGGACATCCGGGAAACCTTTCATCTCTGGCTTCCGGTACGGGGTTTCATCTCGGATGAGACTTATTTTCTCCGCCCGGATCCCGATACGACCATCACAGATCCCGGAAATGCCCAGTATCCCATCACCGTCACAGCCTATGACCACACGCGGAACAGTATCTACATCCATGCCAGCCGCGGTTACAGCCGTTCCGGGCAGATCAAGCCGGATCTCGCTGCTCCGGGCGTCAATATTTTAGGGGCATCCGCCTCGGGAATACGCCTCACGAGAATGTCCGGCACCTCCGTCGCCGCCGCCCATCTCGCCGGAGCCGCGGCGATCCTGCTGCACTGGGGTCTCCTTGACGGAAGTTATCCGTACCTCAACACTCCGGTATTAAAATCCATCTTCGTCCGCGGAGCACAAAGAAATCCAGCGCTCACATACCCGAACCGTGAATACGGATATGGAACACTGGATCTTCATGAAGCTTTCTTACATTTACGAAACCTTTAATTTATTCAACCTGCGGAGCGCCTTCCTGTACTGCCGCTTCCACTGGTCCGGGCAGAGCTTCCTTCTTCTCCGGTGCAGAATACTCCCGCATCTCGATCCGCGGGCCACCGTGTTTTTCCAGATACGCACGGGTGATCGTCACGGAACCGATCTCCGGATCCTTCGGGATCTCGAACATGATATCAAGCATGAACTCCTCGATGATCGCCCGGAGTGCTCTGGCTCCGGTATCTTTCTTTAACGCCTGCTCTGCAATCCATTCCAGAGCGTCATCGTCAAAGTCCAGATTTACCTCGTCCATGGCGAGAAGCTTCTTATACTGCTTCAGGATCGCGTTCTTCGGCTCTTTTAAGATCCGCACGAGGAAGTCTTTTGTCAATCCCTGAAGTGTCACAGTCACCGGAAGTCTTCCAAGGAACTCCGGGATCATGCCAAACTCCCTGAGATCCTGATTGGTAACTCTGGAAAGAAGGTTCGGATCCTTATCATACTTGTCTTTCGGATCGGAGCCGAAGCCGATGGACGTCGTATTGGTGAGACGCTCCTTGATAATATTCTCAAGATCCGGGAAGGCGCCGCCGCAGATAAAGAGGATATTATCTGTGTTGATCATCTCCATCGGGGTCATGGCGTTCTTCTGTCCTGTTCCGACCGGGACCTCCACATCCGCACCCTCTAAAAGCTTTAACAGTTCCTGCTGCACGGACTCGCCGCTGACATCGCGGGTGTTCGTGGATTTCTTCTTTGCGATCTTATCGATCTCGTCGATGAACACGATGCCCATCTCCGCTTTCTGCACATCACCGCCCGCCGCTGCGAGGAGTTTTGTGAGAACACTCTCGATATCGTCACCGATATAACCTGCTTCTGTTAAGGATGTGGCATCCGCGATCGCAAGCGGCACATCGAGGAGCTTCGCCAAAGTCTTTACGAGATACGTCTTACCGCTTCCGGTAGGTCCGATCATCAGGATATTTGACTTTTCGATGTCAATATCGGTTCCGTACTTCCCGGCATCCGGGGATGTCTTGGAAAATACACGCTTATAGTGGTTGTAGACTGCGACAGCGATCACCTTCTTCGCCTGCTCCTGTCCGATCACATACTCGTCGAGCTGTGCCTTGATCGCATGGGGAGCCGGGATCTCGCTGAGCTTAAACAACTCCTTTTTTACTTTTTTCTTCTTTTTCCTGCGCTTATGGCCCTGACCCATGAGGGCGCCGAGGTCGATCTGCCCCACCGGGATTCCGAAAATATTTCCCAGTGGAATTCCCTCTGATCCGTCACCGTCCTCCTCGAAATCGTCGCCGTCCTCAGCCTCATCAGCATCCACAACGGTCTGCTCTGCATCCTCATCCGCGTCTGCTTCAGTCGGATCATCCACAGAATTCTGTTTTTCCGCTTCGCTCACGTCATCTTTCTTACCCGCAGCAGTTCCGGTATTCTCCGGCTTCTGCGCTCCATCTCCGCTTCCCATCGGATTCAGATACATATTTTTCAACAGCTCCGGCGTGATCCCGGACATCTTTGTCCAGTCCATACCGCTTCCCATCATCATATCAAACGATCTCTGCATACAGTCCCGGCACACCTGCAATCCGCCCGGCAGCGTGATCATTTTTCCTGCCTGACTCTCCGTCCGTCTGCACATGCAGCAGATCTTCTCATATCCGTTATTTTTGTTGTCTTCCAAATTTTTTCTCCCTGAACCTTCTATCGTTTCTCATGGATACAGGCCGCGGCCTGTCCACGCGTTTTCTGCCTGTTTTTACAGAATTATAACCTATTATAATGCAAATTGAGTCTTCCCGCAACCGAAAAACCATGTGTAAATTTTCTGACAGAATCGTCTTTCGCCTTAACAGTATCTGAACTCTGCCCTCTGTATTTTTTTGATGTTTTTTGTAGTTTGAATTTAACATGGAATTGTAGCAACTAAGTAACTGTTTGGCAGGTCAGCACATTCCTGCATCGACCGTAAGTAACACAGGCTTGACCGCAACTGTGAAATCACTGAACCGTTACCTGGTGAACAACTATATAAGAGGGGGTAAATCTTATGATCACTTTACAGCTCGACATGTACCAGGCCTGCGCCCTCGGCGCTCTCGTCTATTGTCTCGGACGACTCATGGTCAACAAACTTTCATTCTTAAGTAAGTACTGCATCCCGGCACCGGTTGCCGGCGGTATCGTATTCGCCTTTGCTCATCTGGCGTTATACGCAGCAGGAATTCTGGAACTCTCCTTTGACACAACATTACAGAGTGTCTTCATGACGGTCTTCTTCTGCAGCGTCGGATTCACAGCCTGCTTCCGTCTGTTGAAAAAGGGCGGACTTCAGGTATTTCTGTTCCTCGGACTCGCAGTCGCCATCTGTGTCATCCAGGACGCAGTTGGCAGCGGTCTCGCAGCAGCCTTTGGTCTGGATCCGCTGCTCGGCTTATGTATGGGTTCCATGCCGTTAGTAGGCGGACACGGAACATCCGGTTCCTTCGGACCGCTTCTTGAAACAGATTACGCCGTTGTAGGCGCTACCACAGTTGCTCTCGCGGCAGCTACATACGGACTTGTATCCGGAAGTATGATGGGCGGCCCGATCGCCCGTGCCCGTGTTGAAAAACTCCACTTAAAATCCACAGCAGCTGAGGAAGGTAACGAGACAGCTGAGGTTATGCCGGCCGTTGATGGTCAGAAATTCACAACATCCGCAATGTTTTTAGCAGTTGCCATCGGTCTCGGTACTCTTATTTTCACATTCTTCAAAGATGTATGCCACCTGACATTCCCGACTTATATCGGCGCTATGCTCGCAGCAGCAGCGATCCGCAATATCTGGGATGTCCAGCACAAAGAACTTCCGATGGTTGAGATTGACGCCCTCGGCGGACTTTCCTTAAATCTGTTCCTGTCCATGGCTATGATGAGCTTAAAGCTTTGGCAGTTAGCAGCACTTGCTCTTCCGATGATCGTCATCCTGCTTGTTCAGACGATTGTTATGTTCCTGTACGCGAACTTCGTTGTATTCAACGTTATGGGACGTGACTACGAGGCAGCTGCCATGACAACTGCATTCTGCGGTTTCGGTATGGGCGCTACCCCGAACGCTATGGCAAACATGAGAGCACTCGTTGAGCGCTACGGTGCAGCTCCGAGAGCATTCTTCATCGTACCGTTAGTAGGAAGCTTATTCGTTGACTTCTTCAACTCCATGGTACTGACCACGTTCATGAATTTCCTGTAAACATGTTTTCAGGAACTTTTCGATAAAACCTTTATACCTTTACAAAACAAGACCGCCTTTCCCGTGATCACTCCAGGGAGGCGGTCTTGTTTCTCTATTTTATATCGACTCTTTATTATTTTCCGATCTTAGACTGGCTCTGCGCCGGTTTCTGATCCTGCTGTCCGCCCTGGCTCTGACTGTTTTCACTGTCAGACTCAGCCGGACGCTGCTTTAAGGTTAACTGGACTTCTCTCTCCTGATAGCTGCCGTTTACAAGAGACTGGACAGTCAATGTTACGGTATCACCGGATTTATAGTAAGTCAGAAGCTTTGCAAGGTCCGCGTAGTTGGAGATCTTCTCACCATCCAGCTTTGTAATGATGTCCTTCTCGTGAAGATCGGAACCTGCGGCTGCGGAGTCTTCCATGATCTTGTAGACATAGACACCCTGCGGCATTCCGTACATCTTTGCCATGGACTCATCAATGTTCTGTAACTGGATTCCGAGATAGCCCTGCTCAGACTCGGAAACCGCGATCTTTGTGGTCCTTGTCATGAGGTCATCGATGATATCTTTTGCTTTGGAGATCGGGATCGCGTAGCCGACGCCCTCAACACTTGTATCCGCGTACTTTGCTTCGTTGATGCCGATAACTTCACCTTTGGAGTTTAAGAGAGCTCCGCCGCTGTTGCCTGGGTTGATCGCTGCGTCTGTCTGGATGACGGTCTTAGTCGCATCGTCAACTTTGATCTCTCTGTTTAACGCGCTTACATGTCCGACTGTCACGCTCTGGCCAAGTCCAAGCGCGTTGCCGATGGCGATAACGCCCTGCCCCATCTTTAAGGAATCGGAATCACCGAGCGTCGCAGCTTTGATCTTGCCCTTTGTGTCAGCGGAGATCTTGTCGAGCGGAACTGCGATCACTGCGAGATCCGCCTCGGAGTCTGTGCCCTTAATGGCCGCGTCCGCAGTGCTCTCATCTGCGAACGTCACGGTAAGTCCCTCGGAATCACTGACAACGTGATTGTTTGTAACGATCAGAAGCTCGGAGTCATTCTGTCCGACGATGATGCCGGAACCGCTGCTCGGGACTTCGTAGGTCTGGGATTGTCCAAACCAGGTGTTGCTCTGGTAGACCTGGGTATTTGTGATCGATACGACAGACGGAAGGGTTGCGTCCACAATCGCGGAGACATCCTCAATAACAACACCGTTGCTGGAAGTTGTGGATGTGTTCGCTGCCGGGATCTGGGTCGTCTGCCCGATGGTCTCGTTTACCTGGGAGCTCTGGTACGGCAACAGGGTGTTGGCCGCACGGTTGACTCCGTACATCGTTCCGCCGGATACGACACCGAAGAGGATCGCTGCCGCCGCGACAAGAGCTGTCGTCTTGGCGTAGGGGTGTTTCTTCGAAGCGTGGTGGCTGTTTCCGTTTCCGTTCGGATTCTGTCCATGTCCCTGATAATAGTCGTACTGCTGATACGGGTTCGTGTACTGGTTCTGGTTTCCGTAATACTGCTGATGCTGCTGCCCGCTGTAGTAACCGTTCTGGCCGTTCGGATTTCCGTTATACGGCTGGCCATTCTGTGTACCGGAACCAAGTCTTCCGTAGACCTGTCTTCCTGTATGCTCACCCTGAGGCTGCTGGGCTCCGTTCTGGGTGTTCTGAGTGTTCTGCGTGTTTACCGGCTGTTCATTATTTTTCTTTTCGTTTTCATTATTTACTTCGTTCCATTTATTTTCATCATACATAATAGGAATCTCCTTTCTGTGTTGAAATTTTCGATGTTTCTTTTTGTACTTAAGGACTCTCTCTTTTTCTTTCCTCTCCTTAACTACATGACATAGTGTACCAGTGAAATGTGATGAAAGTGTGATGAAACATGCACGGTTCTGTGAAATAGCGTCACAATTCCCGTGTTTTTGTAATACGCAAAAAAAACCCGGAATCCATCGATGGGCTGCTATTCTGTACCCATCCGGATGGATTCCGGGAAACTCTTGTTTTTCTTTATTTTGTCAGGATCGCAGTCAGTCCGAAATAGATCAGGACGATCACACCGAGGACGATGCGGTAGTATCCGAAGAATTTGAAGTCATGTTTTTTGACATATCCGAGTAAGAACTGGATCGAGTACATGGAAACGACGAAGGCGATCACCATGGCAGCTGCCATGAAGAAGAGCTCCATTGCGGAGAATGCCAGGCCGTAGTGAAGGATCTTTAAGAGACTGGCGCCGAACATGACCGGAATTCCAAGGAAGAAGGTGAACTCCGATGCGGCGGTTCTGGAACAGCCAAGCATCATCGCACCGAGGATCGTTGCGCCGGATCTCGATGTACCCGGGATCAGCGCGAGAAGCTGGAAGAGACCGATGTAAAATGCGGTCTGGTAACTAATCTGGGATACTTTCTTTATGCGGAATTCCGCGTGCTGGTTGCGGTTCTCGAAGGCAATAAAAATAACACCGTAGATGATGAGCATCGCCGCTACCACATATGGATTATAGAGATACTTGTCAAGCACTTCGTCAAGCAGGATTCCGACCACGGCAGCTGGAAGGCAGGCGATGATGATCTTAAACCATAGATGCCATGTGGCGCGCTTCTGTGCCGGTTTTTTCCCCGGATCAAATGGGTTCAGGCGTCTGAAATACAGGACCAGTACCGCGAGAATTGCGCCTAACTGGATCACGACGCGGAACACGTTCATGAATTCTTCTGATACATTCAGGTGGACGATATTCTCCACAAGGATCAGGTGACCGGTGCTGCTGATCGGAAGCCATTCGGTGAAACCTTCGACGACACCGAATACGACGATCTTTAGAAATTCGATAAAGTTGCTCATATTCACTCCTATGCTTTATATTTTGAATATAGCGTGCGGTCTTCTTGTTTTCATTGTCATGAAAACAAGAAGCTTCGGGCATCCGCCCTATGTCAACAGGTTCAAAAAAATGCTTCTGCAAGCAAGCTTGCGGCGCATTTTTCCGAACCCGCTGACGCACGCCAGATTGCTAGTTGATATTTTCGATCTGCCAGTCGATCGGCTCGATCCCGTTCTCTTTTAAATACTTGTTTGTCTTACTGAACGGTCTGCTGCCGAAAAATCCACGATAGGCGGACAACGGGCTCGGGTGCGGTGACTCGAGGATCAGATGCTTCGGATTCGTCAGCATTGGCTTTTTCATCTGCGCCGGGCGTCCCCAGAGGATAAATACCATCGGGCGGTCCTGCTCGTTTAAGACGCGGATCGCGGCGTCCGTGAATTCCTCCCAGCCGATATTCTTGTGGGAGTTGGCCGCATGGGCACGAACGGTCAGGACTGTGTTTAAGAGCATCACACCCTGATCTGCCCACTTCTTTAAATATCCATTGTTCGGGATATAGCAGCCGCAGTCCTCATGAAGTTCCTTATAGATATTGACCAGAGACGGCGGGATCTCCACCGACGGCTTTACGGAAAAGCTCAGTCCATGCGCCTGCCCCGGCTCGTGGTACGGGTCCTGTCCCAGGATCACTACTTTTACTTTTGAGAGCGGAGTAAACGCAAAGGCGTTGAAGATGTCATCCGGCGCCGGGTAGACTTCCTTTGTCTCGTACTCGCTCTTTACGGTCTCGTATAATTTCCTGTAATACGGCTTTTTGAATTCCCCGCTCATAGGGACCAACCAGTCATTTGCGATCGCAGCCATATTTCCTCCTTGTTGTATTTATTCGTAACGCTTCAGTACCTTCATAATTTTATGTTTTCTTACCGTCAACACAGCAAGTGCTCAAACCTCCTGAACAGTTACACTCTTTCTAAGAAATCATCCACTAATTTAAACGATACCTCCGCCACCGGACATGATTTCCCAGAAAGCTCTTCCGGCACCTGAGAAAAGATCTTGTGAACCCGGAACAGATACGCCTTATTGTTTAACATTGCTGTCTTCTCAAAGGGCCAGCGGATCAGGGACGGATCTTTATAGTTCTCACCAAGCTCCAGGAGCACCGTGTTCCGGTTCAGGGTGCAGGAGAGCCATAAGGTATAATGCTTCCACGCTTCTTCCGTAAAGGATACGCTATGGGGAACTGCCATATGACCGGCAGAAAAGCCCAGCCGGTCCGCATCCTCACCGGGCAGTGAAGTTATGATATAATAATCTTTTCCATCCAGAAAATTTTTTAACTTTTCGGCGGCATGAAGGACCTCTTCCTCCTCCGTGCCTTCTTTTTTCTTCCACTCAGAGCCGATCCCCACCAGGATCTTCTCTGCGGTTTCCAGTTTTTCCTTCAGGATCTTTTCTGCTTCTGTCTTTTCCAAGCTTTTCCTCCAATATTCTGCATAATTCGTTTTCGAACGTTAACATCATAACATAAATGGGGTCTGGATTCAACTGATCCCTCTTGTCCTTTGCTTTTCATTTTCTTAAGTTTTTCTGTCCGTGGCAGAATACGTTCCGCCGTTCTTGAATTCTTATGACATGTCAGTGACATTCCAGAAGTGCCATGCATAATTTTCCCCTGTATCTCTCATACTTTTTTTGCAGATGAATATCAGACAGATCCATGGCTGTTGTTTTTATCAGCTGTCTGAAGAAACTGCATGGCAATTATTATGGAAAGGATGGATCAATGATGGAAGAGCACTCAGTCAATCTTCTCCGCGAATGTGATTCTGGCTGCAAGATGGCGGCGGAAAGCCTGGAACAGATCCGGGATATGGTGTCGGATCAGGAGCTCTGGAAGGATATCACGGAAAGCTATGAAAAACATCAGGAGCTGGACGCAAAGATCAAAAAGACCTTAAGCGCCATGGAGGAAGAGGGAAAAGAACCGGGAAAAATGGCATCTGCCTGGTCATGGATGTCCACAGAAATGCGTATGCTGGCAAAGGGCGGCGACAAAGAAGCCGCCAGTATTGTCACTGACGGCTGTAATATGGGGATCAAGACCATATGCGGTTATAAAAATCAGTATTCTGGTGCGTCAAAGGCTGTCATGGAGATCGCCGATGAGCTCACCGGGATGGAGGAAAATCTCAGAGATCATATGAAGAAATTTCTATAACGGTTCAGCAGGTCTCTTCCGCTTTCCTATCTTCCGGCCGGTGCCCCGCCACCGCCGGAAACTCCGAATATTTCACAAAGCCGATCTTTGCAATCAAGCACACGGTGGACCGGCTCGCAGAAAATGATTTTTCCGCCCGCGTCGATGTTCTTCGAAAGGAAGTCATCGCCAATGTCTCCCCTGAGCTCCGCTCCCCACTTTCCGTGATCTCCGGCTACGCAGAACTTGTCCGGGACATTCACTGGAAAGATGAGGCGGCCAGAAACGAAAATGCGCGGCAGCCGCCGCGACTTACAGGATTCGGGTCCGCTTTGACGCTCCCAAAAAGTCCGTGTTTATATACGCCGACCCTTTAAAGCTCAGTCAGGTACTCCGGAATCTACTCTACAACGCCATCAATCATACTCCGGAAGGCGATACCATTACCATCTCCCTGGAAACCAAAGCTGATCACACACTCCGGCTTTCCGTAACGAATCCCGTCAGCACGATCTTAAATGCCCACGGAATGAAATATGGGGTGGATTCCAATGAAAAAGAAACCGTGTTCTGGTTTGAAGTGACAAAAGCCGATGTTCCGCAGGAATCTTAGTTTTATCCCCGCCGTCTGCAGACTTCATAATGTAAATGCCTGCACTGCCCAACCATTAAAATATTCTGTCTTTTTGCGGTATATTCGTGACAAAATAAAGCACTGAGGCAAAAAGGACTGGCAAAACACCGTAATGCTTTTTGCCAGTCCTTTTTTTTAAATTCCTAATCTTTCAAAAAAATTCTTATAAAATTCTGTTTTCAACAATTCTTTAGCACCATAACGGTCATACTTATTCCACAGTGGATCATCATCCATATTAACATATAATGGAAAATGTTTATCTGCAAATTCTCTGCTAAGCTTTTGATGCATTTCCGTTGACTCCTGTATTAAATGTTCTGCAGCATCCTCCGCCCATACATGAAGTGCCTTTGTCATTACTTTTACCGCCTGATCTGGACATTCCTCATATAAAACTTCCAACATATAATAGTAAACTCTTACACATAATGAAGAGAATCCCGATTTACCTGCTTCAGCTGAACCGTCAATCTGAGGGACCTTATAACCTGGATCATATTCCGCAAAACACTTCGCTTTCTTGTCGGACGGAACATTTGCCTTTCTCAAAACAACGTGGAAATCGCAATAGCCATCCCCATCTTGTGTCAGGGTCTGTGCCAGATTAACCTGAGTCAGACCAAATGCATATTCCTGATAGCATGCGCGATGAAATTCTTCACAATAAATTCTTCCTATTCTTCTTGCATCATATTGATCCCAAACTTCTGCCATCGGGCAAACAAGTGTATGTGAATTTCTTTCTTCATCTGTCAATTTCAAGCGATCCCTGCGAAATCTCGGATCTGACGGCAGATCACTGCATACGGCAAACAGACTATGCATATTAATTTTTACACCCAGTGCCTCATGCTTTTCTCTTCGAGTTCGACCACGGTCTTTGCCATATCGCCTCGTTGCTTCGCGGACGATTCGTTCCCCCTTTTCTCCAAGAGCGTTCATAATCTCTCTTGCGAGCAATGCATACATAATTGTATAACTATCCTGAAGATGAATCACTTCCAATTGATTATTTGTATACATGGTTACTCCTCCCCTTTTAATTTCAACAAACATTCCAGTTTTTTTCGGAAATATACAAACTCATCTATTGAAAGCGCACAGTTCCGCTTTACAAAACTATAATCTAATGTCTGCTCCATACTTTTGGATCTTGACTTTAGAAACTCTGCAATTTTATATGCTGTCAGTTCTGTTGCTTTCTGTTCTGAATTCTCTTTGCAAAATGCCTGTACCATAAATCTCGCACATATATTCCATTTTTTCACAGCTTCCTTCATCGTCTGGTTCACACACGATACATCTGTTTTAGGCTCTTCAAATGAATTAAAATGCATTTTATAATCGTCATTAGAATTGGCAGGTCTAAAGTAAGAAGCTATTCTGCAACGGTTATTTTCATCTTCTGTGAGTACTTCTGAAATATTGACCTGTGCAATATTTTCTGTATATGCTCCGATGCAAGCCGCTGTAAATTCTTCACAAAACAATTTTGCCACTTTTTCTGTTCCATACCTTCTTGCACTAGATGCAAATGGACATCTGATCACATCTGTTAATGCTACCTGCTCATTTAACCTCTGCTGCTTTTCTAATAATCTTGGATCTTCAAAACGTACCTGTGGCCATATATAAAAATTTTGCAGATTTGTTTTTATTCCTTTCTTTCTCTGCTGTTCGCGCTCTCTATTTCCTATTAGTTCCCCATATGTACGGACAGCACTTCTCACCAGCTCCTCACCTTGTTCTGACTGATTTAGAAGATATTCTGCCAGTCCAAAATATAGGATACTCCAGGAATCCTGGAGATTCTGCGCCTCTAATTCCTGTATACAATTCATAGATTATTCTTCCTTTCTACCCTTTTTCCTTGAATAATTAGGCCATTCCTTCATGAATTGGAAAATCATCCAGATCACAAATCCTGCCATGATAACAATACTTCCATATACTAAAATGTCCATTTACATCCTCCTTCAACTTACTTGCGGATATCTACAATTTTGGCATCTTTTGCAAATGGTGTAATTCCAAAAAACAAAACTGCGCTCACAATAATACCATAGACAATTGCCGGTAATCCAAATATAACGATTTTATTTAAATCACAGATCAAGGCCACTGCCCCGCCGCCAATCATAGAAATTAAAGCACCTATATAAGATTTTTTCCCGCTTCCAAAAATTCCATATAACATTGGAACAAGACATCCACCTACATATGCTGTTGAACTTAAAGTCCAGACCGACATTACATCCGGAAGAAGTAACGCAAAACCCAATCCGAGAAGACCGACTGCTAAAATACCCCCTTTGGTAACGATCAACATTTGTTTATCCGTTGCTTTTGGATTAATATAAGTTTTATAAATATCCACAGAAATATTAGTTGCTCCTGATAGCATATACGAATCTGCTGTAGACATAATCGCCGCCATCAGTGCTGCAATGCAAAGTCCTTTAATTCCCGTTGGAAGATACTGCATCAATAATGTTGCAAATACCATATCCTTTGGAAGATCTGCTGGCAGTAAAACGACCGCAGCCAATCCCATTACTAAGGACATAACTAACAGAAGACATTGTGGAATTGCAGCAATAAGTGTACTGATCTGAGCTGTTTTGGCATCTTTCGCAGAAAAGAATCTTGAATATCTGTTTCCATCAATGAGAACGGGAAGTGATGTGGCACAAATCAATTTAATGGCTCCAGATGTATCTAACTGTAAATGTTCTGCGGGAACTGATGATGTAATTTCTGACCAACCACCTGCTCCGCTATATACAATAGCTGTAGCAATTAAAACACCTCCTGCAAGGAAAATAAACTGAACATAATCAGTCATTGCAACTCCCCACATTCCACTTGAAAGCGTATATGCCAAAATAATTGCCATACCAATAACCATTCCAACTTTCATATTTACACCGAGCAGCAGGTGAATACATGTACCAAGCGCAATCGACTGCATAGCTGGTCCTGTTCCCATCATATATATTGCGCAAAACAGACCGCCCAGTGTCTGACACTTTTTTCCATATACTCTTCCCAACATTTCCGGTGCTGTAAAGCCTCCGATATTTCTCATCTTCTTTGCTACAAATAGTCCCATAAATAAGTTGATGCAAAGCAAAATAATAATTTTCGGAACTTCAACAATTCCATTCACATAGCTATTCCCAACACTTCCGGTTAATGCACCCCCACCAACTGCAGTCGCCAGCATAGTCGCTGTCATTACAGAAAGTCCCAGTTTTTTGTCTGCAACCGCAAAGTCCTGCATGCTGTCATCTGTTTTAAAATACATACCCACGCCAACCATAGCCAACATATAAATAATAATCAACGCCCAATCTAAAACACTTGCCATACACTTTTCCTTTCTTTGCCAGTAATTTTCTGTAACATCCGAAGACTGTCGACCTCTTCACTGCATTAAGTATATCACTTGACAATTACAAACTGTTAATTTAATATTTTGATTATAGTTATCAAAATATTGGAGGTAATCTATGACTTTTGAACAATTCAAATATGTCTTAGAAGTAGCGAAATGTGGTTCATTCAATCAGGCTGCTAACACAATGTTTCTATCTCAATCCACACTCTCCACTTCCATAAAAAATTTAGAAGAAGAGCTTGGGCAATCCATCTTTTTCAGAAATAATCGAGGAATCCAGTTAACTTCTTTTGGACGTGATTTTATTTCTTATATCACACCAATATGCTCACAAATGACTCAATTAGAGCAGGTCTGTAAGCAAAAAAAATTTGATGAGAGAATTTCATTTTCTGTTTCCAGCAATGGTTTTCGTTTTATCGCTCCTATTTGCGCAAAATTATATCAGCATTATCACTCTCTTGGTATTCATATATATCATTATGACGGAATTGGGGATGAGACCATTGAGCATGTCTCTAATCAGCAAGTTGAAATAGGAATTGTACGCATTTGGGATTGTTATAAGCAAATTTACATGCGCCAATTTTTTGCCAAAAAAATTTTATTTACTCCTTTAACCACAGTTAACATATGTATTATGGTTGGGTGCGGCAATCCATTATTCTATCAAAAAAAAGATTCTATTCCCGCATCTGTGCTGGCAGATTATCCTATGGTTGTTCACCCTAATTTACATTCCGGACCATTTTCTGATATTTTTTCCCGCTTAGGAATCCCAGAAAACAAAAATCGTATTATTGCTGGATCCCGTGCTATTATTTATGATACTCTTGAACATACAGATGCTTATTATGTGTCTTCTAATTTAAAACAGGGCTACCGGAAAATAGAAACTCCCAAAAATTTACGTTCTTTTCTAATTGATGGATGCACAATTACTTCTGAAATTGGCTGGATCCGACATGAAGACTATACGCTTTCTCCTATTGCCAAAGAGTTCATTAAAGAATTAACTTGGATGTTTCAAGAATTGTAATTATCATTTTTTTCAATAACAGTTATGACTTTTATCGATAACAATACTATGTCTCACGATATAAACTTTGGGGGCGTCGGCAATTGCGACACCCCTTGTGGACTTTCACCGCAGACTGGCGGTAAGTTCATCATACTTAGAAACGTGCGCCGCAAGGCACACGCAAAAAAAATGCTGCCTGCAAAATTGATCTGCACACAGCAATTTTATACGATTCTATTCGCTTTTGAATTTCAGTTATTTTTCTTTCAGCTCATCCGCCTTTTGCAAGTATTCTTTATCTTTCTTTCAACACATCCGCAATCTTCTTATACACTGGCATCGGAACATGGTACTTCTCGCCCATGCGGACCACCTCATATACGAGCCCATCGATCTCTGACTGCTTTCCTTCCATCACATCTCTCTGCATGGATGTCGTGGACTCCGGTGCGAGATGGGATAAGATCTCAAGGTTGACTTTCACATAGTCTCTCTCAAACGGAACCCCCATCACCTCCGCCAACGCCATGATCTCGCGGATCATCGCCTTGAACGCCTCGCGCTCCTCGCCCTCTCTCTGAAAATCTGCCGCTGTGGCATGATAGTAAAGACCTGCAGCACCGATCGGGGATACATAGGAGAATTTTTCCAGGGCATCCCGGCGGATATTTTCAGAGAGTTCTCCGGATATTCCGCTGTCGTTAAAGTCCTTCGCAATCTCCTTAAGTTCTTCCCGGAACTCGCCCTTTTCCCTGACGCCAAATACGACCCGCAGGATCCTTCCGTGCTGCACAAGGGCACCCGGTTCTTCGATATTCGCGGACACATAAATACAGCCGTCTGTTACAAGAATTCCCGGGAGCTTTTCCTGCAGGCGGCTTCCCGTTCCATAGATATTGAGGACCGGGATCACAATCGTGCTCTTCTTTGCGATCTTCCGGATAAAAGGCACCGTGCTGTCCAGGGAATATCCCTTGACACACACGAGGATCACATCCGGCTTTTCTTCCTCCCCTGCTGTCTCGATCTTTTTCTCATAAGATTCCATATTCTCCGCCTGCACTGGGATCGTCTCCACAGTTTCATCCCAGAGATGGCGGACGGTAAGTCCATGTTCCTTCATAGCGGCAAGATGAGCATTTCTCGCAATCAGCGTCACGTTTTTTCCCGCCTTTGTCATATAGGCACCAAGAATTCCTCCGGTGCCTCCTGCACCGATGATCAGATATTTCATAATATTTTTCTCCTCGATCAGTCTGCCTGATGCTCTACCTCATAGGCATGTTCTTCCTTGATCTTTTTTAACGTCTCCGGCTCACGGATCAGATCAAGGGCTGTAAATGCAAGAACCTTTGCACCGAGAAGGATCGAATCCAGTCCTTTCTGTGAGCATGCCGCCGCAACCATCTCTTTACTGTGGCCCTTGATCGGCTCGTCGCTGATATTGATGGTCGGCTGGATCGCCGGAACGACCTGGGATACATTTCCGATATCTGTCGACCCCATAAGGCGCTCTCCTGCCGGATCTGCAGTCTCTCCAAACAATTCCAGATTCTTCGCATAAACCGCATCAAAGGATGGTGTCGGAACCATATTTTCTACCCAGTTCTGATACGGCTTCATGCTGCCCTTTGCGCCCATTGCCATCGCGGAGGCTTCCACGATCCGCTCTACCTTAGCGTAAACATCCTTTAATGTGGAAGCTGCAGCAGCCCGCAGATAAAATTTTGCTGCCGCGTAATCCGGTACCGTGTTCGGTGCCTGTCCGCCGTTTACGATGATCCCGTGAATCCGCACATCATCACTCAGATGCTGGCGAAGAGCATTGATGGAGTTATAGGTCTGGATCAGCGCGTCTAAAGCATTGATTCCCTGCTCCGGTGCCGCAGCCGCATGGGATGCCTTACCCCAGAATTCAATATCGATCGGAACACATCCAAGTGTTTTTTCTGTAAGGCGATGTCCAACACCCGGATGGGCGGAAAGAGCCGCGTCAACGTCCTTGAAATATCCCTCACGGACAAAGCTTCCCTTCGCACTTCCGTTTTCTCCACCTTCCTCTCCAGGTGTTCCGTAGAGGCGGACCTCTCCGCCGACCTCATCGATCACGCTCTTTAACGCCGCAGCCGCCAGAGAAGAAGTTGCGCCAAACAGGTTATGTCCACAACCGTGTCCAAGTCCTACAAGGGCATCGTACTCCGCAAGGAAAACCATGACCGGACCGGGTTTCCCGGATTTATAGCTCGCCGCAAAACCGGTTCTGTGACCTGCCGCCGACATCTCTACTTCAAATCCCACGCTCTTAATCTGATCTGCAAGACGCTTGGAAGCGAAAAACTCATAATTGCTGACCTCCGGCTTCTCATGGATCTCCAAAGCGATCTGCTGATATGTCTTGCCGTTTGCCTCTACATAATCCACAATTTTCTTCTGTAATTCATCCATTATCCACAATCTCCTTTTCTTTTATCCCATAAATTCACTGCAATATTCTTATAAGGAAAAAGACCTGACAAAAACCTACTTGTCAGGTCTCTTAATGCGTATTATAGTTCTTTTCGCCTGAATTTTCCAGTCTTTTCTTCCGATTTCACCGATCTGTTCCTGCAATTATTTTCCTGCTCTTACTTCCTCAAACTCCTCCTGGATCTCCTTTGACGGCTCATCGGTCGCAAGGCTGACAGTAACCAGACAGAGCATTGCAACGATAAACGCCGGAAGAAGCTCATACACATTCCATGCACCGCCCAACGGACGAACACAGTATTTCCATACAAATACCATGACTCCGCCTGCGATCATGCCGGCAAGCGCGCCGTTCCTGTTGGAACGTTTCCAGAATAATGCCGCAAGGACCACCGGTCCGAATACAGCGCCAAATCCAGCCCACGCAAAGGACACGATTCCAAATACGGAGCTGTCAGGATTTCCCGCCAAAAATACTGCGATCACTGCGATAAAGAGAACCGTCGCCCGGGCAACATGGATCGTTCTCTTCTCCGTAAGGTTTACGCCAAACATCCCCTTTAACAGGTTCTCAGAAACAGCGGAAGATGCCGCAAGAAGCTGGGAATCTGCGGTGGACATCGTGCAGGCTAAAATTCCGGCAAGCGTGATTCCCGCACCCACGATCGCGAGGAATCCATGCTGGCTTAAGAGTGTCGCAACCTGAATGATGATCGTCTCCGAAGCGGATCCTTTTAACTCTGCCATCACGCCATTCTTTGAGAGGCTGTAACCGACAACGCCGATAAAGATCGCAACTGCCATAGAGATTACGACCCATACCGTCGCGATGCGTCTGGAAAGTGATATATTCTCCTCGTTTTCCGTCGCCATAAAGCGGAGAAGCACATGCGGAACTCCAAAATAACCAAGCCCCCAGGCAAGAGTAGAGACGGTTGTTATGGTTCCATAAGAGGAAGCGGATCCTGTCTCGCTGTTATATGTAGCTGTTAACGATAAAAAGCCCGGCAGTTCTTTCGCATTTTCAAGAACATTCTGAACTCCGCCGCTCATGGATACGCCGAAACATACCACAAGGACAAGCGCGATCGTCATAACAATACTCTGGATCAGATCCGTAAAGCTCGCTGCCATAAATCCACCGAGTGCTGTGTAACCGACAATAACGACAGCGCTGATCAGCATAGCCGCCATATACGGAATTCCGAATAATGTGGAGAACAGTTTTCCACATGCCGCGAATCCGGACGCTGTATACGGGACAAAAAAGATAATAATAAAAATTGCGGAAATTCCCAATAACAGTTTCGAATCATCGCGATACCTGTTTGCAAAGAAATCCGGCAGTGTGATCGAATTCGTCTTTGCGCTGTATCTCCTGATGCGTTTCGCCACGATCAGCCAATTTAAATAGGTACCGATGGCAAGTCCGATCGCAGTCCAGGATGCGTCACAGATACCGCTGAGGTACGCCACTCCCGGCAGTCCCATCAGCAGCCAGCTGCTCATATCCGATGCCTCCGCACTCATTGCAGTCACAAACGGTCCTAATTTTCTTCCGCCAAGGTAGAAATCGCTGGAGTCATTGTTCCCTTTCGAATAGATGAAACCAATTGCCAGCATCATCACCAGATAGGCAATGATCACAAGAAAAACACCGATGATTGCTCCATTCATTTTTCATACTTCCTCTCATTTTAGTCTGCCATATTAGTTTAATAAAGCGTTAATGTAGTTTAGTATAGCAGAAAATGGCCGGATTGCAAGTGTTTTCCGGGGATTTGCGTCTGAAAAAAGGTCGGCACATTCCCGTGCCGACCTTTTCCTGTCTTTGTTCAGTTTTTATGGGATCCTGATCTCGGTGTCCTTACCGCTTCTCATCCCAGCTTCCGTCCTCCCGGACAAACCAGCCGTCCGGTGTCATGCGGTTCGCGAACATGATTCCCTTTGTTCCATCGGAAACCTTATTGAGAGAACGAGACGTCGCAGAACGTCCGGGGGACGTTCGCCTACGACGACCGCAGCGGAGCGGAGATATTCGAACCGTTCGAACCCGGCAGGGCTCGAACATAGAAAAAAGAGCCATCCATCGGATGACTCTTTTTTCTATCTCTTTGAGAGCACGAGACGGGATTCGAACCCGCGACCCTCGCCTTGGCAAGGC
>QWCK01001377.1_pt1 | contig 36037 bp, 32 predicted proteins | sample 1972571 | NCBI WGS metagenome assembly QWCK01 (sample SAMN09866710, study PRJNA288562) | Human gut metagenome isolate term2_stool, whole genome shotgun sequencing... | isolation source: gut | host: Homo sapiens | place: USA: California | reverse complement strand
CGCCTTTAAGCAAATCGTCATCGCCCAGGGCAGCGGCGCCACGGCGGCCCTTGGAAGCTACCAATATCTAATGCGACAATAAATAAAAAATCACAAAATCATAACATCAGAAAATTGAATCCTCTTGAGAAATCGGCATATTGCGAAGGCAGTTTGCCGATTTTTTGCGTCTATCTTATAAAAGTTTCAAATCCTACTTTCTTCGGTATCTATTGTATATAGAAAAGAGGTTTTTATGTTTTACGATTATACGGTGAAAGATATCGAGGAGAAGGATGTGTCCCTTTCAGAATTCGAGGGAAAAGTGGTCCTCGTGGTGAATACGGCCAGTAAATGTGGTTTTACGAAACAATATGAGGGTCTCGAATCTCTCTATGAAAAATACAAGGATGAGGGTTTTGTCATCTTAGGTTTTCCCTGTAATCAGTTCGGAGGCCAGGAGCCTGGGAGCAATGAAGATATTCAAAATTTCTGCGATATTACTTTCCAAGTGACATTTCCCATGATGGGGAAAATCGACGTCAACGGAGAAGGGGAAGATCCTCTCTATACTTTCTTAAAAAAGGAACAGGGCGGTCTCTTCGGTAACGATATCAAATGGAATTTCACGAAGTTCCTTATTGATCGGAAAGGAAATGTGGTGGATCGTTTTGCGCCGCAGAAATCACCTGAAAGCTTCGAGGACTCCATTAAAGCTTTACTATAAAAAGGAATCCCTCGTCTGTGGCGGGGGATTTTTAAAAAGGAGGGCATTTTGAAGGACGAGATTCGCCTCTACGGCATGCGGGAAAATAATTTAAAGAACATCGACATGACGCTCCCGAAAAATGAAATCGTCGTGTTTACCGGGCTTTCCGGTTCGGGGAAATCGTCGGTGGTATTCGACACCATTGCGAAGGAAAGCAAGCGGCAGCTGACGAAGGATTTTTCTTCTTATGAGCGTCGCCACATGACATTGTATAGACGACCCGATGTGGATAAAATCGAAAACTTAAGCACTGCCGTAGTGGTGCGCCAACGGGCGATCCATTCGAGTTCCCGCTCGGACATTGCGAGCTATATGGACATAGGGCCTATGATGCGCTTGCTTTTTTCCCGCATCGCCGAGCCGAAGATTCAAGAGGCAAGCGATCTTTCGAAGTATTCCCGCTACGGAACCTGCCCCACTTGCGACGGCAACGGCCTGGAAATCGAGGTGGATCTGGAGAAACTGGTGGATTTCGATAAATCGCTTCGGGACTACGCGGTACAGTTCGCTCCTCTTTCGCCGAGTCAATGGCAGGGCCGATGGATGATGACCTGCGGTCTCTTCGATCCGGATCTCCCCATAAAGGATTACCCGAAGGAGGATTACGACCTCTTTATTTACGGGCCTGCCGACGGCGGCGTGGTGCTCGCACCTTTCCATACGAAAAACGGCGATCATAAATCTTGGTGGGACGGACTGATTCCACGCTTCGAACGGCTCTATGTGAAGCGGGACATTTCCAATTTAAAGAGCGTGTCGAAAGAGGATGTGCTTGCCTTCTGTCACTATACCCGCTGCAGAACCTGTAAGGGCACGGGGCTCCACCCGAAGGTGCTGGAATCGAAGATTAACGGCTTCAATATTGCCGATATTTACAATCTGGAAATGAAAGAGCTTCTGGAATTTTTAGAATCTGTCGAGGGAGATTACGGGAAAACTTTGGCGCGCCAAATGATTCCTACGGTGAAACAACTTATGGCCATGGGCCTCGGCTATTTAAATTTAAATCGCCAGGTGTCCACCCTTTCAGGGGGCGAGGCTCAGCGCTTAAAAATCGCTTCGAAGCTCGGATCCACTCTCAATAATTTATGCTATATTTTTGACGAGCCTTCCGCCGGTTTACATCCGGAGGAAGTGCAAAAGATCGGCACTATCTTTAAAGCCCTTCGGGATCGGTACAACACGGTGCTCATCGTAGAGCACGACGATCAGATCATCGAGATGGCCGATTGGATCGTGGAAATGGGGCCGGGTTCCGGTCGCCACGGCGGAGAGATTGTGTTTCAAGGAAAACCCGAGGGATTGGAAAATCGGGAAGGACGAGCAGAGAGGGAATTTAAACTTCCGGAAGAGAAAAGTTTCGAGGGTTTTTATGAGGTATCTCATGTAAAGAAGAATAATTTAAAGGATATCTCCGTGAAGATTCCGAAGAACAGTTTGACGGGGATCTGCGGCGTGTCCGGCTCCGGGAAGAGCAGTTTGATCGATGCGATTTACGAGCGCTACGATCAGGCGATTATGATCGATCAAAAGGAAATCGGCCAATCCGGCCGCTCCAATCTTGCCACGTATATGGGGGTTATGGATAAGATTCGCGATCTATTCGCCAAAGAAAATAAGGTAGATAAGGGGCTCTTCTCTTTTAATTCCAAGGGCGCTTGCCCGACTTGCAAGGGGAAGGGTTTTGTGGAACCGGACGTGGCTTATTCCGATCCGGTTAAAATTATCTGCGAAGATTGCGGCGGGGAGCGCTACTCGAAAGAGGCGAGGAGCTACACTTACGGCGGCCATTCTATCGTCGATGTGCTCCATATGACGGCGGAAGAGGCCAAGGATCTCTTCGACGACGAGATGATTCGAAAGCGTCTGAGTCTTCTAGAGGAGGTTGGCCTTTCCTATCTCTCTCTCGGACAGGCCACGAGCACCCTCTCAGGCGGGGAACTCCAGCGACTAAAACTCGCTCATCGCCTACGCCGGAGGGGCGAACTTTATATTTTCGACGAGCCTACTCGGGGGCTTCACACAGCCGATGTTCAGAACTTCCTCGCTTTACTTCAAAATCTCGTAGAAAATGAAAATACCGTCGTGGTCATCGAACACGATATGGAGGTATTGCTTCATGCGGATTATATTTTGGAACTGGGACCCGGGGCGGGGAAAGAAGGCGGCAATATTGTTTTTGAAGGAAATCTCCGAGATTTTTTAAATAAAGATACGAAGACGAGTTATTATTTAAAAAAAGCGCTCAATGCAAAAAAAGACGGCTAGACCGTCTTTTTTTATGGCGTAATCGTAAAGTTTTGGCGGCGAATCATTTCAAGATCTGTGGATTCGGCGGCGCCCCTTGTATTTAAAAAGTTTCCTGTAATGGCGGCGTTCATGCCGGCGTTCAAAGTCGCTTCTCCGTCTTTCGAGAGAAGTTGCCGCCCTCCGGCCAGTCGCAAGTAAGCGGTGGGGAGTATGTGGCGAAAGACGGCCACTGTGCGAAGTATTTCTTCTTCGGGAAGGGGCGTTTGATTCGCAAGGGGCGTGCCTTCCATGGGGCTTAAAATATTGAGGGGAACCGATAAGATTCCGAGCTCCCGAAGATTTAGGGCCAGATCCACCCGATCTTCTCGTGTCTCGCCGATATTGAAAATACCGCCGCTGCATACCTCGATTCCCAAAGATTGAGCGTCTTTTATCGTTTGAATCTTTTCGTCATAGCTGTGGGTTGTGCAGATGGAGGGGAAGTAGCGGCGAGAGGTCTCCAGATTATTATGGAGCCTTTCAAGGCCCGCTTCTTTTAAAATGGCGAGTCCGTCGAGATCTAATAAGCCGCCGGAAAGGCAGAGATGGAGATCGGTCTCTTCTTTTAATCGGCGGTAAATCGATGCCACCGCTTCCACTTCATTTTTCGAAAGTCTTCTGCCTGCAAAGACGAGAGCGAAGCGTCCGATCCCTGCAGATTCCGAACACTTGGCGCTTTTAAGGACTTCCTCTTCCGAGACCATCTTTTGCAGCTCCACGTGGCCTTTGCTTAAAGAAGACTGCACGCAAAAGGCGCAGTCCTCGGAGCAGTGGCCGTTTTTGGCGCGCATAATCGTGCAGAGGTCGAAGGTGTCGCCTAAAGTAGCGCGACGAATGGCCGTGGCGCTTTCCATCAGATCTTTAAGTGGCGCGTCATAAAGAGCCAAGGCTTCCTCTCGACTCAGTCTGTACCCGTTTATTATTTTTTGCGTGTTCTTCATTTTATAAATCCTCCACAATGTAGGTGGTTTCAAACATGTAAACTCAACAATTAAATTGTATAGAAATTAAGGAGTTTTGAAAAAAAGAAAAAAGTCAGAGTAAAAAAGTGCGATATAAATTGACTGTAAATTTAAGCGGGGATATAATGAAGAAAACGATTATTATGTTGCAATTTGGCGACATGTATCTTTTTAGAAGGAGGACACAATGGATTTTAATTTATCTAAAGAGCATCTGGAAGTGCAAGAAAGAGCACGTAAATTTGTAGAAAAAAGAGTCCTTCCCGGCGTCATTGAACGGGATCAAAACTCCATCTACCCCATGGAACAATATCAGGAAATGGTAAAAGAAGGATTCGTCGGTTTCCAATTCGACAAAAAATACGGCGGCCTCGGAAAAGACTACATGTCCTACATTCTGACCATTGAAGAACTGGGCAAAGTAGACGCATCTCTCTGCGTACTCTATTCCGTTTCTCTTTCCCTCTTCCTCGGCGGCATTTTAAAATACGGCACGGAAGAACAAAAGAAATTCTTTATCGGCGGCGTGGCCGACGGCTCCATTACCGGTTGCTTCGCTCTTACTGAAAAGAATGCGGGCAGTGATGCCAGCGGTGTGCAAACCGTAGCGGTTCGCGACGGCGACAACTACATCATCAACGGTTCCAAACGCTTTATCACCAACGGCAAGACGGCGGATTACGCCATGATCGTCGCCAAAACCGACGTAGACGCTCCCGGCACCAAAGGCCTTACCTCCTTTATGGTTCCCACCAACACTCCGGGATATGAAGTGGTCGGCTTAGAAGACAAGATGGGCCTCAGAAGTGCGGAAGTTGCCGAACTTAAATTCACCGATATGGTCGTGCCGGTATCAGCACGTCTCGGCGAAGAAGGGGACGGCTTTAAGCTCGCCATGGAAACTTTAAACGGTGGTCGCGTCGGCGTTGCCGCACAAGCTTTAGGTATTGCAAAAGGTGCCTATGCCCACGCCATCGAATTTTTAAAGAGACGTGAACAATTCGGCAAACCTCTTTATAAAAACCAATACCTTGCTTTCAAAGCAGTGGATCTCAGAAACATCATCGATCAGGCGGAACTTATGCTCTATAAAGCCGCATGGCTCGAAGACCAAGGCATTCAAGATCCCAAAGCCTGTGCTCAAGCCAAACTTATCTGTTCCGATGCTGCCATGAAGGTAACAACCGAAGCCATTCAATTAATGGGCGGTGAAGGCTACATGAAGGAATTCCACGTAGAACGTATGATGCGCGATGCAAAGATTACGCAAATTTACGAAGGCACCAACGAAATCCAGCGGATGGTCATCCAAGGACCGGTCTTCAAATAAAAAACGCACCCGAAGGTGCGAAGAAAAGCGTCTTTCGAGGCGCTTTTTTTATTTAGAAAAATTGAATGGGAGAGGCGAGGTTTTCCAAAAGGGCCACGACGCTCCATGCCGCCGTAATGCTGGATTTCGGATTGTTCGGATCGGGCTTGGATGTAATTTCCACGACGGCCTTGGCTCTGTCATTTTCCACCGTGACACGATGGGTGTTGCCTTGGCTTTTAGGATCGGAGATAAGGCGAACGCAGGTGTATTCCGCGCCGTTGGTGACGATGCCCGTGGCCACAGAAACATTGGTATTTTTGGGAAAGCCCGCAATGGCTTCCTGAGCATTTCCCTCAAAGGCCGTACATTTTTCATTTTCCGGCAGAAGCTCGCCCTTTAGATAGGGCGCCCCGTTTAAGCTCTTGGGCGCTTTCGTGCTTTGAATTTCGCTCGTAGCGCCACCCATTAAAAAGAGGGTGCGCATAATGTCGAAGCCGCCGATGGCGCCGGAGGTAATGTGGACTTTGCGGTCTGCAGATTCCGCTGTCTTTCGAATATGTTCATAGAGCTCTTCGTCTGCCAGGGCCCCTACCGATGTAATCACCACGTCTTTTTCCGCTTCGAGGAGTGGTGAAATATATTCTTTTACAGCGCCGACCCCTGCGATTTCCACAACGATTTCTGTATCGTCTTTAAGAAGTGCGTCAAATGACGGGTAGAGGGGAACGGATTTTCTCGCGATATCGATAGATTCTTCCGATAGGGCACTGTCGTAAATGCCTTTAAGTTCATAAAATGTGTCGAGTTTTTCGACAAGGGCACGGGTTAAAATTTTTCCCAGTGCGCCGTAGCCGATGACGGCTATTTTTTTCATAGGTCCTCCCTTATTCTTTTACGAGAAAACCGTGGGCGTCCAATGCGCTTTCCACCTCATGAAGAGTCTCCTCGTCTTCTGCTGAGACCGTATGAAAGTGGTAGCCATCGGTAATATTTTTAAGAGGCGTGCTCACGCTGTCGTAAATGGTATTCATAAAATGTCGAACGTCTTTTCTGGATTTAATGTTCATCTCCGCTTCCACCTTGCCGTAAATGCGGTGCTCCACATAGACATCTTCCACCGTGGCGCCGAGATCCACGATAAGATTCAACTCATCGACGATTTGATCGTCGCGATGTTTGCATTTAAACACCCGACGAGTAGCACCGGCGCCATCCATAATGTAGCCTCGATTAGTGGAAGTGATGGGGATTTTTTTTGCGCGAAGTAAACTGATGTCGCCGACGATGACTTGTCTGGAGACGCCGAAATACTTCGCCAAATCATCCCCTGAAACCGGACTCTCGGCGCGGGATAAATAATCCTGTAAGGCCGTAAGCCTTTCCTGTTTAGTTTGGGTCATGGCGCAGTTCCTTCATGGAGAGGTCCAAGATCGGCGAAGAATGGGTGAGGGAGCCGCTGGAAATGATATCGGCACCGAGATCTCCGTAGTCTTTAATGTTTTCGAAGCTTACATTGCCTGAAAGTTCCACGACGGCGCGACCTGCAATATAATCGATGGCCGACTTCATGTCCTCCCGATTCATATTATCGAGCATAATAATGTCTGCGCCTGAAGCCACGGCTTCTTTTACCATGTCCATATTTTCTACTTCCACCTCAATTTTTTTCATAAAAGAGGTGTAGCTTCTCGCTGATTTTACGGCCTTTTCGATGGAGCCCGCTGCGGCGATGTGATTATCCTTCAACATGACGCCGTCTGAAAGATTGTAGCGGTGATTGGTACCGCCGCCTATGTGAACGGCGTATTTTGCAAATAATCTGAAGTTCGGTGTGGTCTTTCGGGTGTCGGCAATTTTTGTCTTCGTGCCTTCTAAAGCTTCTGCCATTTTATTCGTGTAGGTGGCGATGCCGCACATGCGTTGCAGGAAATTTAGGGCGACGCGCTCACCGGTTAAAAGGGTGCGTAGGGGACCGAAGACGGTGGCGATTTTGTCGCCTTTTTTTACACGGTCGCCGTCGCACTTGAAAAATTCTACTTTGGTCCTGTTATCCAATAGATGAAAGACGCGCTCGAAGACGGGAAGGCCGGCGAGGATGCCCTCTTCCTTGGCGAGGAGATGGACGCTCCCTGTGGCCTTTTCGTCGACGACGCTGTTAGTGGAGAAGTCCTCTTCGTTAATGTCCTCTTTCAGTGCATCGAAAATAATGGGATCGATTAAGAAATGCGGTAAGCCGAAGGTCATAAAAACCCCTTTCTATAGCGAATTATTTGCAAATGGCGAGCATGCGGTCCAAGGGAAGTTTCGCCCGCTCGGCGAGTGCCGGATCCACGTGGATCTCATTTACACCTTCTTCTAAAATGGCGATGATTTTATCTGTGGTGATCTTCTTCATTCCTTCACAGATCATATCGGGGAAGATGAACTTTTTGTCCGGATAATTCTTTTCAAGTTCGTATAAGAGTCCTTGCTCGGTAATAATAATATTCACGTCCCGGTCCAACTCGCCCACTGCTTTTAAAATACCCTTGGTGCTTCCCTTATAATCCACGTGTTCCAGGACTTCGGGTTTGCATTCGGGGTGGGCGAAGACGGCGGCATCGGGATAGGCTTTTTTCAGATTAATGATTTTTTCAGCCGTCATCTGATCGTGTACCGGGCAGCATCCGTCGTTATTAATAAAGGTCTTATCGGGGAACTGATCTTGAATATTGCGGCCTAAATTTCCGTCGGGGATAAAAAAGATGGTGTCGCTTTCAATGGCGGAGACGACCTTTACTGCATTGGAAGAAGTACAGCAGTAATCGGAGTGGGCTTTAATATCGGCGGTGGAATTAACATAGCAGACCACGGCGAGGTCCGGATATTTTTCTCGCATCCCTTCGATTTTTTCCACGCTCACCATGTGGGCCATGGGACAGTCGGCGTCGAGATCCGGTAAGTACACGTGTTTGTCGGGATTTAAGATCTTTACGGTTTCGCCCATAAATTCCACGCCCGCCATAATAATATGATTCGCATCCAGTTCCGTGGCGAGCTTGGCCAGAGTAAAGGAATCGCCGACCACGTCGGCTGCGGCCTGTACATCGCCGTCGACATAATAGTGGGCGAGAATGACGGCGTCTTTTTCTTTCTTTAAACGATCGATGGTATTGATTTCCATATAAAAACTCCTTTAAAACATAGAGTGTCGCGTGCTGAACAAGACACATCATACCACAAGACAATACAACTGTCATGACAGTAAGCTTTTAAATTGTTTCTTTTTTGTACGAAAGCTATAATCTAAGAAAGGAGGTCTATGGATATGTTCGAGTTTTTAAGGAGAGGGAAGCCATCTTTTTCTTCTATGGATATAAATAAAGTGGATACGCTGGAAACTCCTTTTTTGCTGGATGTACGGGAGCCCGACGAAACGGCGGAAGGAATTATCGAAGGGGCGCATTTAATTCCCCTCGGCCAACTTCCGGGGCGAACCGATCAGTTACCGAAAGATAAAGAAATTTACGTTATCTGCCGCTCCGGCAATCGAAGCCGCAAGGCCTGCGATTTTTTAAGCGATCAAGGTTTTCAATGTGTGAACATGACGGGCGGCATGAAGAGCTACACTGGACAGACGGTGAAAGATTAGCAGGTCGAGAAGATATTCTTCGTTAAATTCATGAACAGAAACGTCGTTTCAAATTTATTTAAAACTTTAGCCTTGCGTTAAAAGCTGGTCAAAGGGTATGATAGTCCTATAAGGAGGCATAGTATGGCAAAAGATATGAGCATTTATCGTTGTAAGCCCTGCGGGTTTATTTATGACCCGTCCGAAGGTGTGCCCGATTACGGACTGGAAGCGGGCGTACCCTTTAAAGAACTTCCGGAAGACTGGACCTGCCCCCGATGTGGTGCATCCATCTGGATGTTTGAAAAGGTAGAGGAAAAATAAAAGACACCCTGCGGGGTGTTTTTTATTACGAGGATTTTTTATAGATAAGGAGCATTATATGAAAACGGAAATAAAAATAAATGAGCATCTATTATCCTCGCCTTATGTTATGCCGCCCATGGCAACAGAAGGCACGGAGACCGGCGAAGTGACAGAGGGCATGATCCGCTATTACGAAAAGATGGTGAAGAATCCGAACTTCGGACTTTTTATTTTGGAACACTCCTTTGTGGAACAAGAGGGAAAGGCGAGCCCGAAGCAACTTTCCATCGCAGAGGATTCCGATATTAAAGGCCATAAAAAATTAGTGGAGGCAATGAAGAAAACCCGCCCCAACGCTCAATACTTTCTTCAGCTCAATCACGCAGGCATTAAAACACGAAGAGAATATACGGGGGCAGATCCCATTGCCGTAGCGAAAAGGCCCTGGGATAAAACATCGAGTTTAATGACGGCGGAGGACTTTACCCGCATTAAAGAGGCCTTTGTAGCGGCCGCCCTTCGCGCAAAAGAAGCGGGTTATGACGGCGTGGAACTCCACGTGGCCCACGGCTACTTGCTCAATCAGTTCTTATCACCCCTTACAAACTTCAGAGAAGACGATTACGGAAAGGATCGGGTGAAATATCCTCTGGAAGTTTTCAGCGCCATAAAAGATGCAGTGGGCGACTATCCGGTGGCCGTTCGTATTGGCGGCATCGAAACCATTGAAGGGGGAACCACCGTCGAAGAAGGGGTGGAAGCGGCCCTTCGCTTTGAAGAGGCGGGCGCCTCGTTTTTGGATATGACCGGCGGCATGACGGGCTATGTACGAAAGGGCGTGGAAGAGCCGGGATGGTTCGGCGATCTTTCCGCGGCGGTAAAAGAAAAAGCGAGGGTTCCCGTTATGCTCACAGGGGGCGTCAAAACAAAGGAAGAAGCGGATAAACTGCTGGAGGAAAACAAGGCGGATCTTATCGGCATCGGCCGCGCCTTTTTACAAAATCCCGATTGGGGAGAATAAAGGAGGTATTCTATTGTCCAAGATTTTTAAAAGATGGGGGTCAATCGTTCTGATTGCCTTAATTATGTTTGTAATTACTCCTCGAGCCTATGCAAGGAATGAGAACAATTACGAAGGTAGCCATGTCTATTTATTGGTAAATTCCGGAGCCTTGGAGCTGTATAATGATTCCATAGAAACACATATACAAGGCTTTGCACGAGATCTTAAAAAAGAAAACTCCGCTAATAGAGTAAGCCTGGTCATCAGCAATAGCTACGAGGATCAAAGACTTGTTAAAGAAGAGAATGTCTTTGATGATGTTCATGTATTGTCAATGAATAAGGAAGATGAAAAGCCTTTAGATTTAACGAGCAATATGAATAAAGTAATTGAACTGCAAAAGGTGGATAACCCTAGATTGAAAGAAATTGTAGTTTTTATCGATAACGACGGAGGGTTAAGCGATGTATCTTTTGACAGTTCTTCGGATCAAGACTTTCAAAAAATTGCGAATGAGCATATGCTCGGAATTTATTCATCGGCGAAAGAATTAACGAGTAGCTTTAAACCGGATACCGATATATATGTAATTAGAACTAGAACACCTTTTTATGTCTTAGAAAATGGAGATGAGTACGACGAGCTCTTTTATTTAAATCAAACGAGAAGCATGACGGAGGTTCTTTTTAATAATTTACAAAATGCCGGTCTCTACTTCGTATATTTTGATCCGGACGAAATGAAAATTGTATTGGATACTATCAAAGAAAAAATTGCGATTAGCGCTAAGAAACCTATGCCTATTCCAATTGTTGAAGAGAAAAGAAAAGAAGAGCCGGAGATTAAGTCAGATATGGAGATTTCTCGCATCGAGCACTTCAATGATGTACGCGAGACGGACTGGTACTATCGCGCTATCCAACATGTAGTTCAGAACTCTTTTATGACAGGAATCGGCAGTAGACTTTTTTCACCGGAAGAAAGTCTTTCAAGAGCTCAATTAGCGCAAATTATCTACAATATAGATGGCGATAAGAGTACCGGAAGGGAAAGCTTCTTTAAAGATGTGCAAGAGAACCAATGGTATACGGAAGCCATTAACTGGGCATATGAAAACGGTGTTGTCAGCGGGTATGGTGACGGTAACTTCGGACCCAATGATCCTGTTTCAAGAGAACAAGCGATGACGATCATGTATCGATACATCAAGAAGTCTACGAAAGTGGAAGTTCAAGGAAGTCCGTTGGATTTTTTCGGCGATAAGGATAGGATCAGCCCCTATGCCATCGAAGCGATGACCTGGGCAAGTTATGAAAAAGTTTTAAACGGGAATGAAAATAAGAACTTAAAGCCATTAGATAAGATTAAACGATCTGAAATTGCTCAAATTCTTTACAAATTGGACAACAAGAAGTTTTTTGTTAAAAATCCATAGGCACACAAAAACCCTCGCTAGGCGAGGGTTTTCTGTTGGGTAAATTTATGCTCGTTTTTCCATGGCTTGAAGGAGGCTTACGAGGAAGTCTCTTCCTTTTTCCATGTGTTGAATGGGAATGTATTCGTAGGGGCCGTGGAAGTTCATGCCGCCTGTAAAGAGGTTCGGAGTAGGGAGTCCCATCCAGGAAAGTTTGCTGCCGTCGGTGCCGCCGCGAATGGGCTCGACGATAGGCTCAATGCCTTCTTCTTTCATGACGTCGACGCAGAGATCGATTAAATCCATGTGGGGTTCGATTTTTTCGCGCATATTACGGTAGGATTCTTCTAATGTGAGTTTAATGCGATCGCCATATTTTGTATTGAGGAAATCTACGGCGGATTCAAAAATCGTACACATTTTTTCTACTTTTTTCGCATCGAAATCGCGAAGAATGTAGATCATTTCCGCCTCTTCCACATTGCCGTGGAATTGATCCAGGTGGAAGAAACCTTCGTAACCTTCAGTGTATTGAGGGCGCATTTGCTCGGGAAGCATACCGTCAAGTTCCATGCCGAGGGAAATGGCGTTGATCATTTTGTCTTTTGCCGATCCCGGATGGACACTTTTCCCTTGAATGTTCACCTTGCCGCTTACGGCGTGGAAGCATTCGTATTGCACTTCGCCGAGGCGAGAGCCGTCGAGGGTAAAGGCGATGTCGGCGCCGAATTTTTCCACGTCGAATTTATCGACGCCTCGGCCGACTTCTTCATCGGGGGTAAAGCCGATGGCGAGAGGGCCATGGGGAAGATCTTTTTCGATAACGGTCTTTAGCGTATCCATAATAATGGCAATGCCGGCTTTGTCATCGGCGCCTAAAAGGGTGGTACCGTCGGTGACCATGAGATCAAGTCCTACAACGTCGTCAAGGGCGGGGAAATCGTCCGGGGAAAGGACGATGTTTTTCTCTTTATTGAGTACGATGTCGCCGCCTTCGTAGCGGATGACCTTAGGATTTACGTTTTCACCCTTAGCAGCGGGGGAGGTGTCCATATGGGAGAGCAGACCCAATGTGGGCATTTTTTTGTCCGTGTTGCCTTCCAAGTGGGCGGTAACGTAGCCGTATTCATCTACGGCGGCGTCCTTCAGACCCAGCTCTTTTAATTCGTCGACAAGGATATTGGCCAAATCAAATTGGCGTTTCGTCGAGGGGAAAGTTTCGGAGTTTTCATCACTTGTGGTATAGACCTTTACGTATTTCGTCAAACGTTCTGTAATATTCATAATACCTCCTTTGATCTACCTTGTATTGTAGCACAATCACGTGCTATACTCGCATTAATTTGAAAGGAGGTGCGCCATGTCTGTCGGTATTATCGGAGGCGGCGTCAGCGGCTTAAGTTTAGGCGTACTCTTGGCGAGAGAAGGCCTGGAGGTTACGATTTATGAGCGCAAAAACAGAGTGGGCAAAAAGCTCCTGGCCACGGGAAACGGACGTGCCAATGTAAGCAATGTGGATCTGGATATTTGTCATTTTCATAGCGAGGGAAAGCTTCCCTTCGATCCTACAAAGACTTTCTCTCCCGAAGTGCGGGATCTTTTCTTCGAAAGCTTAGGAATTGATTTAGTAGAAGAAGATCGGGGTAAGCTTTACCCCCGCACCCTTCAATCTCAGACGGTACTCAACGCATTAAGGCGCCGTTTTTCCGAGTGGGGCGGCCTAGAAGTAACCGATGCCTTTATCTCAAAGATCGAAAAGAGTAAAAAAGGCTTTTTAATTTACAGCAATGAAAAAAAATACCGGGCAGATTCCGTCGTGGTGGCCACAGGGGGCCTCGCTATGCCCGATTCGGGAAGTGACGGCAAGGGGTACTCCCTACTTGAAGCTTTCGGACATATGAGGACACGTACGTTCCCCGGAATTTCCGCTCTTTTATGTAAGTCTCCCTATCTCGCTCATTTAAGCGGAACAAAGATCGAAGGGGAGATCGCTCTTTTAAAAGACGGGAATGAAGTCGATCGTCGGAAGGGTGAAATTTTGTTGGCAAGAGACGGGGTAAGCGGCCCGCCGGTGTTGGATCTTGCGCGGAAAGTCGGGGAATCTCCCGGAAATTACAGGGTTTCTTTCCCCATGCTCAATCATTTGGAACAGAGCGTACATTACCGAGATTATTTAGAAGGGCGGAGTTATCTTCCTGATACGGTGGAATCTTTTTTAGAAGGCGTGGTTTCGAAAAAGTGGGTCCACGTCATTTTAAAAGAGTGCGGGCTTAAGGGTGCCGATATGATGGATTCTTTGGATTTTGAGTTGCGCTCCAAGCTTTTAGACCTTCTATTCGATTTTACTTTAAATGTAGAAGGGGTTAGGGGATTCGATTACGCTCAGGTTACCTGCGGCGGTATTCGTATCGACGATTTTACCGATCATCTCGAATCGAAACTCGTCCCCGGGCTTTACGCCATGGGCGAGGTTCTGGATGTGGATGGCGACTGCGGCGGTTATAACATCCATTGGGCCATGGCGGGGGCGCACCGTGTGGCGGAATCGATTTTAAAAAAATAATATAAAAAAGAGAAAAGGCCTTTACAACAAAGGCCTTCTTTGGTACTATGTAGTAGTTAAAACCGCAGACAGCAGGTGGTTCGCCTTAATTTCCTGCCGAGGTTACTGAATCTGATTTTAGTACTCGCATTGTGTCTGCAATGTGATTTTTTATTGTAAAAAATGAGGAGGTGAATCTGTGAAAGAAGAGCTACTCCAATCTAAAATTAATCTCGTCAATGAGATTAAAGAAAAGATCGAGAAGTCTCAATCGATTGTTTTTGTCGACAACAATGGCTTAAACGTCGCTGAAGTGACCGAACTCAGAAAGAATCTTCGCGAAAACGGCGTGGATTACAAGGTGTACAAGAACACCATGCTGAAACGTGCATTTAACGATTTAGGCATTGAAGGCGTGGAAGAATTTCTGTCAGGACCGACAGCTGTCGCATTCGGTATTGAAGATGCCGTTCAACCGGCTAAGATTCTTCATGATTTTGCCGAAGACAACGATCGTTTGGAAATTAAAACCGGCGTGTTAGACGGTAAAGTCGTAAGTGTTGAAGAAGTTAACGAACTCGCGAAATTACCGAGCCGCGAAGTTCTCGTTGCACACTTGCTTGGCAGCTTAAACGCTCCGATCCAAGGACTTGCAACTGTCCTTTCCGGAAACATCAGAGGTCTTGCCGTTGCGCTTGATCAAATTCGTGAAAAGAAAGAAGAAGAAACTGCCTAAGGGCATCAATTACATGGAGGTAATATAACATGGCATCTGAAAAAGTAACCGCTCTTATTGAAGAGATCAAAAATTTAACCGTTATCGAACTTGCTGACTTAGTTAGCGAATTAGAAGAAGAATTCGGCGTAAGCGCACAAGCTCCCGTTGCTGTTGCAGCAGCAGGCGCACCTGCAGCAGGCGCACCCGCAGCAGCAGGCGAAGAAAAATCCGAATTCGACGTTATTCTTGCATCTGCAGGTCAAGAAAAAGTTAAGGTTATCAAAGTTGTTAAAGACATCACCGGTCTTGGCTTAAAAGACGCTAAAGCTTTAGTTGACGGCGCTCCGAAGCCCGTTAAAGAAGGTGCTAACAAAGAAGAAGCTGACGAAATCAAAGCTAAATTAGAAGAAGTCGGCGCAACTGTAGAAGTAAAATAAGCATTGCTTATTAAGAGCCCTCATCCTTCGGGATGGGGGCTTTTTTTAATGAATGGGAGCTTACTTTCATGCTTGTCGCTTAAACGCCGGGGAGAGAGGTATAGTTTGAGAAGTACAGAAATGGAGGAGAAATGAATCGAGATAGTATTTTATTAAATAACGACAACGACAACCGTGAAGGTGTCATTGTAAAGACGAGTGTCATCGGCGTCGTGACCAATGTACTGCTCGCCGTCTTTAAAGCCGTAGTCGGCGTGGCATCCCACTCTATTGCCATTACGCTGGATGCGGTGAATAACCTGGCAGATGCCCTTTCATCGGTCATTACCATCGTCGGGGCGAAACTTGGGGCCAAGCTACCGGATAAAAACACCCCATGGGCTATGGACGCATCGAGTACATAAGTTCTCTTATAGTAGCCGCCATCGTCCTTTATGCGGGCATTACAGCCCTTGTGGAATCGGTAAAAAACATTATGAATCCTCAGGTGCCGAGCTATGGTAAAATCACCCTCACCGTAGTGGCCGTCGGCATCGTGGTGAAGTTGATTTTAGGGAGGTACGTCAAGAGCCGAGGCGAAAAGGTAGGTTCCGTCGCCCTCGTGGCGTCGGGATCGGAAGCGTCCTTCGACGCGATTTTATCCGCGTCGGTTTTAGTATCGGCCATTGTCTATCTCCTCTGGGGTATCGCTACGGAAGCTTACGTCGGCGCCTTGATTGCCGTTTTCATCGTCAAGGCGGGGATCGATATGATGGGCGAAACCTTGAGCGATATTATCGGCAAGCGGACGGATCCCAAAATTGCAAGGAGAATTAAAGAAATTCTCGATAAAGAAAAAGAGGTACGAGGCACTTACGACGTCGTGCTCTTTAATTACGGCCCTGAAAAATACTACGGTTCTGCCCACATCGAACTTCCCGACACATTGGAAGTGGAAGAGGTGGACGCTTTGACCCGTCGGACACAATACGAAATTTACAAAGAAACCGGCGTCATTATGACGGGCATCGGCGTTTATTCTTATAATACCAAGGATAAAGAAGCCGTCGCCATGCGGGAAGCCATTGAAGAGAAAATTATGTCTTATCCGTGGGCCCTTCAATTTCACGGGTTTTATTTGAATCGTGAAAAGAAGACAATTCGCTTCGACGTCGTGGCAAACTTCGATACGACCGACGGCGAGGCGCTCGATAGGATTTACAATGACATCGGAGAAATGTATCCGGGCTATACCTTACGGGCTGTTATCGATCGGGATGTAGCGGATTAGGATTTATGTGTGAAAGCATCTGTAAAAGCAGATGCTTTTTTAATGGATTCATCTTATTTTATGAGGAGCCGGAATGTATGGTAACCCGATAAAGCGTTGAAATTTAGCCATTTTCTTTAATTTTCACATGCCTTTTATTCCCATAACGTGTATAATCATTTCATGACACAGAGAGAAATTAGGAGGAGGTAGTATGAAGGAATTTAAGAAAGTCTTTCCAAAGACTGTTCCTTTATTGATCAGCTACTTATTAATGGGGATGGGTTTTGGCGTTTTAATTCGATCGGTGGGCCGCTCCACATTAGTAAGTGTTTTAATGAGCGCCGGGATTTCCGCAGGGGCCATGCAGTTTGCCATGGTGAGTTTATTCGATCAACCCCTGGCGGTGGTCGAACTTATTATTTTGGCGGTTTCTATTAACTTAAGGTATTTGTTTTATACCATATCCTTGTTGAATCCGCTGGAAGGGGAACCTCGGTGGAAGAAAATCCTGACCACTCATTTTTGCAGCGACGAAACTTTCTCTCTCTACATTAGCACGGGAGAAGACGGGGGCATGGCCACGCCCGACGATATGTTTGCCATAGGACTCTTAGATTTCAGTTATTGGGTTCTCGGTACTCTCCTAGGGGCTCTTCTCGGGAGCGTGATCCCCATTAATGTAGAGGGCATCGAATTTATGATGACGGCTCTTTTTATTACCACCTTTATCGAGCAGTGGAAGGGGACGGACCATCATTTCCCGGCGATTTTAGGTATGGGAGCATCCCTTATTGCCGTCTTTGTCTTCGGACCGAGCAATTTTATATTGCCTGCCATGATCGTTATTTTAATCGGAAATCTTTACTACAGGAGGAAATATGTCAACTAAAGAAGTGTATATCGCCATTGCAATTGTGGCCGCCATTACCTTCGGGATCCGCATGTTTCCCCTCTTTTTCTTTTCCCGCCGCGACACCATTCCTAAAATCGTGCGGGATCTCGGAAATCTCTTGCCCTATTCCATGATGGCGCTGCTTGTCGTGTACTGCTTGCGCACTATGGAGTTTGATAGTCTCTCCGGCTTTTTACCTCTCACGATTGCGAGTGTTATAACCGCCGGGAGTTATTTATGGAAGCGTAAATCCATCCTATCCATTGTAGCCGGGACGGCGGTGTATATGATTTTAGTTCAACAAGTGTTCCTCTAAACTCCTTAGTCGTGGTATACTAACGAAGTATTTATTCTACAAGGAGGAAAACATGGAATCATTCTTTAAACTTCGGGAAAACAATACGGACGTTTCCACGGAAGTGCTCGCCGGCGTCACTACTTTCTTCGCCATGAGCTACATTATTTTCGTAAACCCCGCTATTCTTTCCCAAACGGGCATCCCCTGGGGCGCCGTCTTCTTGGCCACCATTATCGCAACCGTGGTCTCCACTTTAGTTATGGGGCTTTTTGCCAATGTACCTTACGCCCTCGCACCGGGTATGGGGCTCAATGCCTTCTTCACCTACACCGTCGTTTTCGGTTTAGGCTTCAGTTGGAAAGAAGCCCTGGGCATGGTGTTTTTATGTGGTGTGATTAATGTTCTGATCACCGTTACAAAAATTCGTAAGCTGATCATTACGGCGATCCCCGAATTTCTGCAACACGCCATCAGCGGCGGTATCGGTGTTTTTATCGCCTATATCGGTATTAAAAACAGCGGTCTTTTAAACTTTACATTGGATCCCGGCACCTACCAGGCATTAGAAGGCGGTACGATTGTCGGATCGTCGGCAGCTGTACCGAGTCTGGTGAACTTCAGCGATCCCGGTGTTCTGCTCGCCATTCTCGGCCTCATTATCACCGTCGTTCTCGTCATAAAAAATGTTCGCGGCGCCATTATTATCAGTATCGCCGCCACAACACTTTTGGGCATCCCCTTCGGCGTCGTCGATCTTTCGACCCTGTCCGAAACGCCGACGGTGGCAAGTTCTTTCCATGATCTTTCCACTGTATTCGGTGTGGCCCTGGGAAAAGAAGGGCTGATCGGTCTCTTTGCCGATCCTGCGCGAATTCCTCTGGTTCTTATGACGATCTTCGCATTCTCTCTGAGTGACACATTCGATACGCTCGGTACCTTCATCGGGACGGGTCGCCGTACGGGTATCTTCAGCGAAGCTGATATCAATAATATGCAAAACAGCACGGGATTCAGATCCAAGCTGGACAAGGCGCTTTTTGCAGACTCTGTCGGTACGGTTATCGGCTCCATCGTGGGTACAAGCAACACCACGACCTTTGTGGAAAGTGCGGCAGGTATCGGTGCCGGCGGACGTACAGGTCTTACTTCGACGATAACGGCGGCACTTTTCCTCGCATCGATTTTCATTGCGCCTGTGGCAGGTCTTGTGCCGGCACAGGCAACGGCGCCGGTGCTCATTATCGTCGGTATTATGATGTGTGCCAGTCTGAAAGAGGTCGAGTGGACGAATCTAGAAGTGGCGGTTCCCGCTTTCTTCGCCTCGATCTTTATGGGCCTCAGTTACTCCATCAGTAACGGCATTGCGGCAGGTTTTATTTTCTACTGCATCGTTAAGATCGTAGAAGGGAAGGCGAAAGAACTTCACCCGATTTTGATTGCCGCTACCGTTTTATTCTTTATAAACTACGGACTTATGGCATACCTTGCCTTAGCCTAAATTAAAAACCTCCGGGAGAGTACTCTCCCGGAGGTTTTTTTAGCCTAAGGGCTGTAGGCTGTTGATGTAATTTGAAAGTGTCTCGGCGGCGGTTTCTTCTTCCTCATAAATTTGCTCGTTGGCTCCTGAAAGAGAGATGGTACCGATACATTCTTCCCGTTTATCGAAAATAGGGAAGGAGATGGATCCGATACCTTCGTTGATTTCACCGATTTCAAGAGCGTAGCCGCGACTTCTTATTTTTTCGATCTCATCCAGGAGTTGCTCAGGTGCTGTAATCGTTAAATCCGTGTACTGAACGAGGCGAGTATCTTTGATGTAGGTTTTGATGACGGAATCGGGCAAAAAAGCTAAGTAGACTTTTCCTGATGCCGTTGCGTGGAGGGGAAAGGGTGTTCTGGAGCGGGTCATGATCATGTAGCGGGTGTTGTCGGGAACTTCTGTAAAGACGGTCATAAGCTGGCCGTCGTCCACCATATTGAGTCTTGCGCTTAAGCCGAAAGCATTGGCCCACTTTCTGAGCATGGGTTGAATTTTATTTTTAATATGGAATAGAAACTGATCCTCTACCAGATTGGCCTTGGGAATAAAGGCGAGGCCCAGATGGTAGTCGTTTTCTTCCTCATCGCGGCTTAAGTATTGAAAATGAACTAAGGTATTCACGAGCCCGCGGGTGGTATTAACATTCAGTTTTACGATTTCGCTGATTTCAGTGATGCTGAGCCGTGGATGCACGGAGTCAAAGCAGTCTAAAATAGCAAAGGCACGGGCAAGGGATTGAATTGTTCGGGTGTTTTTCTCCATAACGCTCCTCATTTCTCTATTTACTCTACATAGATTATACCTAATTATGACAAGATGGAAGAGCGAAATCAAACTTGAACCCATAAATATTTATTGGTACACTATTAGCTATGCAAGTGAGGGTAAGAAGGAGAAGTAAATGAGAAATACCATTGGAAAAGTATTAGCTGTTCTGTTGGGATTATTGGCTTTGGTGTATATTCTGGGTGCCCTGGCATTTACCCAAGTCTATATGCCGAAAACCTCGGTAAACGGTGCCGATATTTCGTTGCAGTCCAAAAATAAACTGAGAGAATCTTTTAAAAATTCCTGGAAGGATTACACCTTGACCATTGAAGGTCGAGGCGATAAAAAAGATACCATTGCAGCAAAAGAGATCGGCTATACAGAAACCATGCCCGCTTTTAAGGAAGAAGGCGCAAACCCTTGGGCCTGGCCGGTGCTCGCTTTTGTAGAAAAAGATTTTAAAGTGGATACTACAATCGATTACGACGACGAAAAGCTTGAGCGGAAGTTGGCTTATCTTCACATGGTAACGGATAAAGACATTACCGATCCCGTGCCGCAACAAATTGAATACGCAGACGGTAAAGGCTACTTCATCGCCGATGCCAAACCCGGAACCCGCGTCGATGGCCCCAAACTTAAGCACGCCGTCCTCGAATCTTTCCACAAGCAAGACAAGGTACTGGATGCGGATAAAGAGAAGGTTTATGTAGAAGTGAACCCGGCGGAAGATTTGGATCACATGAAAAAACACGTGGCGAGCATGAATGAAATCGAAGGCTACGCTTTGAAGTATAATTTTTCCGATCGGGAAGAAAGTTTGGTCGGGCAGGATTTGATTCAGCTTCACAAACAGCGTCCCGATGGCTCCCTCGAACCCGATGAGAAAAAGATTAAAACCTATGTTGCAAATTTAGCGGAAAAATACGACACCTTCCGCGGCACGAGGGATTTTCAGGCAACCGGCGGTGCGATGATGCGTATTAAGGGTGGAATCTACGGCTGGCAAATCGATCAAAAGGAAACACGCGCCCAGCTGCTCGAAGCGATCAAAGCACAAAAGAGCCAAACTCTGGAACCTGTCTATAAACGTAAGGCTCAAAGCCGTAATGTTAACGACTTGGGTAACAGCTACATTGAAATCGACATTGCCAGACAGCATATGTGGCTCTATAAAGACGGCAATCTCATTGTCGAATCCCCTGTAGTGACGGGCAATCCCTATCGAGGCAACGGTACGCCTACGGGAACCCAAGAGGTTTGGATGAAAGAACGGAATCGCTACCTTACCGGGGATACCTGGAGAAGTTATGTAAAATACTGGATGCCTTTCGACTGGACAGGATGCGGTATACATGACGCCAGCTGGCGAGGAAGCTACGGAGGTAATATTTATCTCGGCGGAGGAAGCCATGGCTGTGTGAATACACCGCCTAAAAAAGCAGGTACATTTTATGAAAATGCTTTTGAAGGCATGCCGGTGATCGTTTATAATTCAGCGAAACACGCTATTTAAAAAAAGCACCTTTCGGTGCTTTTTTTAACGGAATTTTTTATAGAGAAAGAGTAAAAAGAAAGAATTGACCTCTGTTCATAGGAAGGATTTTGAGTTACAATAAATTGTAAATTGCTGTTTGAGACAGGAGGTTATTTTGAAAACTATTTACCAAGGCAAGACGAAAGACATTCGAGAAAAAGACGGTAAAACCTATTTCTTTTTCAAAGATGATGTAACGGGAAAAGACGGTGTTTTCGATCCGGGTGAAAACCAAGTCGGTCTTTCCATTGAAGGCTCCGGACGTGCGTGCATCGCCATGAGCAAGTATTTCTTCGAAAAATTCGAAAAAGACGGCATTCCCACCCATTACATCGACGCCGATGTAGACAATTGCCTAATGGAAATTAAACCGGCTACCGTATTCGGTCAAGGTCTGGAAGTCATCTGCCGCTATATTGCAACGGGAAGCTTTATTCGTCGTTACGGTCGCTATGCTAACGACGGCGATAAGCTGGATGAATATGTGGAGTTCACTTTAAAAGATGACGATCGCCAAGATCCTCTAATTAATGAAGACGCCTTGATCCAATTAGGCATTTTCAAAGAAGGGGAATATGACAGAATTAAAGAGTTAATGCGCTCGATTACTAAAATTATCGCAGAAGACCTTGCAGAACGTGGTCTTACACTCTACGATATTAAATTAGAATTCGGTCGTCTCGCCGGAAGCGACGAAATTGTCTTAATCGACGAAGTATCCGGTGGAAACATGCGCGTATACAAAGGAGACGAATACATCGAACCTTTACGCCTTTCCAAAATGATCGTCGGAGAATAAGATACTGTTTTCGAAATAATCAAAAGAGCCCTGCGGGGCTCTTTTTTATACACTTTTATCTATACGAAGCTTGTGCTATAATGAGATTACAAATCAATAGTAGAAATAATCTTCAGGGCGAGGTGAAATTCCTCATCGGTGGTAAAGTCCACGGGCCTTTTGGCAGAATTGGTGCAATTCCAATACCGACGGTTACAGTCCGGATGGAAGAAGATGTCTTTTTTCATGTGCAGGCCCTAGTATGGAGGGCTATTTTTATGCCCCGCATTAGGAGGAAACAATGAATCCCATCGAAAAATCAGCGACTACTTATTCGACGAAAAATATAACGCGGATCTCTCTATTATCGGTAATCGCCTTTTTACTTATGTATGTAGAGGTTCCGCTGACCTTTATCGCACCGCCTTTTATTAAATTGGATCTTTCGGATATGCCGGCGCTCATCGGCGGCTTTGCCATGGGGCCTTTAGTGGGTGCATCTATCGAATTTATTAAATGTGTTTTGATCTTTTTCGTGCGCGGTACGACCACAGGCGGAGTGGGCGAGCTTTCGAACTTTATCGTAGGCGCCATTTTCGTCGCCACTTCCTCTGTTTTTTACAGACGACACAAGACTTATAGCGGCGCGGTTTTAGGACTCTTTCTCGGCGTTATCGGTATGACGGCTTTTGCGACTTTGAGTAATTATTTCGTCGTTTTTCCCCTCTACGGAAAGATTATGCCTATGGATGCGATTATCGAAATGGGGCGGGCGGTTACCTCTCGTGTAGATTCTCTTTGGGATCTGATGATTTACTGCATCGTTCCCTTCAATCTCGTAAAGGGATTTATTACTTCTATTGTGACCTTGGTTTTATATAAACGCGTCAGCTATTTGCTTCATCGCTAAGGGAGCCCCCTCGAGGGGGCTTTTTTAGTAAAAATGTGCAATAAAAAAAGCCCTCGTAAGAGAGCTTTTAAATGTCGATTATTCTTCGTCTTCGTCTTCAGTTTCTTCAACTGTGGGCACATCAGCTGCATCGGCATCGTCTTCTTCGTCAATTTCTTCTTCTCTGGGTTCTTGAAGAGAAGCGACAGCTTCATCAGCTTCGGATAGAACTTCGATACCTTCGATAGACGAAACATCAAGATCGGCAACGGTAACGGTGTCGCCGATTTCCATGTTTTGTACATCTACGACAGCTTCCGAGGGAAGGCTTGTAGGTAGACATTCAACTTCAACTTCTTCAAGCAGTTGCAAGAGAACGGAAGGTTGTGCATGGATTTCGTCGCGGTTTTCCAATACGACGGGAATGAAAAGTTTGATCTTTTCTTTTAAGTTTACGCCGTATGCGTCGAAGTGAACCAATTGATTCTTAAAGGGATGTTCTTGGATTTCCTTGAAAAGAATCTTGGTAGTTTTGCCGTCGAGTTCCATATCGACGAGGGCAGAAGTACCTGCACTACCTACAACTTTTTGAAGTTCGTTGGCTTTAGCGACGACTGCTACGGGTTCTTCGTTTTCAGCGTAGAACACGCCGGGAACCAAGCCTTCAGCTCTAACTTTTTTAGCGCCGGATGTACCGATTTCTTCGCGCTTTTGTACATTTAAATGGATTGTTTTCATTATGTCCTCCTTCGTTTATCAACAACATATTATACAATAAAATGCCGAGAATTGCCATTCTTTCATAATTTCAAGCCCTTATCTTCACGCAGGTATCTCCATAGGGCAATAACTAAGCCATTATATCATAAGAGAGAGGGAAATCGCCAATTTTACGCTTTTTCATAAAAAATTAGAAGTTTGGGTATGACGGTCTTTTTACCGAGAGCGCCTGGAACGCTCTTTATGAAGTTGTTCTTGCTGAATTTCAGCGATACGATCGGTGAATCTTTCCCAGTAATTGGGTAAATTTCCATGAGAGAGGCGGCTTGTGCGGTGATATCTGACGCTCAGGCATAGGCCGATCATGGCGAAGTTTACCAATTGAAAGGTACCGCCGTAGCTGATAAAGGGAAGGGGAATTCCCGTTACGGGCATAAGACCCAGCGTCATGCCTATATTTTCCCACACGTGAATAAAGAGAATGCCGAGAAAACCTAAAATCATAAGCTTTCCCATTTTATCTTTGGCAATTTTTGAGAGGGAAATAAGTCTGTAAAAGATGAGTCCGTAGAGGACGATGAGAAGGCTGCCGCCTAAAAAGCCTAACTCCTCGACGAGGACCGGATAGATAAAGTCTGTTTCTTTTGTGGGTACAAAATTAAATTGAGTCTGGGGCCCTTTATATAGACCACGGCCGAAAAGACGGCCGTCGCCGATGGCGATGCGCCCTTCGTAAGCTTGGTATCCGCTGCCGCTTTTATTGGCATCGGGTTTCATAAAGTCAAGAATTCTGTTTTTCTGGTAATCGTCGAGCCGGGCGTAGAGGAAGGGAAGGGAAAGTAAAACGGCACCTAATGCTCCGAAAATATACTTCCAGTCCAGATCAGAAAAGAAAAGCATAATGGCGATGAAGAATAAAAACACCATGGCTGTACCGAAGTCCGGCTGAAGTAAAATCAGGCCCACAGGGAAGCCTGCGAAGGCGAGGGTTTTAATGAGCTCCTTCGGCTCATTGAGTTTATGACCGTGGGTATCCAAGTAGGCAGCGAGACAAATAACGAGAAAGATTTTAACAAATTCCGCTGGTTGAAAGTTAACAGGGCCGACAGTAAGCCAGCTCTTAGAACCCCAGGTCGTGTCGCCGTGACCGAAAAGGAGGGTGGCAACGAGGAGGATTATGCTGAAAATGTACAGGAAAGGATAATAAGTTTTCCAGATGCGGTAATCGACAATCATAAGCGAGAAGGCGAAAGCAGCACCGATGACAGTGGCAATCCCTTGCTTAATCAGATAGGGCTTATTACCGTAAGTTAAGGTGGCGGAGGATAAGACGACAAAACCCAACAGTGTAACGGCGACGATGGCCAAGACCAGGGTGATATCGATGTTTCGTTTATTCAGATTAAAATGGAAGTGAGAAATCAGTCTCTCTATTCGTTCACGGGTAAAAGGGTTTTTCATAGCCTCTCCTTTGTAAGATAGAATATGATACTATTATACAATAACGAAAGGAAGAACCAATGGAAATAGAGGTCATAAAAAACAGAATAGATTTTCACGATCTGGCCCATATTCCAGCAGTGACTCTTGATGAAATGGAATCGGTTTTTAGTGCGAGAGAAAAAGAAGGGCGCAGACTTCCCATAGAGCCTGAAGGAATTCGGGAAAGAATTGACCCTGTCCTATCCCTCTCCTCGGCTCACTCTATATTTGTAGCTTTCGAGCAGATTCCCTTCTCCGAGAGACTTCCTGAATCAAAGCCGGGTTACGGACGATTGGCCGGGGTTTCAAGGGACAGAGATTACCATGATCTTCTTGGAGAAAAGCTGAAAAAACTGGAGGAGTACTTAAATCAAAATTACCCCAACGTAAAAACCTATTGTCAAGTGGATACAGGTCCTCTTTACGAGCGGGGGTTCGCCTCTTTAACGGGGAAGGGGTTTATCGGCCGGAGCGGAAATTTTATTCACCACATTTTGGGAAGTTATGTGACTATCGGTCTGTTGGTTACTAATCTTTCGGGAGGAGAGTTGAAGATTCAAAAGAATCGGTGCGGAGACTGTAATAGGTGCGTGCTCGCCTGCCCGGGAGGCGCTCTTTCAGATGAGGGAATCGTAAACCCTGTGCGGTGTCGTTCATGGATAACGCAAAAACGAGGCGATCTCAGTGAGTGGGAGCAGGATATTATGGGCGACTGGCTCTACGGATGTGATATATGCCAAATGGTCTGCCCTAAGAATCGAAGGATTGAGAAGAAGTTTCAGGTAGAAGAACCTATGGAGCGCATACGTTTAGATGAAATTCGAAAGACAAGTAATCGAACGTTTAAAAAACAATTCGGCCGGCTAAGCGGCTCATGGCGCGGAGCAAAACAATGGAAGAAAAACGCCGATTATATCGACGCTTATTTTAGGAAGGATAAACGATAAATATGCAAATGACTCGAGAAGATGCTCTAAGGGTGTATGGGATTTTAGAAGATACATTCCCGGATGCCCGCGCGGAATTGGATTACACCACACCTTATGAACTTTTGGTGGCGACTATTCTTTCCGCACAATGTACCGATGTGAGAGTAAATAAAGTGACGAACGTGCTCTTTGAAAATTACAATACGCCGGAGAAGATGGTGACTCTTTCTCAAGAGGAACTGGAAGAATATATTCGAAGTTGCGGATTCTACCGAAACAAGGCGAAAAATATTTTGGCGGCCTCACGCATTATCCTGGACCGCTACGACGGCGAGATCCCGGGCACCATTGAGGAATTAATGACGCTCCCCGGCGTCGGGCGAAAGACGGCCAATGTGGTGGGCTCCAATGTTTTAGATATTCCCGCCATCGCCGTGGACACTCACGTGTTTCGCGTATCCAATCGATTAGGTCTTTCCGATGCAAAAAACGTAGACAAGACGGAAGAACAGCTTATGGATATTTGGCCCGAAGATTGTTGGAGCAAGGGCCATCACCTACTTATTTTTCTGGGGAGACGGATTTGCAAGGCGCAGAATCCTCTTTGCGAGGAATGCACTTTAACCGATTACTGTGAATACTATCGAGAAGAGGGCGCCAATGGCTAAAAAATATTTTGACTTTCGGGATAAGAAGCGTAAAGAATTGATTCTAAGAAAAAGAGTGCGTCAGGCGAAATGGATATTGTCTTTTGTCATCATTCTCTTCATCGGTATCGCCTGCGTCCCTTTCTTCGGGCGCATCAGCCCCGGCGTACAATACCAGGGAGTAAAGCTCGGGTTTTTAACGGAAACGAAGGCGAAAGAAAAACTCGAAAAGGCGCAGGAAGACTTTAAGGACGAAGATGTTGTTTTAATCAACGGAAAGCGCAAAGGGAAAGTAAGTGCCGGCATGCTCGGCCTGTCTCTCTCTCCCGATGAAGCGGCGAAAGAAGCTCTTGTCCTCAGTGAAAACACTTCTTTTTTCAAGCGACCTTTTATCGCCATCGGAAAAGAGGACGTGGACGTGCCTCTTATTGTTGATAAAAGTGTCCTCTCAAAGGGGATCGAAAAATTAAACGGAACCCTTTACGACGGGGCGAAGCCTGCCCGTGTCGCCTTACAAGGTGAAAAAGTGGTGGTGGAAAACGGTGAGCTAGGCGAAGCGATCAATTTAGATGATGCCGCGTCCAAGCTTTCAAAAGGCATCGAAAAACCTGTGGAATTAAAAGCGGAAGAGATTATGCCCTCGGTTTCTGCTGAATCTCTTCAGGGTATCGATTCTGTCCTGGCCACATGGAGCACTGATTACGATCCGAGTGACGATAATCGCGTGGTGAATTTAGAGCGAGGCGCATCGTTTTTTAACCGCGTCGTCTTGCAGCCCGGGGAACGCCTCTCCTTTTTAGAAACCATCGGCGGGATTACGGAAGCAAACGGATTTAAAGAGGGGGAAACGATCTCTTCGGGAATCGAAACAAAGGGCATCGGCGGCGGCGTCTGCCAGGTCTCCACGACCATGTATAATGCGGCGGTGCGGGCGGATCTTACTATTCTATCCCGCAATAACCATTCCAAAGCCGTTGAATATGCTGAAAAGGGAACGGACTGTGCCGTAAGCGACGGTTATAAAGATTTCATATTTACCAATCCTTATAACACACCTATTTATATAGAAACAAAAGTAGGAAAAGGTCACGTAGTATGTACGATATTCGGGCATGGCGCTGAGAAACCTTACACTATCGATCTCTTGCCTGAGAAGATCAAAACTATTGCCGCCGGAGAAGAGTGGCAGAACTCGACGGAGCTGAAAGAGGGCGAGATCAAAGTACTTCAGGAAAAAGAAGACGGCTCTTTCTACAAGACCTATAAGATTTATAAAGAGGGAGATCGGGAGATTAAACGGAAATTGGCGAGCACTTCTCGCTATGTGCCTGTAGACGGAAAGTATTTAAAGGGAATTTCCAATTAATCCTTGCGTTAGCATTCAGATCATGATAGTATAATAAATTGCATAATATTAAAAAGTTATATGGAAACGAAATCGCAGTTACGGAAGATAATGTATATGTAAGTTACTTGGAGAGTGCTCGTAAGTTAATTTTTACAGATACATTTTTTATTTTTCGAGAGAACTTAAGGGGTGAGGAATTTAGATGGTACATCCTGTTCAGTACGGTAAACGGGAGAGAATGAGCTATTCCAGAATCGACGATGTTTTGGAAATACCGAATCTGTTAGGCGTTCAAACAGATTCCTTTAAATGGCTCATCGACGAAGGGCTTGAAGAGGTGTTTCGAGACATTTCGCCGATCGAAGACTTTGCGGGGAATTTAATCCTCGAGTTTGTCGATTACTATGTTTCAGAGGAAAAAAAGTACGACTTTGAAGAAGCCAAGGAAAAAGATACAAACTACTCGGCGCCGCTAAAGGTAAAGGTACGGTTAATTAACACTGAAACCGGCGAAGTAAAAGAGCAGGAAGTCTTTATGGGTGACCTACCGCTTATGAGCGATACGGGTACTTTCGTCATTAACGGTGCGGAACGTGTCGTTGTAAGTCAGCTGGTTCGCTCACCCGGAGCTTATTATAAAGAAGAGTTTGACAAAACCGGTAAGAGATTATACTCCTCCACGCTTATTCCCAATCGCGGGGCATGGCTCGAGTTCGAAACCGACGCACAAGGTGTGGTCAATGTACGCATCGACCGCACGCGTAAAATTCCCATCACCATTTTACTTCGCGCCATCGGCGTAGAATCGAATTTGGAAATCACCCGTCTGATGGGTGAATCGGAAGAACTGCTTAAAGTTTTTGAAAAAGATCAAACCAGTAATAAAGAAGAAGCTCTCCTTGAAATTTATAAGAAATTACGTCCCGGGGAGCCGCCGACCATTGAAAGTGCACAATCCTTATTCGAAAATATGTTTTTCGATGCACGCCGCTACGATATGGCGAAAGTGGGTCGCTATAAATTCAATAAAAAACTTGCCCTTCGTGAACGGTTGCAAAATCAAATTTTAGCAGAAGATGTAATTGACGGGGAAACCGGCGAAATCATGGGAAAGGCCGGCGATCGCGTAAGTCGCGAAGAGGCCATCGCCATTGAAAATGCGGGTATCAATCGCGTTGAAGTCTTAATCGAAGACCCCGATGAATTGGGCGAAGACAAAAAGGTCGTCTTAATCGGCAATAATTTCGTGGACACGGAATCTTTAGATCTCGATATCGACTTTGAAGCTTTAGGTTTTAAAGAAAAGATTTACCTGCCTCGCTTACAGGAACTTCTCGAAGAATACGAAGGAGAAGAGCTTTTAGCGCGCATTAAATTACATTATAAAGAACTCACACCGAAGCATATTTTAGTGGACGATATTTTAGCCGCTGTAAACTATGAGTTCAATCTCTTCTACGGCATCGGCAAAACCGACGACATCGACCACTTAGGCAATCGCCGCATTCGTTCTGTAGGAGAACTTCTGCAAAATCAATTCAGAATCGGCTTAACCCGAATGGAACGTGTTATTCGCGAGCGTATGGCGGTTCAAGATCCTGACGGCGCTACGCCTCAATCTCTTATTAATATTCGCCCGGTAACGGCGGCTATTAAGGAGTTCTTCGGTTCCTCTCAATTGTCTCAATTTATGGACCAAAACAATCCCTTGTCCGAGCTTACACACAAACGTCGTCTCTCAGCTCTCGGGCCCGGCGGGTTGTCGAGAGATCGCGCCGGCATGGAAGTTCGTGACGTGCATAACTCGCACTACGGACGTATGTGTCCTATTGAGACACCGGAAGGTCCGAACATCGGTCTGATCACCTCTCTTACCACTTTTGCCCGCATCAACGAATACGGCTTTATTGAAGCCCCTTATCGCAAGGTTGTCAAAGGGGAAGGACAGGTAACCGATCAAATCGAATACATCACCGCCGATGTGGAGGACGAGAACATCATCGCTCAGGCAGATGAGAAGCTCGATGAAAACGGACACTTCATCAACAATCGGGTTATCGCCCGTGGTTATGGCGGCGCCGTCGACGTTTACAAACGGGAAGACATCAGCTACATGGATGTTTCGCCGCAACAAATTGTCGCCGTCGGTACCAGCATGATTCCCTTCTTGGAAAATGACGACGCGAACCGTGCGCTTATGGGATCGAATATGCAGCGTCAAGCGGTACCCTTACTGAAAACCGAAGCACCTATTGTCGCAACGGGAATCGAGTACAAAGCGGCAAGAGACTCGGGAGTCTGCGTCATTGCCACAGAAGACGGTACGGTCTCCAAGGTGAGTAGCAATCGCATCGTCCTCACGCCTGAAAGCGGAAAGAACGATATCGAATACCGTCTCCATAAATTCGAAAAAGCGAACCAAGGCACCACCATCAATCAACGTCCCATAGTAGAAGAGGGACAAAAGGTTAAACGCGGCGAAGTTATCGCCGACGGACCTTCTACCGATCTCGGTGAAATGGCCTTAGGTAAAAATATATTAATCGCCTTCATGAACTGGGAAGGCTACAACTACGAGGATGCGATGCTCATCAACGAAGAGCTCGTTATCGATGACGTTTTAACTTCACTACACATTGAAGAATACGAATCGGAAGCCCGCGACACGAAACTGGGGCCTGAAGAAATTACAAGGGACATTTCAAACGTAGGCGACGAAATGTTGAAGGACTTAGACGAGCGCGGCATTATTCGCGTCGGTGCGGAAGTAAACCCCGGCGATATTTTAGTCGGTAAAGTAACGCCCAAAGGTGAAACTGAACTATCTGCAGAAGAGAGACTTCTGCGCGCCATCTTCGGTGAAAAAGCGAGAGAAGTGCGGGATACCTCTCTGCGCTTACCTCACGGGGAAGCAGGTATCGTAGTCGATGTCAAGGTGTTCAGTCGAGCAGAAGGCGACGAGTTGCCGCCCGGTGTGAACGAAATGGTTCGTGTCTTTATTGCCACGAAACGTAAGATTCAAGTAGGCGATAAGATGTGCGGTCGTCACGGGAACAAAGGGGTTATTTCGAGAGTTCTTCCAAAAGAAGATATGCCCTATATGCCCGACGGACGTCCCATTCAGATCGTACTGAACCCCCTAGGCGTACCTTCTCGTATGAACCTGGGTCAGGTTCTCGAAGTGCACTTGGGCTTGGCAGCTAAAAAGCTCGGATGGCACGTGGCCACACCCGTATTCGACGGTGCCAATGAACAGGATATTTTCGATACATTGGAAGAAGCAGGATACTCCGCCGACGGCAAGGTACAGCTCCGCGACGGAAGAACCGGCGAAGATTTCGATCATCCGGTTACTGTAGGCTATATGTACATGCTTAAGCTTCACCACTTGGTCGATGAAAAGATCCACTCCCGTTCTACAGGTCCTTATTCCTTAGTGACCCAACAACCTCTCGGCGGCCGCGCCCAATTCGGCGGTCAACGTTTCGGAGAGATGGAGGTTTGGGCTCTTGAGGCATATGGTGCGAGCCATACCCTTCAAGAAATGCTGACAGTAAAATCTGACGATATTGTAGGCCGCGTTAAGACTTACGAAGCCATCGTCAAGGGTGAAAACATTCCTCAACCGGGTATTCCTGAATCGTTTAAGGTTCTTATTAAAGAGCTCGAAGCCTTGGCTTTGGAAATCCAAGTACTGGATGAGGACGAAAACTTAGTTGATCTTTCCACCGATGATGAAGATTTAAATCACTTAGACAGCATGGACGGTAAGATCGAGGGAGAAGATGCGGGAGAGCTGATCGAAGGCAAGAGCAGCGTCAATGTGCTCGTGGGAATTAAGAAAATTTCCGGCGATGAAATTCCGCAAGGCTTTACGCAAGATAAAGACGAAGAGGAAGACGACGAGTAATTCTTCAGAACGTAGTTCAGACTATATAAAGAAAGGAGTCATGCTCCTTGAGCAGAAACGAATTATTTCATTCAATTAAAATCGGTTTAGCATCCTCTGAAAAGATCAGATCCTGGTCCTACGGAGAAGTTAAGAAACCGGAAACCATTAACTACAGAACGCTGAAGCCTGAAAAAGAAGGTCTTTTCTGTGAAAAGATCTTCGGCCCTACGAAAGACTGGGAGTGTTCTTGCGGAAAATACAAACGCCTTCGCTACAAAGGGGTCGTGTGCGAAAAGTGCGGCGTAGAAGTAACGAAATCTAAAGTGCGTAGAGAGCGTATGGGCCATATCGAGCTTGCCGCTCCCGTATCCCATATTTGGTACTTTAAAGGTATCCCTTCGCGCATGGGTCTGATTTTAGATGTAAGCCCTCGCGCGCTGGAAAAAGTGCTGTACTTTGCATCTTACATCGTCACGCACGTAGATGAAGATGTATCTGAAATCTACGAAAAGCAACTGTTAAGCGAAACGGAATACCGCGAATTCAAACGTGATTACGGCAATAAATTTGAAGCGAAAATGGGTGCTGAAGCCATCCGCGACATTTTACGCAAAGTGGACTTGGATCAAATTGCAAAAGAACTTCGCGATCAATTGGAAGATGCCAGCGGCCAAAAACGCGTGCGCATCACCCGCAGACTTGAAGTTGTAGAGGCCTTCAGAACCTCCGGCAACAAATGCGAATGGATGATTTTAGATTGTATCCCCGTTATTCCGCCGGAACTGCGCCCCATGGTACAACTGGACGGCGGACGCTTTGCGACAAGTGATTTAAACGATCTTTACAGACGAGTTATTAATCGCAACAATCGTCTCCGTAAATTAATGGATATCGGCGCACCGGAAATCATCGTACGTAACGAAAAGCGCATGTTGCAAGAATCCGTTGACGCCTTAATCGACAACGGTCGCCGCGGACGCCCCGTTACAGGCGCCGGCAATCGTCCCTTAAAGAGTTTGTCGGAAATGCTAAAAGGTAAGCAAGGTCGTTTCCGTCAAAACTTATTAGGGAAACGTGTTGACTATTCCGGACGTTCCGTAATCGTCGTCGGTCCTTCCCTTAAGTTCTATCAATGCGGTCTTCCGAGAAATATGGCATTGGAGCTCTTCAAGCCTTTCGTTATGCGCGAACTCGTAGAGCGTGAACTTGCTCATAATATTAAGAGTGCGAAACGTATGGTGGAAAGAGTACGCCCCGAAGTTTGGGATGTGCTCGAAGAAGTTATTAAAGATCACCCGGTGCTTTTAAACCGTGCGCCTACTCTTCACCGTTTGGGTATTCAAGCCTTTGAACCGGTGCTTGTAGAAGGTAAGGCTATTAAACTGCACCCCCTCGCCTGTACAGCTTACAATGCCGACTTCGACGGGGACCAAATGGCGGTCCACTTGCCCCTGTCCACGGAAGCACAGGCGGAAGCGCGTCTCTTAATGCTTTCTACCAACAACATCTTGGCGCTTAAAGACGGTAAGCCTATTACGACGCCGTCTCAAGATATGGTGCTCGGTATGTACTATCTCACCCTTGACCGCAAAGACAGTGTCAAGGGTGACGGCATGACCTTTATGGATACGAAGGAAATGATGCACGCCTACGAGAGCGGCTGGGTTCATTTACATTCCCATGTTAAGGTACGCCGCTTAAAAGACGAGGACGATAAGCGCGGAAAGATTGTCGAAAGTACGGTAGGGCGCTTCCTTATTAACAAAGTGATCCCTCAAGACTTAGGTTTTGTCGATCGCAAGGAAGATCCCTACAGTTTGGAAATCGACAAGGTCATCGACAAAAAATTACTGGGTAAAATTATCGACCGCTGCTACAAACTGCACGACAACTTGGAAACTGCGGAATTCCTCGATAAGGTAAAGAGCCTAGGCTACCACTACTCCACAATCGGCGCCATGTCCATTTCAATGGGAGACGTTGAGATTCCTGTTGAGAAACCGGAGATCCTCGAACAGGCGGAAGCCGATGTAGAAAAATACGAAAAGGCATATAGAAAAGGTCTGATCAGTGACGAGGAACGCTACGAACACGTTATCGACATTTGGAACGAAGCGACCGATCACTTGACAAATAAAGTTATGGACGGTTTTGGCGCGTTGAATAATATCTATATCTTTGCCGATTCCGGAGCTCGTGGTTCGAAAAACCAAATCCGTCAGCTCGCCGGTATGCGTGGATTGATGGCATCGCCTTCAGGGCGCACCATCGAAGTACCCATTACCTCAAACTTCCGGGAAGGTCTGGACGTATTGGAATTCTTTATGTCGACTCACGGTTCTCGTAAAGGTTTGGCGGATACAGCTCTTCGTACGGCGGACTCGGGTTATTTGACCCGTCGTCTCGTCGATGTTTCCCAACAAGTAACGGTTACGGAAAGAGACTGCGGCACGGAAAACTATATCGTGGCCAAAGCCTTTAAAGACGGCCGGGAAATGATCGAAGAATTACACGATCGTATTGAAGGCCGCACATCTTATGAAGATATTCGCCACCCTGAAACCGACGAACTCATCGTCGAGGCAGGTGAAATGATTAACGGTAATGCGGCCGATGCGATTACAGAAGCGGGTATCGAAGAAGTAAAGATCCGTTCCGTATTAGGCTGCCACTCCGAACACGGCGTCTGCGCTAAATGCTACGGCCAAAACCTGGCCACGGGTCGTCCCGTAGGTATCGGCGAGGCTGTCGGCGTTATCGCCGCCCAATCCATCGGTGAGCCGGGTACACAACTTACCATGCGTACCTTCCACACCGGCGGTGTTGCAGCAGCTGCAGATATCACCCAAGGTTTGCCTCGTGTTGAGGAACTTTTCGAAGTACGTAAACCGAAAGGTCTTGCCATTATTTCTGAAATCGACGGTACCGTGGATATTCGTGAAACTGCGAAGAAGCGCGAAATCGTCGTGACAGGCGAAGACGGTGCAAGTGAGGTATATAATGTGGTCTACGGCGCGCGCATTCGCGTAAAACCCGGCGATCATGTTGAAAAAGGTGACGAACTCACACAAGGTTCCGTCTATCCCCAAGACTTATTACGCGTAAAGGGCGCCACCGGCGTTCAAGAATACATCGTAAAAGAAGTACAAAGAGTTTACCGTCTGCAAGGGGTAGACATTGACGATAAGCACATTGAGGTTATCGTGAGACAAATGATGTCGAAAGTGCGCGTGGAAGAGGCCGGGGACACGAACCTCTTGCCGGGCAGCATGGTAACGAAAATTGAATTTGAACATGCCAATAAAGCGGCGGAAGCCGAAGGTTTACAAGAGGCGACGGCGAGCCCGACGCTCCTCGGTATAACCAAAGCGTCCCTCGCTACGGATTCCTTCCTATCGGCAGCTTCTTTCCAAGAAACCACTCGTGTCTTAACTGATGCGGCTATCGAAGGAAAGCAAGACTATCTCGAAGGATTGAAAGAAAATATTATTATCGGTCAGCTTATTCCCGCCGGTACGGGTGTGCGCCAAAACGGCACAGTCTACTGGGAAGAAGAGGATCAGAGAAAAGAAAACCTCGATATCCTGGAAGGTATGAACGCATAATAAAAAGAGACCTCACAAATTGTGGTGACCCCATAAAGTTGGACCAAATACCAGAGAGAATTTTTATTCTCTCTGGTATTTTTTTATGCTGCATTCTTTTCTCTATATTCTACTGGACT
>QWCK01001375.1_pt1 | contig 36059 bp, 32 predicted proteins | sample 1972571 | NCBI WGS metagenome assembly QWCK01 (sample SAMN09866710, study PRJNA288562) | Human gut metagenome isolate term2_stool, whole genome shotgun sequencing... | isolation source: gut | host: Homo sapiens | place: USA: California | reverse complement strand
AATATTATTTTAGTGCTAGCAAATCATTCTTTTGTCATTTACGGTTTTATATGAATTTATTATACCAGGTTCGTTCGCTCAGGGTGACGACCACCTAGAGACTTTGTGCAAACAAAAAGACAGTGTTCTTCACACTGTCTCTTATATTTATAACTGTATTTTATCTTTGTAATGGCATGATTTCGCCAAACAATTCTTTGTGTTCCATGATTTTTTCTTCGTTTCCGATGACACAGATATATTCTTTTTCCATTACTTTTTCTATTACTTCTGCGTATTCTTTTAGTTCTTCCAAGGTTGTTTTTAGACACTCTTCTTTGTTCTTTTCAACTTCTTCTTCTGTTAGTCCTGTTATATATCTTGACATTGCTAGTTCGCCTTTGTCTTGTGGTGATAGATTAGGATCGAAGGTGTTGATTGAACCAATGATTGAGTCTTTTAATTCCTTGTCGGTAAGTTTTAAGTTCTTTAAATACTCTGGAATTTTGTCGTAAACTTCTAGTGTATTTATGATGTGTGGATCTCTATAAGAGGTTGCGACCATATCTCCATCTTGGTTTACGAGTAGTCCTTGTCCATATGCGCCGCCTTTTGCACGGATTTCTGTGTAAAGGTAGTCGGAGCCTACTAGGTTCTTAATCACTGCGATATTTCCATTGTATTCTTTGCCGATATTCTTGTATGAGTAGCCTTTTGCCACGTAGTTTACATTTGCTGATGATGTGTAGGCTACGTTTCTTTTGTTTTCTTTAAATTCAAATGGACTTGTTACCACTTCTTCATCGGTTAATTTGTCGATGAATTTCTTAATTTCTGAGATATTATCCATATAGTTTTCTTCTTGTGTCACGCTTACTACTAATCCGCGTCTATTAAACATATTAGATGAATATTCTTCTAACTTTTCGATCAGTGTGTCCACTTCTTTGTCGAAGTTTTCGATGAAGTCGCAGAGTCTATTGTAGAATATAAATCCTCCGATTACTTCTTGGTAGTAAGAATCTTTTGCGTAGTAGGATTTAACTATATTTGCTGCTGCTATATGACCCATTTGGATCACACGACCATCCATGTCGCTCTTTAGTTCTAGTAGGATGTCCTTGATTCTCTTCTTGTTGTCAAATTTAGTTCTAAATAGGACTTCTTCTAGTATTTCAAAAGATTTTTCCACTTTGTCTGACAGTACTCTCATGGTCACTTTGAATTTAGGAAGCATTTCTCCAGTTTTATTATGTGTTAGTACGATGGATTTGGAGTTGATTCCTCCTGTGTTCATGTTGATTATATTGTCCAGTTCTTGGTAGCTGTAGTTTTCTGTTCTTAGTTTTGTTAAGAATGCATCTAGCAGTGAATAGTAGAATAGATCTTCTTCTTTTACGAATGAACTGTCAAACATAAAGTTTAAGAATGTTATTCCGTTGGTTGGTTGAGTGATCTTCATGATTTCAGAATTCTTATATTCTTCTACTAAATATTTTGTGTGTTCAATCTCTGGTTTTATATCTGTTAGTTCAAGTGTCGGTAGTGTAGCTTTGTCTTCGTCTGAGTCTTCTTTGCTTAAGAATTCATTGAAAGCTTTGGTTTCTTCGATTAGTTTATCTATTTCTTCGTCACTTAGTGATGCTTTGTATGCGCTTAGTCTTTCTTTTAGTTCTTTGGCTTCTTTTTCATTCTTAGTTGCTGATGGGGTTGCCACCATGACAACTGAATCGGCGTTTTGTAAGAACTTTTCTTCTATATATCTTTCGAAGTAGTCTGTATCGATCTTTTCTCTTATGAAATTAATTGCATTTGAGAAGTCCAGTCCTTCGAATGGGGTCTTGCCATAGTGCCAATTGGACATTGCCCAAATAAATCTGTAGATTTGTGCGTTTGCTCCGCCACCTTCTCTTATACCAAATTCTACCTTGTTTAGGGTTGCTCTTAGTAGATCTTTGTCGATTCCATTTTCGACTAGATCTCTTAGTGTGCTTTCGATGGTTTCTACGAATTCATCTTTTCTATCTCTTGATGTGTATTTAGAGAAGATATTGAAATCTAGTACCAGTCCTTCTTGGGTGATGGAATATACGTCTTCTCCCAAGCCTTTTGCAAGTAGTGCTTCTTTAACTGGCGCTGCTTCTGAATCTATTAAAAGCTCACTCATGAAGCTTGCCATAAATGCATCTATTTTATTGTCGTATCTTCCAAGGTTATATCCTATTGCTAGGTAGTCTTTGTTCTTTTCTTCTTTGGCAGCTGCATATTCAAAGTGGAATTCTTCTCTCTTTGTCCTAGCTGGTGGCAGAATTATCTCTGAATCCACATCTAGGTATTCAAACTTAGAAAGGAAATCTCTGTCGATGGTTTCTAGTGCTTCTTCCATGTCCAAGTTTCCTGAAATATAGATATATGAGTTGGATGGATGATAGTATTTTCTATGGAAGTCCAAGAATTCTTCGTAGCTTAGATCTGGGATATTCTTTGGATTTCCTCCAGAGTCGATGCCGTATGTTGAATCTTCAAATAGTTTAAGTCTTATTCCGTCGTAAATCTGTTCGTCTTCAGATGAGTAGGCACCTTTCATTTCGTTGTAAACTATACCGTTTATAGTTATGTCGTCTTCTTTATTTAGAAGTTCGTAGTGCCATCCTTCTCTTAGGAATATATTTTTACTTTCATAAATTCCTGGGAATAGTACAGAAGTCATGTACACGTCCAAGAGATTGTAGAAATCTTTTTTGTTCTTTGATGAGAAAGGATATATTGTCTTGTCATTGAATGTCATTGCATTTAAAAATGTTGCCACTGAAGTCTTGATTAGGTCGAAAAATGGTTCCTTTGTGGTGTATTTTTCGTTGGTTCCAAGGACACTGTGTTCAAGTATATGGGCAACTCCTGTTGAATCTTTAGGCGGAGTTTTAAATCCTATTCCAAATGCCAAGTTATCCATATCATTTTCAAGTGTTACCACTCTTGCCTTAGTCTTTTCGTGTTCATAAAGGCTTACATTTGAATGGATATCTTCTATATATTTTTGTTCAATTAATTTGTAATTTTTCATAGTTCCTCCTTGATACAATTATAACATAAGGTATAATTCTTGTCTTTAATACAAAATTTCAATATGCTACAATGTAATTGGAGGATGACTATGGATTCTAATGTAAAAATATCATTTATAGATGCAGATAGCCCTGTAAATTTAAAGATGCAAAAAATCGAGTTAGATGGCGCTACATACTACTACATGGACTACGACAGATCTATCTATGAGATAGTAAAAAATTTAAAGAGAGCTCTTGTAACTTCTTTTGAAGATGGAAGAGAAAAGTTCGAAGTGAAGGATGCTAAATTTGTAGATTTAGATAAGGCTTTAAATAAGAAAGTCATTGCGATTTTGTTAGAAGGTGAAGAATGATTAATAAACTTTATAAAAAATTAAAAACTGAAGAGTTTGACACTCTTTTGATAACTGATAGGAATGCGATAGATTATTTAACTGGAATCGATATCGACCCAGGTGAAAGGATGTACATCTTAGTCATTAAAGATGGACAATCAAAATTATTTCTATCCAAACTATTTAATGTAGATGGAAATAAATATGTAGATCCAATTTACTTCTTAGATACAGATGACTATGTAGGCATGCTTAGAGATGAAATCAAGGATTCTAAGAATATCGGTGTCGACAAGCTAATGGACGCAAGGTTTCTTCTTCCAATAATGGACGGAGTGAAAACTTTTAAAGTAGCTTCTCATTTAATAGATGATTTAAGAGCTAGAAAAGATGCAGAAGAAATAAAGCTTATGGCGGAAGCGTCAAGGCTTAATGACCTTGCAATGGGCAGGATGGAAGAGCTTCTAAAAGAAGATTACACAGAATTGGAAATGAGGGAGCTTCTTTTAAAAACATATAGAGATCTAGGTGCAGAAGATTTTTCCTTCGAACCTATAATCGGATATGGAAAAGCATCTTGGGACCCTCATCACGTAACGGATAATAGCAGAAAGAAACCAGGTGATGCTGTAGTTGTGGACATAGGTTGCATAAAGGACGGCTATTGTTCAGACATGACCAGGACATTCTTTTACAAGGAAGCATCGGAAGAAGCGAAGAAGATCTACGAAATAGTTAAGCTTGCAAACGAAACTGCAATTAAAAAGGTCGCTCCAGGAGTTAAACTAAAAGACATTGATAGAGCAGCTAGACAAGTAATAGAAGATGCAGGCTACGGAGAATACTTCACCCACAGGACGGGACATTTCATCGGACGAGAAGTTCATGAAGCAGGTGATGTATCTGAAAATAATGAAAATGTTTGTGAAATTGGAAATATATTTTCAATCGAGCCGGGAATCTATGTGCCTGATGTGTGTGGAGTTAGAATAGAAGATTTGGTAGTAGTGACAGAAGATGGATGCGAAGTATTAAACAAATATCCAAAGGATTTTAAAATCATAAAATAGTAAGTAAAAATGACCAATATAATTTCAAATAAGAAAAAAGAAAATTTAAAAAAGAAATACGAAGGTTGGGCGAAGGACCTATCTAAAAAATATAAAGATAGACCGATGATCTTAATTATAGTACTTGTACTTATTCAACTTGCGCTTTTAATTGTAATCTACACTAAGTTTAAATCATATCTTAAGTATTTTACACAGGTTATGAGTCTTGTGACCATATTTATGATCGTCCACATCATCGACAAGGATATGAACCCGGCATTTAAAATTTCGTGGATGGCTCCAATATCAATTTTCCCAGCATTTGGAACCATGTTATACCTATTCTTACATACCTTTCCAGGTAACAAGCTAGGTATAAAGTCTCTAAAGGAAAATATAAAGAAAACGAAGCCATACTTATTCCAAAACAAGGACCATTTAAATGAAATGGAAGAGAACGCCAGTGAGTTCAAAGGGCTTGCTGACTATGTGCATAAAATGGGGCCATATCCAGTATATAAAAACACAAAGGTAGACTATTACGAAGACACAGTAGAAGGATTCGAAGTGATGTTTGCAGCAATGAGACAGGCAAAAGAATTTATCTTTGCTGAGTATTTCATTTTGAAGCCAGGCAAGATCTTGGATGAATTCGTAAGCATAATGGAAGAAAAAGTTAAAGAAGGGGTGGAAGTCAGATTTATGTTTGACGCCATCTGTATGTTTAACCTTCCAAAGAATTTTGAAGAGGAATTAAAGAGCAAGGGCATAAAGGTCAAGATATTTGCACCAGTATCACCCTTTCTATCCACATATCAAAACAATAGGGACCACAGAAAAGTCTTGGTAATCGATAACGATCAAGCATTTTCCGGTGGAGTAAATTTAGCCGACGAGTATGTGAATTTAATAGAAGTATACGGCCATTGGAAAGATAATATCATTCGCATAAGAGGTGAAGCAGTTAAGAGCATGACTGCCATATTTCTTCAAATGTGGAATATATTTGCAGATAAAAGAGAAGACTATGACAGATACTTGGCACCAAGAGATACATTCTTTCCAAATAGCGACGAATATGTAATACCATATGCCGACGCACCAGGAGATGGAGAATCACTAGCAAAGAACGTGTACCTGTACATGATTTATGAAGCGAAAAAATATGTTCACATCATGACACCTTACCTTGTCCTTGACAACGAAGTACTAACAGCACTTACATTTGCAGCTAAGAGGGGAATAGACGTGAAGATAATCATGCCACATATTCCTGATAAAAAGATTCCTTTTGCAGTGGCAAGATCCTACTACAAAGATCTAATTCCAGAAGGAGTTAAAATCTTCGAATACACACCAGGATTTGTACATTCAAAAGTCGTGGTAATAGATGGGGAAGCGACTACAGTTTCAACGGTCAACATGGACTTTAGATCCATGTATCTAAACTTTGAAAATGGAATATTCATCCATGGAGGAGAAACGACAAGTAAAGTGGCAGAAGATTTCCAAAGGACACTTGAACTAAGTCATCGAGTTGAGATAGAAGACTACTATGCATTTCCAAAGTGGTACAGACTATTCGGAGCATTTATGAGAATATTTGGACCGTTAATGTAAAATATAATTATTATAAAAACTAAACTCATGCTATACGTATAGCGTGAGTTTTTTTGATGCTATACGTATAGCATGATAATTATTTTTATTTTCACTTAAATTTTATTTTGATACTATTCCCATTTGAAACCTCGAGGAAGACAGTCACCCTGAGCGGAAGAACCAAAGGCTCTGGAGTCGAACGGGTATAACCTTGGTGAGATAAAGTTTAGATGACTGTTTAATCTAAATGCTATACGTATAGCATTTAGATTAATTTTTAATGCTTTAAGTATAGCATTAAAAACAACTAAAACATTTGATGCAAATAAGTATTTTAACTCGAGATTATAATGACAGTATATTGACTGTGCACGAATAAATGGATACAATTAAATAAAAGGAGATGAGAATATGACTTCGACCAATTTAAATATAAGGACAGATAAAGAGATAAAAGAGGCAGCTGAAAAAATCTATTCCAGTCTAGGTTTAAATATGACAACGGCAATAAATATGTTTTTAAGGGCTAGCATCAGGGAAAGAGGAATTCCCTTTGAATTAAAATTAAACATTCCTACAGATGAAACGATAAAAGCAATAGAAGAAGGAAGAATGATTGCAAATGATGATAGTGTAAATGCTTACGATAATATCGATGATTTGAGGAAAGCTCTTGAAATTTAGAATAAAATTTACAAATAGGTTTAAAAAAGATTTAAAGCTTGCTAAAAAGCAAGGAAAAGATATTGATAAATTGTTTAACGTTGTGGAAAAAATTGCAAATGATGAAGCTCTTGATGAAAAGTTTAGAGATCATTTATTAATGGGAAATTACAAAGGAACTAGAGAGTGCCATATAGAACCAGATTTTTTACTGATATATGAGAAGTTGAAGACATTTTAGTGTTGACACTTATACGGACTGGTTCACATTCAGATTTATTTAAATAAATTATAATTAATTTCTTAGACATTATAGATAGAGAATATAAAAATTTAAAAACAAAAATAAAGCTGACTTTTTAAGCCAGCTTTTTTAATCTCTATTATTTAACTTCTTCGTCAGAAGTTTCTTCTTTATCTAAATTTAATTCTTTTTCTATTTCTTCAATCTTTTCTTCTGCTTTTTCTTCTACTTCATGAGCAGTTTTTTCTTTTAAATTTGTTTTCTCTTCTTCTTCAATATCAGAATCTAAATATTCTCTTAAATTAACTGTGTCGTCTCTGTAGAGTTTTGCGATGGTCTTGTCTATGTCCATTGCATTTTTTCTGATCAAATTGGTTCTTATTTGTTTTAAGATATTTATCTTATCTTCGTTATAAGAACTTGCTAAATCCTTTAAATCTTTGGAAAACTCTTCTTCGATTTCCGGTAGATTTGACGTTCTAGAAACAGATAGAGAAATGTCTCCTACATTGTAAAAATCATCGATTACAAAAGTAGATTCAGATTTAATATCAAGTCTTTGGTACATCAAATTAGAATTCTTTGCTCTTTCTTCCAAAGCATTGTTCAGATTTAAATTATATGTTCCGATTATCACAAAGTCATATCCAAAGAATCTGAAGTTTTCATCTATGTCCATGACCTTTATCTTTATTCTTTCAGGATTTTCTTCTTCTAATTTGGTAATTTCAGGCAAAATTTCTGGTGCAATTATATAGATTGCATTTAATTCTGTAAGTAGCAGTTTTTTAATCGATTCTAGAACTAGAACTCCTCCACCAAGCACTAGTACATTTTTATCTTTTGTATCTAATGAAACGGGTATGTATCTCATAAAAATCCCATCCTTTCTTAATCTACTCACCTATATTTTATACTCAACCAAGCCATTTTGTAAAGATGAAATAAATTTGTAATAAATGTATATCAAAAGAATGTGTTATAATATACTCATTGGAGGTTTAATATGAAAAAAACAAATAAGATTTTAGCACTATCACTTGCTGTGGCAATGCTACCAACATTTAGCTTTGCTAAACAGTTTTCAGATGTTGCTTCAACAGGAACATATAAATGGGCATACTCAGCAATTGATGAGTTAAGCAACAAAAATATCATAGCAGGATTTAACGATGGAACTTACAAACCAGAAAATTTAGTAAGCCTTCCACAAACTATGAGCTTACTTAAGGGAATCATCAACCCTAGCGATGATGAAGTAACAAAGGCAAGAAATACCTATGGCAAGGATCTACTTAACCTAGGTTTGGATACTTGGGCAATAGACGCTGCTGCAGTTTGTCTACAAAACAATGTAATTTCAATGGGACAACTTCAAAGTGCAAAGCAAAATGACCAAATAGGACCTGGATCAAAAGTATATCCTGCAAGAGCAGATATTGCAGTATTTTATGCAAAGGCTCTAGGACTATCTAGAAATTCTGATATTTCTAACCTAAAGCACAAGGATATTTCTAATCTTCCAATAGAAAGAAAAGAATATCTATCAGCTCTTGTAAAAGCAGGGATCTTTTCAAGTACAGGATCAAACGGTAACTTCAATGGTAACAAGGGAATTCGTCGTGCAGAGATGGCAATCATCACCAAAGCTGCTTATGACTACAAGGCAAAGATTCAAGTAGCAACTGCTAAGGGAGAAGTTATCCTTGCATCTTCAACAAATGGACTAAACAGATTCATCATTAAAGATGGAAAAGATACTTATTCATTTGAATACAACAACGGCACCAAGTTTACTATCAACGGCACAGTAGCTGATGCTACTAAACTAAAAGAAGGACAATTTGTAGAAGTTAAATATCAAAAGGGCGTTGGCGAAGGAGTTAACGGAACTGCAACTGAAATTACAATCAAAGATGTAGTTACTCAATACATTGGATATGTATCAAGCATTTACTCAAATCAAGTAAAAGTTAAATACACTGACAACAGTTCAGCAATAGATCTAAAAGCGTCTGACAATATTTCAACTTCAAAAGAAGCTACATTCACATTGGCAACCAACCCAGAAATATCTATCCTAGGAATTACATCTCCACTTTCTTATGTAAAAGAAGGCGACATGGTTGAATTCAACCTTGACCCACAAGGATATCTAACCAAGATGGTAGTTACACCTAAGAATGGACAAATAAGCGGAGTTCTAAAAGAAATAGGCACAGTTGACGCATCTAAATTACTAAGAGAAATAACAGTTACACTTAAAGATAGCAAGGATTACAAATTCTATGTAAGACTAGATAGAAATCTAAAGAATTCTGAAATCGATAATCTAAAGGTTGGAAACACTATTAACACTTACACCAACTATAGATTTATCGGTGATAAGAGAAATATAGTAGGAAACAATGTTGCTTTTGGAACAGTTTCAGATTTTAGATATGACAATCAAAATAATCTTGATAGAATTTATTTGAGTGAATACGGAACTAGAAATGGTGGATATTATACACTAGCTCAAAATGCAACAATTACAGTTGATAATAGAAATTACAGTGTAAGTCAATTTAAAAGTCAAAATTTCTACAATCTAGAAAGAAGCTATGCTTTAGTTGAAACTAACGGAAGCTATGCTACAAGAATAACTTTCTATAACAACAATTCTAATGAAGGTATCTATGATGTATATGCGTCATATGAAAGACAACTACAAAATACAAGCAACTCAGTTGATTTCAAGATATACAGCAGCACTAGACTAAGTGGTAGAGATGTTGATTTAAAGAATAGAACATTTACAGTAACAGGATTAAATTCGCAAAACTATAGTATATTTAACAATAACAGATTTGTGGTTTTAGTTGATGCTTATCAAATAAAACCAATCATGATCTTAAATCCATATAAATAGTTTAAAATTAAAAAAATTTAATTTTACCCCTTTCCAAATGAGGAGAGGGGATTTTTTTATTTTGTGTTATAATAATCATGGAGGTTTTTATGAAAAAATCAATTAAAAAAATTATGATAATTGGGCTTTCAGCTATAACTTTGGTACAAGGTATAGATGCGAAGTCATTCACAGATATGAAGGATAGTGGATACGGCTGGGCGAACGAATACGTAGACTATTTAACTGAACACAACTACCTAGCTGGTTATGACGATGGAACTTTTAAACCACAAAGGGCAGTTTCATTTTTGGAGACTCTTAGGATAATAGAATCTCTTAAGATAGGAAATGTAAAGGACAATATGGTTTACGACCTAAGCCCTTACAAAATTCCTACTTGGGCAGTAAGTGCAGTAAATTACAATTTACAAATAGGAACGATTACTCTTAACACCCTAGATGCTGCTGTGAAAAAAGGACTTATAAATGGAAAGAAATATCCAACTAGAGGAACTATTGCGGCACTTTTCGGAAGAGCTTTAGAAAGTGAAAACACTGGAGATAAGACTCTATTAAATTACAAAGATTTGGATAGAGTAAACAAAGAAGCTCTTAAGTATCTACCTGGTCTTGTGTCATTTGGAATTTTCGACAAGAATGGATCTGACGGATACTTCAACGGCGACAAGCACATTCGTCGTGCTGAAATGGCTGTTATCATGAAGAAGACTCTAAACCACAAGGGAAATAGTACTACAGCAAAAGAAGAAACTACAGAAGTTGTAGGTACAGTACTTGGCTATGACACAGAGGTCATTACACTTGATGTATACGGAGTAGAAAAGAACTTTAAACTTGGATTTGAAATCAAAGAAGATATAGTTGGATCTACGATTAAACTACTGATTTCAAACGATATTGCAAAGTCTTACACAATTATAAATAAGAAACAAGCAACAGAAAATATAGTGACGAGATGCGAGGTAGTTGGATCTGTTGCAGCAGGAAATGGGTATGTAATCACATTTAAAAATCTTGACAACAACAGAGTGCCTTCAGAATTTTCTTATTACTTCGACAAAAATCTATCTGGAACTGTAACTCTAAAGATTACGATGACATCAGATTCAATTTCTAAGGTTGAACTTCAATGACAGATTATAGAGAGAGAACGGGAAAAGTTATCGGAAAAGATGCTTTAGAAATTTTAAGAAAAAGCTCGGTAATAGTTTTTGGGGTAGGAGGAGTCGGAGGATATGTAGTTGAATCCTTGGCAAGATGCGGAATTGGAAGAATTGGAATCGTCGACTTCGACGACATTTCTCTTACCAATATAAATAGACAGATAATAGCAACCAACTCTTCTGTTGGAATGAAGAAGGTAGATGCATTTGAGGCGAGAATCTTGGATATAAACCCAGATGCGATTGTAGAGAAATATCCAATTAAGTATAGAGAAGAGACTGCAGGGGAAATAGATCTAAAATCCTACGACTACGTTGTGGATGCGATAGACGATGTGGCAGCGAAGCTACTTCTCATTAAAAATTCTCATGCTTTAGGCATCAAAATCATTTCATCAATGGGCATGGGCAACAAACTTGATCCATCTAAGATTGAAATTACAAAGATTTCTAAGACCAGCATGGATCCCCTCGCCCGTAAGATGAGAAGACTTCTTAAAGAAGAAAAAATTGACATAGATGTTTGCTATTCAAAAGAAGAACCGAAAAATCTATGTGAAGACAAGAGGACACCGGGTTCAACACCCTTTGTGCCTCCTGCAGCAGGGCTATTTATCGGTTCAAAAATAGTAAGGGAGCTTATATGAATTTACTGGAAGGACTAAACGAAAGACAAAGAGAAGCTGTAACTACCACAGAAGGTCCGGTGCTTGTGCTTGCTGGGGCAGGCTCTGGTAAGACTTCTGTAGTTACGAAGAAAATTGCATACTTAATGGAAGAGAAAAAAGTATATCCTTCTAAGATTTTGGCGATAACTTTTACAAACAAAGCGGCAAACGAGATGAAAACCAGGGTTGAAAGGCTAATTCACACAGATTTTAATATGTGGATTGGCACATTTCACTCAATCGCTGTTAGGATTTTGCGTCGTGATATAGATAGGCTCGGCTACGATAGAAACTTCACCATCTATGACACCAGCGACCAACAGACTGTAGTAAAAGATATTATAAAGAGGATGGACCTAAGTTCAGAAAACTTCAAACCAAGGTCAATTCAGGCGAAGATTTCTTCGATAAAGAACAGTGGAGGTCGTGTTGAAGAAGTGCTTTCAGAATCCATCTATTCAGAGAGAATCACAAAGGATATCTACTACGAATACGAAAAGGAACTGAAGAAGAACAACGCACTTGACTTCGACGATTTAATTTTAAAAACTGTGGAACTTCTTAAAAATCACGAAGAAGTAAGAGATTATTATAGAGATAGGTTCGAGTATGTGTTTGTAGACGAATATCAAGACACCAACAAATCTCAGTACGAAATGGTGAGCTTAATCTGTAGAGAGAATCCAAACCTTACAGTAGTTGGTGACAATGACCAAAGTATTTACGCTTGGCGTGGTGCAGATATTTCAAATATATTAAACTTTGAAAGAGATTTTAAGAACGCAAAGGTGATTCTTCTCGAGCAGAATTATCGCTCCACGAAGAATATCTTAGACGCTGCCAATAGCCTTATCGCAAACAATCCAACCAAGTACAAAAAGAACTTGTGGACCAGTTCAGAAGGTGGAGAAACTGTAAAGTATAAAATTTATCCAACTTCATTTGACGAAGAGAAATTTGTAATAGAAAAGATTGACGACCTTTACAGGGATTATCCTTTTGAAGATATGGCGATTCTATATAGAACCAACGCCCAGTCGAGAGGATTTGAAGAGCATCTCATGAGGGCAGGCATTCCTTATAGAGTAGTAGGTGGACTTAAATTCTACGATAGAAAAGAAGTAAAAGATATAATTTCATACATGCAGTTTATTGTAAATACAGAGGACGAGGTTTCGCTTCTAAGGATTATAAACACACCTAGACGTGGAATCGGAGATCAAACTGTGGAAAATTTGCGTAAAGCTGCAATAGATAATGGAAAGACAATTTATGAAATTATAAAGAACTTAGATGAATATAATTTAAATATCAGAGCTTCTAAAAATATCAAAAAATTTGTAGATATTATAGAAAGTCTTCGAGAAAGAAAGGACAATCTAAAAATTCACGAGTTTATCGAAGAAGTTTGTAGAGAATCAGGCTATATCGAAGATTTAGAAAAAGAAAACACTGTTGAAGCTAGAAGCAGAATTGAAAATATAGAAGAACTTATAAATTCCAGCTACGAATATGAAAAGAACTACGAAGATCCAAACTTGGAAGAATATTTATCTTCACTAAGTCTTTTGTCAGACGTGGATAAATCGGAAGATACGACTGGTGTAAACCTAATGACTGTCCATGGAGCAAAGGGTCTTGAGTTTAAGGTTGTATTCCTTGTTGGAATGGAAGAGAGAGTCTTTCCTTCAGGAAGATCTATTGATGAAGACGAAGAAGTGGAAGAGGAGAGAAGGCTCGCCTACGTTGCAATAACAAGGGCAAAGGAGCAGCTTTTCGTAAGTTCATGTAAGAGTAGAAATAGCTACGGTCAACCGACCTATAATAAACCGTCGAGATTTATAGAAGAGATGGGAAGTATTGAGTACCTAGACCCTAAAGACAGTGAACTTAGAATCGATTACGACAGAAAGAGCAAGATTAATAGAATGAATTCCATCTCAAGAAATTTCAGAAGCCAGAGGGAGAAGAAAGCTGAACAGAAACTCAATGTTTCAAAGGACTTCTCCATAGGCGACAAAGTTAAACACAAGATCTTTGGTCAGGGAATGATCGTATCTGTAAATAAGATAGAGGATGATGAGGAATTGGTAGTAGCTTTTGACAATGGAAATATCAAAAGGCTTAGAAAATCCCAGGCACCATTGGAGAGTTTAAATGAATAAGAAAATAGATGAATTAGTTGAACTTTTAAATAAATACAGCTACCACTACTACACCTTGGATGAACCTCTTGTGGCGGACGTTGAATACGACAAGCTCTACGATGAACTTGTAAAATTAGAAAAAGAAACTGGATATATTAGACAGGACAGCCCGACCAATAGAGTAGGTGGCGAGCTTTTAACTGGATTTGTAAAACACACCCATTTAAATCCACTCTATTCAATGGATAAAGCTCAATCCTTCGATGAACTTCGTGCTTGGGAAGAGAGAAATAAAAGGCTTCTTCCAGGAGTAAAGGATATAGAATATGTGGTAGAGCTTAAGTTTGATGGGCTTACTATAAATTTGACATATAACAATGGAATTCTCGAAAATGCCAGCACGAGAGGCAATGGATTAATCGGCGAAGAAATTCTTCCTCAGGTTAAGACTATAAATTCTGTGCCACTTAGCATCGATTACAAAGGACTTTTCGAAGTGCAAGGGGAAGGGCTTATGCCTTTTAAAGCTTTTGATAAGTACAACGAAACTGCTGATGAAGTCTTAAAAAATCCTAGAAACGCAGCAGCTGGAGCACTTAGAAATTTGGATCCAAAGGTTACGAGAAAGAGAAACATCGACGCATATTTCTACAATGTTGGCTATATTGAAGGTATGGAATTTAAAACCGACACGGAGATGAAGGAGTTTCTAAAGGAACAGAAATTCAAAGTAAATCCGATCTATTTCCATGTAAAAGACATCGACGAAGCCATAGAATGTATAAATAAAATTGAAGAGATGAGGGATTCCCTTGACGTACTTATTGACGGGGCAACCATTAAGGTGGACGACTATTCACTGAGAGAAAAACTCGGATATACAAATAAATTTCCACGTTGGGCAATTGCCTACAAGTACGAAGCCAAGGAAGTAACCACGAAGCTTATAGATGTAATTTGGAATGTTGGAAGAACTGCAAAGGTGACACCATCGGCAATCTTAGAACCAGTGGAAATAGGAGGAGTTACCATACAAAGGGCGACCTTAAATAACTACGACGACATCCAAAGAAAGAAACTAAGACTTGGAAGCAGAGTCCTACTTAGAAGGTCAAACGACGTTATTCCAGAGATATTGGGAGCAGTTCCATCCGACGAAAAGACGGAAGAGATAAAACTTCCGACACATTGTCCATACTGTGGCTCGGAACTTTATAAGGACGGAGTTCATATCTTCTGTCCTAATACACTTTCATGTCTTCCGCAGTTGATTGGAAGGATCGTTCACTTCGCAAGTAGAGATGCCATGAATATAGAGGGTCTCTCAGATAAGACTGCAGAAGCCTTGATTTCAAACCTTGAGATTAAAGAAGTTTCTGATCTATACGATATTAAAAAAGAAGATCTAATGAGTTTGGAAGGATTTAAGGATAAAAAATCTGATAATCTTCTAGCACAGCTGGAAAAATCAAAGGACGTAAATCTTTCTAATTTCGTCTATGCCCTTGGAATTCACAATGTAGGCATAAAAGCAGCGAGAGATTTGGCAGATCATTTCAAAAGTCTAGATGGACTTATGAGCGCATCTGAAGAAGAACTTGTAAGCATTGACGATGTGGGACCGATAACTGCCCACGAAATCTATGAATTCTTCCATGATGAAAGAATCAAAGATTCGATTAAAAAGCTTATAGATCATGGAATACAGCCAAAACATGTAGACCTTGCAAAGGATTCAAGCAGCAGTTTTGCAGGGCTTAAAATAGTTTTAACAGGCAAACTTTCGAGACCGAGAAAGGAAATAGAAAAGGAACTTCTCTCCCTCGGAGCAGAAGTTGTAGGATCTGTTTCAAAGAATACGGATCTTGTAATAATAGGAGAAAACGCAGGCTCCAAAGCGGACAAAGCGAGGGAACTTGGGATTAAAATAATAGATGAGAAAACATACGAGGAGGAAAAATGAAGCTTGAAGATATAAAGCATATTGCCGACATAGCCAATATTTCATTTACCGATGAAGAACTAAAAAACTTCGAATCTGACTTCGTTGATACGATGAAATTAATAGACAATATTGCAAAGATTGATACGGAAAATGTAGAAGGCGTATTTCAAGTAAATGATATTACCAATAATTTTAGACCAGACGAAGTAAAGGATTCTCTTCCTAAGGAAGAAGCTCTTAAGAACACAGAAGTTGAAAAGTATGGATACTTTGAAATACTTAAATTTGTAGATTGAGGTAGTTATGGAACTTACAAAATTAGGAATAAAAGAACTTCAAGATGGCTACAAAAAAGGCGACTTCACAAAGGAAGAAGTCCTAAATAGCTATATTGAAAAGATAGAAAAAGAAGACGGAGAAATAAACTCGTACATTACAAAGACCTTTGAACTTGCAAAGAAAAATCTAAACAAGGATGGAGTTCTATCAGGAATTCCACTTTCTCTAAAGGATAATATCTCTGTAAAAGATACAAGACTTACATGCGGTTCAAAGATTCTTGAAAACTATGAATCACCATACGACGCAGATGTTACAGAAAAAGTGTTGGAAGCAGGAGGACTCATCCTTGGTAAAGTGAACATGGACGAGTTTGCAATGGGCGCTACAACTAGAACTTCATACTATGGAGCGACGAAGAACCCACTGGATAAAACATTAGTACCAGGAGGATCTTCTGGAGGATCAGCAGCGTCAGTTGCAGGAGATATGGCAGTGGTATCAGTTGGAACAGACACAGGAGGATCCACAAGACAACCAGCATCTTACTGTGGAATCGTAGGGATAAAACCAACCTATGGAACCATTTCAAGATACGGAATCTCCACAATGGCAAACACATTTGACAGTCCAGGTACAATGGGTAAAACAGTTGAAGATGCAACCATTTTATTAAAAGCAATAAAGGGAAGAAGCATAAAAGATGCAACTTCAATAGAAAATAAATCCATAGATGAAATTGACTTTGACAAACTAGATACGAACTACTTAAAGGGAAAAAACATTGCAATTCCAAAAGTATATTTAGATTTAGACGATGAAAGAATAGAAAGTGAATTTAAAACTGCAATAGAAATCTTAAAAGATCTCGGTGCAAATATAAACTATGTTGACATGAAGTATCTTAAAAATGTAATAGAAACCTACCATATTTTAGTAAATGGAGAGATTTCTTCAAACATGGCTAGATTCGACGGAATCATCTACGGCAAGAGAACTGTAGAAGATTATGAAACTATCGACGAAATGTTTAAGAAGACTAGAGGCGAAGGCTTCGGACAAGAAGTTAAGAAGAGAATCATGATAGGAACACAAATACTTTCACTGGACCTTGCTGAAGATTATTACTACAAGGCACTGAAGGTAAGAGGACTTATAAAATCTGAAATGGATAAGGTGCTAGAAGACAATATGTTTATCCTATCACCAACATCACCAATCCTTCCAATTAAACTGGATTCACAAATGACACCGGTAGAAATTTATAAGTCAGACATGTTTACCATTCCTGCAAACATGGCAGGATGCCCATCACTATCAGTACCGATGAACAAAAATAACGGACTAAGCGTGGGAATTGAATTTACAGGAAGAAGAATGAAAGACAATGAAATTATAAATTCAGCATATCTATTTGAAAGGAGTAAAAATGAACTATAAAACAATAGTAGGTCTTGAAATCCACGTGGAGCTTCAAACTAAGACAAAAGCTTTTTGCTCCTGCGAAAATGCCTATGGAAAAGAACCAAACACTTTGACCTGTCCAGTATGCTTAGGACTACCTGGAGGACTTCCAGTTCTAAACGAAAACGTGGTAAAATACACAGTTATGGCAGGTCATGCACTTAACTGTGACATAAAGAAATTTTCAAAATTTGACAGAAAAAATTATTTCTATCCAGACTTAACAAAGGGATTCCAAATCACCCAAGACGACATGGCAATCTGCTACGATGGCTACATTGAAATCGAAGGAGATGATGGAGAACCTAAGAAAGTCGGAATCATGAAGATTCAAATGGAAGAAGACACTGGAAAATCCATGCACATGGAAGAAAATACCTTTATGGATTACAACAGATGTGGAGTTCCACTTATAGAAATCGTATCAAAACCAGACATTTCATCAGGCAAAGAAGCTAGAGAATTCTTGGAAAAGCTAAAGGCGACAATAGTCTATCTTGGAATCTCTGACTGCAAGATGGAAGAAGGATCTCTAAGATGCGACGTAAACGTAAATATAAAAGATCTTGATACAGGAGAGAGGACTGCAATTACAGAAGTTAAAAACCTAAACTCATTTAGAGGAGTAGAAAAGGCAATTGATTTCGAAGTACAAAGACATATAGATCTACTTGAAAGTGGAAAATCTGAAATCAGAACCACAAGAAGATGGGATGACCAAAAGAACGAAACCATTCTTATGAGAGAGAAACTAACTGTGGCAGACTATAGATTTGCACCAGAAGGAGATCTACCACCAGTTGTCATAACCGATGAGTATATCGAAAAGATAAAGTCAGAAATGCCAGAGCTACCAGAAGTTAAGAAAGAAAGATTCATAAAAGAATACACACTTCCAGAGTATGACGCAGGAGTGTTGACATCAACCATAGAACTTGCAGACTACTACGAAGAACTTGTAAAAGACTTCGAAGATTATAACATGGCATCAAACTGGATGATGACAGAAGTTTTAAGAAGAGTCGACTTAACAGGTGACAATAAATTTGAAACACCATTTGAAGTGGAGGACTTAAAGACTCTACTAAAAGAAATAAAATCTGGAAAGATAAATAACAACGCCGGCAAGAAAGTCCTAAGAGTGATGTTTGAAGAAAATAAAAAACCACTTGATATCATAAAAGAACAAGGGCTAGTGCAAATAGAAGACGACTCACTAATAGAAGAGCTTGTTGTAAAAGTACTAGAAGAAAATCCTCAGTCAATAGAAGATATAAAGAATGGAAAGAACAGAGCCTTTGGATTCTTGGTAGGACAAGTAATGAAAGCCTCAAAAGGCAAGGCGAACCCACAGATGGTAAATAAAATAATAGAAGAAAAACTAAAAAATATGTAAAAATTAACCGTAGTCAAAAGGCTACGGTATTTTTATGCAAAATTTAAAATTTAAAAAATGAAAACCCTAAAGCTACTAGCTTTAGGGTTAAATGTAAAATCTAATTCTTTTCAACTGTATTTCCAGCGTCAATCCAAGCGATGATTCCACCTGGTTGTCTGTAAACATTTGTAAATCCTTCTTCTTCAGCGATAAGTCCACCAACGTGAGATCTTTCACATCCAACATAACCGCAGTAAAGAACGATTTTCTTACCTTTGTCTTCTCCAAGAGCTTTAACAAAAGCTTCTCTTTGTTCTGGAGTTACATCTTCCATTTTAACAGGAAGTTCAGCGTTAACTGCTCCAGGGATTCTGTTCTTGGTATAGCTGTCTGCTGGCATAGTGTCGATGATTATCATGTCTTCTTGGTTGTCAATCCAGCCCTTTAATTCTTCTGTAGAAACTAGTTGGTAGTTTGAATTTTCAACTGCTGTAACAAGTTTCATTGAAGCTGTTTCAATGGTAGCTTCGTTTCCATCTTTTGCAGTTCCAGGTCCTTTTGCTCCGCCGCATCCTGTAAGGATTGTTGCAAGAGAAAGAGCAACTGCTGCTTTTTTTAAATTGTTCATAATTACCTCCGTTTTATTCATTATACCAATTATAAAGATTTAATGCTATTACAAAATAGTTAAAATTTTAAAATATTATTTATTAGATAGATACACCATCTGACGCGAGCATTGGAATAACAGCTAAAAGAAAATTAAACAGAGTTATGTAATAAAAATTTTTCTAAAAATTAGAAAATTTTCTTGGAATGATAAAAAATAAAAGGAGGTCTCCCTCCTTAAATTTAAATTATTTTTCTTCTTGAAGTAACATTTCTCCGATTTTATATACATCTCCTGCACCCATGGTAACTATTGTATCTCCTGGGCGAAGATTGTCCTTTAGAAATTTAACTATATCTCTAAAAGTTTCCATATAAAAGGCTCTGTCTTTGTTTTTGTTTATTGCGTCCACAAGTGTCTTGGAGTGTATGTCTCCGTAGTCTTTTTCACGAGCAGCATAGATGTCTGTAATTATTGTGTAGTCCGCTTCAGAAAATGACTTTGAAAAACTATCTAGTAGAATCTTGGTCCTTGTGAAGGTGTGAGGTTGGAATACACAGTAGAGATTTCTTTCGCATCCTCTTTTAATTGCGTGAAGAGAAGCAAGGATTTCTGTTGGGTGGTGTGCGTAGTCATCGAATACCTTTGCTCCTCCAAACATTCCTTTAAATTCAAGTCTTCTATGAACTCCTTTGTAAGAGTAGATTCCATCTATTGCGTCTTTAAAAGAAATATTATTTTCGTGAGCACAGGCAATTGCAGCTAAAGAATTCTTTATATTGTGAATTCCAAGCACAGATAGCATAACCTTACCAATTAGAGATCCTTTGTAGTAAAGGTCGTACTCTGGGTAGCCATCTTCGCAGAATTTAATATTCTTTGCATTATAATCTGCATCGTTATCTACGCCAAAAGTTACAACATTAGTGTTGTCTCTATTTTGAAGTTCTCTTACGTATGGATCGTCAATATTTAGAATTAGTGTTGAGCCTGGAACTAGATTATCCGCATAACCTTTAAAAGTATTTACTATATGTTCCATATTGTCGAAATAGTCAAGATGGTCTTCGTCAATATTTAAGATAACAGCTGTTGTAGGGAAGTATTTAAGTACGTTTGCCTTGTATTCACAAGCTTCAGTGAGCATTATCTCTCTACTTCCAACAAGCACATTGCCATTTATATCATCCAGCTTGCCACCTAAGAGAATGGTAGGTTTGTCTGGTAGATTTCTAATGATTTCAGATACCATAGAAGTCGTAGAAGTCTTGCCATGAGTTCCAGAAATTGCCATTGATATCTTGTAGTTTTTCATAAGAGCGCCTAAAAAAGAAGCCCTATCTACAATATCAATCTTTTTCTTTATTGCTTCTCTAAGTTCTTCGTTGTCTAGTGAAATAGCATCTGTATAGATTACAAGATCGGCTCCTTCGATATTTTCTTTTTTATGTCCTATGAATATCTCTACACCGTCGTTTGAAAGTTTGGTTAAGATATCACTTTTATTTGCGTCTGAACCAGAAACTCTGTATCCAGAATTATTTAGGATTTCTGCCAAACCGCTCATAGAAATACCGCCTATTCCTATAAAATGTATTTTTTTGTATTTTTTCTCATCTATATTAAAAGTAAACATGTAATTCCTCCATCTTTTTAAATTATATCATAAAGAAATTTAAAAATTATATACAAAATTCTATTTTATAGTAGTTTTTTTTATTACGATGTACTATAATAAAGATATAAATGACAAGGTGGTGACATTATGAACATTACAGATGTAAGAATTAGAAAAATTCATGGAGTAGGTAATCTAAGAGCAGTGGCTTCTGTCACTTTCGACGATGCATTTGTTGTCCATGACATCAAAGTAATTCAAGGAGATAGCTCATTATTTATTGCAATGCCTTCAAGAAAACTTTCAAACGGAGAATTCAGAGACATTGCACATCCAATCAATCAAGAAGCAAGAAATGCAATTGAAAAGATCATATTTGAAAAATATGAAGAGCTTCCAGACGAAGAAGAAGCTGAAGTTGCAGAAGGCACTGAAGAATAAGTGCAAATTAGAAGTACCAAGAGGTGCTTCTTTTTTTTATAAAATTTTAAAAGATCACAATAAAAGATATGTTATATGATAATTAAAACATAATAAATATTATTTTAAAAACGGTTATCAAAAATAAAAATATTGTTAAATATTTAATTATGATGGAATCAGGCTTTACAGAGCCATCACTATGTTAAATTGATAACAAAGAGAATAAATTTCTTGTTTATATATGCATATATGTTATAATTATATTATATACATAAGGAGGAGTTTTATGAGCCGTTTAGAAATTATTTCGCCACAACAAGCGAATATAGTAATGGACAGTCTTTATAAAGACTTAGAAAGAAGAATCGAATCTTCTCCACCAGGACTTTGTCCAGTGGACATGGCTAGAGTTTTTGTAGAACTTTGTCATGCACAAACTTGTGGAAAATGTGTTCCATGTAGGGTTGGTCTAGCACAACTTGCAAAATTAATTAAAGATGTACTAGATGGAAACGCTACCTTAGAAACACTTGATGTTATAGAACAAACTGCACTTACAGCTATGGAATCATCTGACTGCGCAATCGGTTATGAAGCTGCCAATATGGTCTATAAAGGACTTATTGGATTTAGAGATGACTATGAAGAACATATACTTCATGGAAGATGTAAGTTTACATATGCACAACCAGTTCCTTGTGTAGCACTTTGCCCAGCAAGAGTAGACGTTCCAGGATATATTGCTCTTATAAGAGAAGAAAGATTTGCCGATGCGGTTAGGCTTATTAGAAAGGATAACCCTTTCCCAACTACCTGCGGATTTATTTGCGAACATCCATGTGAAGAAAAATGTAGAAGAAATATGATGGATGACGCTATAAACATAAGAGGTCTTAAGAGAATGGCGGCAGATTATGCTGGATTTGTAGATCCACCAGAATGTGCTCCATCCACTGGTAAGAGAATTGCCATTCTAGGCGGAGGTCCAGGAGGACTAAGCGCAGCATACTATTTACAACTTATGGGACATAGTACCGTAGTTTATGAAATGTTACCAGAACTTGGCGGTATGCTTAGATATGGTATTCCAAACTACAGACTTCCAAAAGAAAGACTTGATGAAGATATCAATGCAATTCTAAAGACTGGAGTAAAAGTAATCCACGGAGTTAAGATCGGCGTTGATTTAAGTATAGAAGATTTACAAAAAGATTATGATGCAGTGCTTATTACAGTAGGTGCAAGTACAGATAAGAAACTTGGACTTGAAGGAGAAGCTGCAGAAAATATTGTATCTGCTGTAGAATTTTTAAGAGCAGTTGGCGTTGGAGAAAAGATCGACTTAACTGGAAAACACGTTGCAGTTGTCGGTGGTGGAAACGTATCTATGGACGCTGTTAGAACTGCTAAGAGACTAGGAGCAGAAAAAGTATCTATTGTATATAGAAGAAGAGTTGCCGATATGACTGCCCTACCTGCAGAAATCGAAGGTGCGGTTTCAGAAGGAGTAGAAGTAGTAACACTTAAGGCGCCTTCAAAACTTGAATTTGACGAAGAAGGAAAACTAAAAGGTCTTTGGGTAACTCCACAGATGATTAGTAAGATAAAAGACGGAAGAGCAAGTATCAAACCAACAGGGGAAGAAGATCAATTTATCCGCTGTGAATACCTAATCGTTGCAATTGGACAAAATATCGAAACTAAGTATTTTGAAGACTTAGGATTCCCAGTTAAATGGGGTAGATTTGTAACCGATTCAACAGGAGCAATAGAAGAATTCCCAGGAGTATTTGCAGGAGGTGACTGTACTTCAGGACCAGCATCCGTTATAAAAGCCATTGCAGCTGCCAAAGTTGTAGCGGCAAACATCGACTCATACCTTGGATATCATCATATAATTTCTGTAGATATAGATATTCCAGAAATAGGAATCGAAGATAAGAGCCCATGTGCTAGAGTAAATATGACTGAAAGAGATAGCAGTGAAAGAGTCTGTGACTTCGAAGGAGTAGAAAATTGTATGACCCTATCAGAAGGATTACAAGAAGCATCAAGATGTCTTCGTTGTGACCACTTTGGATACGGCGTATTTAAAGGAGGCAGGGAACATAGATGGTAAACTTAACTATTGATGGAAAGAAGATAACTGTTCCTGAACAAACTACGATTATGGAAGCTGCAGAATCAGCAGGAATCCATATACCTAGACTTTGTTACTTAAAAGATTTAAATGAAATAGCTGCATGTAGAGTATGTGTAGTAGAAATAGAAGGAAAAGATAAACTCATAACTTCATGTAACAACGTGGTACTTGAAGGAATGGAAATATTTACAAACTCAAAAAAGGTAAGATCTCATAGAAAGACTACAGTAGAACTACTTCTTTCACAACACTCTAATAAATGTGTGTCCTGTGCAAGAAACCAAAACTGTTCACTTCAAGATCTAACCTATGATTTAAATATTAGAGAAATTCCATATGAAGAACATCTAGAAAAACAAGAATGGAACAACAACTTCCCACTTATTCGTGATTCTACAAAATGTATTAAGTGTATGAGATGTATCCAAGTTTGTGATAAGATGCAAGGACTACATGTTTGGGACCTAGAAGGAACAGGTGCTAGAACCACAGTAAATGTACGTGGTGGAAGAAAGATAGAAGATGCCAACTGTTCACTATGTGGTCAATGTATAACCCACTGCCCAGTAGGAGCTCTTTCTGAAAGAGACGATACTGAAAAAGCATGGCAAGCCTTTGAAGATGAAGACAAGACATTAGTGGTACAAGTAGCTCCAGCAGTGCGTGCATCATGGGGAGAACAAATGGGAATCCCTGATGAAGAAGCCAAAGTTGGCAAAATCTTTGACGCACTTAAGAAGATGGGTGCTGACTATGTATTTGACACAGTATTTGCAGCAGATTTGACCATCATGGAAGAGGCAAATGAATTTTTAGAAAGATTTACAAGTGGAGAATTAAAAAACAGACCTATGTTTACATCATGTTGCCCAGGTTGGGTAAGATTTGTAAAGACAGAATTCCCACATATGTTAAATAGCCTATCAACAGCGAAATCTCCACAACAAATGTTTGGCGCAGTGATGAAATCATACTTTGCAGAAAAAATCGGCAAAGATCCAAACGATATAATCACAGTATCAGTCATGCCATGCGTAGCTAAGAAGGCTGAAAGAGAAATGGATTTGTTCTACGGAGAATTTGCAGGTCATGAAACTGATATAGTAATCACCACAAGAGAACTCGTTAGGATGATTAAATCAGCTCACATAAACATTGATGAGTTAGAAGACATACCTGGAGACAATCCAATGGAAGATGTAACAGGAGCTGGAGTTATCTTTGGAGCGACAGGCGGAGTTATGGAAGCAGCACTAAGAACTGCATACTTCACTCTTAAAGGAGAAAATCCTCCAAAAGATGCATTCTTAAGAGTTAGAAATGACGGTTCCAAAGAAGGATCAGGAATTAGAGAATCAGAATTCGATATAGACGGAGTAAAGGTAAGGACAGCTGTTGTAAGTGGACTTGGAAATACCAGAGAACTCTTAGAAAGAATTGACAAAGGGGAAGCGAACTACGACTTTGTAGAAGTAATGGCTTGTCCTGGCGGCTGTGTCGGCGGAGGTGGACAACTTATCCACGACGGACAAGAAAAAGCCTACGAAAGAGGCAAGAAACTTTATGAACTCGATGAAAACTATGAATTTAGATGTTCTCATGACAATCCAGATATAAAGAAACTTTATGATGAATATCTAGGAAAACCACTTTCATTCAAAGCTCATATGTTACTTCACACAGAACATAAAATAAATAACTAAAATTAAAAAATACCCAGGAGAAATCCTGGGTAAAATTATTTAGATGGAGAAAATATGAAAATAGAACTTGCAAAAAAGGAAGACCTTGAAGAACTTTTAGAAATATATAAAAAAGCTAGAGAGTTTATGAAAAAAAGTGGAAACACAACTCAGTGGGGAGAAAACAAGCCGTCGAAAGAAACTCTTGAAAGAGATATAGAAAATAAAAATCTCTATGTAGTAAGAGAAGATGGAGAAATCGTAGGAGCATTTGCACTAATTTATGGAGTAGATAAGACCTATCTTGAAATAGATGGCGAATGGTTAAACGATGAGCCATATGCAACTCTACATAGGGTTGCAAGCTCTGGAAAAGCAAAAGGACTTATGAAAAACATAATTGAATTTTCAGAAAGTAAATACGAAAATTTGAGAATAGATACCCACAAGGACAACCATAAGATGCTAGAAAAGATAAGAGAAAATGGATTTACTCACTGTGGAATAATAAAAGTAGAAGATGGAAGTCTAAGAGAAGCGTTTCAGAAAATTTCTAAAAAATAAAATATAAAAAAAGCCTCCTAATGTGGAGGCTTAAATATGTAATAAGCTTAAAGCGAGCTTATTTTTTTTTGCAATAAAAAAAACCTCCCAAAAGAAGGTTTAAAAAAGGCTTCTCTTAAAATGGGAAGCCTTAAAGTGCTCTTTCTACCTTACCGCTTCTTAAGCATCTAGTACAAACATTAATTCTTTTTGTAGATCCGTTAACAACGGCTCTTACTCTTCTTAGGTTAGGAGCCCAAGATCTATTACCTCTTTTATGTGAGAAAGATATTGTATTACCGAACATCTTTTGTTTTCCACAGATTTCACATCTCTTTGCCATAGTGCCACCTCCATTCTTAATTGCACTCTATATTTTAACACAGTTTAAGATATAATTGCAAATTTTTCACCTTAAATGTACCAATAGATTATATACTTTTTTTGAAAAAATGTCCAGGAAAAATAATATTTGAAAAATTTTTAAGAAGTGGTAATATATTAATTATGAGATTGATTATTATTTATGAATGGCTGAACATATGTATTTATGCACGAATGTTCATGCGAATATCAATTAGATAATAATTTTAAAATAAATACTCAAACTTTTAAATGAAAAACCGGAGGACATATGAGAAACATTAAGAAAATTTTTGCAGTAGCACTAGCACTAAGTGTACTTCTTGTAGGCTGCAAATCAAATAACAAAACTACAAGCGATATGACAGACAAAAAAGATAACAGTACTAAGACAATCTACACAACCATCTATCCAATCTATGACTTCACAAAGAAAATAGTTGGAGATAAGATGAATGTGGTCTACTTAGAGAGTGGAAACCAAAGTGCCCATGACTTTGAGCCATCTGCAGAAGATATGAAAAATATAACAGACGCAGATCTATTCATCTACAATGGAGCAGGTCTTGAATCCTATATCGATAAGATAAAATCCGCAATCAACAAGGATATTAAATTCGTCGAAGCTTCAGAAGGAATTGAACTTCTTGCAAACCACGAAGAACATGAACACGAAGACGAAGATCATGACCACAATCATGACCATGAAGATGAAGACCACAATCACAACCATAACAACCACAATCATGACCATGAAGATGAAGACCATAATCATAACAATCACAATCATGACAATGGAAATCATAACGAAAACAATCACAACCACGATGAGCATGAACATGAAGGACATCACCACCATCACCATGGACCAAATGACCCACATATTTGGCTAAGTCCACAAAATGCAAAGACTATGCTTAAAAACATTGCCGATGCAGTAAGTGAGCTAGATCCAGAAAACAAAGATTTCTATGAAGAAAATCTTAAAAAGTATACCGATGAACTAGATAAGCTAGATTCTGAATTTAAGGAAGGTCTTGCAAATATCAAATCTAATGAAATTGTGGTAAGTCACGAAGCCTTTGGGTATCTATGTAATGAATATGGACTAACTCAAAAGGGAATTGAAGGAGTTATGGCAGAGTCTGAACCAGATGCAAAGACCATAAAAGAAATTATAGAACTTGTAAAAGAAAAAGGCATCAAAATAATCTTTACTGAAGAAGCCATGAATCCAAAAATAGTTGAAACCATTTCAAAAGAAACTGGTGCAGAAGTAAGAACTCTAAATCCTCTTGAAGGAATAAGTGAAGACGACATGAACAAAGGAGTAGATTATTTCTCAATAATGAGAGAAAACTTAGAAAATCTAAAAGAAGCATTAAATTAAAAGAAGGAGGGGAAGTCTTAGACTTCCCATTTTATTATGAGTATATTAAAGATAGAAAATTTAACATTCGCCTATGAAAAAGATATAATCCTAGACGATATTAATTTAGAAATTGAAAAGGGTGACTTTGCGGCGCTGATTGGCAGAAACGGATCGGGAAAATCCACTTTGATTAAACTAATACTTAAGGAACTGGAGCCAGACTCCGGGAGAATCTACACAACAGGCATAGAAACCACAGACATAGGTTATGTTCCTCAACTTCAAATAGGAACGACTAGGGAGTTTCCAATTACAGTTGGCGAGCTTGTTAGTCTCGCATTTTATGACAGGCTTAGAGGATTTAAAAAAATTACACCTGAGATAAAAGATTCCATCCTCTATGCACTTTCACAAGTTGGAATGGAAGATGAGTACAACACTCTCTACTCAAAACTAAGCGGTGGACAGAGACAGAGGGTTTTAATTGCCAAGGCTCTAGTTAAGAATACGAAATTTTTAATACTTGATGAACCGACAAATGGCGTGGATGAAAATTCAAGAAGAAGTCTCTATGAGCTTCTTCATCATTTGAACGCTGCCCACGACAAAACAATCTTGGTAATAACCCATGAACTAAGAGATATAAAGGAGTACTTGACCGCAACTTTTGAACTCAGTGAAAAGAAAGTAAGGAGGCTATGATGGAAATATTTGCTTATCCCTACATGATAAAGGCGCTTATAGTTGGAAGCATCATAAGCCTTATAATCCCACTTATGGGAGTAGTCGTTGTAAATAAAAAGATGTCAATCATAGGAGATGCTATGAGTCACGTGGCACTTGCGGGAGTTATGCTTGGCTCTGTTATGAGTTTTCAGCCACTTGTTATGAGTATCATCCTATGTGTACTAGCGGCAATCTTTATCGAGATTATCCGTAAGAAACTTCCTGGCTATGCGGACCTATCCACGTCCATTACCATGAGTACAGGTATAGGACTTGCAGCCCTATTAACTGGATTTGTAAAGACGAGGACCAATTTCGAGTCCTTTCTATTCGGGTCAATCGTTGCTATAACTGACGAAGAAATGTGGATCGTCATAGGAGTTTCTCTTGTAGTTTTAATATTATTTATATATTTTTATAGAGATCTTCTATATATATCATTTGATGAAACATCTGCGAAGATCAGTGGAGTTCCTGTGGACCGTATCAACTTGATATTTATGATCTTAGTTGCACTTACAGTGTCATTATCAGCTAGAACCGTAGGGATTTTGATAATAAGCTCACTTATGATACTTCCAGTTGCCTGTGCGATGCAGTTTGAAAAATCCTATTTTAAAACTACAATTATGTCTTCGGTCTTTGGAGTATTCTTCACCATTACAGGACTTTTTCTATCTTTTTACCTAGGACTTAAACCAGGAGGAACCATAGTCCTACTTGGTGTTATAACTCTTATCGTCGTAATTCTTTTGAATAGTAGAAAATGGGGTAAATAAATATTATGAAGAAAACGAATGTAATGAGAATATTAGATAGTGAAAAAATTAAATATAGAAGCAGTTCATATGAACCTGACGATGCACTAAGTGGTGTAGACGCTGCTGCAAAACTAGGAGTTTCTGAAAGCATAGTCTACAAGACTCTAGTGACTGAATCAGCAGATGGACACTTTGTCTTCGTGATACCAGCAGCTGCAACTTTAGATTTGAAAAAAGCTGCAAAAGCCTGTGGAGTTAAGAAGGTAGAGATGCTAAAGGCGAAGAATCTACTTCCTCTTACTGGATATGTCCATGGTGGCTGTTCACCAATTGGAATGAAGAAAAAGTTTCCTACATTTATTCATAGGGATGCTGAGGAGCTGGAAGAGTTTTACGTTTCAGCAGGACATATAGGAGAGCAAATAATTATAAACCCAAAGACACTTTGTGAACTAATAGATGCAAAGTTTTGCGATGTAATTAAAGAATAGAGGGACTAAATGTATAGAGAAAATTATGAAAAATGGCTAAACTCTGATTTTTTAAATGAAAATGAGAGAGAGGAGTTAAAAAATTTAAACGAATCTGAAATTAAGGATAGATTCTACAAGGATCTTGAGTTTGGAACTGCAGGATTAAGAGGTATCTTAGGACTTGGAACCAATAGAATGAACGAGTATGTAATCACAAGGGCAACAAAAGGTCTTGCTAAGACAGTGCTAGCAAGGGATGGAGGCAAAGAAAAAGGCGTGGTGATTGCCCATGACGTAAGACATAAATCCAAAGAATTTACAGAAATAGCAGCAAGAGTATTTGCGACAATGGGCATAAAATGCTATATCTTCGACGGAATCAGACCAACTCCTATGCTATCCTATGCAGTTAGATATTTAAAAACTCAAGCAGGAATCGTTATAACTGCATCTCACAATCCAAGAGATTACAATGGATACAAAGTCTACTGGGACGAAGGATCTCAAATCCTTGACGATATTGCAAATGAAATAGAAAAAAACATACAAGGCTCAGACTACAGTATAGAAGGATTAATGAGCCTAGAAGAAGCGAAAGAAAAAGGACTTGTAGAAGTCTTAAGCCATGATCTCGATAAATCATACTTCGAAGAAACTCTAAAGAGAAGAATCCACGAAGGCGAAGAGCTAGACTTAGGAATCAAAATCGTCTACACACCACTAAACGGAACTGGAAATAAACCTGTAAGACATATTTTAAATGAACGTGGATTTAAAAATGTAGAAGTAGTGGCGGAACAAGAAAATCCAGATCCAGACTTTAAGACCGTAGGATATCCAAATCCAGAAGATGTGAAGGCATTTAAGTACGCAATAGAACTTGGGGAAAAGACAGATGCAGAGCTAATCTTTGCAACTGACCCAGACTGTGATAGAGTAGCAATGCTTGGAAAATATGAAGGCGGCTACTATGCCTTTAACGGAAACCAAATAGGTTCGATGCTCATCTACTATATCTTAGGTGGTCTAAAAGAAAAGAATAAAATTCCACAAAACGGCGCAATCGTAAAATCAATAGTAACTGGAGATATGTCAGTTAAGATTGCTAAATCTTTTGGAGTAGAAACCTTTGAAACCTTGACTGGATTTAAAAACATCTGCAACCTTCCAAATATTTGGGATAGAACCAAGGAACACGACTTTATATTCGGCTATGAAGAATCCATCGGTTATGTATATGGCAACCATGTAAGGGACAAGGATGGAGTAATCATTTCTATGCTTATCTGCGAAATGGCAGCCTACTACAAAAAACAAGGTCTAAGCCTTTATGATGTACTTCAAAAAATGTTTGAAGAATATGGATACTATAAAGAATTCCTAAAGAGCATAGTATTAGAAGGAATCGAAGGACAAAAGAGAATATCAAGGATGATGGACTACTTTAGAAAGACTGATTTTAAAGAGTTTGGTGGAATTAAAGTAGTGGAGGTAAATGACTACCTAGGAGGCTTTAACGGCAATCCAAGCTCAAACGTATTGATCTACAAACTTGACGGCTCCTGGTTTGCAGTTAGACCATCAGGCACAGAACCAAAGATAAAGTTATATATCTATTCAAATAGTAAAATAGAAGAAGAATCAAAGGATAAAGTATTAAAAATTGCAAAAGTTGTAGAAGAAACACTCTTAAGTGTAGAGTAAAGGAGAAAATATGATTTGTTTTTGTGACTTTAACCCAAGGCTAGTAAAAGAATATAGCCTCAATGGATTTACAAGAGAAAGAGAAAATGTAGCCGAAGCTACAGAGAAAAACATAGGTAAGACAGGCATAACATCTGCCTTAATTCTAAAAAGATTGGGAGAAAATTCCAAACTTTTGACCTGCCTCGGTTTGGAAAATGGAAAAATAATCAGAGAGTATCTTGAAAGTTCAAGAATAGATACAGATATTGTAAAATTACTGGATGAATCAATAGAACAAGTTAAAGTTACAATAAACGGCGAAGAAGAGGAAGAAAACAAATCCTTTGACATAATATCAAAGACTCCCCGTATGACCTCTGCAACAGAGACAGAAATACTTTCAAGAATCAATGAAATTTCAAAAGAAGAAGGCATCTTAGTTCTAAACGAAACAGACAACAAAAATCTTGAAGCCGACTTCTACGAAAATGTGGCGATAATAGCAGAAAATAATAACAAAGATTTATTAGCTTCATTTGAAGATGAAGTTCTAATAAAAAACACCAAGATCAAAGGACTGGTAATCGACAAGACCCAACTACAAAAGCTTACTGGAGATCCGATTAGCTATGACAAGGACGTAGTTAAATCACTTCAGCCTAAGCTCGATACCTACGAAATGGTCCTAGCACTTGGAAGGGTTTCAGCTGTATTTGTGAGTAAAGAAGAAGCATATAAACTTTCAATAGATGGAATGGAAGTTGCAAAACTAGATAAGAATCTAATGCTTACAGGACTTGCACTAGGACTAAGTAAGAAATATAGTCTTGAAACCATGCTAAAACTTGCCTTTGCCATATCTGCATTTAAAAATTACAAAAAAGAACAAGATGTAGATATGAGTGATATAAAAGAAATAATGAACAAAGTTGTACTAAGGAGGCTATAATGAAGAGATTTGAATTAGAAAGAGAAAAGTCGGGTTTTTTATTCATCGATATACAGGATAAACTTTTAAAAGCAGTGTTCAACAAAGAAGACGTGCTTAAAAACAATGTGATTTTGGCAAAAGCATCTGAAATCATGGGAATGAAGAATGTGATCACTCTACAATATCCAAAGGGACTTGGACCTATGAATCAAGAAATAAGAGAGCCACTTGGCGACTCAATAGAACTTGAAAAATCATATTTTTCTTGCATGAAGGACGAAGCATTTAAGGCTGAATTTGAAAAACAAGGAATAAAACAAGTTATCATAACAGGAATCGAAACTCATATCTGTGTCTTCCAAACAGCGAGAGACCTTGTGGAAGCGGGATATGAAGTATTTATCGTAAGTGACGCAGTTGGATCAAGAGCAAAGTCAGATTACAAAAACGCCCTTAAAAATTTAAGAGAGCTAGGCTGTGTAATCACAACCACAGAAACAGTTCTATTCGACCTTCTTAAAAAGGCAGGATCAGACGAATTTAAAAAGGTACAAAATTTAATTAAATAAACTCCATACTAACAGCAGAAGCCACCGTAAAGGTGGTTTTTTCATTCTTAAAAATATTGTAATAGAAAAGAAAAATTAAAAGATGGCTAGAAATTTATTTAATAAAGTTATAAAAAATTCATTTATCATGTATAAAATGGGAAAAAAACCATAGAGATGTAAAAATGAAGCTAGTTACAGAATTAATCCTAATGCAAGTGCATTAAATCTAGTTTATTGCAAATGAAAAAACGCTATGATATTATGTTAAAGTAACACATTTTAAATATATGAGGAGTGAAATTACTAGTATGAAAAACATCGAAAAAACTTGTAAAATAGCATTAGTACAAGCGGAACCAGTTATGTTTAATAAAAGTGCATCCCTTGAAAAGGCACTTCAATATATTGATGAAGCTGCGAGTCAAAATTCGGATTTGATCGTTTTTCCAGAACTATTTATTCCGGGATATCCTGTTGGGATGAATTTTGGATTCAGTGTTGGGAAACGAAATGAGGATGGCAGAAAGGACTGGAAGAGATATTATGATGCATCGATAGTAGCTGGAGATACTGAGTTCCAACAACTTTCAGAGTCAGCTAAGAAAACAGAGGCTTATATCAGCATAGGTTTTTCTGAGAGAGATGCTGTAAGCGGGACACTTTACAATAGCAATGTTATTTTTGAACCAGATGGATCATATAAAGTGCATAGAAAATTAAAACCAACAGGCTCTGAACGTGTTGTGTGGGGCGATGCAAACAAGGACTATTTCCCTATTACTGAAACTCCATGGGGACCAATTGGTAGCATGATCTGTTGGGAAAGCTATATGCCGCTTGCTCGTGTGGCACTTTATCAAAAGGGTATTACCATTTATATTTCACCAAATACAAACGACAATCCTGAATGGCAAGCTACCATTCAGCACATTGCAATCGAGGGGAAATGTTTCTTTATAAATGCCGACATGATTATCAGACGCAGTTCATATCCTTCTGACTTATGTGAGTACGATACAGTAGCTAAACTTCCAGAATTTGTCTGCAGAGGGGGAAGCTGTATAATTGATCCTTATGGACATTATTTGACAGAGCCCGTTTGGGATGAAGAAAAAATAATTTATGCAGAGCTTGATATGAATTTACCTGCGGCTTGCAAAATGGAACATGATGCTATCGGGCACTATGCTCGTCCAGATGTACTTGAACTTAAAGTCAACGATAAATAAAAATTTTTTGCATTTTAAATTATATTTTAAAGTTCAAAATTTAATTAAATAAATTTTCCATACTAACAGCAAAAGCCACCGTAAAGGTGGTTTTTTCTTGAAAAAAATTTAAAAGGCAATCAAGATTAAATATAAAAAATTTGATTAATCAAGATACTAAAAACAGAATTCAATACATGTTATAATTAAAAAGAAATTTAAAATACAAATTTAACATAAAAAGGAGAAGTATGGAAAATTTAAAGAGAGCTCTAAAAATTATACTTATAATAATCGGATTTTTATTTTTTAATATTTTAATAGATATTATTGCAGGATCTTTCGTTCCGGGGTTTGTGGCTCAGACTGTAACTGGAGATGCACAAAATGAAAAAGACTTTGCAGCCTATGGAATTCTTTCTGGGCAGATTGCTAAATTAATTATATTGGCTGTATTTATAAAAATAAGAGACAAGAGTTTCAGAAATAATTTAAACAGAAGCTACATTCAAGGAGAAAAAATAGGTAAACCGATTAAACTAGTTGGGGTAGGACTTGGTACCGTTGGGTTCGGTCTTCTTCTTACCAATATAATAATGAAGGCCTTTGCAGGAACAGAGCTTCTACAGTCGGCTCTCGACCTAATGGAGAACGCATTTAAAGTAAATGGACCAATAGATGGACTGATTCTAATCTTAGCTGTAGTTGTCGGTGCGCCAGTGGTTGAAGAATTGCTCTTCAGAGGAGTTTTGTACGAGGAAATTAGAAAAGAAACTTCTCTAAAGATTACCATGTTTTTGACGGCACTGATCTTTGGCCTCTATCATTTCAATATTTTACAGACTCCGAACACATTTTTTATGGGGCTGGTCCTCGCATATGTTTACCACAAGGAAAGATCAATCAAAGCTTCCATCATCGTTCACGCTGTAAATAACTCAATGGTGATGGTGCCGATACTTGACCAGGGACTAAGTCCAATCGGAATAGTAACTTATGTAGCATTAATATCAATCGGGTTATATTCACTTAAAAATTTAAATAAAAAACAAATTTAAAAATAAAAGAAAACAAAAGAAACCACCTTTTCATTAAAGGTGGTTTTTTCATGCTCAAATAAATTTAACAAATAAAATGTAAGCTTGTTTGTTGATAAATACAATGAGATGATGAACCATACATGAAAAATATATACGAAAGACTAAATAGAGAAATCGTATCTCATAATACATTATTTTATCAAAGGAAGTAATAAAAAAGGATATGAAAATTAAGTACAATTGAATTTTTGTCACGAATATGATACAATATCCGTGACAAAGGAGAATTGTAATGAGTTCATATATGGAAATAATATCAGATAAAATAAATGATTTTGACTCACATAAAGTATTTTTTGCAAATGACTTTTTAGATATTGCATCTAATGCTACGGTTAGACAAATACTAAAAAGATTAGCAGATGAAGATAAAATCAAGCGCGTCATTGATGGTTTTTATTACAATCCAAAATACAGTGAGTTAATTGGAGAATATGAAGCAGTATCAATTCACGAGTTGGCACTTGCCATAGCGAGAAAATACAATTGGAATATTGCACCATATAGTAGCACAGCCTTAAACCTATTAGGACTTTCAACACAAGTACCAACACATTATAAATATATATCTAGTGGAAGATATAAAGAATATAAAATTGGAGATACAATTTTAGAATTTAAAAAAGTAAATCCAGGAGAAATTGCCAACATGTCCTTAAAGACTGCAACAGTTATTCAAGCAATTAAGTCTTTAGGTAAAGAAGATATAACCAGCGAAGTTATACAAAAGATAAGAGAAAACTTAACTGAAAAAGAAAGAACAGACTTAATGAACGAATCAAAATCAGTGCCAGCATGGATATATGAAGTGATAAGAGAAATTTCTGAGGGTGAAAATGAATAAGTTTTATATAGAAAACAAGAACGATTTAAGAGTTTTAATAGTAAATACAGCCAGAAAGAAAAATATATCTGAAGCAGTCATTGAAAAAGACTATTGGGTTACTTTTATCTTAGATTATCTATTT